>Ga0136640_10000099_pt1 | contig 28895 bp, 25 predicted proteins | sample AntDrymUQ8642106_2_FD_105498 | JGI IMG/M metagenome (GOLD analysis project Ga0136640, IMG submission 105498) | Polar desert sand microbial communities from Dry Valleys, Antarctica - metaG UQ864 (21.06) | ecosystem: Environmental > Terrestrial > Soil > Desert | place: Antarctica: Dry Valley...
AGCTGGCGGATGCGCTCGCCGCCGCGGCCCCCGCCCCCGGTGGCACGCAAGCCACGTAAACGTGGCCTGCGGACCCTTCACGTGGCACCGGCGCCTCGTAAAGGGTCGCCCCGCCACGTTTACGTGGCCTGCGGACAGGGCGAACCGGGGGACGACGGAACGTTGACGTATCGACCTGTGAGACGGCGTCTCAGTTGGTAAGACGCGGTGCGACAGCGCGTGCTCGCTCGCCGTACGGTTGGCCTGCTCATCACGAGGGGCAGAGGGACACGGCCCGACGAAGCCCCGGCAACCGCACAGCACGCACCAACCCCGCCCGCCGCCGACGTGAACGCGGCAGGTCCGCTGCCACGGTGCCACATCCGTCCCACGGCGAGAGCCGCCGTGGGGAAGATGAGGAGGAGGCGACGTTGAGCGCAGTGCTGCAGTCTGAGGACCACATCCAGACCCACCTTTCCGAACCCGTTCGTGGTGCGGCCGGCCACTCCGTGCGACCGGGCGCCTTTGGGACGGCCGTCGCCCTGTCGTGTCGTGCTTGTGGCGCCCGCCAGGCGCTCGGGGCCGAGTTTGCCTGCCTGGAGTGTTTCGGCCCGCTGGAGGTCTCCTACGATCCGGCCGCGACCGTCACGCGTCAGCAGATCGAGGCCGGCCCGCACAACATCTGGCGCTACCAGCCGCTGCTTCCGGTGCCCGCCGACGTGGCAGCCCTGCCTGGCATGGAGCCAGGCATGACCCGCTTGATCCGCGCACACCGCCTCGGCCGTGAGCTCGGCATTGACAAGCTTTGGGTCAAGGACGACAGCGGCAACCCCACGCACTCGTTCAAGGACCGGGTCGTCGCGGTTGCGCTCGCCGCCGCGCGCGAGCTGGGCTTCACCGTGCTGGCCTGCCCCTCGACCGGCAACCTGGCCAATGCTGTCGCGGCCGCGGCCGCCCGGGCCGGTATCCGCAGCGTGGTGCTGATCCCGCAGGACCTGGAGCGGCCCAAGGTGCTTACCACCGCCGTCTACGGCGGCACCCTGGTGGCCGTCGACGGCACGTACGACGACGTCAACCGGCTGGCCACCCAGATCGCCGCCGAGCATGAGGACTGGGCCTTCGTCAACGTCAACGTGCGGCCGTACTACGCCGAGGGGTCCAAGACGCTGGGCTTCGAGGTCGCCGAGCAGCTCGGCTGGCGGCTGCCGCGTCAGGTTGTCGTGCCGGTCGCGTCCGGCTCACAGCTCACCAAGATCGACAAGGGCTTCGGCGAGCTGGTCAGCCACGGTCTCGTGGACGACACCCCGTACACGATGTTTGGCGCCCAGGCCGCTGGCTGCTCACCGGTTGCCGCGGCCTTCCAGGGAGGGCACGACGTGGTGCGCCCCGTACGCCCGGACACCATTGCCAAGTCGCTGGCCATCGGCAACCCTGCCGACGGGCCCTACGTGCTGGACTCGGTGCGCCGCACCGGCGGGGCCGTCGAGTCGGTCACCGACGACGAGATCCGCGACGGCATCGCGCTGCTGGCACGCACCGAGGGCATCTTCGCCGAGACCGCCGGCGGCGTGACCGTGGCGACGCTGCGAAAGCTGATCCAGGCGGGCCGCCTCGACCCGGACGCCGAGACCGTCATCTTCAACACCGGGGATGGCCTCAAGACGTTGGATGCCATCGCCGGGCAGGTCGGGCCGACCGCAACCATTTCATCCTCCTACGACGCCTTTGAGGCCGCCGGACTCGGCTGAGCGCGGCTTGCACTCTCCCGTGTCGAGTGCTAAACCTTGAGTTGGCACTCTCCACCGGAGAGTGACAGCGAGACCGGCCTGACGAGGCCGTACGCCGGCCCGGGACGTGACCGGGCGGGGGTCCGGCCGTCCGTCGCGGGCGTCGAGTCGGTCAGCCCCAGTCGTCTACGCGTGAGGATTCGCGGACACATGCCCAAGACAATCGCATTCAATGAGGACGCCCGCCGTGCGCTCGAGCGTGGGATGAACACCCTCGCCGACGCCGTCAAGGTGACTCTCGGCCCCAAGGGCCGAAACGTCGTACTCGAGAAGAAGTGGGGCGCCCCCACGATCACCAACGATGGTGTGTCCATCGCCAAGGAGATCGACCTGGAGGCCCCGTACGAGAAGATCGGTGCCGAGCTCGTCAAGGAGGTCGCCAAGAAGACCGACGACGTCGCCGGCGATGGCACCACCACCGCCACCGTGCTCGCCCAGGCGCTGGTCCGTGAGGGCCTGCGCAACGTGGCCGCCGGCGCCAACCCGATGTCGCTGAAGCGCGGCATCGAGCACGCCACCGAGGCCATCGCCGAGCAGCTGCTGTCGATGGCCAAGGACGTCGAGACCAAGGAGCAGATCGCTTCTACCGCCTCGATCTCCGCCGCGGACGTCCAGGTCGGTGAGATCATCGCCGAGGCCATGGACAAGGTCGGCAAGGAAGGCGTCATCACCGTCGAAGAGAGCAACACCTTCGGGCTTGAGCTCGAGCTCACCGAGGGCATGCGCTTCGACAAGGGCTACATCTCGCCGTACTTCTGGACCGACGCCGAGCGGATGGAGGCCGTGATCGAGGACCCCTACGTCCTCGTCGTGAACTCCAAGATCAGCTCGGTCAAGGACTTCGTTCCGGTGCTCGAGAAGGTCATGCAGTCGTCCAAGCCACTGGTGATCATCGCCGAGGACGTCGAGGGCGAGGCGCTGGCCACCCTGGTCGTCAACAAGATGCGCGGCACCTTCAAGTCTGTTGCCGTCAAGGCACCGGGCTTCGGCGACCGCCGCAAGGCCATGCTGCAAGACATCGCCATCCTCACCGGCGGCCAGGTCGTCAGCGAAGAGGTTGGCCTCAAGCTCGACGGCGTTGGGCTCGACCTGCTCGGCCGCGCCCGCAAGGTCGTTGTCACCAAGGACGAGACGACCATCGTCGAGGGCTCGGGCGACGCCGACCAGATCCAGGGCCGGGTCAACCAGATCCGTGCCGAGATCGAGAACAGCGACTCCGACTACGATCGCGAGAAGCTGCAGGAGCGCCTAGCCAAGCTGGCTGGCGGTGTTGCGGTGATCAAGGTCGGCGCGGCCACCGAGGTCGAGCTCAAGGAGCGCAAGCACCGCATCGAGGACGCGGTGCGCAACGCCAAGGCCGCCGTCGAGGAGGGCATCGTCGCCGGCGGTGGCGTGGCTCTGGTGCAGGCGACCGCTGCCGCGTTCGAGAAGATCGACCTGGAGGGTGACGAGCTGACCGGGGCGCACATCGTGCGTTCCGCGGTGTCCGCGCCCCTCAAGCAGATCGCGATCAACGCCGGTCTCGAGGGCGGTGTCGTGGCAGAGAAGGTCGCCGGGCTCGAGCCCGGCCACGGCCTCGACGCCAGCACCGGCGAGTACGTCGACATGATCGCCGAGGGCATCATCGACCCCGCCAAGGTGACCCGGTCGGCGCTGCAGAACGCCGCCTCGATCGCCGCGCTGTTCCTCACCACCGAGGCAGTCGTCGCCGACAAGCCGGAGAAGGCCGGACCGGCCATGCCGGGTGGCGACGGTGGCATGGGTGGTATGGGCGGCATGGACTTCTGACCCCTCGAGGGTCATCAGTCCAGGCGCCAAACGCCTGACGCGCAACCGCCGATGGGGCGGGTCCGGGAAACCGGGCCTGCCCCATCGGCTGTCTGCGCCCGCCGGCCCGGCTTGGCTCGTCCGGATGCTGAGACACTTGCGCGCTCGGTTTCCGCCGCACGTCCACAAGTTGTGGACGGCGGCCGTCCACAGCCGTGCGGCGTTGGGGACGCCCGTGCCGGGCGGGTCCGTCGCAAGGTGTCGACCAGGTGACGGCGGAGTGTCCACAGGTCGTCCCCAGCGGCCGCACCGGAGCCGCGCACCCCAGCGGACCGATCGTCGAGGTGCACCTTGTGCTCGACACCGAAGCGGCTCCATAGTCGAAGCACGCCGTACGGAAAGGCGCACCGGCGGCAACGGGGAGACTCGTTGCCGAGGTGCACCGGACCAGGGGCGGACCGGTCGGGATACCGACGGGCCATTCCAGTGGGGGAGACCCTGCTGGCGGTGCCGATGACGAGGCGCCGGGCCCCGAGACCCGGTCGGGCGGTGTAGATCAGGGTTCAGCAGTGCGTTGCCGCCGCTTGGTGGCCGTGCAGCGCGAGACCCCGACCGGGCGTCATCCCGCGACGCTGGTGAGGTCGGTCCGCCGACCGGGCCAGCGTGACGGCACCGTGCAGAGCGAGGCCCCTCCATCTCATACATGGAGGGGCCTCCTCCATGTCTAGCGGGCGGTCGGTCAGAGGTCGAAGGCGACGCGCTGAAATGTGTGCAATTTCGAGATGCGGGACCGTGCGGCGACTACGTAATATTTTCGTGCGCACCTCGTGACGGTGCGTAGTCTTTGCAGGTGCCACCCCGGACCCCGGTGGCGCCTAAGAGTGGACACGTGGGGTCGATGACTTCGGCTCCGGCTACTCCTCGCTGCGGTACTTGCGTACCTTCTCGGTGGACATCGTCAAGGTGGGCCAGAGCTTCGTCGCCGACCTCGGACGAGACCGGGCGGCTACCGCCATTGTGGCCGCGGTGACGGATCTGGCGCATGTGCTGGGTTGGAGCGTCACCGCCGAGGGCGTAGAGACACGCGTCCAGCGGGACGCAGTAGTCGCGCTTGGATGCGACTTCCTCCAGGGTTACGACGTCGCGGCTCCCATGAACGACGTCGCCTTCGCTGCGTTCGCCCGCCAGCACCAGAAGTGACGGATGGCGGCACCAAAAGTGACGGATGGCGGGGCCAGAAGTGACGGATGGCGTGCGACGCTGAGCGGGTGAAGGGGTCGGTGGTGGGGCTGCTGCTGGCCGCCGGCGCGGGCCGCCGGATGGGCCAGCCCAAGGCGCTCGTCAACGACGATCACGGTGTGCCGTGGGTGCTCGGCACCACCCGGCGACTCCTCGACGCTGGGTGCGATCGGGTGCGGGTGGTCCTCGGAGCCGAGGCGGAGGTTGCGGCTGGACTGCTCGAGCCGGTCCGCGCAACCGTCGACGTCGTCGTCGCTGCTGACTGGGCCACGGGCATGGCTGCCTCGCTGCGGGCCGGGCTGGTAGACCTCGCACAGGCGGCGCCGACGGCGACAGCCGCCCTCGTACATCTGGTCGACCTGCCCGATGTGGGCGTCAACGTGCTCCGGCGCGTGCTGGAAAGTGCTAGCGCCGGTTGCGGCGATGCGCTCGCGCGGGCCGCGTACTCCGGTGTGCCGGGGCACCCGGTGCTCATCGGACGGTCGCACTGGGCCGGGGTCGCCGACTCGGCCAGTGGCGACCGGGGCGCCAGGGACTACCTGGCCGCACGGCACGTCGACCTGGTCGAGTGCGGTGACCTCGCCACCGGCAACGACGTGGACCGATCGCCCGGCGGGGCACCGACCAGTCGTGCTGCGCGCGGCGATGGGTGATGCTTGTGGGGTGCAGCACGCCGCCGGCTCACCTCCCCCCACCGTTCAGTCGCTCACCGATGCACTGACGGGCACCGGTTATCTCGCCGACGAGGGCCTAGCCACGGTGAGCTGGCTGGCGATGCGGATGCACCGCCCACTCTTACTGGAGGGTGAGCCCGGCACCGGGAAGACCGCCCTGGCCGAGGCGCTGTCCGGTCTGCTCGACGTGCCGCTGGTGCGGCTGCAGTGCTACGAGGGGATCGACGCGACCCAGGCGTTGTACGACTGGGACTTTCCCCGCCAGATCCTGCACCTGCGGACAGTCGAGGCGACCCGCGCGCCGGGCGCCGAGCTGGATACCGTCGCGGTCGAGGAGTCGCTGTTCGACGAGCGCTTCCTGCTCGACCGGCCGGTGCTGCGCGCGCTGCGTGCCAGCCCAGCGGTGCTGCTGATCGACGAGGTGGACCGTGCCGACGACGAGTTCGAGGCGTTCCTGCTCGAGGTGCTGTCCACCTATCAGGTGACCATCCCCGAGTACGGCACGGTGACCGCCGACCCGCCCCCGGTAGTCGTGCTGACCTCGAACCGCACCCGCGAGCTGCACGACGCGCTCAAGCGACGGTGCCTCTACCACTGGATCGAGCACCCGGGGTTGGCCCGCGAGATCGAGATCGTCCGCACCCGCATGCCCGGGCTCAGCCAGCAGCTCGCCGAGCAGGTCGCCGGCGCGGTGCACCGGCTGCGTGCCGGCGCTGACCTGCGCAAACCACCCGGGGTGGCCGAGACCCTCGATTGGGCTCGAGCGCTTGACGCCCTCGGTCGAGACCGGCTCGACCTCGCCGGCGCGGCGGCCACCCTCGGTGCTGTGGTCAAGTATCGCGAGGACATCGAGCGTGCCCGCGACCATCTCGACCGGATACTGGCGGGCTGAGCGATGGCTTCCGTCGCACCTGAGGTCGACGCGTTGCTGTTGGCGTTCACCGCCGCGCTGCGAGCGGCCGGTGTGCCGGTCACTCCTGATCGCGGTCAGCAGTTCCTGCAGGCCACAGCGCTCATCGGGGCCGACCGCCGGGACGCCGTGTACTGGTCCGGTCGGGCAACGCTGTGCGCCGGGCCGGACGACATCGAGCGCTTCGACCAGGTCTTCGCGTCGTGGTTCGGTGGTGAGCGATCGTCGGGCACCACCGCACGCAGCAAGCCCCGTACGGTGCGACAACCAGAGTTGGCGCCGGATCCCAACGGTGCCGGTGAAGAGTCAGACACCGACGCTTTCGGCCTGCGGGCGGTCGCCAGCGACGCCGAGCTGTTACGGCACCGCGACGTCGCCGACCTCGGCCCGGCCGAGCGGCGCCGCCTCGACCAGCTGCTCGACCGGCTCACGGTGCGGGTGCCGCAGCGGACCAGCCCCCGGCTGCGGGCGGCCCGGCGCGGCGACGTCGACGGCCGGCGTAGCTTGCGCGACCAGCTGCGCCGCGCCGGCGAGCCCGGCCTGTTGTGTCACCGACGACGCAGCAGCAGACCCCGCCGGGTGGTGCTGTTGATGGACGTGTCGGGCTCGATGGAGCCGTACGCCGACCACCTGCTGCGGCTGGCGCACCGGGTGGTGCGCAGCGCGCCGACGACCACCGAGGTGCTCACGATGGGCACCCGGCTCACCCGCATAACCCCGGCGCTGCGGCTGACCGACGCGCACACCGCGCTGGCCGCTGCTGGGCGTACGGTCCCGGACTGGTCCGGCGGCACCCGACTCGGCGAGGTGCTGAAGGCATTCCTCGACCGGCACGGTCAGCGCGGGATGGCCCGAGGCGCGGTGGTCGTCGTGTGCAGCGACGGCTGGGAGCGTGGTGACACCGACCTGCTCGCCGAACAGGCACTGCGGCTGCGCCGGCTGGCGCACCGCCTTGTCTGGGTCAACCCGCACCGCGGCAAGGCCGGCTATCTCCCGGTACAGCGCGGCATCGTGGCGGTGACCCCGGCCATCGATGCGCTGCTCGCTGGACACTCGCTGGCGACCTTCGAGCAGCTGCTGGCGGTGATCGCCGATGCGTGAAGTGCTGGACGATTTGCTGCAGTGGTGGCGCGCCGGTGACGAGGTGGGTGTCGGCACGGTGGTGGCCACCTGGCGCTCGGCACCCCGCCCACCCGGCGCCTCGATGCTGGTCGGACCGGACGGGACCGCCGTCGGTTCGGTGTCCGGGGGCTGCGTCGAGGGCGCGGTGTACGAGCAGGCGCAGGCTGTGGTGGCTGACGGCTCGCCGGTGCTGGAGCGCTACGGGGTGTCCGACGGTGATGCGTTCGCGGTGGGGCTGACTTGCGGTGGCGTGCTCGACGTGTTCGTCGAATCGGTATCCCAGCAGACGTTCCCGCAGTTGGAGGAGCTCGCGGCGGACATCGCCGCGTCGCGTCCGGTAGCCGTGGTCACCGTGATCGACCACCCCGAGCCGGGGCGGGTGGGTCGGCGGCTGATTGTCCGTCCCACCGACCAGCCGGACGGGTCGCTGGGCTCGGACCGGGCCGACGCAGCGGTCGCCGACGACGTCCGCGGTCTGCTGGCCCAGGGGCGCAGCACGGTGCTGACGTACGGCCCGGACGGGCAGCGCCGCGGGGAGGGCATGCGGGTGTTCGCCGCGTCCTATGCGCCGAAGCCTCGGCTGCTGGTGTTCGGCGCGATCGACTTTGCCGCTGCTGTCGCCCGGGTCGGTGTGTTCCTCGGCTATCGGGTCACGGTCTGCGACGCCCGGCCGGTGTTCGCCACCGCCGCCCGCTTCCCCGACGCCGACGAGGTGGTCATCGACTGGCCGCACCGCTACCTGCGCCGGCACGCCGACGCCGGCGACCTCGACGAGCGCACCGTGATCTGCGTGCTCACCCACGACCCGAAGTTCGACGTGCCGCTGCTCGAGGTCGCGTTGCGACTGCCCACGGACCAGCGGCCGGCGTACGTGGGTGCGATGGGATCCCGGCGCACGCACGAGGACCGGTTGCAGCGGCTGCGCACGGCAGGGCTGACCGACACCGAGCTGGGCCGGTTCTCCAGCCCGATCGGGCTCGATCTTGGTGCCCGTACGCCGGAGGAGACGGCGGTGTCCATTGCGGCCGAGATCATCGCATTGCGCTGGGGCGGCGGAGGTGAGCGGCTGTCGGGAATCGATGGAGCCATCCACCACGGGGACGATCTGGAGCGCCGCACCCCCAGCTGACCGCCTCAACCCCGGTCATCGCGCGCCACGTTTACGTGGCTGACCAACCCTTCACGTGGCGCGCACACCTCGCAAAGGGTCTGTGCGCCACGTTTACGTGGCGCGCGGCAGGGGTGCGGCGGGGTGCAGGAGAGGCGCTGCGGGGGGTTGATTTCCGAGAAGTTTCATGCATCTACTTGTCGTGACGCCGATCACGTCGTTGGATCAAGGTCCGAGGTCTCGACGAGGAGGCGCAATGGCGCAGATCGATGTCAAGGTCGACGGGGTTTCGTACTCCGACGACGTGGAGCCCCGCCTGTTGCTCGTGCAGTACCTGCGCGAGCGACTGAGCAAGACCGGCACCGTGATCGGGTGTGACACCAGCAACTGCGGTGCCTGCACGGTGCACCTGGACGGCCGCAGCGTGAAGTCGTGCTCCGTGCTGGCCGTTCAGGCCAACGGGCACGAGGTGACCACCATCGAGGGCCTGGCCACGGATGGCGAGCTGCACCCGATGCAGCAGGCCTTCCACGAGTGCCACGCGCTGCAGTGCGGCTACTGCACACCGGGGATGATCATGCAGTCGATCGACCTGCTTGCCGACAACCCGGACCCCTCTGAGCAAGAGGTGCGCGACGGGCTTGAGGGCAACCTGTGCCGCTGCACCGGCTACCAGAACATCGTGACCGCCGTACGGTCCGCCGCGCAGACGATGAGCGACTCCGCAACCACCGCAGGGAGCTCGCGATGACCGCCGTCGAGGACCGGCCCGCCACTGACGCGCCGCGGGGCGAGGTCGGTGCGTCTCGCCGCCGCAAGGAGGACCAGCGGCTGATCACCGGTCGCACCCGCTGGACCGACAACATGACGCTGCCGGGGATGCTGCATCTGGCGATGGTGCGCAGCCCGATGGCGCACGCAACCATCACGTCGGTCGACGTCGAGGCCGCGCGCAGCGCACCTGGTGTGGTGACGGTGATCGCCGGCAGCGACCTGGCCGACGAGCAGGGCACCCTGCCGAACGTCTGGACCATCACCCCGGAGCAGAAGACCCCCACGCACCCGTCGATGGCGGTCGACACCGTACGGTTCGCCGGCGAGATCGTCGCGTGTGTGGTGGCCCGGTCCGCGGCCGCCGCCCGGGACGCCGTCGAGCTGGTCGACGTCGACTACGACGACTTGCCGGTGCTGCTGGACACCAGGGAGGCGCTCAAGGACGAGACGGTCATCCATCCCGAGATCGGCACCAACGAGAGCGCCCACTTGGTGATGGACTTCCAGACCGAGTCCAGCCCCGGCGACGTCGATGCCGTCATCGAGGCTGCCCGCGCCGATGGCATCGTGTTCGAGCGGGAGTACGAGCAGCAGCGGCTGATCCCTGCCTTCATGGAACCCCGTTCGATGGTGTGTGACCCCACCGGCGAGCAGACGGTGCTGTGGAGCGCGACCCAGATCCCGCACATCCTGCGGGTGCTGCTGGCCCTGTCGCTGGGCATCTCCGAGAGCAAGCTGCGGGTCATCGCCCCCGACGTCGGCGGTGGCTTCGGCGGCAAGCTGCAGGTCACGCCGGAGGAGTTCATCACCGTGCTGGTGGCACGGCGCATCGGCAAGCCGTGCAAGTACACCGAGACCCGAAGCGAGTCACTGATGGTGGGCCACCACGGGCGCGCCCAGCACCAGAAGATGACGCTGGCCGCCGACAAGGACGGCACCGTCAGGGGCCTCAAGGCCGAGCTGATCGCCGATATGGGCGCATACCTGTCGCTGCTCGGCGGGGGGACCCCCACGCTCGGTGCGTTCATGTACAACGGCATCTACAAGTTCGACGCCTACCGCTTCGACCTGCGCACGGTCTTCACGAACGCCGCGTGGACCGACGCCTACCGCGGCGCCGGACGCCCGGAGGCGACGTTCGCGATCGAGCGGCTGATGGACGACTTCGCCCACGAGATCGGCATGGACCCCCTCGAGCTGCGTGCCAAGAACTGGATCACCCACGAGGAATTTCCGTTCACCACCGTCGCCGGGCTGGAGTACGACTCTGGCAACTACGAGGCGGCGACGGCCAAGGCCCGCGAGCTGTTCGGCTACGACGACCTGCGCCGCGAGCAGGCCGAGCGCCGCGAGGCCGGCGACACGGTGCAGCTGGGCATCGGTATCTCCACCTTCACCGAGATGTGCGGGATCGCCCCGTCGCGCATCCTCGGCGCGCTGTCGTACGCCGCGGGCGGCTGGGAGCACGCCGGGATCCGGGTGCTGCCCACCGGGAAGGTCGAGGTCACCACCGGTACGACGCCGCACGGTCAGGGTCACGAGACGGCCTGGAGCCAGATCGTCGCCGACCGCCTCGGGGTGGCCTTCGAGGACGTCGAGGTGTTGCACGGGGACACCCAGATCTCCCCCAAGGGCATGGACACCTACGGGTCCCGGTCGCTGGTCGTCGGTGGGATCGCGGTGGTCAAGGCCGCCGACAAGGTGGTGGAGAAGGCGAAGGTCATTGCCGCCCATATGCTCGAGGCCAGCCCGGACGACGTCGAGTTCAGCGGCGGCGCGTTTGCGGTCCGTGGCACCGATCAGTCCAAGACGATGGCCGAGGTTGCCTTCGCGACGTTCGCGGCGCACGACCTGCCCGACGGTGTGGAGCCGAGCCTCGATTCCGACGCGACCTTCGACCCGGCCACGTTCTCCTACCCGCACGGTACCCACCTGTGCGCCACCGAGGTGGACACCGAGACCGGCCAGGTCTCCACCCGGAAGTACGTCTGCGTCGACGACATTGGCAACGTCATCAACCCACTGATCGTCGAGGGTCAGGTGCACGGCGGGCTCGCCCAGGGGATTGCGCAGGCCCTCTTCGAGGAGGCCGTCTACGACGAGTCGGGCACGCTGGTCACCGGCTCGTTCGTGGACTACCTGGTGCCCAGCGCGGCGGACCTGCCGAGCTTCGTCACCGACCGCACCGAGACGCCGGCGACCACCAATCCGCTGGGCGTCAAGGGTGTCGGCGAGGCGGGCACCATCGCCTCCACGCCGGCGGTGGTCAACGCCGCCATCGACGCGGTGCGCCACCTCGGGGTCGGCGGCATCACGATGCCGCTGTCCCCGCACCGGGTGTGGCAGTCGATCCAGGGACAGGCGATCAGCGAGAGCCCGCGAGAGCAAGTGGTCAGCGGGGAGCAACTCGCGGATCCGCAACCAGGCAGCGGGCAGATCCCCACCGGTGGGGCAGAGCGGGACGGAGACGCACGATGATCCCGGCAGGTTTCGACTATCACGCACCGACCACCCTCGACGAGGCGGTACAACTGCTCAGCGATGCCGGCGAGGACGCCAAGGTGCTGGCCGGTGGACAGAGCCTGATCCCGGTGCTTCGGCTGCGGCTCGCGGCGCCCGAGACGGTCATCGACCTCGACCGGGTCGATGAGCTCCGCGGCATACGCCTGGACGGCGACACGCTCGTGATCGGGGCGATGACGCCGCATCACGAGGTCGCCACTGACGAGCTGGTCCGCCAGCACGCGCGGGTGCTGGCGGAGGCGGCGGCGACCGTTGCGGACCCGCAGGTCCGCCACCGCGGCACCCTCGGCGGCGCGCTGGCCCACGCAGACCCGGCAGGTGACATGCCGGCTCCGATGCTCGCCCTCGACGGCGAGATGGTCATCGTCGGCCCGGGCGGTCGGCGCACGTTGCCGGCGGCGGACTTCCTCGAGGACCTGTTCACCACCGCGCTGGCCGAGGACGAGCTGCTCGTCGAGATCCGCGTCCCGTCGCACGACGGGTGGGGCGGGCACTACGAGAAGTTCACCCGAGTGTCCCAGCAGTGGTCGATTGTGGCCGTGGCCGCCGCCGTACGGGCCGAGGGAGGCACCATCGCCGAGGCCAGGGTCGCGTTGACCAACATGGGGTCCACCGCGGTGCGCGCGCATGCGGTCGAGCAGGCACTGGTCGGCGCCGCAGCCGACGACGCGTCCGTACGCGCTGCCGCCGCGCAGGCCGCCGAGGGGACCTCGCCGCCATCGGACACCAACGGCGACGCCGCCTATCGCCGGCACCTGGCCACCGTGCTGACCCGGCGGGCCGTGCTCGCCGCCGCGGGTGCCTGATGGAGTTGGAGCACCGTTTCACCGTGCCGGCGTCGGTGGATGAGACCTGGGCCATGTTCAACGACCTGGAGAAGGTGGCGCCGTGCTTCCCTGGTGCCGCGCTGACGTCGGTCGACGGCGACGACTTCGCGGGGACGGTCAAGGTCAAGTTGGGGCCGGTCTCCCTGCAGTACAGCGGCACCGGCACGTTCGTGGAGCGCGACGAGGACACCCACACCGCTCGGTTCGAGGCCAAGGGCAAGGACAAGCGCGGCAACGGCACAGCTGCAGCCAAGGTGCGTGCGGTGCTCGAGCCCGACGGTGCTGGCACAGCCGTCGCGGTCAGCACCGACCTCGCCGTCACCGGAAAGCCGGCTCAGTTCGGTCGCGGTCTGATGCAAGATGTCAGCGACAAGCTGTTGGACAGGTTCGTCGACTGCCTCACCGAAAAATTGACGGCAGAGCCCGAGGTCGAGGCGGACGAGCCAGTCGCGCCAGCCCAGCCGCCGCCAGCCCAGCCGCCGCCAGCCCAGCCGCCGCCAGCCACCGCGCGTACGGAGGCGCCGGCATCGCACGTAGCGCTCGATCTGGGGTCGACCCTGCTGCCGGTACTCGCCAAACGCTACGGCCCGCCCGCGTTCGGGCTTCTGGTCATCGTGTTGGCGCTGCGTCGCTTATTTCGCCGCTGACCTGGGCGTGGCCCCTTACACCGGGGTGCTCCGCAACGATCTCGGTGCGCACACGCCCGATGTGACTCACATTGGCTGTGACTACGTCGAGAGTGCGCAGGTGACCCGGACCGTCGGTCAGAGGCCGCCGACGGGCGCGACGACGATGCCGGCCTCTTCGCAGACCCAGTGCGGGTCGGCGCCGAGCTCGGGGGACACCCTCAGCGCGTGCTCTGCCTGCACCTCACATCCGGTGCACAACGGCCATCGGGTGGCCTCGTCGAACAGTGCGTCCTGCACGTCTTGCGCGACGAGTCCGCCGACGTAGGCGACCCCGTCGGCCCACTGGTCGACCCACCAGCGGCGCTCGGCCAGCGCCTCGAGGATCGAGACGCCGGCCGCGTCCGCCAGCCGACGCGCGTCCAGGTCATGCAGCACCTGTGCACGTGCCTGCAGCAGGGCCTCTCGTGGTGTCACCCACACGATTTTGCCAGCGTGGGCGATGATCTCCATATGGGTGAGCCCGTGCTGGAGGTGCGCGTGCTGCACCGGGCTGACGCGGAAGCAGCAGAGGCCGGTGGGGCTGACCGGCTCATGGTGGTTGCGCTGGGGGAACAGCGCGCTCATGCGCCGGACCCCGGCGTGGTGGCCGAGGTGGTCCGGGCGAGCAGGTTACCAGTAAGGCCGTTGTTGCGGTTGCCCGCCGATGCCGACCGTCCGGACACTACGACTGGCGCTGGGCTCGACCGGATGGTCGGGCTGGCGGGCGAGTACGTGGCTGCTGGTGCCGACGGAGTGGTCGCAGGGTTCACCACCGATCAGTTGGAGATCGACGTGGAGTTGGCCACCGCGCTGGGTGAGCAACTGAACTGCCCGTGGACCTTCTCCCGGGCGTTGGATCGCACGCTGGAGCACCGGCGGTCCTGGCGGCACGTGCTTGGCCTGCCCGGCGTGGACGCCGTCCTGTCTGCGGGGTCGTCGGTCGACGCCGAGCGTGGACACCAGCAACTTCTCGACCTCGCGGGCGACCCGGCCATCGCTGCTCGGCTGGTCGCCGCCGGTGGGGTCCGGCCCGAGCACGTGCCGTGGCTGCTGCGTGCGCGCGTGGCCGGTGTGCAGGTGGCGAGTGCGGTGCGCCCGGGAGGATCGTGGACCAGGGCGCACGTCGACACCCAGCTGGTGCGGTCGTGGCGGCTGCTGCTCGACGACGAGCTCGCAGCGCGCCGCTCCCGCAGCTGATCGCAGGGCGACCGGCGACACCGTGCAGTCGCCTCAGCTGTCGGTCAGGCTGGTCAGCTCGGCGTGCAAGCTCTGGCGTGCGGGTGTCTCCCAGCGGGCCCTTCCGTCAGCGGTGCGGAACAGCTGGGGCTGCGCCAGCAGCGTGCGGAGGACCTCTGCCCGCCCGGCCCCAAAGGCTTGGTCGGACACGTGTGCGTACTCCTTGCGCACGCCGGCGACATAGCTGCGATAGCGCTGCGGCGAGGCGCCAAGCACCGCGAGGTCTGCGTCGCTGAGCACACAACCGTTGTGGTCGTCCGCGGCAGGGTCGTGGTCGCGGGTCATGCGGACCAGTGACGCCACCGTCGCTACGAGGCTCGCATCGAGCCCGAGCCCACTGAGTGTCTCGAGCGCCAGGTTTGCGGACAGCTCCTCGTCGTCTGGTCTTCCCGCATACACCGCATCGTGGAACCAGGCCCCCAGTCGGACTGCCAGCGGGTTGTCCGCCACCTCGACCAGCACGTCGACGACCTCAAGCACCTCAAGCAGGTGGCGCTGATCGTGATGGTGGCGGTGTGGCTCCCCCCATCGTTCGAGCAATCCCTCGCCGAGCACGTGGCTGCCGGCAGAGCCGGGCAGCAGCGCCGACCAGCGCCGCCGCAGCTCGTCGGTCACCGTCACGACCCCGATCTTGCCGCAGTGCACGATGATGGACCGCGTGGCTCTGCTCGTCGACCCGCCCGTCTGGCCCGCGCACGGCCGCCTCTGGTCCCACCTGGTCAGCGACACCTCGGTGACCGAGCTGCATATCTTCGCCGCCGGGCTGGGGGTGCCGCGGCAGGCCTTCGACCGGGACCACTACGACGTGCCGGCCGAGGCTTACGAGGCGATCGTGGCGGCTGGCGCTTCGCCCGTCGACAGCCGCGAGCTGGTCCGGCGGCTGGCAGCTGCAGGGTTGCGGGCTCGGCGGGTGCAGACGACCGGTCGGCGCAAACCTGGGCAGGTGCTGCTGCGCCCGCCCAGGCTGCGAGCAGGAAGCCTGGTGGCGGTGGTGTCCCCTGCTGGCCCGGTGTTGACTGAGCGGCTCGAGCGCGGGCTGGCGGTGCTCCGCGGTTGGGGGCTGCAGGTGCGCCTCGGACCGCACGTGCTGGCCCGGCACCGCAGCCTCGACCACGTGGCTGGCGGGGACGCTGAGCGGGCAGCCGACGTCGAGACCGCCTGGATCGACCCGGATGTCGCGGCGGTGTGGTGTGCCCGTGGTGGCTACGGCAGCCACCGGTTGGTCGACCGGCTCGATCACACCGCCATGGCTGCGGCGGCGCCGCGGCTGCTGGTGGGTTTCTCCGACGTGACCGCGCTGCATGAGCTGGTCAACGGGCGACTGGGGCTGGTCAGCCTGCACGCTCCGGTGGTGACCTCACTGGGCGAGGCCGCGCCACAGGCAGTCGACCACGTCCGGAGGCTGCTGTTCGAGCCGGTGCATGCGCTGGAGCTCTTTGCCGGAGTGCGACTGCGGTCGCTGGTCGGGGGCACGGCCACGGGCGTGCTCGCCGGCGGCAACTTGCGGCTGCTGACCTCTGCGTTGGGCACGCGGACGTCGCGACCCGCCCGCGGTGCGATCGTCGTGCTCGAGGACATCGGGGAGGAGCCCTACCGGATCGACGCCATGCTCACCCAGTTGCGCCGCAACGGCTGGTTCGATGGTGTCCGGGGCATCGTGGCCGGGTCCTTCGGCGACGTCGACGCCACTAGCCTCGACCACGTCCTCCGCGACCGCCTTGGCGACCTCGGCGTACCTGTGGTGGCCGGCGCGCCGTTCGGGCACATCGACGACAACCGACCGGTCCCGTTGGGGGTGTCGGCCGCACTGGACGCCGACGCCGGCAGCCTGCGGCTCGCTCGCCCGGCGCTGGTCTGACGTCAGCTCGTCAGCAGGTCCGGCAGCGGGCGGGCGTGCAGCACCGTCAGTGAGGTGACTGCGCGGGTGAGGCAGACGTACAGCCGACGGACCCCGACGACAGGCTCGGGCTCCCCGGCCACGACGTCGGCCGGCTCAACGAGCACGACGTGGTCGAACTCCAGACCCTTGGCGAGCGTCGCCGGCACCACGTCTACCCGCACCTCGAAGGCGTCGTCACCCGCATCTGAGCCGAGCACCGAATGGGCGACACCGGCGGCGACCAGGACGTCAGCAACCGGTCCAGCTGCCGCGTCCGGCACCACGACACCGACCGACCCCTCGCGCGTCAGCAGTTGCTGGGCGGCGGCCGCAGCACTCGCAATCGGATCGTCGCAGCGGCGTACGTCCAGGTCACCCGTGCCGCGGCGCACCGACGACGGCGGAGCGAGCCCGGGTGCTGCCACCGGCAACAGCCGAGCAGCGAAAGCGATGACGTCGGCGGGAACCCGAAAGCCGCGGGTGAGCTCCTCGACCATGGCGTCGGCCTTGCCAAGGTGCCCCAGTGCCACCGGCCAACTGGTGGCTGCCCAGGCGGTGGTGGCCTGGGCCAGGTCGCCGAGGACGGTGGCCGAGCCGGTCGAGCAGCGTCGCCCGACCGCGCGCAGCATCATCGGCGACAGGTCTTGCGCCTCGTCAAGCACCACATGCCCGCGGCTCGGCTGCCTCTCCACCAGGTCGGCCACCTCGTCCACCAGCACCGCGTCGCCCAGCGACCATGGGGCTGAGCCCGGCCCGCGGGGGGTAGACGGCCAGGCCAGCACACGTTGCTCTGCCTCCGACAGCACCCCATCGGCGCACTCGGCTAGGAAGGCCCGGTGGCTCAGCAGCGCAAACGTCGTGCGCACCGGGTCGACAGCAGGCCACACCCGCTTGCACAACTCCCGCACCGGCCGCGACCGCGCGACCGCGTCCTGAATCCGGTCGTCGGGGGACTCGCCGGCCGTCTCCATCCGCACCAGCACCGCATGGGCCAGCCGCCGCGGCAGCAATGCCGCACCGGCGCTGTAGCGGATTCCGCGGCTGCGCAACTCATTGACGATGGCCTCCGCGTCGTACAGCGGCACCCGCCACCGCCTCGACCCGCGCGGCACGACCAGCGCCTCGGTGGGCGCCCGCAGCTGCGACCACACCGCCCGCCGGGCCACCTCGGCGAGCCGGGCATCACCGACGAGCCTGCCCCGCTCGGGTGGGTCGCTGTGCCGCACGGACACCCGGTCACACAGCTGCGCCACCGTGGACTGGGTGGCGTCGATCTCACCGAGAGCGGGCAACACGTCGCCGATGTAGCGCAGGAACGAGGCATTGGGCCCCACCACCAGCACACCCTGGCGGCTGAGCTGCTCGCGGTGCGCATACAGCAGCCAGGCCGCCCGGTGCAGCCCAACCGCGGTCTTTCCGGTGCCGGGTGCGCCCTGCACGCAGACGGTGGTGGCGAGGTCGGCGCGGACGATCTCGTCCTGCTCGGGCTGGATCGTGGCGACGATGTCCCGCATCGGCCCGAGCCGGGGCCGCTCGATCTCGGCCGCCAGCAGCGCGCTGTCGCGGGTCTGGTGCCCCGCCGACAACTGCTCGTCCTCGTAGGCGGTCAGGGCACCGGCGCTGAAACCGAACCGCCGGCGCTGGACCACCCCCATCGGCTCCCGGGCACTGGCGCGGTAGAAGCTGCGCGAAACACCTGCACGCCAGTCCAGCACCATCGGCTCACCGGCGTCGTCGGTGACGTGTCGCCGCCCGACGTAGAGCCGCTCGGCCCCGGCGGCCGTGTCCAGGTCGAGGCGGCCGAAGAACAGCGGCACGCTGGGGTCGTCCTCCAGCGACCGCATCCGCCGCCACAGGGTGGCCTTGAGGTGCTCGGTGGAGACCCGGTCACCCCCCTGCGCGGACAAGCCGGCAACGGCAGTGCGCATGTGGAGCAGAGACTCGCGGGAGCGGGCGAGGTGCGCACGCTCACGGCGCAACTCAGGGTCGGCGGCTGGATCGGTGGTGGCGTCGGCATCGGAGTGGGCAGGAGGACCTGGGGGCATGATGCACCTCGTCGGGTGCGGCGGGGGAGGGCGCACGAACCTAGCAGCGAACCCACCGTCGGTCACCACAATTTTTGCGTCCGAGGCGACCGCAAGAGCCGAAAATCTGACTGCCAGCAACATGCGTGCACATTACGGTTCAAAGAAAGATGAGTGCGGCGGGCAACCTCAATGCCGGATCCACCCACCGTTCATGGAAACATGTGCCGGTGACCGCCCTGCTCCGACCGGCCCTAGACGTGAGCGACCTGTTTGCGCTCGACCCTGCTCGCACACATCTCAGCCCGGGTGCATACGGCGCCGTGCCGCGGCCGGTGCTCGAAGCCCAGCAGACCTGGCGTGCGCGGGCAGAGGCCGACCCGCACCGCTTCCATGGCGTCGAGCAGCGGACCGCGGTCGTCGCCGGGCGACATGCTGCGGCCGACTGGCTCGGGGTGCCACGCGACGCGCTGGCGCTGGTCACCAACGTTACCGAGGCTGCCTCCACCATGCTTGCCGCGCTCGACCTGCGTGCCGGAGACGAAATCGTGCTGAGCAACCACGGCTATGGCGCGATTCGGCGGGCGGTCGAGGTCTGGTGTGCGCGCGCCGGCGTGGTGCTCCGCGAGGCGATCGTCAGCTTGGACGCCGACGACGAGACGGTCGTCGGGGCGTACGCCGAGCAGCTCAGCGAGCGGACCCGGCTGGTCGTGGTGGACCAGATCACCTCCCCGACCGCCCGGATGATGCCGGTGCGCGCCGTCGTTGCCGCCGCCCGAGGCGCCGATGCGATGGTGCTGGTCGACGCGGCACACGGTCCGGGCCACGTCGACGTGGACGTGGAAGACCTGGGTGCAGACGCCTGGGTCGGCAACCTGCACAAATGGGCTTTCGCCGCGCGGGGCACCGCAGCGCTGTGGATCGCTCCGCACTGGCGAGCCCGGGCGCGCCCGCTGGTGCTCGGATGGACGGCGGCCGACGGCTTCCCCGACTGCTTCGACGCCCGCGGCACCGTGGATCTGTCCGCCTGGATGACGGTGCCGAATGCGCTCCGGCTGTGGGAGTCGTTGGGCGGCTGGCAGATGGTGACGCGGAACGCGCAGCTCGCCGACTGGGGGCAACGACTGGTCGCCGACGCGATCGGTGTCAGCCTGGCCCACACCCCAGCCACGCCAGCGCCCGCGATGCGGCTGATCCCGCTGCCCGCCGGGACGGCGGCCGACGAGGCCGCCGCCGCCGCCCTCTACCACGACCTCAGTGCCGAGTCGGTCGAGGTCGGTGTCATCTCCTGGGGTGGGCGCGGCTGGCTGCGTCCAGGCACACAGGTGTTCACCACCGAGGACGACCATGTCCGCCTGGCCGAGGTGCTGCGGCGACTGCTGGGCTATCGGCCGGCCAACAGGTCGTCGGCGTCCACGATCGAGTACGCATAGCCCTGCTCGGCGAGGAAGCGTTGCCGGTGCTGGGCAAAATCGGCGTCGACGGTGTCCCGGGCGACCACCGCATAGAACCGCGCCGCTCGACCGTCCGCCTTGGGTCGCATCAACCGGCCCAGACGCTGGGCCTCCTCCTGTCGCGAGCCGAAGGATCCGGACACCTGGATGGCGACGCTCGCCTCGGGTAGGTCGACCGAGAAGTTGGCGACCTTGCTCACCACCAGCAAACCCACCTCGCCGGCGCGAAAGGCGGCAAACAGGCGCTGCCGTTCGGTGACTGTTGTCTGACCGGTGATCACGGCCGCACCGAGATGCTCCCCGATCTCCTCGAGCTGATCTAGATACTGCCCGATGACCAGCGTTTGGTCGCCAGCGTGCCGCGCAACCAGCTCGTGCACGACTTGCAGCTTGGCCCGCGCCGCCGTCGCCAGCCGGTAGCGGACGTCTGGCTCAGCGATGGCATAGGACATCCGTTCGTCGTCATCGAGGCTGACCCGTACCTCGACGCATTCGGCCGGAGCGATGTAGCCCTGCTGTTCGATGTCCTTCCACGGCGCGTCGTACCGCTTGGGCCCGATCAGGCTGAAGACGTCGCCCTCACGGCCGTCCTCGCGTACCAGGGTGGCGGTCAGTCCGAGGCGTCGGCGGGCCTGCAGGTCTGCTGTCATCCGGAACACCGGTGCTGGCAGCAGGTGCACCTCGTCGTACAGCACCAATCCCCAGTCCTTGGCGTCGAACAGTTCCAGGTGGGCGTACACACCCTTGCGCTTGGTGGTCAGCACCTGATACGTCGCAATGGTCACCGGGCGAATCTCCTTGCGTGCGCCGGTGTACTCGCCGATCTCGTCCTCGTTCAGCGTCGTACGACGCAGCAGCTCGTCGCGCCACTGCCGCGCGGAGACTGTGTTCGTCACCAGGATCAGTGTCGTGGCGCCGGCCTGGGCCATCGCCGCAGCGCCGACAAGCGTCTTGCCGGCCCCGCACGGCAACACCACCACCCCGGACCCGCCGTGCCAGAACGACTCGGCGGCTTCCCGCTGGTAGGGCCGCAGCTGCCAGTGTGACTCGTCGAGCTCGATCGGGTGTGCCTCGCCGTTGACGTAGCCGGCCATGTCCTCGGCCGGCCAACCAAGCTTGAGCAACGCCTGCTTGAGGGCACCGCGCTGCGACGGGTGGACCACCACCGCTCCACCCTCGTAGGCGGGGTCGTCGAGCCGGGCACCGAGCATCGGCGCCAACCGCTTGGCCCGCAGCACCTCCTCAAGCACGGGGCGGTCGGTGCTGGACAGCACCAGCGGGTGCTGCGGGTGCTTGTCGAGCCGCAGTCGACCGTAACGGGACATGGTCTCGGCGACGTCGACCAGCAGCGAATGCGGCACCGGGTAACGACTGAAGCACAGCAGCACATCGACGACCTGCTCGGCATCGTGCCCGGCGGCGCGGGCATTCCACAGCCCCAGCGGTGTCAACCGGTAGGTGTGCACATGTTCGGGTGATCGCTCCAGCTCGGCGAAGGGGGCGATCTGTCGCCGGCACTCGGGGGCGTCGGCGTGCTCGACCTCGAGCAGCAGCGTCTTGTCGGACTGGACGATCAGTGGCCCGTCACTCACGCGGTCTCCTTCGGCTCTTGCTGGTCGCGCTCGACGCGACGCCTGGCACGGTACGCCGCCACGTTGGCCCGGGACGAACAGCGATCCGAGCAGTAGCGTCTGGAGCGGTTCGGCGAGGTGTCCACAAACACATCCGTGCAGCCGGTTGCCTGGCATACCCCGAGCCGCAGGGCGCCGATGTCGCAGACGACGACGGCGAGGCCGAGCAGCGCCTCGGCGATCAGCAGTTGCGCGACCGACGACGATCTGTTGCCCACATGCAGGTGCCAGGACTGGGCATCGTGCCCGGCGATGTAGGGGGTGATCGCGTGCTTGCCGAGCAGGCTGTTCAGCCGTTCGACCACCAGGTCCTCCGTGCCAGCCGACGAGGCTTCGAAGACCTGCCGCAGGCCACCGCTGAAGCGGTACAGCGTCTTACGGTCACGCTCGCTGCACCGCTCCGCCAACCAGTCACGGTCGGCCAGCAGCGCGCGCAGGTCGTCCCTGCCGTCCAGCGGGGCGTTCACCAGCCGTGCAGCACGCTCGGCGTAACCGACGAAATCCACCCGTGCACCTTACGCTCGCGCCGCCGGGCGCTGGCGCCGCACGCCACGTAAACGTGGCGGAGCATCGCTTGACGTGGCGCGCACGCCTCGCAAAGGGTGCACAGGCCACGTAAACGTGGCGGACGGGAGTGGGGCGACCGGAAGGTGCGGGCGGCTAGCGGTGACCGGTCACCGCAGCGTACGGCCGACTGCATCGGTCACCACGTCGGCCAACTCGCCACGCTGCGCGAAGGCAGCCCGCTGCACATCGGCGCCGGTGCCACGCCGCAGCACATCGTCCAGGCGGGTGCTGACTGCATCCAGGTCGCCGTGGGCCTGCAGGGCCGGGGCGATGTGTGCCAGTAGCCGCTTGATCTGTTGCTGGGCTGGCACCGTGGTTGCGGTCAACGGGTCGACCAGATCCGCCGAGACACCGAACCTGCCGGCGCGCCAGGCAGCCCCGCGCAACACCTCCATCCGCACCGATGGAGCCGGCTGACCCGCGCGCCACTCCTGGGCAGCGGTCTCGACCAGACCACGGGCTAAGCCGGCGAGCAGCACAGCATCCTCGACGTCGAGACAGACATCGAAGACCCGCAGCTCGACCGTCGGGTACTGCCGCGACGCTCGAATGTCCAGGTATGCCATCCCCTCGTCGAGCGCGGCTCCGCATTCGACCATGTCGTCGATGGCGCGTCGATAGCCGGCTGGGTCACCGAAGAGCTCGCTCGGCCCGGCGCTCGGCCACCGGCTCCACACCCGTTGGCGATAGCTGGCATAGCTGGAGTCGCCGCCCTGCCAGAACGGGCTGTTCGCCGACAGCGCGGTGAGCACCGCCAGCCAGGGTCGCACCCGGTCCATCACGCCGACCGCTTCCTCGACGCTGTCGACCGCCACATGCACGTGACAGCCGTTGCACAGCAACTCACGAGCCGTCATGCCGTACAGCCGGGTCATTCGCTCGTAGCGCTCATCGGTGGTGCGCTTCGGCTCCACCGGCAGTGGGCTGGTGGCCAGCGCTGCCAAGCGCAGGCCATGCTGCTCGGCCGCATGGGCCAGCCGCCGACGCAGCGCCCGCAGGTTGGCGCCGATGTCGTCAAGCTCTCGGTGCACCTCGGTGCCGAGCTCCACCTGCTCGCGCTTCAACTCGTGATCGAGGCCACCCGAGACGTCGTCGCCAGCATCGTCGCCGGCAGCACCGCCTGCCGAGTCGACCACCTCGTCACCGGCCGGGCGGGGCTGCCCGGTCGCGGGATCGACCAGCAGCAACTCTTCCTCGACCCCGATGGTGCGGTTCGTTCGCATTGAACCCATCCGCGCATCCTGACGGGTGACGCCGCGGCGTGCGACACCGACCGGTCAGCCGGCGACCGCGACCCGGCTGATCCGGTGCAGGGCGAAGGCGCGCCGACTGCTGCTGCGGTGGTCCTGCGCGATGAGTCTCCCGCCGTCGATCCACAGCGGCTCCACCAGCCGTTCCGACACGGTGCCGGTCTCATCCAGGTACGCAAGCCACACCGTCGCGCGGCGATCGACCGCTGAGCGCAGCTCGTCCACCACACTGATGTGACCTCGGGGCTGGGTGCCGTTCGGCCGGGCCGCGCTGGCTCGCTCACCGGCCCGGATGGCGGCCAGCACCGTGTTGATCTGGTTGTCATCGAGGCCCGCCCGAGCGGTGGGCGGGGTTCGTCGGGCCCGCGCCGACGACGCTCGACGACTGTCCTGAGCGACATGTACGCCGCGACCGTCGGCTCCCTCGAGCAGCGGGGCGTGCTGGCTTTGCCGCAACCGAGCCAGCACCACATCGGCGGGGGACTCGGTCACGGCGACGGTTGGTGCCAGCCGTCGCAGCCCGAGACCGGTGAGCCCGGTGTCGGCCAGCAACCTGTCCAGCTCGGCGTGGTCGTCGGCACGGACATAGACCGCGGCACTGCCCACCCGCAGACGCCCATGCCGCCGGGCGGCATCGTCCACGAGGTACGTGAGGGGCTGCGGCACGGGGGTGCGCGAGTGGTCGGCCAAAAAGGCGTGCACCTGGGTTGTCGGCCATCCCGCATCCAGCGCACGACGGATCGACTCGCGGGAGAAGCGATAGACAGTCGCACCTCCCCGCGACTCGACGTCCGCGAGCAGCGCCAGACCGTGCGCGACCGGCGGCTCCAGTGGCCCCGGAGCTATCGCGGTCAGGTCGCCCTGCAGCAGGACATGGTCCACCGGCTGGGGCAGCAACGGTGCCAGCAGTTCGGCGGGCTGTTGACTGTCATCGCCGGGAGCGATCAGCGCTCGCCCCGCAGTGGTCAGGGCGCCACGGGCGGTCACCCCGAGTCGTGCTGCCTCCAGCAGGCTGCGCCGCACCAACGCATCACGCAGCAGTGTCTTGCGCGGACGCCGCCAGGCGACTGCCGCGACCACTTGCTCCGGATCGCCCACGGTGCTGCCGGGCTGCACGCTGGCCAGCACGTCCAGGCTTGCCCGGCGTACGGACGCGGCGGCACCGCGCTCCAGGTCGGGGCTCAGCGGGTTCACCGGCCGGTCCCGGTCGTCGCGGGCACCCACCAGCACGGTGGCGCGGGGGGTGAGCAACCATGCGCCTGCCAGCCACGCCCAGCGCAGCTCCGCCGGCTGCTCGCGCCAGGTATCGAAGTCGTCGGTCGGCAGCCACACTTCGTCAACCTCGGCATTGTCGCCAGCCGCCACCAGACCCGCCGCCCGCGCCACCTCAAGCAGGAAACCCGCCTCATCCACAGTGACGTCCAACTCCGTCGCCGCCGCGCGCATATCCCGCACGCCGACGCCGCCGGAGCGAAGCACCGCCGGTGGACGCGCACCCCAGGTCTCCAGCACCAGCTCGACTCGACGCACCGCTTCAAAGGCGGCGCCGGCCCCGGTGCGGTCCACCGTTGTCGGATCGACCGGGCGGACCGTTGTCGCTGGCATCGACTCGATCGGTGTCGCCGTCGTGCGGCCACCGCGCAGGTGCAGACCAACCTCGCGAGGCAGCATCACCGTCTGGTCGTCGACAGCAACCAGCAGCCCGCGGGCCAGCAGATGTTGCAGTGCCGTCGTCGCGTTAGCGACGCCCGTAGGCGCGGGCACGCTGCCCAGTCGTCCGCTGGGTGGACCGGAGGCCAGCCGTGCCAACAACCGGTGCACATCGTCGCCTGCCGCCGTTGCGGCATCATCCAGCCGGGCCTGCAGCCAGCCGGGCTTGGCGAAGGCGTCGGCGATCCGGCCCGCGGTCGCCAATGGGTCGCCAGCTGCGGCGAGGCCGAGGTCCTCGGCCAAGTCGGTGACCCGTGCGGGGCTTGCCGCGGTCAACAGCGTCACGAGGCTCGGGCCGAGTCCGGCGGGTTCGGCTCCGAGGACGTCGCGTGCAACCCGGACCAGCCGCAGGTCGGTATCGTCACCCCAGATCAACGCCAACGACCGCAGCCGCCGCAGCACGCTGTCGACCATCTCAGGGTCCATCCGCACGAGTCGCGACACCTCTGTGTCCGCGACCGGGTCACCGAGCAGGGCCAATGCCTCGACCGCCGCCAGATGCGCACTGTCGAGCGTGTCGATGGCCATCGCCACCGACCCCCTGCCAGCCACCCGCGCGGCGAGCTGACCGAGGTCGTGCGGGGCGGGCCGCGCCACGTCGGGTCGCATCCGCAGCAGCTCGGCCAGGGCGTCATCGTCCCAGCCGCGCAGCGCATCGGCCAAGGTGCGCGCCGTCGGCGGGGCGGTGCTCGTCTCGGTGGACATCGAGACAACCGTACGGGGGCTGTGTCGCACCGCGAACGAATCGGCCTCGTTTCGATCTTGGCTGCCCGTACGGCAGGCTAGGGCAGTCAGTGCAGGATCGGCGTGGGGAGGACGCGCGGATGGCGACGATCGAGGCCGTCGGGTTGGCCAAGCGGTATGGCAGCAAGCAGGCCGTGGAGGGGTTGTCGTTCCGGGTCGATCCGGGCAGCGTGACCGGCTTCCTCGGTCCCAACGGGTCAGGCAAGTCCACCACGATCCGGCTGATGCTCGGCCTGGACAACGGCGAGGGCAGCACCACCTTTGACGGGCAGCCCTTCCGCAGCCTGCGCGATCCGATGCGGCACGTGGGGGCGCTGCTGGAGGCCAAACCGTTCCACCCAACCCGCTCCGCCCGCAACCACCTGCGGTTGCTCGCAGTCTCCAACGACATTGCTGACTCGCGCTGCGACGAGGTGCTCGAGATGGTCGGACTGACCTCGGTGGCCAAGGGCAAGCCGAAGAAGTTCAGCCTCGGCATGGGGCAGCGGCTCGGTATCGCCGCGGCGCTGCTCGGTGACCCGCACACGCTGATCCTCGACGAGCCCGCCAACGGGCTCGACCCGCAGGGCATCCAGTGGCTGCGCAGCCTGCTCAAGCAGCTTGCCGGGGAGGGCCGGTCGGTCTTCGTGTCCAGCCACCTGCTGGCCGAGATGGCGCTGATGGCTGACCGGCTGGTGGTGATCGGCCGCGGCCGGCTGATCGCTAGCGGACCCGTAGAGGACTTCATCAAGTCGTCCCGCAACAACGCGATCGTGCTGCGCAGCCCGGACATCGAGCGGCTCGGGTCGGCGCTCGCAGAGCGCGGCGCCTCCGTGCAAGGACAGGCGGACGGATCGTTCGTCGTGTCCGGCATGGACCGCCAACAGATCGGCGACATCGCACACGAGCTGCACGCCCGGCTGCACGAGTTGAGCAGCCGCGAGGCGACCCTGGAAGAGGCGTTCTTGGAGGCGACCGGCATGAGCGAGGAGTACGTCGGGCACCCCGGCGGGCTGAGCGGCCCGCCAGGCAGCGACGGCGCAGACAACCCGGCGACCATGACGACGGGGCAGACCCGATGACCGCCGCGCTGCGCTACGAGTGGCGCCGGCTGCTGACACTGCGCTCGACGTACTGGCTGATCGCGGTCTCGGTCGTGATCGCGGCGACGCTGTCCAGCCTGATCGCCTGGGGATTCTCTGGCGTTGAGATCTTTCGCGAGGGTCCGGACTTCGTCCTCGCCGCGATAGCGACCCAGGGTGCCGGTGCCGGGTTCGCCCCGCTGCTGATCGCCTATGTGATGAGCATCTTCGGCATCTTGACCTTCGGCCACGAGTACCGCCACGGCATGATCCGGGCGACCCTCACGGCCGTACCGAACCGGCTCGCAGTGTTCGCCGCCAAGGTGGTTCTCACCGTGGTGGTGGCTGGTCTCACGGCGCTGACATGCGCCGGGCTCGGCCTGCTGGCCGCCAAGATCTTTTTCACCGACATCCCGATGGCCGGCAACGACGTGACGAGGATCCTCGCCGGGGTGAGCCTCTACGCAGCGTTGTTTGCCCTGGTCGGCTTGGCGCTTGCGGCGATCTTCCGCAACCAGATCGCGGCGATCGTCGCGGTGCTGCTGTTCCCGCTGGTCGGCGAGGCGATCATCCGGCTGGTGCTGATCATCCCGGACGCCTTCGATGACATCCAGGGCGCGGCCGCGTACCTGCCGTTCGATGCCGGCGCGCAGATGTTCAGCTTCCTCGACCTCGATCAGGTGCTGGAGGTCTTCGGTTTCCGCCCCCTTGCCGCCGTCGAGGGTGGCATCACCTTCGGTGTCTTCACCGCAGTGCTGCTGGCCATCGCCGGTGTGCTGTTCGTCCGCCGCGACGCCTGATCCTCGACCGCTAGGCGTCGCCAGGGTTGACCGACCGCTGCCCACCCCCGTAGCGTTACCGGCGGTTGCAGTTGTACTTCCGTTAGTGGTCTGAAACGCCCGCGAAGTCTGACAGCGGGCGCTTTGTTTTCTCGGGCTGGTCTCGAGCGTGGCGCCTGGTAGCGACCCGGGGCCGCGACCTGCGGCTCTCGACCAGCACACCCAGAAGGAGAGCCTCGTGGCTCAAGGCACCGTGAAGTGGTTCAACGCCGAGAAGGGCTTCGGCTTCATCGCCCAAGATGGCGACGGCCCCGACGTCTTCGTGCACTACAGCGCGATCGATGCGTCGGGTTACCGCTCGCTCGATGAGGGTCAGCGGGTGGAGTTCACCCAGACCCAGGGTCAGAAGGGTCCGCAGGCGGAGAACGTCCGCCCGGTCTGACCGACTCGGCTCAACACCTCGATGGGGGTGGTCACGGCTTCGGCCGGGCCGCCCCCGTTGTACGTGCTCAGCGCTTGGTCGGGCGCGAGCCGTTGAACAACTCGAACACCCATCGCTCGGCTGGCGTCCGGTAGAGCACACCGCTTAGCTGGTACGGCAACTCGGCCCCACCCTTGCCTTGGATCACCCAGGTTGCCTTCGCGGCGAACCAGATCACATCGCCGTGCCGGGTCGCGACCGGATTCCGCCACTGCCACCCGTACGTTACGGGCTCGGTGAAGATCCGCTCGTGCAGTGCGTGCAACTCGTCGGTGCTGTGCGCTGACCCGCCCGGCTCCGAGCCGATCAGTGTCGCATCGGGGGCGAAGAGCGCCATGGCACCGTCGAGGTCACGGGCCCGCAGCGCCTCGACGTAACCGTGCAGCATCATGTCGACCACTTTTGCCGGGTCGTTCTCGCGAAGCTCCCCTGCCAGGCTCGGCTGGATGGTCAGCGACGGTTGCTCAGCCGTGTCATCGGGGTGATCGCGACGATCGAGCACGAGGACGCTCCTCACGCGCTGAACTGGCAGCGTGGCGGAGTGTCTCGACCACGGCGCAAGCAAAGCAGACCCGCACAGCCGAGACAACTGACCTTGGTGCGCGCCGAGCGGGAGGGCGTGCCCGACACGATTTGGCAACTGTTGGTATCAGGGGTGCATGATGGTGCTCCTGGCCAGTGTCGTCGCGCGTGTCGTCGCG
>Ga0136640_10000100_pt1 | contig 28877 bp, 35 predicted proteins | sample AntDrymUQ8642106_2_FD_105498 | JGI IMG/M metagenome (GOLD analysis project Ga0136640, IMG submission 105498) | Polar desert sand microbial communities from Dry Valleys, Antarctica - metaG UQ864 (21.06) | ecosystem: Environmental > Terrestrial > Soil > Desert | place: Antarctica: Dry Valley...
CGGGCAACGAAGCGGTGGCCGTCCTCCGCATCCGGGTCGGCAGGGAGATCGGGAGCGCCGCCCTCGTCGCCGACGGCAAGCACGCCCGCACCGACGGCTGGACGAGCCTCGCCGTCCTTTTAGGGGCAGCAGGCGTCTGGCTCGGCTACCCGTTGGCGGACCCCGTCATCGGGCTGCTCATCACGGCGGCCATCCTCGGGATAGTCTGGCAGAGCGGCAAGACGGTCTTCGCCCGGCTCCTCGACGGCGTGGACCCGGAGGTGGTGGGCGAAATCCGCGAGGCCGCGGGCGGCGTTCCGGGCGTGGAGAACGTGGCGGAGGTCAGGGCGCGGTGGCTCGGGCATCGTCTGCGCGCCGAGGTCAACGTCGCGGTCGATCCGAGCCTGTCGGTCGGTGAAGGGCACGCGGTGGCCCGCGAGGTGAACCAACGGCTCGTGCGCGATCTGCGCTACCTGGACGCAGCCGTGGTTCACGTGGACCCCCTGGGAGAGTCGGGGGAGGAGCATCACCTGGTTGCTGCCCACGCCCACGACTGACCACGGACACGTCGATGGCGACTCACCTTCGGAGCGCGGATGCTCCTGCAGAAACACCAGTCCGGCTCCGCTGGCGTCGAGGGCAAGAGCGGATGCCCCAGCTCTGCTGGCTCCTTTCTGCCAAGCGGGTGACGTATATGTGTAGCGGTGGCCGTGGCTAGGTTTGCCCCCGCGCCTCGCCACCACGTCTTTCACCGGCGGCGGTAAGCGGAGAGCGATGGTCCCCGGAGCCTACAGCCTTCTCGGGGCCGCTCGGGTCTTCGCCACTGCTCTCCGGGTTCCGCATGAGCAAGAACAGCGGAAGCCCCGAAAACGCCAGCGTACCCCACGCCAACCCCCTTGGTAGAGTTCGTGATGGCCAACTCCCCGTCCGGCGGCCGCGCGCCGGTCCCAACCCCTTCAAGAATCGGGATGTCCCGCCAAGCGACCTCGCCCGGAGAGGGTTCGACGGCCAGCCCGCGCAGGCCGGATCGCTGGACAATTACCATACCCCTGTATAGTATAAACTGGTCGTCGGAAACGAGCAGCGCCGGGGAGGAGGTGAGAGTATGAAGCGGTTCAGGATCCCGCGGGTCGCCCACTGTAGCGAGGGCTGCAGAGCCCGGTCCGGGGTAAGACCTTAAACTGCCCACGGGTTACGGGGTCGGGAGCCTGGAGGGGGACCCGGCCCCTTTTCTTCCCCGCGCCTCGTCGTCGAGCTCGGCACCATGTTCCTACCGAGCCGGCTTGCGCCAGACCACGGAGTAGCGCCAGAGCAAGTGTCTCCTCACCTTCGCCCCTGGCAACTCCTCCTTGCAGGCCTCGCGGACCTCGGCGAGGGTCGGGTAGGCGTCCGTCTCGCCGTGCTCCTCCCACGTTCGCCGCAGCTCCGGCGATCCACCAGCCGACAGCGTGCCTGTCTTCGCCAGCCTGATCACCTTGCCGGCCGGGAATCCCGCGGCGCCCACGATGTAGTCAGCGGCGCTCCGCGCCCGGTAGAGGTCCAGCACCAGCATCGTCCCGCCGGGCCTCAGCGCGCCCGCCATCTTGCGGAGAGTCGGCGCGAGGGGCAGGTGGTGCAGGGTTGTGATGGAGGCCACGCACCCGAAGCGCTCCTCGGGGAACTCCCACGAGTTGGCGTCGGCGACTAAGTACTCGACGTTCGGGTGACCCTTCGAGCGGTCCCTGGCGACCTCGACCATGCGCGGCGAGAGGTCGACGGCGAGCACCCGCTCGCAGCGCTCCGCCAGCGAGCGGGCGAAGACCCCGGTGCCGCTCCGACCTCCAACGCCTCGGAGCAACGCGACGGGAGCTGCTTGAGCAAGAAGGCATGGTAGTGGGCATTGTGGTCCCATTCGCCCTCGTCCGAAAGATCCGCCAGGCGGTCGAAGTCTTCGCGCACCTTTCGCGTGCCCTGCGTAGGTCCCATCCCACGCTCCAATGACGTTTGCTTTCGCCCGCGACGTAGCTTACAGATTCGCGGGACGGAGGTCCAAGGTGGTTGCCGAGGCACACGAGAACCGTCGCCGATCAGCGGGCGGTTCCCCCGACACCGTGGCCCCGGCCATACGCCGGGCACTTTTGGCTGGGTCTGACTCCTATACCGGTCCTATACCGGCGGGCCCTGGCACGCCCGCCAGACATCCCTTGACTTTTCACACCACCGTGTATAGGGTAGGGGGGTAGAGTAATAGTAAACGACAAAGGAAGGGGCTATGGGCAAGGCGGTGAGCAAGGGAGGTGGCAGGATCGAGAGCCGGGGGCGCCGTCCCCGGCGCAAGGTGGTCCGGCTGCACCCCGGTGGTCCCTGGATCCGGGACGAAGCTGACCAAGCGGGACCGGATGCGGGACGCGGGTGGTTCGCCATGTGGGGCTCGACCGCGGTGCCGTTCTTCGCCTTCTCCGGCCGGGTTGCGGGCCGAGAAGGGAAAGTCGGGAGCTAGAGGAAGGAAGACGAATTGTCTTGGGTTGATGTTGAGGGTGTCGGGGCCATCGAGGTCGAGGACGGCAAGCGGTTGGTCCTGGCGATAGAGGAGGACGCGGGGGTGGACATCCTGCACCGCTGCGGGGGCTTCGCCCGGTGCACCACGTGCCGCATCGAGTACCTCGAAGGCGAGCCGGAGCGAATGACGCGCGCCGAGCTGGAGGTCCTGAAGAGGAAGGAGCTTCTGGGCAGCGGGGCGCGGCTCTCGTGCCAGGCGACGGTCGACCACGACGTGAGGGTGCGGCCCATGATGACCGTGGCCTCGACGGGCGCGGTAAGCGCGGGCCGGACGCCAGAGCCCGGCATCACGCCCGATCCGGAGTGGATGGCGAAGCCGACCACCGCTACGCCCTAAACCCGGTCGCGAACCAACGCGGCGACCCTCCAGGACCGGCACGCAGTCGGCTAGTGGTGCTCCTCGTGCTCGGAGGCGTCCACGCCCTCCTCCTGGCCGCCGGCCTCCGTGGCGTCGTCGCCGTGGTCGGAGATCTGGGCGTCGAACCACTCGTGCACGGCCGCGACCAGCTCGGGATCCTCGCTCTCCAGGACGATCTGAGCCCCGTCTGGCAGATCCTCGTAACGGACCTCGACGCGCCCGGCGCCGGCCTCAAGCTCCGCCAGGCCCGGCATGTCCCCGCCGTGGATGGACGCCGGGTCGGAGAACTCGCCCCGCCCGAAGGCGTCGGCCTCTTCCCGCAGGTGCTCCCTTATGGCGGCGACGTTCTCGGCGTCTTCGGGGTCGTCGGCGACGACCTTCTGCACCCCGCCGTACTCGGTCTTCTCGTAGACGTGGATGGTCGCCTCCAAGTCGAAGGGCATCACCTCGGAACCCTTCTCGGCGACTTGCTGCTGCCGCACCTCTTGCCGGTTCTCCTGGAAGGCGAACGCCCCCGTGGCGTAGAGCGTTCCCAGCACCGCCAGGGCCGCCACCATCACGGCGCCACACACCAACGCCACCGTCCTTCGCGTGTTGCCCGTCATGGGATCCTCCCTCGTTCGCGACCCTCGTTCATGGCCTCTTCCAGCGTCTTCATCGCCGCCAGCACCGACGCCCGCTCTTCCTCCGGTATCGCCTCCAGCACGCGGGTGAACTTGGCCCTGCGCGCCCCGGCGATCTCAGTCGCCGCCTTCCGTCCCGCCTCCGTCAGGCTCACCTCGAAGGCCCGCCCGTCCCGCGCGCTGCGGCAGCGCCCGACCCACCCGCGCCCCTCCAGCAGCCCGACTAGCCGGCTCACCGTGCTCTTCTCCAGTCTCAGCCTCGCCGCGATCTCCTTCTGCACCAGCGGCCCGTCCTCGCGAGAGAGCTCCATCATCGCGTGCGCCTCGGCCACCGAGACCGGCTTGCCGCAGGGCGTCTCGTCCGGCTTGTGCAAACCGAACGCCCGGACCAGGGCGATCATCCTCTCCTGCAACTCCAGGTCCGCGCTCGTTACCGCTTCAGGCTTCAGTGCTGCTCCTCCATTGGTTCGAATGTTCAACTAATATAGTTCGATACTACAACCTTTCCCGCGCGAGTCAAGCGCCCTGCAGCGTTTGGCTCGATGGGCGGCGGGCCCCGGATAGGTGAAAGGGTCTGGCCTGCCAGAGCCGCCTTGACACCACCGAGCTCGTGTTATAGGGTACGGGGGTACACTAAATTATAAGAAGAGAGGAGCTGCGGGTTGGAGAAGCAGGCCGAAAAGAACAACGCGACCTTCGGGGTTACGGGGATGACCTGCGCCTCTTGCGTTGTTCATGTGGAGCACGCCCTCAAGGGCGTGGGGGGTGTGAAGAGCGCGAACGTGAACCTCGCCAACGAGAAGGCGACGGTGGAGTACGAGGAGGGTGTCGAGACCGAGGACCTCGTCTTCGCGGTGGAGGACGCGGGCTACGGCCTGGTCGAGGCCGCGGACGACGAGGCGACGGAGGAGATCCACGAGCGGGAGTACAACAAGCTCAAGACCAACCTGATCGGGGCGGCGATCCTGACGGCCCTGATCCTGGTCGGGAGCCTGCCGCACATGCTCGGGTTCATGCTCCCCATCCCGATGGGCTGGCTGAACCTCGGGCTGCTCGCGCTGGCCACGCCCGTGCAGTTCTGGGCTGGATGGCGCTTCTACAAAGGCGCCTGGGGCGCCCTCAAGCACGGCACGGCCAACATGAACACCCTAGTGGTCATGGGCACCAGCGCGGCTTATATCTACAGTGCCGTGGCGACGCTCGCGCCGGGGCTCCTGGGCGGGCGGGCCGACGTGTACTTCGACACCTCGGCCGTCATCATCACCCTGATCCTGCTCGGCAGGCTCCTTGAAGCGCGGGCCAAGGGCCGCACCAACGAGGCCATAAAGAAGCTCGCGGGCCTGCGGGCGAAGACCGCGCGCGTGATCCGGGGCGGCGAGGAACTCGACGTTCCCGTGGAGGAAGTGACGTACGGCGACGAGGTCGTGGTCCGGCCGGGGGAGAAGATCCCGGTGGACGGGTTGGTGCTCGCGGGCGAGTCGGCGGTGGACGAGGCAATGATCACGGGCGAGTCCATCCCCGTCACCAAGTGCGAGGGCGACGACGTCATCGGCGCGACCATCAACACGAGCGGTTCGTTCCGCTTCCTGGCGACCAAGGTCGGCAAGGACACCGCACTCAGCCAGATTATAAGGATGGTCGAGGAGGCGCAGGGCTCCAAGGCACCATTGCAGCGGCTTGCGGACAAGATCAGCGGCGTGTTCGTCCCGATCGTGATAGTGCTGGCCCTCATCACCCTGGGCGTCTGGTGGGCGTTCGGTCCCGAGCCGGCCTTCACCCTCGCGCTTCTGAATACGGTGGCGGTCCTGATCATCGCCTGCCCGTGCGCGATGGGGCTGGCCACGCCGACCTCGATCATGGTAGGCACCGGCAAGGGCGCCGAGGCCGGCATCCTCATAAAGGGCGGCGAGGCGCTCGAAGCGGCGCGATCCCTGAACACGGTCGTCCTCGACAAGACCGGCACGCTCACCAAGGGCAGACCCGAGCTCACCGACGTGATCTCCGCCGGCGTCCCCGCCCTGGCGCCCGCCGGCGCAGCCGCCGACGGCGGGCCGGAGGACGAGCTCCTGCGGCTGGTCGCCTCCGCCGAGCGCGGCTCGGAACACCCCCTCGGCGAGGCCATCGTACAGGGCGCCCGGGAGCGGGGAATCGAGCTCTCAGACGCCGAGTCCTTCGAAGCCGTCTCCGGCGGCGGCATAAGGGCCACCGTCGAGGGGCGGCAGGTCCTCATCGGGAACCGACGCTTCCTCGCCGAATCCGGCGTCGCCGAGGACGGGCTCGCGCCACACGCCGAGGAGCTCGCCGCGGGCGGTAAGACGCCGATGTTCGTCGCGGTGGACGGTGAGCCCGCGGGCCTCATCGCGGTCGCCGACACCATCAAGGACGAATCCCGCGAGGCCGTCGAGCGGCTACACAAGCTTGGCATCGAGGTAGCCATGCTCACCGGCGACAACCGCCGGACCGCCGAGGCGATAGCGGGCCAGCTCGGCATCGACCGGGTGCTGGCGGAGGTCAGGCCCGAGGACAAGGTGGGCGAGGTCAAGCGTCTCCAGGGCGAAGGCAAGAAGGTCGGGATGGTCGGGGACGGCATCAACGACGCCCCGGCGCTCGCCCAGGCCGACGTCGGGATCGCCATAGGCACCGGCGCCGACGTCGCGATGGAGGCCGCGGACCTTACCCTCATCGGGGGAGACGTGCGCGGCGTGGCGAAGGCCATCGGCCTCAGCAAGGCCACGATCCGCAACATAAAGCAGAATCTGTTCTGGGCCTTCGCCTACAACGTCGTCCTGATCCCCGTGGCCGCCGGCATCCTCTACCCGCTCTTCGCGGGCCCGCTGGACGTGCCTGAGGTCCTGCGTCCCTTCCTCGGCGAGTACGGGTTCCTCAACCCCATCCTCGCGGCGGCCGCGATGGCGCTCTCCAGCGTCACGGTCCTCACCAACGCCCTCCGGCTGCGCCGGGTGAAGGTGGGCTGAGCCGTGACAGATACCCATGTGGGGTATGGTACAATCCCGGAAAACGGGGAGCCGGCCGGCTCCCCCTTCCGAGGAGGTATCGGGAAGGTGACGGAACAGCAGGTTGGCCAGGCTCACGGCTACATAAAGGAAGGCGACAAGGAGAAACTGAGGCACCGCCTGCGGCGCATCGAGGGCCAGGTGCGCGGGGTGCAGCGTATGATCGAGGAGGAGAAGTACTGCGTCGACATCCTCACCCAGATCTCCAGCTACATAGCGGCCTCCGAGAAGGTGGCTTCCCTGGTTCTGAAGGACCACATGGAGCACTGCGTGAGGGCCGCCCTCGAAGACGGCAACCTGGCAGACGAGAAAATACAAGAGCTCACGGAGGCGGTGGACCGCTTCATAAAGCTCGACTAGACGGGAGGGAGCGTGCGTAGCGCATGCAGGACAGGATAGCGACCGACCCGGTCTGCGGGATGAAGGTCGACAAGCAGAACCCGCGGGGCACCTACGAGTACCAGGGGGAGACCTACTACTTCTGCTCGCCCGGCTGCGAGAGGTCCTTCTCGAAGGACCCGGAGAAGTTCCTGGACCCGAACTACGAGGCGAAGATGCCCGGGACGTAGGGGCGAGACGCTAACCGAGACCACCGCCACGCGGCGAGCGACGCAGCTCGGGTGGACAACAGAAGGCGGCGGGGGTCTCCCCACCGCGTTTAGCGTCGGGAGGCGAGGCAGAAGGGAAGTCGTCGGGTTGGAGAGCGCTGATCACCACGCTGGTACCGAAGAGCCGGGCGAAAAGGGGCATGATCCTGCCGCACGAGCGCATCTTGCTGCGTCTCAAGAACTGGGACGAGCCCGGCCACGGCGAGGCCGACGCGTCCTTACAAGCGCGATAGCATCGCGCCAAATATCCCCACCAGTGCGGGCGAGATTTCTCGTAAGGCGACCGCGCTCCACCAGATGCGAGCCGGAGAGGAGAATTGGCGATGCGTGTCGAGGAGATACAACCCGTGGGGGTTCGGGGATCGTGATCGCTTACCGGCGTCCGGGGACGCCTCCAGACGTGAGGACGGCCAAAACAAGGACGTTTTTAGGGCTCATCTGGCGTTCTCGCAGAGGTGAACAGTTCGAGATAAGCCGAGAACGGAGACTAACCCTTGTTGCTAAAGGTAGTGGTCAGAGGAGCAATCCGTGAGTGCCCTCGCGCAGTACGCGCTGCTCTTAGGGATAGTCGTGGCGACTGTCGGGCTGGCGCTGAGCCTGTGGATAGCTTCTCGCTCGTTGGGTGACGTCCGCCGGGAGAAGGCCAAGGACGTGCCGGCGACAGGCGGCAAGCTCTCGCCCGAGCCGGTGTGGGTACGCTACCATGTGCGCTACTACGGGTACGCGCTCCTCTTTCTGGCGTTCGATATGGAGATGGCCTTTATGTACCCGTGGGCGGTCGTCTACAAGGAGCTGGGGCTCGTCGCCCTCCTGGACATGGGCGTGTTCTTGATGGTCCTGTTCCTGGGGCTCCTCTTCGGGTGGAGCCAGGGGGCGCTGAGGCGCCAGTGATCTCCGGCGCCCGGCAGGCACGACTAAACTTCTTCAGGCGCCTCGTTGCCCGGGCGCAGGCGCGTGAGCTCGCGGCCCTCGTGGTCCCCGATCCCGAGGCCGCTCGCACCATGGGCGTGGACCTGGAGGCCGCCGGGTTGAGGACCTCCTTCACCCCGCGTCACGCGGACGTGCTCGTGCTCACCGGCGAGTTGCCGCCGGGGCTCAAAAAGGCAGCGGCAGTCGCCTACGCCCAGATGCCCCGGCCCCGGGCTATCCTCGCGGTCGGGGCGGGGCACGTCTCGCCGCTCCCCGAGCCGAACGTTTCGGTCGGGACCGGTCAGGAAGACGTCGCCGCAGGCGTCGCCGAGTTGCGGCGGATCTTCGCCCGGAGCGCCTTCTCGACCGAGGCCGCCGACTTCGACTTGGATGCCGTCCGCACCCAGACCGAGTACGTCTGTCCCATGCACCCGCAAGTCGTCCGGAGCGAGCCGGACTCCTGCCCCATCTGCGGCATGGACCTCGTACCGCGCGAGGCCGCCGGAGGAAACGGCCACGGCACGCACCACGAGGGCATGGATCACGGCGGACACGATGGCGGAGCAGGCGCGTCTCACGGCGAGCACGAGGGACACGACGAGCACGCCGGCATGGAGCGCGGCGAGCAAGACGAAGGCCACGAGCAGATGGACCAAGGCAGTGACGACGAGGGTGAGGGCCAGCGCGGACACGAGGGCATGGACCACGGCGAGATGTCCGGGATGGGCTACGGCGGCATGAGCCACGATGGTATGGATCATGGCGGGCACGGGGGCATGGACCACGGCGACATGGGGTTCATGTCCATGGTCGAGATGACGCAAGGGACGCCGCGCAGCAGCGACGGGTTGCAGATGGAGTGGGCGGAGGACATGCCGTTCGGTCCCCTTTTCCCGGGGCTGCCCGGCGGCCTCGCCCTGACGCTCACGCTAGACGGTGACACGGTGGCGCGGGCGGAGGCGGAAGGCGTCGAGGGTTGGGCGTTCGCGGAGGATCTCGCAGGCCCGGCGGAGGCGCTCGCCGGCCGTCTCGCGCGGCTCGACCCACTCTCGCCGGTCGCGTACCGCGTGCTCGCGTGGAGGGCCCTCGAAAGCGCGGCGGGGGTCGAGCCCGGCGAGCGGACGGCGCTGGCGAGGGTGGGGGCCCTGGAGAAGGAGCGTGCGTCGAGCCACATGGGTTGGCTCTCGCTCTTCGGGCGCCTGATCGGATATTCATGGCTCGAAAGCCGCGCGGGCACGCTCCAACTCGCCCTCGCCCGGGCAGTCGACGCGGATGAAGTCGCGCGGCTGCGAGGGGACGGCGCCGGGCTAGCTCGAAGGGTGGAGTGGACGCCACTGCTCCGGCGCAAGCTGGGAGGCGTCGGCGTCCTCACCGAAGGGTCGGAACGTTCGGGGCCGGTGGCGCGGGGCGCGGGCGTACCGAAGGACGCCCGCACGGACGAGGAGGTTTACCGGTCTTTGGGCTTCGAGCCGGTCGTCCGCGACGGGGACGACGCGCTCTCCAGGCTGCGGGTACGGCTCGCCGAGGTAGAGCAGAGCCTGGACCTGGTAGGGAAGGCGGGCGAGACGGCCGTGCCGGAGCTGGCCGCAGACCCCAAACTGTCGAGCGCGGGTTCGGCGACGGTCGAGACGCCGCGCGGGGCGGCGGCGTTGCGCGTAACGCTGGAGGGTGGCGCGGTAGAGGGCGTCGAGTTGGACACTCCCTCGGCGCGCCACCTCGCGCTGGTCCGGGGCGTCGCGGAGCAACAGGAATTGGCCGACGCTCTCGTCGCGGTGGCCTCGCTCGACCTGAGCCCCTGGGGGGTGGACCGATGAACGCGGTGATGGCGATCCTGATGTTGCTCGTCGGGGCTTACCTCGTCGCCGTGCTGGAGGGCTGGGTCTCCACGGGCAGGCTGCGGCCCGCGGGCCCGATCACGTCGGGGCTCGCGCTGCTGGGACGGGAGTCCGTCGTCCCGAGGCGGCCCGACAGGATCTTCTTCGAGGTCGCCCCGCCGCTCCTGCTCGTCGCGGCCCTGCTCGCCGCCGCCGTGCTGCCCCTCTCCCCGGGCCTGATCGTCGCCGACCTCGCCACGGGAGCGCTCTTCGTGAACGCGGCGTGGGTTTACGTGATGGTGGCGCTGTTGATGGCGGGATGGGGACCGAACGGGGCTTACGCGATGGTCGGAGGGTTCCGGTTCCTGGGCCAGACCGTCGGCTACTCCATGCTCATCGTCATGGCCCTGACGGCGGTCGCGATGCGCGCCGAGTCGCTCTTCACGACCGAGGTCGTCAAGTCTCAGGCGGCGCTGCCGAACGCGATCTACCAGCCGGTCGGCTTCGTCCTCTTTTTCCTGGCCGCGATGGCCGTCGCCTTCCTGCCGCCCCTGGACCTGCCCACCGCGCCGGGCGAGCTCGCGGGTGGAGTCATGGCCGAGTACACGGGCTGGCGGCTCGCGGTGATGCGCCTCGGTCGCGCCGTGCTCGTCGTCACCCTGGCCGCGGCGGTCTCGGTTTTCTATCTTGGCGGGTGGCTGGGGCCGGTACTGCCGCCGTGGGCGTGGAGCGCACTCAAGACGCTCCTCGTGGCCGCCGTCATGCTGCTCTTGGGTCGGTACGTGCCGAGGTTGCGCGAGACGCACGTGCTGGAGTGGGGTTGGAAGATCGGCATCCCGCTCGCGCTCCTCAACATCTTCTACGTAGGCGTCCTACTTCTGGTGGTTTAGATGCTCCAGACGGTCTTTACGGGACTCTTCGGGCTCGCGGCGATCTGGTTCGCCGTGGTGGTCTTTCGCACGTCCTCGATGGTGCGTTCGGCGCTGGCGCTCCTGTTCTCGCAGGCGGCGATAGGGGCGATGTTCCTCGCGATGCAGACGGAGTTCCTCGGCGTCTTGCAACTGACGATGATGGCGACGGAGATGGCGATCATGGCGATCTTTATGGTTATGTACATGATGGACCCCGGCGGCCTGGGCGGGATGGACATGACGCACCAGAAGCGCGCCTCGCAGGTCTCGGGCGCCCTGGGCGGCCTGGCGGCCCTCGCCGTCGCCTTCTTCGTGGGTTGGGGGCCGATAGCCGCGGAGGTGCGTCCCGGAGAGCAGGTGCGCGGGCTGGGGCTGGAGATCATGGAGCGGTCCATGCTCATCTTCGAGACCGCGGGCGTGACGATCCTGACCGCCATGATCGCGGCGACCGCGATCGCTATAAAGAGGAGGGGGAAAGAGTGACCACGCTGATCGTCGCGCTCGCCGTCGGGGCGATCCTCTTCGGAGTTGGGCTCTACGGGGCGCTCAGTCAAACGAACCTGGTCATGATCATGATGGGCGTCGAGGTCATCCTCGGCGGCGCGTTGGTGAACCTGGTCGCCTTCTGGCGCTTCCTGCACCCCGAGGCCTACTCCGGCCAGATGTTCGTCCTAATCGTGATGACCGTCATGGCCCTGGACATGGCCGTCGGCTTCGGCGTCGCCACCGGCCGCTTCCGCGCCAGGGGCTCGATCGAGATGGAAGAAGCCCGGGACCTCAAGGGATGATCGTAGCCGCCCTGATAATCCTCGGCCCGCTCGCGGCGGCCGTCCTGATCCTCGCGCTCAGACGGCTCGCCCCGGCGCTCGCCCTGCTCGGGGCGGGCGTCTCGCTGATCGCCGCCCTCTTTACGCTCTCTCGCGTGGCGAACGGCGCAGCCTACTCAGCGACCCTGCCGGGCCTGCCGGGACTACCGCTGAGGCTCGTCGCGGAGCCTCTGACGGCGGTGTTCGCCGCCCTTGTCGCGGTAGTGGGCTTCTTCGTGATGGTCTACGCGGTCGGCTACATGCGGGGCGAGGGGGGGCTGGTCCGGTTCTTCGCCGGGATGTCGTTCTTCGTCGCTGCGATGCAGGCGCTCGTTTTGGCGGGCGACTGGGTGCTGCTGCTGGCGGCGTGGGAGCTGATCGGGTTCTCGTCGTACCTCCTGATCGGGTTCTGGTTCGAGCGCCCCGGCATCGCGCCGGCCGCCTCCCGCGCCTTCCTCTACACCCGCTCGGCCGACCTCGGGCTCTACGCCGCCATCTTCGTCCTCATCTCCCAGACCGGCACCAGCGAGATCTCGCGGACCCTACAGGCGGGCGGCGCTGCCGCCGTCGCGGCCGGCCTCTTCCTGCTCCTTGCCGCGATGGGCAAGTCCGCCCAGACGCCGCTGCACGGCTGGCTGCTGGACGCGATGGCCGGACCCACCCCGGTCTCCGCCCTCCTGCACTCGGCCACCCTCGTTGCCGCTGGCGCCATCCTGCTCATACGCGCCTTCCCCCTGCTCCCGCCCGCGGTGCTCGTCGTGGTGGGCGTCGTGGGCGGCCTGACGACGCTCGTGACCGGTCTCACGGCCCTCGCCCAGCGCGACCTCAAGCGCCTGCTCGCGGCCTCGACCGCGAGCCAGTACGGTCTCATGCTGCTCGCCATCGGCGCCGGCGTCCCCGTCGCCGCCCTCTTCCACCTCCTCGCCCACGCCGCGATGAAGAGCTCGCTCTTCCTCGGCGCCGGTGTCTTCCAGCACGCCTCGGGCGACTCCACGGAGCTCGCGGATCTGGAGGGCATGGGCCGCGCCAGGCGTCTCACCTTCCTCGGCTTCGTCATCGCGGGCCTCGCCCTCGCCGGCGTGCCGCCGTTAAGCGGCTTCTGGTCGAAGGACGCGGTCCTGGCGGCCACCTTCGTCTCGCCCAACGCATGGCTCCTCGCCCCGCTCGCCCTCGCCGGGACCCTGCTCACCGGTCTCTACGTCGGTCGGGCCCTGCGCCTCCTGTGGCGCGGCGAAGGGGAGAGCGAGCCGGTCGCCGGGGAGAGGTGGATGGGTGCGGGCCTCGCCGTCCTCGTCGTCCTGGCCGCCACGCTCGGCCTCGCCATGCCGCCCGTCGCCGGGCTGCTCGGGGCGGAGCTGTCGGAAGAGACCCTGCTCGTCGCCGCCGTCGGCCTCGTCGCGGCGCTCATCGGGCTGGCCCTCGGCTGGGCGCTCCCCACCGGCCGTTTGCTCGGGCCCGTCTACGGGCTCGCCGGACGTGGGTTCCGCGTCGGTGGGGGGTTCGACGGGCTCGTCGCCCGTCCGGCGCTGGGCTTTGCTCGCGCCCTCGACGTGTTCGACCGGGGCATCCACGCGGGCGTGCTCGCCGTCGGTGGGTTCGGGCTGGCGCTGGCGCGGGTGGCGGACACTATGAGCGATGGCATCCACGCGGGCGTGCTCGCCGTCGGCTCGGCGTCCCTCGCGGTGGCGCGCGCCTCGCGGGTGATCGACGATAGGGGCATAGACGGCCTCATCGACGCGCTCGTGCGGGGCACGCGCGACCTGGGGGCCCGGGCACGAGAGCTGCAGTCGGGCCTCGTCCACAGGGAACTCCTGCTCGCCGCCGCAGGGGTAGCCCTCGTGTTCGCGTTGCTGATCGCCGGTTCCGTAGGTTCGTAAAGAGAGGTTCTCGCCATGTTCCCGCTCGTCTCCGCAACCCTTTTCCTCCCGCTCGTCGGCGCGATGCTCCTGGTGTTCATGCGCGGCTCCTCGCCACGCCTCGCGCACGCGGTCGGCATCGCCGCCTCCGGCCTCACGCTGCTCGGGTCCATCCTCATGTGGGCGCGCGGGGTGACGGGGGAGGGCTTCTCGCAGGTCGAGGAGGTAGCCTGGATCCCCTCCCTCGGCGCCGCCTACCGGGTCGGCGTGGACGGCATAAGCCTCCCGCTCGTCTTGATGACCGCGATCCTCTTCTTCGTCTCGCTCGTGTTCTCGGCGCACATCTCCGAACGGGCACGCTCCTACGTGGCCCTCTTCCTGCTGCTCGAAACGGCGTGCCTCGGCGTCTTCGTCGCCCTCGACGCGGTGCTCTTCTACGTGTTCTTCGAGGTGTCGCTCGTCGGCATGTACTTCATCATCGCCGGCTGGGGCTACGAGGGACGCCAAAGGGCCGCGCTGACGTTCTTCATCTACACCCTGCTCGGGAGCCTGCCGCTGCTCCTGGCGATCCTTGCGCTGTACCTGGGCAGCGAGCCCAACACCTTCGACATGCGCTCGTATATAGACTCGCCGCCCCTCTCCGGCCTCGCGGCGACGCTCGCCCTGATCGCCATGCTCGTAACCTTCTTCGTCAAGACCCCGGTCTTCCCGGTCCACACCTGGCTCCCCCTGGCCCACACGGAGGCGCCCACCGCCGGCAGCGTCATCCTCGCGGGGGTGATGCTGAAGCTCGGAACCTACGGTCTCGTCCGCTTCGCCCTCCAGATGACCCCCGACGCTCTTAAACAGTTGGCCCCGTTGGTCGTCGCCCTCGGCGTCTTTTCCGCGCTCTACGGGGCGTTCGTGGCTCTCGGGCAGACGGACCTCAAGCGCCTGGTCGCCTACACCAGCGTCAACCACATGGGCTACGTCGTGGTGGGCGTGGGGGTTGCCGCGGCGACGACGGACGCGGAGGTGCGCTCTCTGGCGCTCGACGGGGCGACCTTGCAGATGGTGAGCCACGGCGTAGTCACCGGCGCCCTGTTCCTCCTCGTCGGGATGCTCCAGGACCGAGCGCACACACGCGACATGGGCGCCTTCGGCGGCCTGCTCCAGGTCGTGCCCGTCCTCGGGTGGGCGTTCGTGCTGGCCGCTTTCGCCTCGCTCGGGCTGCCGGGCCTCGCCCACTTCCCGGCGGAGTTACAGGTCTTCCTCGGCACCTTCTACGTCTACCCGGTTGCCGCGATCGTGGTCCTCGGGCTGGCCGTCACCGCGGGTCTTTATCTACGCGCGATCCAGGTCGCCTTCCTCGGCGAGCCCCTTGGGAAGTGGACCGGTATGAAGGACCTCGGAGCGCGCGAGGTCCTGGCCGTGGCGCCCCTCCTCCTGCTGACGGTCCTCCTCGGGGTCGCCCCGTTCCTGGTCCTCGAAGTAATCCACGCGACCACGGCGGGGTTGTTGCCGTGACGACGATGCTGGCGCTGCTTCAGGGCATGGAAGAGGGCATGCAGGGCATGGGGGGCGGCGGAGGCATGGAGATGCAGATGGGGCGCGACCTGGCGCTGCTGGCGCCGCAGATCGCAGTCGCCCTCACCGCCGTGGGCGCCCTCGTCTTCGAGATGCTCCGTCTGCCGAGGGTGGCGCTGCCGTTCACCGTGATCGGCCTCCTCGTCGCCGCCGGCCTCGCGGTCCCGCTGCTCGGCACGGAGACGGTCGTGTTCACGGGCACCTACCGCGTGGACCCCCTGAGCCAGTGGGCCGTGCTAGCGCTCGCGCCGACGACGGCGCTCTGCGCGGTACTCGCCTACCCCGAGGTCAAAGACACCGACCGCGAGGGCACCGTCTACGCCCTCCTCTCCTTCACGTCCCTGGGGGCCATCGTGCTCGCGGGCGCCGGCGACGTCATGTTCATAGTCCTCGGCGTGCTCCTCAGCAGCCTCGGCTCCTTCGCCCTCGCGGCCTACCCTAGAGACGACCGCGCCACCGAGGGCGCGATGAAGTTCCTCGTCTTCGGCTCCGTCACGACGTCCGTCATGATCTTCGGGCTCACCTACTGGTATGGGGCCACGGGCTCGACGCTCCTCTCGGAACTCTCGATGCTCGAAAACATGCCGCTCGCCGCCGCCGCGGGGCTCGTCGCGGTGCTCGTCGGGCTCGGGTACAAGGCGTCGGTGGCGCCGTTCCACTTCTGGGCCCCGGACGCCTACGACGGCGCGCCCGTCTCCATAGCGGCGTTCCTCTCGATCGTGCCGAAGGTAGGCGCGATCTTCGCCCTTGCCCAGGTCGTGCGCGATCTGCCCACCGGTACCCTGTGGCCGCTCGTCGTCGCGGTCCTCGCTGTCCTCTCGATGACCTACGGTAACCTCGCGGCGCTAGTGCAGGACAACGTGGTGCGCCTCCTAGCCTACTCCTCCATCGCGCAGGCCGGCTACTTCCTGCTCGGCGTCGTCGCCTTCGGGCGGGGCGATCTCGCGCTGCCGGCGCTCGTCGTCTTCGCAGTGGCCTACGCGGCGATGAACCTCGGGGCGTTCGCCGTCGTCGCCCTGGCGGGCAGGGACTTGCGGGACTTTGCCGGGCTCGGGCGGTCGAGACCGGCGGCGGGGGCGGCGATGGTGGTGTTCCTGATCTCGCTCGTAGGTGTGCCGCCGCTGGCGGGCTTCGTCGGCAAGCTCCTCCTCTTCGGCGCGACCATCGAGACCGGCTTCACCTGGCTCGCTGTGATCGCCATCCTCAACAGCGTCCTATCGCTGGCCGTCTACCTGAGGATCGTCGTCCCGATGTACCAGATGCCCAAGGAGGCGCCGGCCGGCGGGTGGGCGGTCACGACGGTCTGGGCCGTCGCCCTCGTCGCCACGGTGGCCGTGGGGCTCGCGGCTCAGCTGGTGGTCGGGTGGGCCGGATGAGTAGCGGCCCGCGTAGCTGAGGAGGGATGCTGGTGCACAGACGACATTGGCTCGTTTTGGTTGCGGCGCTGGGAGCAGCACTGCTTTATCGCAACCCTGTCCGCGCTACCGTCAAGCGAGTGTATGCCAACGTTCGGGCCTTCGACATGCCGACCGCCGGCATGTACGATGCCGTATTGACCTCGTTCCTGGACGGGTTCTACTCCCGCGTCGCCGGCGAGATGGCTGCGGCCTACCCCAGCGGAGAGGTCCTCGAGGTCGGGAGCGGTCCGGGACGCCTGGCCGTTCGTCTGGTCCGATCTACGCCCGGGCTGAACGTGACCGGCCTCGACCTCTCGCCGGAGATGGTCGATCTGGCGAACCGCCGCGCGGCGGAGGCGGGGCTTCTGGGCGAGCGGGTGCGGTTCGAGGTGGGCGACGTCGGCGCGCTGCCGCACGCGGATTTGAGCTTCGACGGGGTAGTGAGTACCCTCTCTTTGCACCACTGGCCCGACCCGGCTCGTGGCCTGGCCGAGATCCACCGCGTCCTCAAGCCCGGCGGGGAGGCCAGGATCTACGACCTTGCGCACTGGCTGTGGTTGCCGGCAAATAGCGAGTCCCGGCTCGACCGGTTGGCGATCGGGAGCCCGTTCGGTGGCGGGGTGGTCGAGGTGGTTCGCTGGCCGGGGCCGGTACCGGCGTTCGTGCTACTGCGCTTGCGGCGGAACTGAGGAGAGGCCGTGTCTTTCCTCAACGGCGTCCTTTCGCTGGCGGTGTACCGCGGGATCGTCGTCCCGATGCACCAGACGCCCGAGGAGGCGCCGGCTTCCGCGCGGCTCGTTGCCGCTGTTTGGACGATCACCCTGGTGCTCACCGTCGCCAAGGGGGGCGCAGCGCAGGTGACATTGGTAGGGGGCGTCTAAAGCGCCGTGGCCTTCCTCGCCACGCTGCTCGGCGTTGTCTTGATCCTCGTCGCCCTGCGCGACGTGTTCAACGAGATCCTCCAACCCGAAGGCAGCGGCGTGGTGAGCGGCACGCTAACTCGCCTCACCTAGCGCGCGTTCCGCCGGGTGGCCGTCCGGCGCCCAAAGACACTCCCCCTCGCCGGGCCGGCCGCGCTGGTCGTCGTTACCGCGACGTGGGCCGCGCTCCTCATCGTCGGGTGGGCTTTGATCTACTGGCCCCACCTGCCCAACGGGTTCTTGCTCGCAACGGAGGTCGACCCCGCGGGGCGCGCCGGCCTCCTGGAGGCGCTCTACTTCTCGCTGGTGACCTTGACCACTTTAGGCTACGGAGACATCATCCCGGCCAACGACTTTTTGCGCCTGCTCGCGCCGCTGGAGGCCCTGGTCGGCTTCGGTCTCCTCACCGCAAGCATCACCTGGGTGCTCCAGGTCTACTCGGCCCTCTCCCAGCGCCGCAACCTGGCGCACGAGATCATGCTCCTCCGCGAGGCCGGGCCGGATCCCGAAGCCCTCGGGACGCTCTTCCGCGACCTGGCCTCGACCGTCGCCGCCGTCCGCTACGACTTCCTCCAGTTCCCGATCTCCTATTACTTCCACGATCTGGACGGCAGGAGCGCCCTCGCCCCCGTCCTGCCCTACCTGGCGGATCTCGCCAGGAGCGCCGACCGCCGGGACCTCCCACCGGAGGTACGCCTGCGCGCAGCCCTGCTCCGCGGCGCCATAGACGACCTCGCGGCCACTGTCGGGAGCCGCTTCCTGGACCTTCCGTCCGCCTCGACGGACGAGATCCTGACAGCTTATGCTCGCGACCACTTCCGGGAGCCGCCCGGTCGATAGCCAACAAGGGTCGCGGCGCTGGTCGCGATCGCGTCGGGCCTATTGCTCGCCCGCCGGATCACGGACCCGATCCGGGGTCGGGAAAAGCACGATGAAAGCCGATGCTACCCGACTCCCGAAGGTTTGCGGAAGGCCCTTCCGCAAGCCGCTATATGACCAGGCCTAGTCCACCCTGACCTTCCCCCGGAAGAGCCCGTAGGTGAGGAAGAAGTAGATCGCGCCCAGCCCCATGCCGATGAGCCACCAGATCAGCCCCACGGTCAATCCATGCGTCGTGGTGGAGGCGTTTTGTATGGTGAGTATGCCTCGGTCGCCCACGGCGCGCTCAAGGCGATGACTAGAGCCGCCAGCGTCAAAAGAAGGCGGCTTGCCGGGACTTTCGTCATGCGTTTTTCTCCCTTGTTTTTCGGCAAAGTCTTTCGTCTGCTGGAACTCCCCCCGAACTTCTGTCTCGACAGTATTAGTCAACTTTGGCCTCCGGCGAAAGCGCCCGAGCATCTCAAGGATGAGTCTGAGCGGCGGTTCACCGGATTGAGCGCAGCGACGCGGGAATTATCGGTGACGCCGTTTAGAATTACGATGTGCACGCGGGAGTTCTTGTCACCGCTTGCGCTTGGCGTCGAGGAGGCTGGAGGAAGTGTTGCCGAAAGAAACAGCGGAGGGGCAATGCCCCTCCGCTGTTTCGCGCGGTGCGTCTGCCTTTACCTGATGGCTACACGACGTCTTTGGCGCCGACGTAACCGTCATAGTAACCTATCGGGACCTCTACCACCCCTCCCGTATAGTGGTTGGCGGAGATGACAGTGCCCTCGCCGGTGGCGATGCCGACGTTGACTATGCTGGCGGTGCCATCGGTGAAGAAGACCAGATCCCCGGCCTCGGCGCCGGACGGCGTGCCGTAGCTGTACTGAGCTGCCGGGCTATACGGCAGCGAGACGCCGAACTGCTCCATCACGCGCATCGTGAACCCCGAGCAATCGACGCCCGCGCGCGTGGCCGCGGCCGGACCGCCGAACACGTAGGGCGTGCCGAGCCAACTGCGGGCCTCATTGACGACCTGCTGATCCGTGGCCGTCTGGGCCTCGGCCTCCGTGGACGAGCCCATGAGCAGAGCCACCGAAAAAAGCGTGGCGCCAGCAAAGAGCATCGCAGCACGTTGCACAACAAGACGATGCATAGACGTTCCCTCCAAACTTATGCTTACACAACAGTCGCGGAGGATAAAGCACATGACTCTGGATTTTGGGAAGGCCATATGGGATTTTGTTAAACACTTCACTTCAAGCCCGTGAGAAACGGACGCTCAAGGCGAGAACACAAGATCCCATCACCCTCGTTACATTATGAAACGGACACAGCATAAAATGGGGCCATGAGCGTCAATATCCTGATCGTAGAGGACGAGAGGAGCCTAGTAGACCTTATCCGGAGCTACCTGGAGTATGAGGGTTTCGTGGTGCATGAAGCCCTTGACGGGGCTTCGGCGCTTGAGACGGCGCGGGAGGTCGTGCCGGAGGTCGTCGTCTTGGACTGGATGCTCCCCGGTATGGACGGGATGGAGATCCTGCGGAGGCTCAGGGGCTTCTCGGATGCGTATGTGATCATGCTCACCGCCCGCGCCGAGGAGATGGACCGGATCGTGGGTCTCTCCTCGGGCGCCGACGACTACCTGACCAAGCCGTTCTCTCCCGGCGAGCTCGTGGCCCGCGTGCGGGCGATGCTCCGCAGGCCGCGCGGCGGAACCCCCGCCCGCGAGCAGGAGCCGCTCGCCTTCGGAGATCTCGCCATGGACCCCGACCGACGCGAGGTGCGACTCGGCGGCGAAGAGGTCGCGCTGACGACCATCGAGTTCGACCTGCTCGCCACGCTGGCGAGCCGTCCGGGCTTCGTCTTCTCGCGCTCGCGGCTGCTGGAGCGGGTGTGGGGGGAAGGCTATTTCGGCGACGACCACGTCGTGGACGTGCACATAGCCAATCTGCGCAAGAAGCTCGGTGACGACCCGTCGAGCCCGCGCTACGTGGAGACCGTGCGCGGCGTGGGCTACAGGTTCGAGGGATCGTGAAGCTCCCGCTCCGTTCGCCCCGGAGCCTCGGCGCCCGGCTCTTCGTCTCCCACTTCCTCGTTGCCCTGGTGGCCGCCTTCACGCTGCTTACGGCCCTGTATTTCATAGCGCCCGTGATCTTCGGGAGGTTGATGAGCGGCATGATGGGCGGCGACATGATGCAGCCGTCGGATATGGAAGGGATGATGGGCTCCGTGGGCCGGGCGTTCGGGCTGACTCTTCTCTATTCGCTTCTGGCTGCGGGAGCGGTGGCGATGGTGGTCGCGGCCGTCTCCAGCGTCTTCGTGTCGCGGAGGATCGTGGAGCCGCTGCTGAACATGATGGCAGCCACCCGCCGCATCGCCTCCGGCCGTTACGACGAACGAGTTCCGGTCGGGACCTCCGACGAGCTCGGAGAACTCTCGGAGAGCTTCAACGTCATGGCTAAGACGCTGGAGGACACGGAGCAACGGAGGCTGGACCTCATCTCCGACGTCTCGCACGAAATGAGGACCCCGCTCTCCACCATAGAGGGCTACATGGAGGGGCTCATAGACGGCGTGGTGCAGCCGTCCGAGGAGACGTGGGGCCTGGTCCACGAGGAGGCCGTCCGCCTGAGACGCCTCGTGGACGACCTCCAGGAACTCTCCCGCGCGGAGACCGGACATCTCGTCCTCCGGGAGGAGATCGTGAGTCCGCGGGACGCCGCACGGCGCGCCGCCGAACGTGTGGCACCGCTCTTCGAGGAGAAGGGCGTCAGCCTGAGCACGGAGGCCCCCGAGGAGTTGCCGCCGGTCCTCGCGGACCCCGATCGTCTCGCGCAGGTTCTCACCAACCTCCTCGGCAACGCCCTCAGGCACACCTCCGGAGGGAGTAACGTGGCAGTGAAGATCGAACGGCGGAGAGGTGAGGCGCTCTTCCGGGTCGAGGACGCCGGGGAAGGCATAGCTCCCGAACATCTGCCGCACGTCTTCGAGCGTTTCTACCGGGCCGAGCAGTCCCGCTCGCGCGAGGGCGGGGGAGCCGGGGTGGGGCTCGCCATCTCGAAGGCGCTCGTGGAGGCGATGGGCGGGCGCATATGGGCCGAGAGCGCCGGACTCGGAAAGGGAGCGGTTTTCACCTTCACCCTGCCCCTCGCAAGCGATGCCCGGTCTCCGAAATCTTGATCCGATCTTGACCTTCCCCTGACGTTCTCTTGAAGCCCGCCTCCTAAACTACGGGCGTAGTCGGGATCCAACGAAGGAGAGACCATAATGATGATGGACGATATGATGGGCGGCTTCGGCTGGCTGTGGATGCTGGCGCCGCTCCTGCTCTGGGTCGGCCTCCTCGTGCTGGTGGTGGGGCTCATGATCCGGCTGTTCCCCTCCCTGCGCGGCAAGGACTCCTCCCGGAGCAACGACGCCGAGGGGATGCTGCGCGAGCGCTTCGCCCGAGGCGAGATCGACGCCGACGAGTACGAGAGTTCCCTCCGGATACTGCGCGAGGAACCGAACCACAACGGCTTCCACAACGATGAACTCGCGAACACGGAAACAGAACGTCGGAGCTAGAAAGAGACAGGAGATTGAAGATGAATACACGCACGAGGTATCTGATAGCGAGCCTGGCCCTGGCGCTCCTGCTGGCGGCGGGGCTTGGAGCAACCTACGCCACCGCCAACATGGACTCCATGATGACGGGGAGCGACAATAATACGGACTCCATGATGGATGGCGGCACAGGCTCTATGATGGGCGGCGGCACAGGCTCGATGATGGGTGGAGGTGCGGACTCCATGATGGGCGGCCAGATGATGGGCGCGTTCGACGAGGATAAGCCCTTCGACTTGCAGTTCATAGACCAGATGACCATGCACCACGAGGGGGCCATCATGTCTTCGCGGATGATGATCGGCGACTCGGAGCGCCCCGAGCTGCGCGAGCTCGCCCGGAACATCCAGGAGAGCCAGTCCAGGCAAATAGAGCAGATGCAGCAGTGGCGAGAGCAGTGGTACCCCGACGCCGAACAGACTTCCGGGATGCCCGCCGGGGCTATGGGCGAGATGATGGGCGACGGGATGATGGAAGGCATGATGGGCGGCTCGATGCAAGGCATGATGGGCGGCGACGCCACCGACGAGATGTTCCTCAGGATGATGATCCCGCACTACCAGATGGCCGTGGACATGTCCGAAAAGGCGCTCGAAGAGGCCGACCACCCCAAACTCGAAGAGCTCGCGCGGACGATAAAGGAAGAGCAGTCGGCGGAGATAAAGCTCATGCAGGGCTACCTGGACGAGATCGAGGCGGCGGACAAGAGCTAGCCGTACCGGCGGGGGCAAGACCTCGCCCCCGCCTCGATCACCATCTGTACCGAGCAAACAAAAACGAAAAGGAGACAGACATGGCGCAGGCGGAACAGCAGATAGCGGAGAAAGGCTACGCACATCCGGAGGCCCTGGTGAGCACGGACTGGGTCGCGGAGAACCTGAACGACACAGAGAACGTGCGCATCGTGGAGTCCGACGAGGACGTGTTGCTCTACGACATCGGGCACGTTCCGAACGCGGTCAAGATCGACTGGGTAGAGGACCTGAACGATCCCCTGATGCGCGACTACCTCGATCCCGAGCACTTTGCGCGGCTCATGGGCGAGAAGGGAATAACCCCGGACACCACGGTCGTCTTCTACGGGGACAAGAACAACTGGTGGGCGACTTACGCGCTGTGGGTCTTCTGCCTGTTCGGCCACGATAACGTGCGCGTCATGGACGGCGGGCGCATCAAGTGGGAGGCCGAGGGCCGGGAGATGACCCAGGACGTTCCCTCCTTCGGGCGTGTCGAGTACCCGGTGCCTGAGCGGGACGACGAGAAGATCCGGGCCTTCAAGGAGGACGTGGAGAAGCACCTGGAGAAGCAGGGACCGATGGTGGACGTGCGGAGCCCCGGCGAGTACTCCGGCGAGCTGTTGCACATGCCGGACTACCCGCAGGAGGGTGCCATGAGGGGTGGGCACATCCCCGGAGCGGCCAACGTGCCGTGGGCGCGGGCCGTGCGGGAGGACGGAACCTTCAAAAGTGTCGACGAGCTAAAGGAGGTCTACGAAGGCGAGGCCGGACTCAACGAGGGTGAGGACATCATAGCTTACTGCCGCATTGGAGAGCGGTCGAGCCACACCTGGTTCGTGCTCCAGTACCTGCTTGGTTACGACAACGTCCGCAACTACGACGGTTCGTGGACCGAATGGGGCAACTCCGTGCGCGCCCCGATCGAGAAGTAGCTTTGGGCAGTTACGACTACGGGTGGTGGCCGCTGGTCGCGCTACACGTGGGGCTGGTGCTGGCCTTCGTGCTGGGCTACTTGAGGCCGGCCCGCCCGCGCGAGTGGCGTTCTTTCGGGGTGCTGGGCGCGTTCTTCGTTGCCCTCTACACCGAGATGTACGGGTTCCCCCTGACGATCTACCTCCTTACGGCCCTGCTAGGGCGCGCACCCTTCCCCGACCCGTTCGCCCACAACAGCGGGAACCTGATCGCCAGCCTGCTGGGACTCGGGGGGTGGTGGGCCGGGCTGTTCATGCTGCTTGGGGGCATAATAATGGTGTTGGCCGTCGTGATCGTGGCCTCCTCCTGGCGGAGGATCCACGACGCGGACGAGAAGCTCGTCACGGACGGACCGTACGCCGTGGTGCGCCACCCGCAGTACACCGGGCTCATGCTCGGAATCCTGGGGGCGCTTGTCCAGTGGCCCACCCTGATCACCCTGCTCATGGCCCCGATTCTGGTCTTTACCTACTACCGGCTGGCCCGAAGGGAGGAGCGCGAGTTGGAAAAGCGGTTCGGGGACGAGTACGCTGCCTACCGCACCCGCACGCCGATGCTGCTACCCCGCCTGACGGCCGTCGGGAGCGGAACGGCCTCCGGAAGCTCGGATGGCCCGGGAAGTGGCGGGCGTCGTGAGGCCTGAACCGGCCACCCTCGGAACCCCACTGCCCGAAGGGAGCGGCGGTGAACCTCTCGCCGTTCGAGCTGGCCGGCCTGCTGACCCACCTGGCCGTTTTCGTTGTCGGCCTGGGCGGGAGCGTGGGCATACTGCCGCTTGCGCGCGGACGCCGCTCCGGGCTCGGCCTGATCCTGATGGCGCTGTCGATGACCGCTCTGGTCCTCCAGCCGGTCTTTCAGCCACGCTGGCTGCCCGACGGGTGGACCGCGATAGGCTACGTGGTGGGTTTCGCGATTCCCCTCTGGCTGCTGATCGGTCCGGCAAGCCCGAAGAACGCGGGAGCAGACGGTGAGTAAACGGAACATGCAGCCCGGCCGGCTCATCCACGTAACGGAACGTCAACTCAAGATTGGAGACAGAGTTTGAACGGCATCACCATAAGCACCGACCCCATGATCGCCCAGGCGGGTCCTTTCATGCTCAGTTGGTACAACCTCTTCTTCATGCTGGCCGTCTTCGCGGGCGGCTGGCTCGGGCTGCGCGAGGCGCGGCGCAAGGGCATCGACACCGAGAAGATGCAGTCGCTCATCCTCTGGGGTCTGCTCGGTGGCATCGTCGGGGCGCGACTCTTCCACGTGGTAGATAGATGGGACCTCTACGCCGACGACCCCGTGCGCGTCCTGTACGTCTGGGAAGGCGGGCTCGCGGTCTACGGTGGGCTCGTCGGCGGCGTGCTGGCCGGCCTCCTCTACACCTGGCGCAACGGGCTCCCGTTCTGGAGAGCGGCGGACGCGGCGGCTCCGGGATTGATCCTGGGCCAGGGCCTCGGCAGGCTCGCCTGCATCCCCAACGGCGACGCCCTGGGTGCTCCCACCGATGCCCCGTGGGCCTTTATTTACACGAACCCGGCAACCATGGTTCCTCCCGAGCTGCTCGGCACCCCCCTTCACCCTTACGCCGTCTACGAGCTGCTCTTCGACTTCGTGGTGCTCGGGCTGCTCTGGAAGCTGCGGGGCGTCTACCGGACGGACGGGATGCTGTTCTTGACCTACGTTGGGGTCTACGCCGTGGGGCGCTTCCTGCTGACGTTCTTCCGGACCGAGCAGATCTGGTTCTTCGGGCTCCAGGAGGCGCAGGTGGTGGCCCTCGCTCTGCTGGTACTGACCGTGCCGCTGCTGGCGTGGCGGATGCAGGTCGATCGCCGGTCCCTCGGTAAGCAGCCGGCGTGATGGTGGCCCCGTACAGTACGAATCTCCATGGCACACTGCGGTGGCGAAGCGAGGCCGGGCGCGGCGGGGTCGCCTTGCCTGGCAGATCGCCGCCCGGACGGAAGCGGCCGGGATCGGAAGCGCGGATACGCCACACCGTAGGAGGATTAACGAGATGAAGATGTTGAAGATGTGCCTTAACTGGAAGGTGCTGGCCGGCCTGGTGGCCGTAGGAGCCGGGATGTACGCGATCGCCCCGAACCTGGCGGTGGCGGCCCTCCCGTTCCTGCTGCTCGCGATCTGCCCGCTCTCGATGATGTTCATGATGAAGGGCATGCAGGGAGAAGGAGGTAAGGACGGGGAGCGGACCCCGGAGACCTCCGAAGGTCTGACCCGTGAGGAGCGACTAGCCCGGTTGCGTACGGAGCAGGCTGGCCTGGCCGACCAGATCGGCGCGCTTGAGGACGAGCCGCAGGCGGCGAGGAACGGTAACAAAAGGTGAACATCGGCAAGAGTCGGTAGAGCGGGACATCCCGGCGCGGCACTACGTAAGACGGTCGGAAGCGGATTGGAGAGGAACGATCTTGAGCGACAAAACCAGGAACAAGAAGCGGCTGGAGCAGACGGACCGGAAGGCGCGAGGCGTCCAACAGCGGCAGCGGCTGGAAGCCGAGGCCGCACGGCAACGACGGAGGAAGTTCGCGTTATGGGGGTCTCTCGGGGCACTCGTGCTGGCGGCATTCGCGGTAGCGGTCTTCCTGTCCGCCGGCCTGGGAGGATCTGGCACGGCGAGCCGGCCGTACGTGGGCGGGGACTTCCACGCAATGGTGGTGGACCCGGAGGACCCCGGACGGGTGATGGTCGGAGGCCACGGCGGCGGGGCCGTCAGCGACGACGGTGGAAAGTCGTGGCAACAGCTTTCAGACTTGAGCGGCGCGGACCCGATGGGCTGGGTCGTCGATCCAAGCAACCCGGAGAAGGCGTACATCGCCGGCCACCCGGGATTTTTCCGCTCCGAGGACGGCGGCGAAAGCTGGAGCCTGGACAACTCGGGCCTGCCTGCCACCGACGTGCACGGCCTGGGGATGGATCCCGAGAACCCGGATACCCTCTACGCCTACATCGCCGGCGCGGGCCTCTATCGCAGCCCGGACGCCGGCGAAAGCTGGAAGCAGGTGAACGGTGAGGTGTCCGTCATGGGACCGATCCTGGTAGACCCTCGGGATTCCGATACCCTCTACCTGGCCGCGATGCAGGGCGGTTTCCAGGAGAGCACCGATGGCGGCAAGAGCTGGGAGCAGGTCGGGACCATACCCGGCGGCATGGCGACGTGGGTCTCTCAGGACAGGGAGAACCCTGACACATTCTACGCGGCCGGCGGCGGCCAAGTGTACAAGAGCACCGACAGAGGCAGGAACTGGCGGCCGGTCGGAGACGGACTTCCCGGCGGCGTCTCGACGGTGGCGGTGGCTCCAGGCAACCCGAAAGTCGTCTACGCAGGCGCGCTCGACGGTGAAGAGGCGCTAGTGTTCCGCAGCGAGGACGGCGGCCAGAGCTGGCAACCCCGCAACTGACGGCATAAAACGGTCATTCGATTCGGACGCGGCGGGGAGGTGCTTGTTGTCTCCCCGCTTCGTCTCCAGATCGTTTCCGGGGATCTTGATCCAGACTTGATCTCTACCTGATCTCCACTTGAAGTCGCACTCATGCACTATGGCCGTAGAGTCAAACAACCCGATGGAGGCAAAGCGATAATGACCGAACGCAAAAGGTACGCGATCTCGAGTGAGACCCCTCTCCCGCACGACGAGGCGGTGGACAAAGCAAAGTCCGCGCTCCAGGAGAAGGGCTACGGCGTGTTGGCCGAGATAGACATACAGGCCAAGTTGAAGGAGAAGCTCGGGGTGGAGCGCGAGGCGTACACCATCCTCGGAGCCTGCAATCCGCCGCTGGCCAACAAGGGACTCGAGGCGGAGCCCGAGCTGGGAACACTCCTGCCGTGCAACGTCGTCGTCTACGTGCGAGAGGGCGCGACCCACGTCGCCGCCGTCGAGCCGGAGACCATGCTCTCCATCGTCGGCAACAACGAGCTCGGGGACATAGCCTCGCAAGTCCGGGAAGACCTCGAGAGCGTGGTCGAGGAAGTAGCGCGAAGCTGAGGCGAGGAAGGAGAAGTCCCGGATGAACAACGCGAGGACGGTCCTGACGGTCGCGGTCGCGGGTCTTGTACTCCTGATCCTGCTCGCCGCCTTCACCGGCAGCAGGATGATGGGCGGCATGGGACAAATGATGAGCGGCGGCATGATGGGTGGCGGAGCGATAGGTCTTTTGTTCATGCTCCTCTTCTGGGGTCTGTTCATAGCTTTGATCGTCGGCGTGGTGCTCCTGATCTCGGGCCGCCGATGAAGCCGAAAGAGGCAGGGAGTCTATTCAGCAGCCTCTACGACCCGCTGACCGCGCCGCTCGAAGAGCTTGGCCTGAGGGAGCTTCGCCGAAAGACCCTGCGCGGCGTCCGGGGCAACGTCCTCGAACTCGGTGTTGGGACGGGCAAGAACTTCCCGCTGTACCCGCCGAGCGTAGAGAGACTTGTCGGCATGGACCCGGACGAGGCGATGCTGCGCCGCGCGGAGCAAAGAGCCGGCAAAGCCTCCTTCCCGGTCGAAGCCGTCGAGGCCGACGCCGAGGAGCTTCCCTTCGAGGACGAGAGCTTCGACGCCGTGACGGCGACGCTCGTCTTCTGCACCATCCCGGACCCGGCGCGGGCACTCCGCGAAGCGCGGCGGGTACTCACGCGAGGCGGACAGCTCAGGCTCCTGGAACACGTCAGGATGGAGCGGCGACCCGCGGCCTGGACGCAGAAAAAGGCCACGCCGGTGTGGAAGCGTCTCGCCGGAGGCTGCCACCTCGACCGGGACACCCTCTCGCTGGTGTGCCGGGCAGGCTTTGAGGTGGATCTGGTGGAGCGCCACCTCGATGGGCTCGTGCTCGTCATCTTCGCTCGTAAAGACCACGCCACCCCGTGAACCGGTTCGCTCCCGCAGCGCCACGCAATTACATATAGGGTTGGGGGGTATACGATAGGCGTGCGATAATGAAGCGTATCGAGTTGGTGCCATCACACGGATGACGAGTATCGAACGGATTCCGAGAAACCGAACGGAGGGTGAAGAATGAGGTCGGTCAATAAAGGCGGCGCTACGAGAGAGGGCGGGCGCGCATACCACGCGTTTAGTCGCCGGGAATTCCTGAAGGCGGCGGGGCTCGGAGCCGGGGCGCTGGTTCTGGGTGGCTGCGGCGCGCTGACGTCTCAGGACCGCCCGACAGGCGGCGCGCGGACAACGGGCGGGGGCCGGGTGACGGAGTATTCTCTGGAGACCGCCCCGATGGAGTTCGAGTTGGGGGGACGCAGGCTCCAGACGTGGGGCTACAACGGCGGCGTGCCGGGGCCGGAGATTCGGATCAAACAGGGCGAGGCCCTGCGCGTCCGGGTAGACAACCGTCTTCCCGAGGGGACCACCATCCACTGGCACGGACAGCCCATCGTCAACGACATGGACGGCGTCCCGGAC
>Ga0136640_10000101_pt1 | contig 28815 bp, 27 predicted proteins | sample AntDrymUQ8642106_2_FD_105498 | JGI IMG/M metagenome (GOLD analysis project Ga0136640, IMG submission 105498) | Polar desert sand microbial communities from Dry Valleys, Antarctica - metaG UQ864 (21.06) | ecosystem: Environmental > Terrestrial > Soil > Desert | place: Antarctica: Dry Valley...
GAACCGATCGGCTTCGTCGCGGCGCCGAGGCCTGCACGCGAAATCTGGATCGCATCGACAATTCGATCGATCGCCTCATCCTGGCCAAAGATGGATTTCTTTATATCCTCACGCAGCGATTTGAGCCGTTCTTTCTCATTCGCGACCACCGTCTTTGGAGGAATTTTAGCCATCCGTGCGATCGTATTTTCGACCATTTGGACGGATACGCGCTTCGGCCGCCGGCTGGCGGGCATCAGCTTGATTGATGCTCCGACCTCGTCGATGACGTCGATCGCTTTGTCCGGCAAAAATCGATCGTTGATATATTTTCCGGCGAGCTCCGAGGCGCTTCGCAGTGCGTCGTCACCGTAACGGACTTCGTGGTGTTTCTCGTAAAATTTCTTTAGGCCCCGGAGAATCAAATATGTTTCGTCAATCGTTGGCTCGCCAATATCGATTCGCTGAAAGCGACGGGCGAGCGCGCGATCGCGGTCGAATGCCGCCTTATATTCCGCATGAGTGGTCGAGCCAATGCAGCGAAGATCGCCCGCCGCAAGTGCAGGTTTGAGGATATTGGATGCATCCATCGAACCGCCGGACACCGCTCCTGCTCCGACGATCGTGTGAATCTCGTCGATAAACAGTATCGCGTTCTCTTCCTGCTTGATGTCGTGAATGATCGCCTTAAAACGCTGTTCAAAATCCCCGCGGTAGCGCGTTCCCGCGAGCACCGCGCCCATGTCGAGAGCAAAAACTTTTGCGCCGATCAGGACATCCGGCACATTGCCTTCGCTGATTTTTAGAGCAAGGCCCTCGGCGAGCGCTGTCTTTCCCACGCCGGGCTCGCCGACGTAAAGCGGATTATTCTTCTTGCGGCGGCACAGAACCTGGATGGTACGCTCGATCTCGGCCATTCGCCCGACGATCGGATCAATTTCACCCGTAGCCGCCTTTGCGACGAGCTCTACCGTGAAGCTTTCGAGAGGTTTTTTGCGCTCGGCTGGATTCGCGAGGAAATCTTCGTCATCCTCGTCATCGCCTTCGGGCAGCTGTTCACCCGCATAGTCGAGTTTAGAGATGCCGTGAGAGAGATAATTAAGGATGTCGATGCGCTTTACACCTTGCTGCAGCAAGAGGTAAACGGCATACGATTGCTCCGCCTGATACATCGAGGCGAGGATGTTGCCGCCATCAACAGCGCTCTGCCCGCTGCCCTCGGCCTGGAGGACGGCGTACGAGATCGTAGATTGAAAGGTCGATGTAAGTTCGGGCATCGCCTTGACGCTCTCAGGAACTTTCTCAAGCGACTTCTCAAAGTACTCGGCAAGTGCACGCGATAGTTCCTCGAGATCCGCGCCGCAATTAACCAGCACCTCTTGAGCGGCCGGATCCTCGAGCAGGGCAAATAACAGATGCTCGAGTGTCACAAACTCGTGCCTGTGCCTGACGGCCTCGTCGACCGCTGTACCCATGGATTGTTGCAGCTCGCGTGTAAGCATGTTCTACGAGAATAGTCTAACAGGTCGGCGTTGCACTTATGTTCGGCTGATTACCGTAGGTCGAACGCCAGAAATTCGCTGCTTTCGGCCAGGCCAAGAATACTCACTCGCGCCTCTTCGCTGATCGCCGCGCCGTCCCCGGGATCGAGTCGCTTGTTTGATTTTCGAATCGTGATCATCTTTTTCTTACGATCATCAACCCATCGCGAATCGGCAAAAGGACATTCTCGACCCGATCATCGGCAAGAACCATGCGATTAAATTCGTGGAGCGCCTGCGTCTCGACGTCCTTGTAGTCGGCAAGCACCTTCCCACTCCAGAGGACGTTGTCCGCAAGGATAAAGCCGCCGGGCCGCACCTTCTCGAAAACCAGGTTGTAGTAATTCGAATAATTCGGCTTGTCGGCATCGATGAAGACGAGATCAAACGATTCGCTGAGATTTGGGATGATATCCACAGCATTTCCGAGAAGAAACTCGATCTTGTCCGCGAAGGAGGAACTTTCAACGGCTGAGCGAGCCACGCGATTTGTGTCTTCTTGTACGTCCAATGTAATTACCTTGCCGCCTTCCGCCAAGCCTTCAGCAAGGCAGAGGGCTGAATAGCCAAGGTAAGTGCCGATCTCTAGCACGACCTGCGGCCGAATCATGTGGGAAAGCATGCTGAGCACTCGGCCCTGGAAAAAGCCCGAAAGCATTGAGGAATCCGAGTAATTCGCGTAGCAGTGCTCGCGAAGCCGCGTAAGAACCTCGCTCTCGGGCGAGGTAGAGCTTTCAGCGTAATCGGTCAGTGCATTCTTAATTTCGTTCATAGGTCTATGATCGAACGCTCGACGGCGGCGGCGACAAGCGCTTCGCGTGTATCGACGCTGAGTTCGGGGAAAAGCTCCCGGATGCGAGCTTCTATCTCAGCGGGCGCCGAGTTGAGTGCGAACGCGATCTCGCTATCGGTCATATTGCCAGCGAGCATCCGCAAGATCGCAAGACTGTCGTCTGTCACGCAGCCTTCGCCTCGGGCGCCGCAAGGCCAGCCGTGAAATCCACCAGCGGGCCGATCAAATCTGTTTCGTAGTTGGTTTTGACGCCTTGTATCACGGCGGTTATGCGCTCGAGGCCCATTCCTGTATCGACGGACGGCGCGGGCAGCGGCACGAGCTTGAAAGTCCCATCTTTTTCTAGCGTACGGTTGTATTGCATAAAGACGAGGTTCCAGATCTCCATCGTGGTATCGCCTTCGCCATTGACCCAGTTCGGATGATTTTTATCGGGATTATCGGGTTCGTCGCCCATGTAGTAATGAATCTCAGAACACGGCCCGCACGGCCCCGTCTCGCCCATCTGCCAGAAGTTGTCCTTGCGGCCGAATCCAAGAATTCGATCAGGTGGCGCACCCGATTCTTCCCAAAACCGTCGGGCCTCATCATCCGGCCCGACTTCGGCATCGCCCTTAAAGACTGAAAACCATAGTCGAGATTTATCGAGTTTGAGTTCGTTCACCAGAAAATCCCACGCGTATTCGATCGCTTCTTTCTTGAAATAGTCACCAAACGAAAAATTCCCCAACATCTCAAAAAAGGTCTGGTGGCGCGCGGTCTTCCCGACCTCGTCGAGGTCGTTGTGCTTGCCACCCGCGCGGATGCATTTCTGCGACGATACCGCGCGTGAGTAATCGCGCTTATCGTGACCGAGAAAGACGTCCTTAAATTGATTCATCCCGGCATTTGTGAATAGCAGGGTCGGATCGTTCGCGGGCAAAAGGGGCGACGAGTGCACAACCTTATGCCCGTTTTTCTCGAAATAGTCGAGGAATCTCTGCCGAATCTGGCTCCCTGTCATATAAAAATGTTAGCACACCGTGGGGCGAGCCCGAACGAAGGGCAGTACACTCAAGCCGGGTGTACCGCCCTTAAGTAGCGCGGGCTGCGCCTAAGAGACGACGCTATTTCGCAGGAGAAAACTTTAGCGCAACCGAGTTCATACAGTATCGAAGGCCGGTCGGTTTCGGCCCGTCGTCAAAAACGTGGCCGAGATGCGAGCCGCAGCGTGCACACTCCGTCTCGATACGTTCCTCGCCGAGCAGATTATCCTTCTTCTCAACAATATTTTTCTTGAATGCCGGCTGAAAAAAACTCGGCCAACCGGTTTTCGAGTCGTACTTGGCGTCGGAGCTAAACAATACCAATCCGCAGGCCGCGCAATGATAAGTGCCTTTCTTTTTATTGTCCGTCAGCGCACCAGTATAGGCTCGCTCGGTGCCTTCCTTTCGAAGCACGTGATACGCCTGCGGAGACAAAAGTTTTTTCCACTGACCCTGGGTGCGAATAAGCGGGACGCCATCGTATTCGCCGTAGGTTAGTGTAGACGTTGTGCCTTTGCCGGCCGGAACTCGCGCCGGCGTAGAGGCAGGGACGGCTGCGGCCGAGCTTGGACGCTCACCTGAGACAATCAACGTTGCTGCCGCGGCGACGGCGCTCAGAACCAACGCACTTATTAGAATGATTCTTTCCATAACGAACACTTTGACATAAATTCGCCCGGTGTTATCGAGAGCTCAGAAGTTGTCGATTTCGGCGGAGTACCCCTCCAGAAACTGTCGCCAAAACCAACCACAAGTCAATCGAACTCGATAAACACCGGGCGAAAATTGTTCCGTATTACGCAACTTTTACTTAGGCATTAACACGGCATTTATTTCGTGGATTACGCCGTTCGACTGATAGACATCCGCGATTGTGACAGTCGCCCGGCCATTCTTCTCGTCGGTGATGATTACGCTGTTGCCTTCCATCGAAGCATAGAGCTTGCCGCCTGCAACTGTCGTCAATTCTGCACGACCGTTACCGGCTTTAATCGCCTTTGCGATCTTCTTCGAATCCATCTTGCCGGCGACGATATGATAGGTCAGGATGCCAGTAAGCATTCCCTTATTCTCGGGCATCAGCAGTGTGTCGACCGTGCCAGCCGGCAGCATAGCGAATGCCGCGTTTGTCGGTGCAAATACCGTGAATGGTCCCTTGCCCATGAGCGTATCGACGAGCCCAGCTGCCTTCACGGCCGCTACGAGCGTCGTATGATCTTTAGAGTTCATCGCATTCTCGACGATGTTCTTCTTCTTGGACATCTCACCACCGCCGACCATCGGATTTCCGCCCTTCATCGACTTATTCTTCATCATCTGGGCCGAGACCGACATCGAACCAAAGCCGACGCCGAGTGCCACCACCATCATTGCTGCAAACTTCTTCATTATGATTTCTCCTTGAGATGTAAAAGCTAAAATATGTAAAAAGGCTCAGAAAGCTTTCTTCCTGTTGGTATCGTTTTCGAGGAGGAGCGCCAAACGGATTCAGAAATGTTGCCGGAACACTACAGGATTTCTTCGATGGTGGATTCGCCCGAGCCCTGTCCGCCTAGCGTCCAGGTCCACGACTCGTGCAGGCGGATGCGGCCGTCGGGAAGGATTTCAGGTGTAGACTTGCAGACGCCCGCCATCAGCTTTCCAGACTTGTTGACGTGATGATAGGCCACGTCGAGACAGCCCTCATGGTCGCAGGTCGCAAGCAGATGTCCGGACGCGATCTCGCCGCCGCTGTACTCGGCTGACACGATGCGGCCGTGCTGGTGGTAGTGAAAGACGGTTTTGGTTCCGACCTCGCCAGCCGCCGAGTTTGAGACGGATCGAAAGGTTTTGCCCTCGTAGTCGATCTTCATACGTCGTCGAGACGCGTTAATGCAGACAGTTTGTCGCGGATAAGGTCGTAGCCGAATCCTTGGCGCGTCAAATAGTCGTAAAACTTTTTCGTGTCTTCGCGAGTTTCGGGCTTTCCTTTGAGACGCAGACGTTTTGCGATTGCCGCGTCTATCATTTGGTCCTCGGGCATCGCCTCCAATGCATTTGAAATCGCTGTAGCTACCACCTCGCGATCCAGCTTCTTTCGTGACATCGTCTGTTCGAGGCGTCGCTTGCCCTGCGGGCGTTGACGGAGCTGGGAGAGTGCGGCGTCGCGAGCGAACTGTTCGTCGTCGAGGTATTTGTAGCCCTTCAATTTTTCAAGGACAGCGTCCACGATCTCTCCGTTAGTCCAGGCCTTCTCGAGCAGCCGCTCGCGAAGTTCCCGAACTGACCGGGGTTTTGCGGCGAGCAGCTTGACCGCGCGATTCATCGTCCGAGTGCGTGCGCGGTCGACGTCCACAATCGGCTGTCTCTCATCATCGGTAAGTGGTGCATGACGCCGCCGCATAAATTGATAAAATCGCTTTCGGCGTAGATTATGAACGGCGTTCTGGTCATCGACAAACCGGCAGGCATCACCTCACACGACGTGGTTGCCAGAGTGCGTAGGGCGCTCGGCACGCGCCGCGTCGGGCACACGGGCACACTCGACCCTTTTGCGACGGGCGTGATGGTCGTGCTCGTCGGAAACGTCACACGCCTCGCGCAGTTTCTCGATAAGGACGAAAAGGAGTACGTCGCGGAGGTGCGATTTGGCTACGAAACGGACACAGGAGACAGAACGGGAGTTCCTAAGTTAGACGACCAAAGTTCAAAGGCCGTGAGCCCCGAAATGATAAAAGAGATTCTGCCAGGCTTTATTGGCGAGATTGAGCAAACGCCGCCGATGTATTCCGCGAAGAAAATCGAGGGCCGCAAGCTGTACGAGCTCGCACGCGAGGGAAAGGAGATCGAGCGGAAAAGCATCTCTTTGACTATCCGCGAACTCGAGCTGCGAGGCGTCCGCGAGGACAACGCAACTATTCGCGTAGTTAGTTCGGCGGGAACTTACATACGCACGCTCGCGGAGGACATTGCGCGGGCGATGGGCACTTACGCGCATCTGTCGGAGCTTCGTCGGACGCGATCGGGTAAGTTTGATCTAAGCCGGAGTGTGACGCTGGACGATCTCGATAAGGATATGGAGCTCATCGACGCGAACGACGCGCTCGCTGATCTCAGGGAGTTTGTTGTCCCCGAGGAGCGAATCCAGAAAACGCGCAATGGCCTTTCGACGCGGATCGTCGAGAGCGGTTTTGGAGACGGCGAAACCGTGCGTATAACCACAGCCGCTGGTGAGCTGCTTGCGATCGGTTGTTACAGCCAGCCCGACGGCAGCGTGCAGCCAAAAGTCGTTCTGTCGTAGAATCTGCGGTGCATCAAGATGAAAAAGCGAAACATCGCAATAGCTCTCGGCGGTGCGGGCGCATTGGCCCTCGCGGTGACGATCGCGCGGCGCGCTAAGACCGTCGAATGGGACGATGTCGCATCGCTCGTCCCGCATTCTGACAAATCTCATTTTGTGAATGTCGACGGTGCCCGCGTGCATTATCAGGAATTTGGCGACGCGGCGGACCCGACACTTTTGCTGGTCCACGGCTATACAGCGTCCGTGTATGTATGGAAGACGGCCGCGCCAATGTTTGCGGAACGGGGATTTTACGTAGTCGCGGTCGACCTGCTTGGCTTTGGATACTCCGAGAAACCTGTATCGTTCGATTACACGATCGCATCGCAGGCGAGAATGGTTTCGCGTTTTATGGAGCGCATCGGAATCGCGAAGGCAACGCTCGTCGGCAATTCATACGGGGGAGCCGTAGTGGCGATGGTCGCTCTCGACGAGCCGGCACGCGTCGAAAAGCTAGTCCTTGTAGACGCGGTGATCAATGACGAAGCCACGCGGCATCCATTGCTCAGGCTTGCCAAACTTCGTGGCGTCGGCGAGGTTTTGACGCCGCTGCTGGCCCGCTCGCCACAATTCTTCCGTATGCGTATGAGGGCCACGCTCGCAAAATCCAATCATCATCTCATTACTCTCGAACGCTTGGCCGCAGTACGAAGACCGCTCAGCGCGGCTGATGGACACCGCAGCGTACTCGCGACTTCACGTGCCTGGGACGCCCAGCGCATCGAACGTGATGCGCACCTAATCTCGCAGCCGACGCTCATACTATGGGGCGACAGCGATCAGGTGATCAAGATTCATAACGGGTACAAACTGCATCAGGAAATCGAAGGATCGCGTTTTGTGATCTTCAAAGACTGCGGACACGTTCCGCACGAAGAAAAGAGCGAACTGTTTGTTCAACTGGTCTCGACATTCCTTAGCGCGCCGTAATTTCCAATGGATTCTTCAACTTCGCGGACAAATGCATTGCTTTACGGCAAGGGCGTCTTTACGACGATAGCGATTCGCGCCGGTGAGCCTTTTCTGTGGGAAAAGCATTGGCGGCGCCTTGTGAGGGACGCAGGAAAAATCGGCGTTGATATTTCGGGGCACACAGAGGAATCGACTCGGCAAGCCCTCGACGACCTGAAGCTGAGCGAAGGACGCGCACGCATCACTTTTCACGACGAGACGACGAGTGAGCTATGGAGCGAGGGAAGCGAAAAACGCATTACGCTCTCAATCATTACGGGGCCGCCGCGCAACATTGCGAACCCATTTCGCCTCACGATTTCACCCTTTCCCGTAAATTCGCGATCACCGCTCTGCGGCGTGAAGTCCTGTAACTATCTCGAGAATATCCTCGCGCTTGACGAAGCAAGGGAACGTGGTTTTGACGAAGCTTTACGCGTGAACGAGCGCGGCACGGTTACCGGCGGCTGTATGTCAAACGTCTTTTGGACCCGTGACAGACGGCTATTCACGCCAAGTTTGTCCACGGGGTGCCTTGCGGGAACGACGCGAGAGTTTGTAATGGAGAGGTTTGATTGTCGCGAGGTGGAAGCAGATGTTGAGGTGCTCACGGGAGCGGACGCGATCTACCTAACTTCGGCCGGGTTCGGAATCGCTGCGATAAGTGAGTTTGAGGGGCGAGAACTGCGCGTCGATAAGCATCCGATAATTCGAGTCTTCGATAGGATGTAATTAAAAAACACGAAAATGCACGAAACGGTTCGTGCACTCTCGTGTTTTAAAGGCTAAAACTTACTACGCCGCCGTTTCAAACAGGGCCAGAATTTGCTTGCCCTCAGGCGAGCGAGGATCGATGGTTCGCAGATGCTTTCGACCCTGCATTTCCCAAATGGCCGTGACGGTACCGTCTTTTTCGACGGCCTGATAAGACACATCTTCGGGTTCTGCTGTCGGCTCCGCGGGCATTTCCGTCCCTTCCTGGCTCTCAACCGCTAGGGCCGCAACTTCTATTATCGGCTCTTCGGCGCTTTGCGTTACTTCTTCTGACATCGTGCTTGCTAGCTATTCTCCTTAAAGTAAAAGCGAGATTCTGTCATAGATAGTACAATCTTGTCGAGCGTGACGCCGTCATTTCGCACGCCTGAGGTCCAATTCGTAGAACCAGAAATCGTTATTCGGCTGATCGACGGCGAGACGGTCGGTCTTCCCGCTGCGGTCGATCGTGAACGTGACGAAGCCCCGCGGAAAATTGTACGAGACGGTAGGGCGCCATTTAATTACCCACGTTTCGTGGTGCCAGTGCTCGAGATCGGCGACGAAGTTCGGCGACGGCAGAAAGCGCATCACGAGCTTGCCGCCTTCGTCGGCGATTACGACGTTGCCATACATCTTGTCCGAGTAGGTTCCGGCATAGTCGGCAAAGTTTAGCGAAGGCCTCGTACCGGTTTTGCGCGCGGCGTCCTCCTCGGCGCTTTTCTTCGCCGCTTCGGCTTTCCGGTCAGCGGCCTGTTTTACCGCCTCGGCGTTCCAGTCGCGCTTAGGAGCGCCGACCAGCACGTCGCGAATCTTGCTCATCATCACGGCAAAAGCGGGCGACTCGCTATTGGACAGCATCACGAAGCCCGCGTTCTCCTCCGGAATCAGCACCGTGTACGACAGCATTCCGTCGAGGCCGCCGCTGTGATTAATTATTTTTCGCCCGTGATAGTCGTAAACGAACCAGCCCGACGCGACACCGGTAAAGTGTCTCGTAGAGTTGCCCTTCAAGGCGGCCTCGCTGATTTGCTGGGCCAGGAAAGGCTGGTGCATCTGCCACGCCTGCGCCTCGGAAAAGATCTGCTTGCCTTCGAATTTGCCTTTGCCCAATTGTGTGCGGATCCATTTGGAAAGGTCACTGACCGATGAGTTCAATCCCGCGGCCGCCGCCGCTCCATCAACGTTTCCACGAAGCAGAGGCCGCAGCTTACCGCCGGATTCGTTGTGCGGGAAGGCGGCGTTGTTGGGCAGATTCTTGATACTGCACGTCGTGCGCAGCATGCCGAGCGGCGTCAAAATCCTCTCCGTCACAAACGCGCACCATGGCTTTCCGGAAACTTTCTCAACCACCTGCCCCGCCGCGACGAACATCAGGTTTTGGTAGCCGTAACGAGTGCGGAAGCTCGAAACGCGCGGCAGGTGACGCACGCGCTTCAGCATTTCGTCCGCCGAATATGTTGTCTCGTACCACAACAGGTCACCGCTGAATGTATCGAGACCGACGCGGTGAGTCACCAGGTCTCGCACCGTGAGCTCGCTCGTCACCCACGGGTCATACATCTCGAAATCAGGAAGGTATTTCGAAACTTTGTCGTCCCAATTTAGGTTTTTCTCATCGACAAGTATCGCAAGTGCCGCCGTCGTAAACGCTTTCGAGTTTGACGCTATCGCGAAGACAGTATTTGCGTCCGGCGCCTCAGGTTTCCCAAGCTCTCGAACCCCATAACCTTTCGAGAACACTGCTTTATCGTCCTTAACTATCGCGATCGCCATTCCGGCTCCGGAGTCCTTCCAGGTCGAAATAACAGTGTTCGCGTAGCCGTCGATGTCCTTGAGCTTTTCGTCGAAGGTCTGAGAGAAAACACTAAACTGAACGACGAGTACGATTGCAATTAGGCTCATGAATCTATTCATAAATGTGATTCTACCGGACTATCGGAGCAATTATTAGGAATATAAGGCTTTTTTCTTTCATCGCACCGTATCTTTTGGGTATCCTACGAATCTAGTGACCGAGATCATTATTACTCTCCTCCTGCTCGCACTAGCGATTGTCCTTTTTGCGACGGAGAGGATTCCTGTCGACATTGTCGGGCTTTTGCTCGTCATTGCTCTCGTGCTGACGCAGGTTCTCACCGTCCAAGAGGGCGTCGCAGGTTTTGGCAACGACATCATTATCACTATCGGCGGCCTGTTTGTGCTCGTCGGCGGACTCCTGAAGACCGGCCTGATTGATCTAATTGGTCGGCGGCTCCATAAGATTGCGGGCAATAACGAGTTGCTGTTGACCGCGATGATAATGATTGTCGCGGGTGCCTCGGCCTCGGTTTTAAAGAACACAACTACGACTGCGATGCTGCTGCCCGTGGTCATCGGCCTTGCGGCTCGTGCCTCAATCCCAAACTCGAAACTTCTCATGCCGCTCGCCTTCGGGGCGATCCTCGGCGGCAGCTGCACGCTCATCGGTACGTCGACGAATTTGGCGGTCAGCGGCACGATAGTGCGATACGGGCAGGAACCGCTTTCGATGTTCGAACTGACATCAGTTGGCGTTATCACGTTTGTGGCAGGCCTGGTTTACATGCTGCTGATCGGACGCAGGATGCTCCCTTCACGCGGAACCGCGGGCGCCTCGCTCGCCGATCGGTATCAAATTCGCGAATACATTTCGGAGCTCATAGTTCTGCCTGAGTCGCCTCTCGTGGGCCAGACGCTTGGCGAGGCGAATATTAGCCAGCGACTCGACCTTCACGTACTCGGTATCGTGCGCGCGGGCGAGCGTATAAGCGCGCCTGGGCCGAACGAGCGAATTCGACGCCGCGACCTCCTGATCGTCGAGGGCACAATCGGCGACATCCTGCGGATCAAGGAGGAAGTCGGCCTGGAGATCCGTCCCGACTTTTTTCTGAACGAGGTCGATCTCGAGGGTGAGAATGTAGAGCTCTTCGAACTGATGGTAATGCGCGATTCGACGCTCGCCGGGCGCACACTCAAGGGGCTCGACTTTCGCCGTCGCCACTCGCTGACCGTCCTCGCGATTAATCGCCACGGAGAGGCTTTCGTGGATAAGCTCAACAGCGTAACGCTGAAATTCGGTGACGTTTTGCTGGTACAGGGTGGGCGCCGGCAGATGGAACCGCTCGTCGCCGACAATCAAGTGCTCTTACTCGAGGATATCTCGGCTCGCGGCATGCGACACGAAAAGCGGAAGTGGGCGATCGCGGCATTTCTGCTATTCCTTACGCTCTCGCTTTCGAAAGTTACCTTCGGTATCGACATCCCGCTCGCTATCTGCGTTCTCGCGGGCGTCCTCCTTCTGCTCGCGACAAAGACGGTGCGGCATCAGGAGATGTATGGGCTCATAGACTTTCGTCTGCTGGTGCTAATCGCATGCATGATGAGCTTTGGAGTGGCAATGGAGAAGACTGGCACCGACGTTTTTCTGTCGCAGTACGTGCAGCAGTATTTCGGACACTACGGGCCAACTGCGATACTCGCCGGATTCTTTCTGCTAACCGTAGCAATGACACAGCCAATGTCTAATCAGGCCGCCGCCCTCGTCGTGCTGCCGGTTGCCGTGAAGACCGCGATCGCTCTCGGGCTGAATCCCCGGACATTCATAATTGCAGTCACTTACGCGGCCTCATTTTCGTTTATTACCCCCCTTGAGCCGGCGTGCGTGCTCGTCTACACACCGGGACGTTACCGGTTTATGGACTTCGTAAAGATCGGAACGCTCCTAACGGTCATCGTCTTTGTCGTGACAATGTGGCTGGTGCCGATTTATTGGCCGCTCGAGCCCTGAGGCGATTTTCTCGGTGATAATTTAGCAAAAGAGAAACCTTGCTTGATGGCGAACAGCATGCCGATCGCGGCCCAAACGATAATGCGTCCCTTTCTGATCACGGCGAGCGTGACCGCAACTCCTGCCGCGAGAGCAACGGTATCGCCGACAAATTGAGCCCCGGCCTCATCCACTCCGATTGCCATCGGAATCAGCTTAAAAACGATCGTTACGAGCCGCGAAACCGACTCGAGCAAGAAGGCAGTCAAGAGACTTGGCACGGCGTCACTAAGGCGAGAAATGATGTACCAGACCTCGGCAACACCGATCACATGATAGGCCATCTCAAACAAACAGATCGGCAAAAATCTCTCGGGGTGCTGCCGGTAAAAGTCGAAGATGGTGTCCTCAAATCGACGTACATGCCCGCGGCCTGTGTCCAAAATGCCGACAAAGAATCCGCGGCCGTACAGAAAATTGCAAAAATTACTCGCCAGATGCCATCGCCTAATGACCATCAGGACGATGAAGACGACGATCAGGATTATCAGCACGATCAACGCGTCGATCGTCCAGACCCAACCCGGATCCAGTTGAAAAAGCCTCAGAAACGAAACCGCCCCGAGTATTATGAATACGCTCGTCACGACGCTATAGAAAAGATTTTCTGTCGCGACCGACGACAGGCCAACCAGAAACGGGACGCGGTGGCGGACGGCTATAGCTTTCGAAGTGCCGCTGACCGCGATGCCGAGCGGGATAATACTGCTCATCGCCTCGCCGATCAGCACGGCCTCCATTGTGTCGCGAAAGGTAAGCGAATACGGCTCGTAGACGCATAACCGCCAGGCCGAGGCCCGCACCGCCATTCGCAGGAAATAAAGGAAGAGGATTATCGCAAATCCGCCGAAACCGAATGAGCCAATACTCGCAACTAGGTCGCCAATTCCGACCGAATATATCAGGTATGAAAACAGCGCGACGCCGCCCAGAGTAAGCAAAACTCCGGCAATTTTTAGCAGCACGGTGTTTCTTTGCGAGAGTGTGGTGGGCATCGGAGCGGCCGTCGTTGACCGAATTTTTCACGCAAATGGCGGCATTGCCTTTGCTTCCCGGCTTGACTAAGATGTTATTTTATCGCACTCACGTTTAACAAACGTCTTGCAGGAATTAGTTATGAGCACAGCAGCGGGAGCCGCATTTTTATGGCCGGATTGACAGTTTTGAGCGAAGACGAAGAGATGTTTCGCGCCTCTGTTCACGAGTTTGCCGAGGGTGAGGTACGGCCGAAAGTCGAGCAGATGGAGCAAGCGTCGAAGCTCGATGCCGACCTCATCAAACAATGTTTCGATCTGGGCCTGATGGCCATCGAGTCGCCGGAGGAATACGGCGGCGCCGGCTCGACGATCTTTAATGCGATCCTCGCGATCGAAGAACTTGCACGTGTCGATGCCAGCGTTTCTGTATTCGTCGATGTGCACAACACGCTTGTTACAAACGCATTTATGCGTTGGGCGAATGACGATCAAAAGAAGAAATATTTAACTCAGATGGCGAGCGGCAAGGTTGGTGCCTACGCGCTCAGCGAAGCAAGCTCAGGTTCGGACGCGTTTGCACTAAAAACGCGTGCGGTCGATAAGGGTGATCATTACGAAATTACGGGGCAAAAACTTTGGATCACAAACGGAAACGAGGCGGATATCTTCCTCGTTTTTGCGACCATCGATCCCGAGGCCGGATATAAGGGAATCACAGCATTTATCGTTGAAAAAGGTTTCGAAGGGTTCGCGGTCGGAAAAAAGGAAGACAAACTTGGCATCCGAGCTTCGTCTACCACTGAACTCATATTCGACGGGTGCAAAGTACCAAAAGAAAACGTCTTAGGCGAAGTCGGTAAGGGCTACAAGGTCTCGATCGAGACGCTCAACGAAGGCCGCATCGGCATTGCTGCCCAAATGCTCGGCATCGCTCAGGGCGCGTACGAGGCCGCCCTCAAATACACCGCCGAACGCGAGCAGTTCGGCTCGTCGCTCAATAGCTTCCAGGCAGTGCAGTTCCAGCTAGCCGAGATGGCGGTTGAGATTGAGGCGACGCGGCTATTGGTCTACAACGCGGCCCGCCTAAAGGACGCTGGAAAGTCGTTTCTCAAGGAAGCCGCGATTGCAAAGCTCTACTCCTCCCGCTGCGCCGAAGCCGTCTCATCCAAAGCCATCGAGCTTTTCGGCGGCTACGGCTATGTGAAAGACTATCCTGTCGAAAAATTCTGGCGCGACTCTAAGATCGGCTCCATCTACGAGGGCACGTCAAATATGCAGCTGCAGACGATCGCAAAACTTATCATGAAATAGCCCTGCTGTGATCAGTATCCGCCCAGCCACAACCGACGACGCCAAATTGCTCACTGATTTGTCATACACGACGTTCTGGGATGCCTTCGCACATCACCCGAAGAATGCGCCCGACGACCTTGCCCATTACATGCGGCAGGCCTTCTCGCTCGAGCAGATAACGGAAGAACTCTCGTATAACAAGAATATCTTTCTGATCGCGGCGATCGACGGCAAGGCCGCAGGCTACGCAAAGCTGATCGTCGATAATATCGAACCTGGAATTACAACAGCGGCGCGGCCAGTCGAGCTGTCGCGTCTGTATTCTCATCAGGAGTATCTCGGCCAGGGCGTCGGGCAAAATCTGATGGATGCGTGTTTTGAGCGCGCCCGAACGCACGACCACGATGTCATGTGGCTCGGCGTCTGGGAGTACAACCCGCGCGCACAGCGTTTTTATGAGAAGAACGGGTTTCGCATTGTCGGCAAACACACCTTCCTTCTTGGCTCGGATCCACAGACCGACCTTCTAATGCAGAGAGAACTATAGTCCTTGCCAATCATCCGCGGATGGGTTATCGTTCCATCCGTGCGACAGATTGCAAATCCTCCTAATCCTTACAACAAATTCTCTGCCGAGTATATTGGCGAACCGCCACCTACTAAGCTAGAAGTGTTTGAGGAAACCGCGACTAAGAAGATGATCACGAAGGCGTTTGCCTCAGATTGGGAAGGCGGGTTTCGATACACGGTCAACTGCTATCGCGGGTGCATCCACGGCTGCACATACTGCTTCGCACGGCAGTATCACGAGTACCTGGGCTATGGCGCCGGAACGGATTTCGAAACAAAGATCGTCGTAAAACCGAAAGCACCGAAAGTGCTCCGAGAGGAGCTGAAAAAGACGCGTACGCGTTTCCCGCATATCGATTTTTCCTTCGCCACCGATCCTTATTTGCCGCTCGAGGCGGAATACAAGCTGACCCGGCAATGCCTCGAGGTTTGTGCGGATTTTCAGGTGCCGGTTGGGGTTATTACTAAATCGCCGCTTGTCACGCGTGACATCGACGTTCTCAAAAAGCTGAAGGCGTTCGTCTGCTTTTCGCTGCCTTTCCTGACGAAAGAGAAATCGAATCCATTCGAGCCGTATACGCCGGTTCCCGAAGCGCGCTTTCGCGCGATGGAGAAGATCGCAAACGCGGGCATACCTGTAGGCATCGGCGTCGCGCCCGTCATCCCCGGCTACAACGAATCGAACATTCCAAAGCTGCTCGAACGCGCGAAGAAGGCTGGCGCGACGAAAGCCTTTATGTCAATGCTGCATCTCGACAGCGACTCGATCGAAGAATATTTTGTCGCAAAGATGCACGAACGCCTCTCGCCCACAGCGGTCACCAAGATACTCAACGCGATGAAACGCGAACGCGGCGGGCAACTTCAGCACCAGACATTCAAGGAGCGGAGCACGGGCCGTACCGCGCAGTGGGAGATGACGCGAAAGCTCTGGGATTTTCACACGAGGCGGTTGGGCTTTCGCGAGCACGAGACGCCTACCGAACCTGAACCTTCAATCGTAACGCCTGTACAGCAATCTCTTTTTTGAGCCTTGCCTTCGCTCAGTTGATATAATGGTTCTACCAATTCAAGGAGGCCTAGTATGAAAACAAGATTCTCAGCGACTATTCTCGCTATAACCCTTCTTACCATTTTTTCGACCGTCGCGATCGCGCAAAAGGGCAAAGATCTGCAAGATGCCGTGGAGCGGGTCAACAAAGCTTCGAAAGCGATGACCGAGATCATGTCGATCAAGGACAAATCGATCCCGCGTGATCTGCTCGCTAAGGCTAAAGCCGTGGTCGTATTTCCAGGTGCGATCAAGGGTGCTTTCATCATCGGTGGGCAAGGCGGCAAGGGTGTTGCAGTTCGGCGCATCGGTCCCGGATGGAGCGCACCGGCGTTCCTGAATATGGCGGGCGGCAGCATAGGGTTCCAGATCGGTGGTTCGAAAACGGATTACGTTCTTCTGATCATGAACGACAAGGGACTTAAGAATCTCCTCGCGGATAAGTTCGAGGTCGGGGGCGAAGGAAGCGTTGCCGCAGGTCCTATCGGCCGCACCGCTGCTGCCTCGACGAATGCAACCTTCGATGCCGAGATCCTTACTTACTCGCGAAGCAAAGGCTTGTTCGCCGGTGTTTCTCTGAAGGGCATCGTGATCAATTCTGATAGGGATCTCAACAAAGCGATCTACGACAAGACGCCGAAAGAAATTATCGGCGATCAGCCTCTAGCTGCGACCGCCGCTCCGGCGACACTGCGAAGATTTGGGCAAACGGTGGCTGCTTATGCCCGATGATCGGATCGAAGTTTTCGAACAGATGCTCAAGAGCGACCCGTCGAACACGATGGTGATGTTCGGCCTCGCGAAGGAATACGAAAAGCTCGGGCAGCACGCGGATGTGATCCGAATTCTTGAAGACTATCTTTCGAAGGCCGACGACGAGGGAAATGCTTACGGAACTCTCGCCAATGCCTACTCCCTCTCGGGCGATCGTGACAAAGCCATCGAGATCTACAAGAAAGGCATCGACGTCTCGATGGCCCATGGACACCCGTCAATGGCAAACGAATATCGAATGGCTCTTGACCTGGACCTAGCGGATTAAATTGGTTTAGTTCGAGGGTGCGGCGTGACAGGCGCCCACGCTTACCTTCTTGACGCGTACGGGCTTCTCGGGCTTTTCTTCTTTAGTGGGTGCCTTGTTTATGGCATCCACAATTTCCATTCCTTTCGACACGCGGCCGAAGGCAGCAAATTTATTGTCGAGATGAGGCGCCTTATCTACGAGGATGAAGAAATTTGTCGTCGCGGTGTTTGGCTCGTCGCCGCGTGCCATCGAGACTATAGCCCGCTCGTGGAGTATTTTGTTCGGTTCGTCGGGGACGGTGCGGCGGGCACGGTCCGCTACTGCTTTTGTGAGTAGTCCCTCGCGTGTCCCGAGGCTGCCGCCCTGAATCACGAACCCAGCGACAACGCGGCTAAACGTCGTCGTGTCGTAGAGGCCGGCGGCTGCCAAATTCAGGAAGTTGCGAACGGATTCCGGGGCACTCTCCGGGAAAAACTCTAGTACGATCACGCCTGCTTCGGTGTCCAAGGTGGCGCACCGCGCGGCCATCTCGGCGACCGTCACCTTGTCGAAAGGTTCGGCGACGGGCGACGCCCGCTCTATGGGTCGCGAGTTCAATTTCATGGGCGGCTTGACGGTCTGAAAATGGGCGACGCCGCCGAGAGACGTAATAATCAGAATCGAGAGTATAATCTTGCTAAACATTGCCTACGTTCGATGTATTTTCTTTGATCCATGGCGGTATGTAAAGCATTTGGAATTTCCCGCAAGCTGCAGATCTCTAAACGGACCGCTGGAATACAACTATGAGAATTTTTTCGTCATTCGGTGTGCTACTACTTCTTATTGCCTGCAGCGCTGTTGCCCAGCGTGAGCTCGGAGTCCGCCCGACGGAGACTGGCGGGCCGCTTCGCTTTGAGCAGGCCGTTTACGACGTGCAGTCTTACGATGTCGGGCTGACGGTTACGCCGGCGACGCGGTCTATCGCGGGAGTTACGACGATGACGGCCCTTACCGTGATACCGACGAATGTCATCATCCTAGATCTAGACACACCGTATCGTGTCGAAAGCATTACCGATGGCAATCTCGATCTGCGTTTCGATCGGCGGGGCGATGAGATCTGGATCTGGTTCCCGTCGACAAAACAGGTCGGTGACGAGATAAAGACCGTAGTTCGCTACGCGGGCACGCCTCGCCTTGCGCCGCGTGCTCCGTGGATAGGCGGATTCATGTGGGAGAAGACGCCTGGCGGAGCAGACTGGGTCTCCGTAGCTCTTCAGAATGACGGAGCAGATCTGTTGTTTCCCTGCAAGGATCATCCTTCAGACAAGGCGTCTCAGGTGACGATGAACATAACGATTCCCGATCCACTGGTTGCAGTCGGCCCGGGAAAACTCGTCGGGACGAAGAAGGCAGGCGCTGGCCTCACGACATATTCCTGGCGGATGAGTAATCCGATCCCAAATTACTCGATCGTCTTTGATGCGGCACCGTACAAACTCATTCGCACGCCCCACAGGACGGCGATTTCAGGTCCGCTGACGATAGATTTTTACGTGCTACCGGAAAACGCGGACAAGGCTCCGAGCCTGATCGCAGAGCAGAAAAAGTACATTGCCTTTATGGAGAAGTACTTGGGTCCCGTGCCGTTCCGCTCTCAGAAGGTCGGAATCGTCGAGACGCCGCATCTCGGTATGGAGCATTCGACGCACATCGCGTATGGAAATAAGTTTAAGTACAACGAGGATGGCACGGACTGGCTGCTCCTGCATGAGTATGGGCACGAGTACTGGGCAAATCTGGTTACGGCGTCAGACTGGCGGGACTTCTGGATACATGAAGGCTTTCAGACCTATATGGACGCGCTTTATGACGAGTACCTCCACGGGAAGGCGAAGTATCTGAAAACGATGGCGGCTAAAGGAAAAACTTTTCGTAACAAGCAGCCGGTAGCGCCGCGCGAGTCCAAGATTGCATATCAGGTCTATATGGTCGAGCCGGACTATCTAAGGTCGGACGGCGACATCTACGGCAAAGGTGCTTATATCCTGCATTCGCTTAGATACCTGCTCGGCGATGCGGCGTTTTTCCGTGCACTGCGCCGCATGGCCTACCCGACAAAGGCCCACGAGCGGGCCACCGACGGCAGCCAGACGCGCCTCGTCAATACCGACGACTTCCTCGCGATCGCCGAGGCCGAGTCGGGCCGCGATCTTGATCGGTTTTTTGAGCTTTATTTGCGTCAGCCAAGGCTGCCAAAGCTTGTCAGCCGCGTAAGCGGAAGCACGTTAAACCTCCGATGGGAGACGCCAAACGAAATGCCGTTTTCAATGCCAATTGAGGTCGTCATCAACGGGCGCCCGACACGGGTCGAGATGCGGGATGGGAAAGCAAGCGTTAGCTTTACAGGAGCCGTTCCCGTTATCGATCCGGATGGGTGGGTGCTGCGGGAAGAGTAGGCGTGGTTAAACGTTCGATGACCTCGACGATCTTTGCGTAGCGAATCTTCGCGTTATTGGCGTAGACCTGCTTGCCGTCTGCCGAGTAGATGATCGTCAGCGGCAGATTGCCGCTCCAGTCGGGCGAAACATATCGAATCACCGCGTCGTCGTCAGTCGCTTTGAGCAAGTAGGCGGGGATCTCGCTTTTCATTTTACGCAGGAATTTCGGCACCGATGTCTTGATTTCCGCGAGGTCGTCCAGCGAAACGGTCGCGAAATCGATTCGGTCGCGATATTTAACGTGCAGCTTTACGAGATCGGGAAATTCTTCGCGGCACGGGTCGCACCACGTGGCCCAAAAGTTTATAAGCAGCGGCTTGCCGTTCGGTTTAAGGACGATTTTGAGCTTTTCAAGGTCGACCTGCGCGACCGTCGGAGTTTTTACCGACTGACCGAGCACAGGAAGTGCGATCAAGAAAGTAAGAGCGGCACATACGTGCGCCGCCCGTATCTGAGAATGTAAAGACCAAGTCATTTAGCCCGCTTAATTGAACAACCGAAAGCCTTGGCGGTGGACCGTTCGATTTTCGTACCTGCAAGTCCAGCATCGAACGCCGTTCGGAGATATGGATTGCCGATGCTCGCACCGGAGCGGTCGTTATCGATGGCGCCGTGGTACAGCAGGACATAATTCGCGTCGATGTAATATGCCTCAGGCGTGACGGTTGCGCCGAGCTTGTCCGCGACGACATTGCCCTTGTCGAATAACACGCTGAATTTATAAGTCGAATCGATATGGGCCTTCGTTCCCGCGAGCGGTGTGCCGGCGATGCTGTCCATTTCAGACGAATTCGAATTTATTCCAATAAACGTAATGCCTTTTGCACTATAATCCGCCGCGATCTGATTCATCCGCTCGTTGTAATCCCTAACCACCGGGCATCGTGACGAGACGAACATTAGGACGGCACCATTCTTGCCCTTCATGGCGGTGAGCGACTGCATTTTCCCGTTCTGATCGAGCAGCGAAAAATTGTCGATTTTCGATCCGACCGCGATGCCCTGTGCGCTCGCGGCGAATGCGAGAGCAGAAACCAAACTAACCAAAATTGCGAAACGTCTCATTAGTAAACTACCTCCGAAATATATTTAAGAAAGTCTATCACACAGGGCGTAACGGCCTGTTCGGCGTGCATAATATCGCTAATACGCGAATTTGTTCCTCGCGGTTTCTTTATCCAAACAGCCTCGGCAATCTGCGTTGCAGGTTCCTTGGTAATAGGATCTCCATCGCATCATCGACCGTCACGATCCCGGCTATGTCCCCTTCATCATCGACGATTGGCAAGGCCAGAAGGTTGTATTCCGCAATCGCGTGAGCCACTTGAGCGGCGGAGTCCGTAGGATGGCCGAAGCGAAACTCCGTTCGCATCACCTCTTCGAGTTTTTTTGTCGGATCCGCGAGGATGAGTGAGCGCAGGCTGATGAGTCCTGCAAGTTTCCATGAGAGTGCCTCCTCGACGACGTACATGTAGTAGATCATGTTCGGGGTCTCGGCCATTTCACGCAGGCTCCGAATCGTCTCGCCGACCGTTAGCTGCCTCGGAAAGACTATGAATTCCGTGGTCATCAAACCGCCCGCCGTGTCGTTCTCAAAGGCCATGAGCTCCGCGACATCGGCCTTTTCGTCATCGTCCATCAAGGCAAATAGCTGTTCAGATTTCTGGCTGTCCATCTGATCGAGCACGTCTACTGCATCGTCTGGCGACATCTCTTCGAGAATGTCTGCGGCCCGCTCCTGGTCGAGCTCCTCGAGAATGCGGGCCTGGGCCTCCGTAGACATCTCCTCGAGTGTGTCGGCGGCGACCTCGTCAGCAAGACTCTCGACAACCTCGGTCCGGTGTATTGGCGACAATGACTCCGCAAGTTGTGCAATCTCAACAGGATGCAGCCGCGAGAGCTTATCGCGAGAGGACTTTAATTGAACTGTGACGGTAGTTGTATCGGTCGCCAGGTATCCGACGTCCGTCCAATCGATTACCTCGACAGTCTTAGAACTTCCAAAAAAGCCCTTCGGCATGAGCCTTCGAATAAATCCCTGAAAGCTGACATCTGCCCCCGAAACGTGCCAGCTCTCACCGGTCTCGATCAGCTGGACGTCATTTACGCGCACGACCCGCTTGCCGTCGACATCGATTAGCTGATTGTCGAGAACGTCCTTATGCAGCAGCACTTCGCCCTCGCGCCTGATGAATGGCGTGAGGTCGAGCCGGGTCGACGTCATCGTAGCTCCGCTCATCCCGAGGTCCTTGAAATCTCGGCTTGGCATAAAGAAATCCCGCCGGCGATAGCGCGCGACGAGGCCGATCACCGGTGGGTGATCGCTATCCCCATATCGCACTAAAACGTCCTTGATTACGGCGATTTTCTCACCGCGGCCGTCAAAGATAGGGCGATTAATCAGCTGCGAAATATAGAGCATTTCCGAACGGCTAGATTAGCATACGTGCGCCGGCCGTAATGCCGAGTCGCAGCCACGCCGCTCGGAAATGTGAGTGCGTCTTTCCTTACAGGTTTCGCTTTGCTTCACCTGTAGCTATCATTATTGCCGTCTGCTCCGCAGACTTCCCCTCGATGATCGCGATCTCGTCCGGCGTCAGGTCGTAGAGCGTGTAGACCATTTGATCGATGCGGTTTTCGAGTTCGGTTGTGTCGCCGCCGGATTTTTTCAATTCCAGAATGCGGTCAACGAGTTCGATGAACGGAGTTTGTTCTTCTAACAGAATTTCGGGGATCGGTAATTGCCGAAGGATCATCGGATTGATGTCGAAACTCTCCTCGGTTCGAATCACGTTAAGCAGTGCCCCATATAACTTTGAATTCAGAAGTGAAAGGATAAATTTAAGATCAAATTTCTCGGAAATTTTTTCCAAAACACTTCTTTTCTTATCACCGAATCGCTGAATTGAATTGTTAATGCTTAAATTCTGAATGTCAGCCAAATCTGAATACCTCACTAGGATTCGGTTCGTTTGATCGCAATAAATCCTTGAGTCATCAAATACAGCCTTGAGTACACCAAGTTTATTGGTCAAAATCTTTCTTTTCTCATAAAGCTCTGGAAAGGTAGCTCGACGTATTTTTGAGGGCACTCTTTTCGTTCCCCATTCAAGATATTTAACTTTCTTTATCTCGTACCGATCAATCCACTTTCCTTCTGTATACCTTTTGATATGAATCGAGCTTTTTGTATCACTGACTAATTCGTCTTTCGTAAACTCGCCTTTTGCGGTTTTTTCATGTGCATTCAAAACCATGCCAATACTAATAAAAACCGCATCTCCGAGCTTGATCTCGGAATTAAGTAATCGTTCTAATGATGATTCTGAGGATTTAAAAAGCTGTTTTACAGGAACTTGTTTGGACGTCCAATCATCTTCAGTATGGAAAATTACTTGTTTGGGTAACACAGCAGAATTTTTCGTCAATAAGACCACGATATTCTTAACTGTGACTTCAAAGATGTCATATTCGTAGAACGCCACGCTCTTAATAAAATTTTCACCGATCAAATGTTCTCTTAGTTTGATTGAATAGTTTTCCCGGACAAAGGCATTCGGAATGATCTTGGTAATAACAGCATTTTCCTTTGAAAGATTTATTCCTAATTCGATGAATGCGATATATATATCCCACTTATCAGTGAGGAATTTATATGAGTTTTTAAGAAAATTGCGGATTGAATCATCATTTGCCTGCATGGCAATAGCATTGATGTATGGTGGATTGCCGATAATTACGTCAAACCCTAGAAAATTTCCAAGATTATTAAGAACTTCAGGAAATTCAAATCTCCATTCAAAAGCATTTTTATAGATTGCGTTTTCCTCAATGGAACTAATTAACAATGCTTGTTTCTCTATTTGGCCTTTCTTCTTCTCAATTCGTCCATATCTTGATTCCGTTTTACCTTCTCCAAATTGCTCCTCTTCTCCAAACAAAAATGACTTTTCTTCAAGGGTCTTAAGTTCCGCTTTTAGGTTCGCAAGTTTTTTTCGTTCTGGAGAGAAATAGAAAAGCTGTGTTTTAAATTCGTCCTTTATCTTCTTGATCTGCGTTTCGAAATCACGTTTAGCCTCGCGGTCGCGAGTTTCCTTATAACCCCGAACGAGCGAACGGTAATCGTCAATGCTAAAGCTTACTTGTTTTAAGACGTTCGCGAGATCGTCTTCAAGAGCAAACCGCGAGACGAGCGAATTGCCTTCTTTGATATTGATGTCGATGTTGGGGAGTGTTTCGAGGTCGTTACCTTTGTAATACGCATTCTTGAGCAGCTCGATCCAGAGACGCAGACGGCATATCTTGACCGAGTTTGGATTTATATCAACGCCGAAAAGACAGTTTTCGATCAGCTTTTGCTTTTCGTGAAACAGCGTCGATTGCAGCCGCTGCATTCCGTCGGTCAGCGGACGGCCGTCACGAATCTTATATTCGAAAAGGTTATTTTCGCGGTCGGTGATAATGAGTTCGTCGTTAACAATATCGATTGCGTATTCGCCAAACCGCTTAAATTCGTGATCCGCGAATATCTTCAATTCCGACTTGATCGCCAGCATCTCGTTAAGGGCCGAGACCAGAAAATGTCCGCTGCCGACCGCCGGATCGCAGATTTTCAGTCCGTCGATAACGGCATTGAAAGCACGGATATTGTCCTTCTGATGATTGCGGTCGCCGATCCAATTAGTGAGTTCGTCAAAATCGGCCCCGTCAAAATCCGTCTCATCCTTAAACTTTTGCACGACGGCGAGCCGTATCGCCTGACGGCACATATACATCGTTATAAAGCCGGGCGTGTATATCGAGCCGTCCTTGTAGCCGTTGATCTTCTCAAAAACCTTGCCCAGCACCGACGCATTTATCAGCGAACGGTTTTCCTTTTGAATTTCTTCTTTGCCCTCGGATGCGAAATCATACGCATCAAGAAATCTGAAAAGATATTCAAGCGTCGGCAGCGCAGCGGACTTTTCACCGATCTTTCGGAAAATACTCGATGATATGACCGGCAGCTTTTCGTTATTCTTTAGCGATTCGATGGTTATTGTTTGTTTCTCAAGGTCTGACTCTTCAAATAGCGAACTATTCAAATATGGAACCCGCGAAAACTTCTCCTGAATGGCCGTTTTTCGCTCATCCGGCGTTTTTGCCAACACCTGATGAAACAAGGCAAACAACTCATCAAAATCAGGGATCGTTTCGAGATTGAGAAAGCGGTAACCGGCATCGCCTTCGTGATAATTTACGAGCTGGGCTTCGAGCAGCTTGAGAAACAGAATGCGGTTTACCCACGTTATGCAAAGCTCAAGAGCGATCGCCTCGAGCCGTTCGTCTCTTGTCGCACCGTATTGCGAAACATTCGCGACACGCGACAGCACATCTTTGCTGTCGAGCATCGTTACCGCCATTTCAAGCAGCGAACCCGTATTATCGGACGTCTTTCGGCGAATCAGCGTTTTGCTTTTTTCCTTATATTCCTCAAGCCCGATGATATGCAAAAGCTCGGCGTAAAACCGCTTGTCGGGCGTGTTGCTGTCATCGGCAAACTGCCGTTTCAGTAGAAAATACGGCGACAATATTTTGAAAAGAGAAATCAGCTTTCGCTCACTCGTCGTGCCGCGATATTCGCGAAGATCAAAATATGCGCAGTCGATGGTTTCGTCCAGGCCAGCGATGAATGGCCGAACGATCTCGTCATAGAAGTGGTCGGTGTTCGAGCTAACCTGTAAACGGTCTCGCCAGTCTTGGTATGTTTTCTTGAATTTCTTGTTTTCGTAGAAGAGTCTGTTGAAATCCGAGGCTGAAAAGATAAACCACTCGTTAATGTTTGTCGCGATCAAAAATTTCAGGTCGATATTGTTTTCATCGACACGCTCTCTCATGAAATACAGGACGAGTTCGTGCATTGCCTTGACGTTTGGTCTGGCAGCCGAAACCATCTGTGCCTTGTTGCCCGGAGCCTTTGTTTCGATGATGACTTCCACGGGGCTCGCGGCGGTGGCACCCTTGTGGATAGCGAGGTCAATTGTGCCTTTTGAATTTACATCGTTGGTTCCTCGATAAAACGCGTCGCGAAGAAAGTTTTGAACGTAAGTTTTCTGCTGGTCCTCGCGCTCTTTGTTGTCGATCTTTTGCTGAAGTTCGGCAAGCTGACCAATGAACGCTTTGAAAGCCGTTTCGGACGGACGAAATCGAAGCAAGTCTTTACTTAGCGAGAGTTGGGGAGTTTTGACGTTTAGTTTCATCTCAAAAACTTTATATCAGACTTGGCAAGTATTTTCGTTATAGATGAAGGCGTAGCAAAAGAACCCAGTCGCTATCGCTCCCGGTTCTGACCCGCACTAGACTACCAAGGACCGACGCCAATCGTTAACACGCAAACTCCGCACAATACGTCATTTCGAGAAAGATCGATCATTTCGTGCAAAACGTGAAAGTCTCGCAGAATAGGGATGACTTGCGCGCGTGCGTTCGCGGAAAATAGAGATATGAAACGCGAATGGCAAGAGTTTTTTGGAAGTGCGAATGAGAGGTTGAGGACGCGGGTGCGGGTAACGCTTAATGCCCGCGGCGTGTTGCTGTTAAATCGGTTTACATTTGAGGCGATCGGCTCACCCGAGGCAGTGACGCTGCTGTACGACGCGCACGATCGTACCATTGGTCTTCGAGAAGTCGATCCGGCGGCTCCAAACGCATTCCCGGTGAAGCAAAAGGACACCTTTCACAACTACACGGTGCACACGTCGCCGCTCTGCAAGCACTACCGCCTTTTTCCGACTCGAACGGTTCGATTCAATAAACCGGAAATCGACAATCAGGGCGTCCTCGTGCTCGAGCTCGGCGACACGACCGCGATCGGCGGCCTAAGAAAGTGACGCTGGGCGCAGGCCCGCACGTAGTAAGGGCGATACATCCGAGATCATATTACGGGCGTCCTGCGCGTATCGCCGTTATTGCGTGCGTGTTCGGCTGTGCACGAGCGTATCGCCCTTACTACGTGCGGGCCTGCGCCTTTGGCCCTTACTACGTGCGGGCCTGCGCCGAAATCGACATCGAATCTGAAAGGCGATAGACTCTCTGTTTTCTCTGACGCCGTCAGGGATAAGCAGTACGATGAACGCATCTGAAATTACTCCTGAGATTGTCGAACAGCACGGCCTCGCCCCTGACGAGTACGATCGGATAAAGACGCTGATGGGACGCGAGCCGAACCTGACAGAGCTCGGTGTCTTTAGCGTGATGTGGTCGGAGCACTGCTCGTACAAGTCGTCGCGCGTCCATCTAAAAAGGCTGCCGACGACCGGAGAACGCGTGATTGTGCCGCCGGGCGAGAATGCGGGCGTGGTCGATATCGGCGATGACTGGTGCGTTGCCTTTAAGGTCGAGTCGCACAATCACCCTTCGTTTATAGAGCCGTTCCAGGGTGCCGCGACGGGCGTCGGCGGAATTCTAAGAGATGTTTTCACGATGGGCGCGAGACCGATCGCGGCGATGAACAGCCTGCGATTTGGCCCGCTCGATAACGCAAAGCATGGTAATCGCAACAAATCGATCCTAAAGGGCTGCGTTGCAGGCATAGGTCATTACGGCAACTGTTTTGGCGTGCCGACGATCGGCGGCGAGGTCGTGTTTGACGAGAGCTATTCGTTAAATCCGTTGGTTAACGCGTTCGCCCTCGGGATCGTTCGCAAGGACCAGATATTTTTTGGCAAAGCGTCTGGAATTGGGAATCCCGTTTTGTACGCAGGCGCGAAGACAGGCCGTGACGGTATTCACGGAGCGACTATGGCGTCGGCGGAATTCGACGACGAAGCGCTCGAAAAACGCCCTACTGTGCAGGTCGGCGACCCTTTTCTCGAAAAACTTCTCCTGGAAGCCTGTCTCGAAGCGATGCGCTCTGGTGCGATCGAGGGCATTCAGGATATGGGCGCGGCGGGGCTGACAAGCTCGTCGGTCGAGATGGCCGCACGGGCAGGCACCGGTCTCGAAATTGACCTCACGAAAGTGCCGCAGCGTGAGACGGGCATGACGGCCTATGAAATGCTGCTCTCGGAATCGCAGGAGCGGATGCTGATCGTCGCTCGTAAGGGGCAGGAGAAGCAGGTCGTCGAGATCTTTAATAAATGGGATCTCGATGCGGTCGTGATCGGCAAAGTGGTCGAGGGCGATCGCTTAAAAATATTCCACAACGGCATCCTCGAAGCCGATCTGCCCGTGTTTGCGCTAACCGATGAAGCGCCGAAGTATGAACGCCCGATGGCACCACAGGCGGAACCACCTGCATCAGCGGGTGGCCTTCCTCGCTTTAGTGCCCAGCCAAGCGCTCACGCAGGTGGTTCTGCCTTGAGCGATGCGATGAAAGCTTTGCTTTCGTCGCCGAACATTTGCTCGAAGCGTTGGGTATACGAGCAGTACGACACGATGGTGCGTACAAATACGGTCGTAACGCCCGGTGCGGATGCGGCGGTGATTCGTATTAAAGAAACGCGGCGTGCGATCGCGATGTGCCTCGATGGGAACGGTCGGTTCGTTGCAATAAATGCAAAAGAAGGCGCAAAACTCGCGGTTGCCGAGGCGGCGCGAAACGTCACGTGCGTCGGCGCCAAGCCAATCGCAGTAACGAACTGTCTGAACTTTGCCTCGCCCGAGCGGCCCGAAGTGATGCGCTCATTCTCCGACGTTATCGACGGAATGACGGAAGCGTGCGAGGCATTCGAAACGCCGGTAGTTTCGGGCAATGTCTCGTTTTATAACGAGACCGACGGTCGCGGCATTCTGCCTACGCCGACGATCGGAATGGTAGGGCTGATCGAAGACAGCCGCAAGATAGTTACGCCGTGGTTCAAGCGCGAAGGCGACCTGATTGCACTGCTCGGCGAGACGTGCGACGATCTCGCCGCAAGCGAATATGCGAGAGAAATCCTGGGCCTCTCGACCGATGAGATGATCGCAAACGGCATCTGCCCAATCGTCGATCTCGACGAAGAAAGGGAAGTGCAGGAAACATTGCTTCGCCTTATCGATGAGCGAACGCTTGCGTCCGCGCATGACTGCTCCGACGGAGGCCTTGCGATCGCTATCGCCGAATGCTGCTTCTCATCGCTCGGCCGCGATGCGATAGGCGCGGACATTGAGCTCAAATCAGAGCTTTCTACAGAATCGCTCCTGTTCGGCGAGACACCTTCGCGAATCGTCATAAGTTTTTCACCGGA
>Ga0136640_10000102_pt1 | contig 28638 bp, 26 predicted proteins | sample AntDrymUQ8642106_2_FD_105498 | JGI IMG/M metagenome (GOLD analysis project Ga0136640, IMG submission 105498) | Polar desert sand microbial communities from Dry Valleys, Antarctica - metaG UQ864 (21.06) | ecosystem: Environmental > Terrestrial > Soil > Desert | place: Antarctica: Dry Valley...
AACCCGACTGCGGGCGGCAATTCCAATTCTGATTTTTACGATCCTGCTAACGCTCTCATACTCCGTGTACCAGGGAAATATAGGCACGGCGTATCGTCAGCGGACGCAGATACAGGTTTTCCTGTTTGTATTTATTGCTGTCGCAGCGGCGCTGCTTGCCGAAAGGCGTGAGGATCGAAAGCTGCTGGATCGGCGGCGTACCTCAGCCTTCACCGCGAGATCCCTCCCTGTGAAACGGGCATAGAAAACGATGTGCGGGATAACAGGATTTGTTTATAAGAATGGGCGGGCGGCGGAACGAGAAACGCTCGGAGCAATGAACCGTGCGATTCTGCATCGCGGGCCGGACGAACAGGGCGACTATTTGAAAGCGAATGTCGGCCTCGCGATGTCGCGGCTCTCCATCATCGATCTGGCGGGCGGCAAGCAGCCCATCCACAATGCAGATAAATCGAAATGGATCGTTTTCAACGGCGAGATCTATAACTATCAGGAGCTCCGCGCCGATCTAGAAAAACGCGGAGAGCATTTCTACACAAAATCGGATACCGAGGTTGTACTGCGGCTCTACGACCTGCACGGCGTAGACTGCCTACAGTACCTGCGCGGAATGTTCGCGATAGCGATCTGGGATGAGGTCGACCAGTCGCTTTTCCTTGCGAGGGACCGTGTGGGGAAAAAGCCGCTCCTCTATTCTCATCAACCAAACGGAGATTTGATCTTCGGCTCGGAATTCCAAGCAGTTCTAAAGCATCCCGCGATCTCGCGTGAAGTCGACTACGAGGCGATCGACAGTTATCTGACGCTTCTTTGCGTGCCCGCGCCGCAGACGGCGTTTAAGGCGATTCGCAAGCTCGAACCGGGCCATTGGATGAGGTGGAAGGCGGGTGAGATTGAGATGCGTCGGTATTGGCTTCCAGATTTTTCACGAAAAATAAAGATTTCAGAAGAAGACGCGATCCAGGAAACGACGCGTTTGGTTCGCGAGTCGACCCGGCTACGGATGATCTCCGAGGTACCGCTCGGGGCTTTTTTGTCAGGTGGTGTCGATTCGTCCATGATCGTTGCCCTGATGGCCCAGGAAAGTGCGACGCCAGTAAAGACGTTTTCGATCGGATTTGAAGAGCAGGATTTCAGCGAGCTCAAATACGCAAAGAAGGTGGCAGAGCACGTGGGCGCCGAGTATCACGAGTTTATCGTGAGGCCCGACGCGACTGAAATATTGCCGACGCTCGTTGAGCATTATGGAGAGCCCTACGCAGACTCCAGTGCCCTGCCTACTTACTACGTTTCGCGCGAGACCCGAAAATACGTCACGGTCGCACTAAACGGTGACGGCGGCGATGAGAGCTTTGCGGGGTACCAGCGGTACATGGCTATGCAAGTGGCAGAGGTCTATCGGAAACTCCAAGTAGCACTCCGACGCTACTTGATAGAGCCGCCGGTGAATCTCCTGCCATCTTCGGAACTGAAAAAGAGCCTGATACGTTCGATTCAGCGGGCTCTCGTGTCTGCCGGAATGGATCGCTCGGACCGGTATTTCCATTGGATGTCGACCTTCAAGGCAAAGACAAAGGATGGGCTCTACACTCCAGAGTTTTCGGAGAGAGTTTCTGCGAATCTTCCACAACGATTTCTCGAGCAATGGTACAAGCACGCTAATGGCAGCGGAGCCCTCGACGCAACAATGCTTACTGATCAGATGACGTATCTTCCCAACGATCTGCTCGTAAAGGTCGATATCGCATCTATGGCAAACTCGCTTGAGGCTCGCTCGCCGTTTCTCGACCACCACGTGATCGAGTTTGCCGCGAGCCTGCCGGAAAATTTAAAGATGTCGCGATTCAGGACAAAATCGCTTCTCAAAAAAGCAGCCGCTCGGCTCGTGCCGTCCGATGTGATTTACCGGCAAAAGATGGGCTTTGGCGTGCCGATCGGGCGATGGTTTCGCGGCGAGATGAAGGGATTTGTAGAGGAGACGATCCTAAGCGACCGTTTCGACAACCGTAAAATTTTCGAGCCCGCGCGTGTACGCACGATCGTCGACCGACATATGTCCGGAGCGGAAGACGCGTCATTCCCGATCTGGACAATGCTGATGCTCGAACTTTGGTTTCAACGATTTATCGACTAATGGCAGAGAATATCGACAAGAATGTTATTGCTGGATTTGGCGATGAGTGGTCGCGATTTGATCAGTCGGCGTTGTCGCCCGAGGAGCTGGAGTCGATGTTCGACAACTATTTCCACATCTTCCCGTGGGATAAGCTGCCGCATGACGCGGTAGGGTTTGATCTCGGCTGCGGAAGCGGCCGTTGGGCACGTCTCGTGGCTCCGAGAGTCGGGAAGCTGCACCTGATCGATCCGAGTGACGCGTTAGAAATAGCTCGACGGAACCTCGCGGACAGGGACAATTGCGAATTTCATCGCGCCGGCGTCGATAATATACCGCTTGAGTCCGCATCGTGCGACTTCGGATATTGCCTGGGTGTATTGCATCACATTCGCAATACTGAAGAGGGGCTCGAGGCCTGTGTAGATAAGTTAAAACCGGGAGCTCCGTTCCTGCTTTATCTTTATTATCGCTTCGATAACCGGCCCTTCTGGTACAAAGCGGTGTGGAAAACTAGTGAGCTGATCCGCTACACCGTGAGCAGGCTGCCATTTAAGCTGCGTTTTGCGGCAAGCCAGGCCTTGGCCGCGACTGTCTATTTCCCGATGGCCAGAACAGCTAAGGTAGCGGAAAAACTCGGGGCTAATGTTAAGAATTTTCCGCTCGCTCAATACCGCAACAATAGCTTTTACGTAATGCGTACAGACGCGTTAGATTTCTCCGGAACCTTGCTCGAGAAGCGGTATACAAAAAAGGAAATGCAGGCAATGATGGAAGCCGCCGGTTTAGAAGATATCGTTTTCAGCGACAGATCCTTCTGGACTGCCCTCGGTTACAAGGAAAAGGCGACAGGCTAATCGGCTACTTGAAAATAGTCTAACGCATCTTCGCCTCGGCTATCGTCGGTGAAAATAGGCTTCGCAATCTGAATAGGGCCGGAATACCGCTCGGAGCGTAGAATCTCACAAACCGCATCCAGTCTTTCCAACTGTTGAAATGACCGTAATCGTGGAGCCCCATCAACAGGAAAAATCCGTAGGTGAACTTTATGCTGACCTTCGTATCGACCCGGATAAACATAGTGATACCGAGGTCGGTCATTACATTATTCTGCAAGCTTTCATAGAGGACTTTGTCAGGCAGCGAGATGACTAGATCATAATTGTCTGGAATCTTATTTTCGAGTTTTTTGGTCCGCGTGTTGTAGAAGAATTCTCTTCCGCTTTTTGTCGCACGCCATCCTATTCCACGTCGAAAGAAGATCCGCAAAAAGTAGATCTCGCTCATATATTTCTGTAACCCCGACGCACAATCATCGGGTAGCACAAATTCGGCTTCTTCCTTTTCACGCTCCATCACTTTTTGCAAGTTTTCTTTATCCAGTTTTCGATTAACATCCGAGTAAGACGAGGTAAATTCCGTTGTCTCCAAATTCATTTCGATGAAAGGAGGGAGAAGTTGAACGGAGCCGTCTCTCCAGAATCCCCGCAGATCTTCGTAGGTTACCTTAGAGTCATTTGCCCAAGTGGAGTCATTTCGACTAAAGAAAACCTGCGACGCAAAGGGGATAAAGTGAGTAGCTCCGACGCTCTCCGCAATCTCACGAGCGGTGTTGCAGTAATCCTTCTTGTCTTTCATGGGTTCTGCTTTTCCCTCTCTGTACATCGAGCGTGCGATGGACGCAGGTGAATAGCTCTTCAATAGGATGACCGCTCTCCCCTCCCTACCCTTGAGGACGTTATCTCTGATAAGCCTGAGAAAATTCGGTCTAGGGGCGGAATCGTTGAAATTCAAAATATAGGCAGGCGGCGTCTCGACTATTAGGATGGAATCGTCGATAGGTACGGCGATACTCATCGCCCGGACATTGTCGCCGATCTGCTTCCATTGCCAACCTTCCAAGATTTCCGATTCGAAATCATTTTCTTTCAGAAATGGGGGCACTTCGTACCGTGGGAATCTAGGATGCAAAAACTTGCGTTTTCCTATGAACCTAATAGACGGATAATGAAAGTGATCTGGGTGACTGTGCGTGATGTAGATATTCTTGGCATTTCGAACCTCTTCAATCTCTTCTTTCGAAGGATATTTTTCCAGCCACCAGCTACGCCAATAAGCTGATCCGATCAGCCAAGGATCAGTCGCTATTAAAGGAACGCCGTTCTCAGTGACCATCATCGTCGCGTGCCCCAGAGTTTTGAGAATATATTGTGCTTCCATCTACCCTAATGATATTAACCCAGTCGACAACTGTCACGGTGAACTCAAGGCGCCAGCCGATGTCAGTCTTTTTTTTGATCTGTAACGCACTCTATAGTGAGTAATTTAGTCGCTTTACAATCCGCAGAATTCAGATGATTATTAGTATTTGTCAGAGTAAATCTTCGGTTGAAGCAGCGATTTCACCGCGTTGTGCTTTACGATTTAACATATGAAAGGCGTCGTATTGGCGGGAGGCCTCGGATCGAGGCTTAGTCCGCTTACAAGAGTTACTAATAAGCATCTGCTGCCGGTTTACAACCAGCCGATGATCTACTATCCGATCAAGGCGCTGATAAACGCCGGGATAGACGACATCATGATCGTGACGGGCGGAAACTCTGCCGGTGACTTCTTAAAGCTCTTACGAAACGGCAAAGACTTTGGCCTCAAGCATTTAAATTACACATACCAGGAAGGCGAAGGCGGCATTGCGGACGCCCTCGGGCTGGTCGAACATTTTGCTGACGACGGCCCCGTCTGCGTCATTCTCGGGGATAATATTATCGAGAATAATATTCGTGCCGCCGCAGATGAGTATCGTGCTCAAGGCAGCGGAGCTAGAATCCTGCTGAAACAGGTACCCGATCCGCAGCGTTTTGGCGTGCCCGAGCTCGATGGAAACCGCGTGCTGAATATCGAGGAGAAACCTGCCGAGCCAAAATCCGATATGGCCGTGATCGGTGTTTACTTCTATGACCACACGGTTTTCGATGTGATAAAAACACTGGTACCGTCGAAACGCGGCGAGTTTGAGATCACCGACGTCAACAATCACTATATCAAGCGCGGCGAGATGACCTGGAACGAGCTCGACGGCTGGTGGACCGATGCCGGCACATTCGAAAGTTTACTGCTCGCGTCGAACTTAGTCGCGAAATCAGGAGCGAATAATCTGTGAATTTCAAACAGGCGGACATTGAGGATGTGAGCGTTTATCCGCTCAGAAAGATTGCGGATGATCGCGGCTGGCTGTCGGAGCTTTTTCGTCATGACGAGCTAGCCGAACGGTTTCATCCGACAATGGCATATATCTCGTACACGTACCCGGATGTGGCTCGCGGGCCGCACGAGCATATCGATCAAGCAGATTTGTTTTGCTTCCTCGGCCCTTCCACCTTCGATTTACGGATGTGGGACAACCGAGAGGCCTCGGCCACGTTTGGCAATATGATGTCGATGCTCGTCGGTATCGATAATCCGATGGGAGTCGTTATTCCAAAGGGCGTTGTCCACGGCTATAAGAACGTCGGCGACGTCGACGGAATGGTGATCAACTGCCCGAATCGCTTATACATGGGTGAAGGCAAAGGCGAAGACATCGACGAGATTCGGCATGAGGACGACCCGAATACGCCCTACCGAATGGACTGATTAACGGCGGTGCGACCCTCCGATGAGAATTCTCCGTATCATCGCTCGCCTGAATGTCGGCGGCCCAGCTCGCCACGTTGTCTGGCTCACTCGAAACCTGTCAAACGACGATTTCGATAGTGTGTTGGTCGCCGGCAGCGTCCCGGAAGGCGAAGAAGACATGGCGTATTTTGCTAGCCAGAACGGCGTCGAGCCGATCTTCATCCAGCAGATGAGCCGCGAGCTTTCGCTGAGGGATTTCGTTTCACTCGGCAGGATTTACCGCACGATCGCTAAGTATAAGCCGGACGTCATACACACGCACACGGCCAAAGCCGGCACGATCGGACGCATCGCCGCATTCTGCTACAAATGGCTAACCCCGAGCACGTTGGTTGGTCGTCCGCGACGTGTGCGGGTTGTTCACACCTTTCACGGCCACGTTTTCCATAGCTACTACGGTGGGACGAAAACGCGCATCTTCCTGATGATTGAACGGATGCTCGCGCGTTTCGCAACTGATCGCATCATTGCCATCTCGGAGCAGCAATTCCGAGAGATCTGTTTTCAATTCCGCGTGGGCCGCGCCGAGCAGTTCACTATCGTTCCATTGGGAACGGAATTCCCCCCTCTTCATGATTACCAGCAAAATAGAGTTGCGACCCGGCGGGAGCTCGGCATTAACGCACACGAGATAGCGGTCGGATTTACCGGCCGCCTGACCGAGATCAAAAATCTACCCCTGCTGCTGTCCGTGGCCGAGCTCGCCGGCCGACAGCGTAGCGATTTGCGATTTGTGATAGTAGGTGACGGTTCTCTGAGGCCCGAACTGGAGCGGCTCGCGCCGCCGAATGTGACGTTCCTCGGAAATCGGGAGGACGTTGCCCGCCTGTTGCCAGCCTTTGATATAATCGCGTTGACGTCAAAAAATGAGGGCACTCCGCTTTCCCTTATCGAAGGGATGGCCGCGGGAATCCCTTTTGTTTCGACTGCGGTCGGAGGCGTAGTGGACCTCGCGGGCGATCAAGAGGAGTCGCGCAGTGGAGTCGCGATTTGCGAGCGCGGCATCCTGATTCACGATCAAACCCCGGAGAATTTTCTCTCGGGACTGAATGCTCTCATTGCAGATCCCAAACTGCAGAATAGAATTTCCGTGAATGCTCGCGAATTCGTTCGTAATAACTATTCGCTCGAGCGGCTGACGTCGGACATCGAACGCATTTACCGAGAACTCGCGTCGGATTCCATCAGTTGATCAATGCTTCCATATTCTACTAATGCACTTCTAATCGGTGCGATCAGTTTGATCGTCGGAGCACTGATGACGCTTGCGGTGCGGCGCTACGCGACCGCTCGGGGCTTCGTCGCGAAACCGAAGGCCGATCGGTGGCATAAACGCCCGACCGCGATGCTCGGCGGTGTCGCGATTTATATAGCAACGCTGGTGATGTGCGCGATATTTGTTCCGCTCAACCGCGAAACTCTTGCTCTGCTCGGCGGCAGCACCTTTCTCTTCTTCGTCGGCCTCGTCGATGACCTCGTAACCGTCCGGCCGTATCAAAAGCTGATCGGCCAGCTGATCGGAACTGGCATACTGGTCGGAGCCGGACTGACGATGCCTATCACCGGGAATGAGATCGTCGATATAGCGATTACCGTTTTCTGGCTCGTCGGCATCACAAACGCGATTAACCTGCTCGATAATATGGACGGCCTGGCGGTCGGCATCTCGGCTATTGCCGCGATCTCGCTCGCGGTTAGTTTTGCAATCAACGGGCAGCAGGTTGAAGCACTAATTATCGCAGTTTTCATTGGGGCGCTCTTAGGCTTTCTGATCTTCAATTTTAATCCCGCGTCGATCTTCATGGGCGATTGCGGTTCGATGTTCGTGGGATTTTTTCTCGCGGGATCGGTGCTCTTAAACGGCGTGGGCGGCAGATCGCGCGGAATTCTGGCAATTTTAGCCGTGCCGGCGCTGATCTTATTCGTTCCGATCTTCGACACTACATTCGTCACGATTATTCGAAAGGCGTGGGGCCGCAAGGCCTCACAAGGCGGACGGGACCACACATCGCACCGCCTTGTCGCGCTCGGCCTGTCGGAGCGCAACGCGGTCTTGATGCTTTATTTTTTCGCGGCAGTTGCCGGCATTATCGCGATCTTGATAAGCCAACTCGAGACAACGCAGAGCATAGCGCTCATCGGCGGATTCTCTATCGCACTCGTCATTATCGGCGTGTACCTCTCAAAGGTTAAGGTGTACGACCTTAAGGACGAAGACCTCGCAGTAAGCAACAACGCCGTTTTCGCTTTTCTCGTAAATGTCTCGTACAAGCGACGAATCTTCGAGGTTTTTCTTGACGTATTCTTAATCTCGTTCGCCTACTACGCGTCATTCTCGTTCGTGCTCGGGCAATTTGAGAGCACCGCGGAATGGGATCTGTTCGTGCAGAGCCTGCCCTTCGTCGTGTTGCTAAAGCTGTCCGCGTTCCTGATCGTGGGCGTATATCGCGGCCTGTGGCGATACACGAGCGTGGGCGACATTTTCACCTTCGCAAAAGCGGTAGCACTCGGTTCGGCACTTAGCATTCTCACGCTGCTGCTGCTCTACCGTTTCGAGTCTTACTCTCGTACAGTTTTTGTGGTCGATGCGGTCATTCTGTTGATGGGGTTGATCGGAAGTCGAATGGCCTTTCGGCTTATTCGGCAAGCGATTCCGATTCCAATGTCGGACGACGGCCGACGCGTGCTGATTTACGGAGCCGGCGATGGCGGTGAGATGGTCTTGCGCGAGCTCAGAAATAATCCGGAGTGGAATTATCATCCCGTCGGGTTCGTCGACGATGATCCGCTGAAGGCCGACCGTGTGATGCACGGCCTAAAAGTGTACGATGCGGAGAACTCACTGGAGCGGCTGTGTCAGGAAAACGGGATCGAACTGCTGCTAATATCATTTCGCAGCATCAGCAAGGATCGCCTTCAGGCCGTTCGCGAGATCTGCCGATTCAATAATGTTGCAATGAAGCGTGCCTCGATTAAAATAGAGTCGCTCGATCTCGAATAACTGCTTGCGTATTCTACGGACAAATTCTGGAGCGGTAAGGGCGGCAATGATCGCGGCAGCGGTTGCGGTGACGTTCGCGACCTATTGCGCGTCGAAGTGGAATCTCGCAAATGCGATCTCGACGAGGACCGATGAAAAGGAGTTTGTTGATTTTGCGGTCGATCTCGCCCCGGACGATCCGCAGACGCGCTATGCCGCGGGCGTTCTCTATCAAAAAACTCTCGAGGCGGATGATGCAGCTCGGTCCCTGGCGGAGTTTGAGGCTGCGGCCGCACTTTCCCCGAATAACTATATCCCATGGCTCGAACTCAGGGCCGCACTCAGTCGTGCCGGTGACTCTGAGGCTTCGCTAAGGGCGATACGGCGCGCCGTCGATCTCGCTCCAAACTACGCGGATGTGCGATGGGCGTACGGCAATGCCCTAATCCGTGCAGGCGAGGTTGAAAACGGTTTTGAAAATATACGCCGTGCGATAGATGCCAAGCCCGCTCTCGTCGCACCCGCGGTCAATCTCACGATGGACCTCTTCGGAGCGGACCCGAAGGTTGTACGGCAGTTGCTCGGCGAGAACGCAAACCGAGCTGTGGCAGCTGCGCTTTATCTGGCGCGCGCGGGTCGCTTCGAGGAGGCATACGCGTCTTGGAATTCCATAGCACTGGAACTTCGCGGGGATGACGCGCTTCAGGCACAATCGGCCCAGCTCGGCGACCAGCTTCGAAAGCAGAAAATGTATCGCGCGGCCTTGAGCGTCTATGCAGATCAGCGCGGCGATCGCATCGAAATCGGATCCATTTACAATGGAGGCTTCGAAACAGGCGCTAAAATGCGCGATGCCTCACCGTACAATTGGATAATCGCACCGGGCGCCGAACCGCAGATCGCGATCAGTAACGGACAAAAGCGGTCGGGCGAGAATGCTCTGCTGATGATCTTTAACCTCACGCAGACGGCGGAGTTTCGCCCAGTCTCACAAACCGTGGCGCTCGATGGAGCAGGGACATATGAATTTGATGCCCATTACAAAGCGGAGCTAAAGACGCTGGCGACGCTTCGATGGGAAATCCTGAATGCATCGACCCTGGAACCGCTCGGGGCTACGCCGGCATTCAGAGCCCAGTCGGACTGGGAGCGTATCGCGGCAAACTTTACGGTTCCGGCCGGGCTAGATGGCATTCTCATCCAGCTCGTCCGCACCGGCTGCTCCTCATCGATATGTCCCGCGACCGGTCGAGTATGGATCGATGACGTATCCATAAGGAGAAAGCAATAGCACTCGAGCGTTTCGAAAAAATCGAGCTGAGCGGCGACTCGTCGGGCTTAAGCCGCGCGATCTTTATTTTTGTCTGCGCGATTCCTATCGTTACGGCCCTGCTGTACGGAGGTGTGGACACGGGCACGTGGGCTTTGCTGACGGTGCTGATCGGTGCGATGGTGATTCTATGGCTGCTCGATGGGTGGCTCAGCCGAGGGCTGCTGCTGGGCGCGTCGTCGCTCCTCATTCCTATCCTCGCTTTGTGTGGCGTTGGGGTGCTCCAGCTTGGGCTCGGCACGTCGGCCGACCCTTACTCAACGCGTCTTTTTCTGATCAAGCTCATCTGCTATTCGATATTTTTTGCGGCCGCATCTACGTTTATAAACACGCCGCGAAGAGTGAGAAAAATCGTAATCGGCATCGTAATATTCGCAGCAGCGATGGCTTTGTTCGGCATTCTCCAGAAAATCAGCAACGCGGATACGATTTACGGAATGCGCGAGCCATATCAGGCGGTTCCGTTTGGGCCGTTCATCAATTCGCATCACTTCGCAGCGTTTATGGAGATGGCGGGAGCCTTGGCCGTGTCACTCCTCGTCGGAAAGTCGCTCGCACGCGAAAAGAAATTCCTGATAGCCGTCTGCCTGCTCTTCCTGACTGTCGCGATCACGCTGACCGGCTCGCGAGGCGGCCTGATTAGTTTTGTCGCCGCGGGTGCTTTTGTTGGGGTCGTTATCTACGCCCTTCGCCTCCGCTCTCGGTCCGGGCAAAACAAGGAGAAGGCCCGACGTCTGCCTTGGCTGATCGCCGGCGTCGTTGGGCTGTTTCTGTTTGTGGTATTTATCGTCTCGATTGGCGGCGATGAATCGCTGATGCGCGGCGTGGGCATCGGTGGCGTCGGCGAAGATGTGACGAATGGACGACTGCATTTCTGGTCGATCGCCCTTAAGATTTTTTCCGAACATCCGATTCTCGGGGCGGGTCTCGAATCTTTTGGCGTGTCATTTACGCGCCACGACACCTGGACCGGAATATTTCGCGTCGAGTACGCGCACAATGATTATCTGCAGACGCTCGCCGACTCGGGCATCGCGGGCATTGCCTGTGTCGTCGCGTTTCTAGTGCTGCTTTTCCGAAAATCATATCGAGCGATCCGCGCGGCCCAGGACGATTTCTCACTTGAGGCGAGCATCGGCGCCATCGCCGCCTGCCTTGCCGTCGCTATACACAGCTTTTTCGACTTCCCGCTCAGGACTCCGTCGAACGCCTTTTTCTTTTTATTGCTTGTCGTGATCGCTACCGCCCGAATCCCGGTCACGAATAAGGCCGCCTAGTTTACCCGGACACGCAGCTCTCGCTCTCCGCACGCAGCCTTGAACTTGACGGTGTACTCGCCGATGCTCGTGGTCACCGATTTTAGAACAAAGAGTGCGCGGCCCTGTATCGCTGCGATCGCCTCGCGGCGCACTTCTAGATCGGACGTGCTGCTCGGCGTCGCGGTCATCTCGGTAAGGTCCGCCTCGCCCTCGCTACCCACGATGATAGAGAGTTCGCTCCCGTTTCGTTTCAGCGCGATCGTCTCTTCGCTGAGCGTAAGTGTGCACGGTTTTGGTGATTCGGCGACGCGTCGATTGTCAGGAACGGTAATCACCACTGGCTCGAATAATGGTTTCGCGGCAGCAGGCGATGGGCTCGATGCCGGTGTCGGAGGATTAGACGTCGTCTCTACGGCAGCAACGGGCGAAGGCTGCGGCGTCGGCGATATGGACGCAGCGACAGCGGTCTCGGTTTGAGAGGTCGTCGAGCCCGAGGGAGTCTCACGCGCCGCGATTGGGTTGCGCCCGATTTTCAGGACGAGCAAATCGGCGTTACCGTGGACGCGCTTGTAGAGCGACTCTATGACGGCATATTTTATCGAGTCGCTCGGCCCGCCGATATATCCCTTATAATAGGCCTCGAGCGCTTCTTTGTTTTTGCCTTCAGCGGCGAGAGCGACACCGAGACGCCAGTTTGCACTTCGCCACCATGCGCTGTCGGCGGGGACCAGTGCCACCGCACGCTGCAAACGTACAACCGCCTCTGCCGACTCATTCATCTGCAAATGCGCCCAGCCCGCGAGTTCCTCAATTCGTCCGCGAAGAATTGCGGACAGCGTCATTCGGGGCACGCTCGGCGGGAACAGGTAACGCTCGTTCGCCAAGGCGAGCGTTCGCGGCCCGTAGAGTTCCTCGGCGGTGACGGCGGCCGATGCCTCGGCGACGTCGAGCCCCTCTGCTGCGAGAGGTGCTGCGCTTTTTACTAATTCGAGCGCCTTGCTCACGGCAATATTTCTTTTTAGCAATTCTCCGGCCGCGAAAAGCTGCCGATGGACCTTCATTTTGTCGGTGCCCTCGACAAACTTATCCGCCGCTGCCGCTGCACCAGAATCCGACGACATGGCGTTTCTAAACTCAAGAAGGCGGAGTAGTCGCGAGGCAGTCTCAGCGTCGTCCGCCGCGGCCGATGCGAAGATGCTTGCGCGGCGCTCGTTCGAAATCAGCTCGATCAGATCTGCCGCCTTTCGCTTTACTCGCCCGCCAAGTGTGGTCTCGACCGCGTCGCCGACTATCGTAAAGTTTTTCTCGAGAATTTCTGCGGCCTCTCGAAAAAATCCCGCCCCGGTGCGCGCCGCCGCGAGCTCGTATTCGACCGTCGGAAAATTCCCATAACGTCGTGCGGTCAGCAGGACCTGATCTGCCTCGACAAACTTTTTCTGCACCATCAATGCACGGCCGAGGGCGATGTGAGCCCATACGAAACGAGGGTTTGCGGCGACCGCCTTGCGCGCTAACTCACCGGCTTTTTCGCCTTCCTTTCGCGATGCATACCAGTAGGCTGCGCTCGAAAGGAGTACAACGTTATCCGGATTTGACTGAAGCGCGGTGTCCAGCATCGCTTCCGCCTCGGCACGCTTATCCGTTTCGAAAAGTGCAAGTATCAGGCCGTCTCGCGCACCTTGATTCGTAGCGTCGGTCGCGAGAATGGTGCGATAGATCGCCGCCGCCTCATCGCTACGGCCGAGAGAACGCTTTGCCTCGGCGAGGCCGCGCTTTGCAGGAATCGAGTTCGGATCGAGTAAAGAAGCTTTTTCGAAAGCGCCGTGCGACGCCTCGAGGTCGAACTCCATACGGTGCGCGAGGCCCGCGCTCTGATGTGCGACTGATGACTCGGGTGCAAGCGCAATGGCCGCGAGGGCAAGTCGTTTTGCGTCGGCGCCAAGCTCGGCCCTCAGGTAAAACGATGTGATCGCGAGCAGCTGATCGACATTCTTGTCTACACGCTCCTCGAGAATCTTTGCTATCTCGTAGGCCTCAAGCTGTGCACCGCGGAAAAAAAGATTTGTCGGAAACTTTGCAAAAGTCTCTGTGAAGAGCTGTCCCGGAATCGGCTTAGGCGCATCAAGCGCCGCCGCCTTGAACGTGTCAGCCGCTGCGACCAGATCGCCTGCGGTGAGCTGCGCATTACCGATATCCGAGCGTAGCTTCGCGATGGTTTCGTAGGCGACATCGCGATGCTTTGATTTCGGGAACGATGTTAAAAACTTCTTGACGGCCGCGAGTCGCTCAGCGGGATCGGTCACGGCGTTAGCCTTTTCAAATTCGGCGGTGTCGTCGATGGAGCGTTTCGACGCGGCCCTAGTAGCACTTTTGGCAGGCGTCGACGTTACCCTAACTCTCGGCCCGGCCGCCGAATTAGGCGATTTTTTTTCCTGATGAATCGCAGGAAAAGTAGCGACGGCGAGAAGGAAGATCAGGGCAGAAAACTTCATATATTGAATGTCGCGATAATATCACGAAATTGCGCAACGGGCGGTCGCGCGTATATCCTCAAACCAATGACCGAACTCGATCAAATGTGGTCGGTAATGTTGAATGAGGCGAGCCAAAACGCGGCCGGATCGCACCGCAGCGACGTCTCCGACTACCTGCACCTACGCTCGACGAACGATGCGATCCGCACGACCGGTGTCAGCTGGCTGATCGATGCCGCGATCGAGATCGCCTCTGAAATGCAAGCTTCCCGCCGCCTCCTAACAATCGAACGCGAAGAGCCCTATCGCTTTGCTCACGATAGGATGCAGGCCGTCGGCTCCGCTCTACATCTGCGCCACGGTGTGAGATGTCTCACACTCGAGACCGGTTGGACGCGCACGCCGACCGACGGCGTAATGCCCGGCGGAGCTCTCGCAATCGCCAGGCTTAGACATTATGGGATGCCGCGGTCGAACGCAACTATGATGCTCGTGCTCGCAGATCCGCTGCCGATCTGGACGATTGCAGAGTCAAGCGAATCGATAGATAGCGAATATCTGCGTACCCATATAGAGGTCGTTGTGCAGTAGCGCATCGCGACAGCTTCCGATTCAAGAAGATGTGTTAAACTGAAAAGACACAATATTTATTGCCCTGGAGAGATCTCAAAGAAGTGATAGCAGACCTCGATAAACTCATAGAATTGCAGCAGACGGATACGAATCTCCGTCGATTAAAACGATCAATCGAAACGGCTAGCGAAAGGCGTGTAGGCATCGAACAAGAGTTCGAAGAGCACGCCTCTTCTATTCGCGAAGTGCAAAATCGCCGCGACGGCCTGCACGCAAAACGCGCCGATCTCGAAAAACAAATCACCGAGAACAAAACCTATCTCGAACGCGCCGAGCGAAATCTAAAGCACGCACAGAACTCGAAAGAGTATGAGACCGCAATGCGGGAGATAGATGCTCTGCAGAAAGCGATCGCGGGATTTGAAACCCAAATCGTTGAGGCCATGGAGGCAGCCGAAGCGGCCGACAAGGAGATCGAGGAACGCAGCGACGAGATCAACACTCTCGATGCAAAACTCGCAGCGTCCCTCGCCGATCACGATAAATTGGTCGCGGCCGACACAAAGGAGCATACGGCCGAGACGAAACACCGCGACTCTTTATTTGCAGACCTCAGTCCGCAGCTCGCCTCTATCTACAACCGCCTTGCTCAACGCAGCCGCGATGGCATCGCCGTCGCCGAGATCGTCAACGGCTCGTGCAGTGCGTGCTATATGTCGCTGCGGCCCCAAACGGTCCTCGAAGTAAAACGCGGCGACGAGATCATTACCTGTGACAGCTGCTCGCGGATTATGTACTTTCGCAAGGCTGAAGTGCAGAGCGAAGCCGCCGGATAATTCTTTTCTACGGATTAAAGCGGTGCGTTTCTCACGCGCCGTTTACCACATCCATCTCGCGTAACCACCGAAGAAACGAATCTTCGAATACCAGCCACATAGTACGGCCCTGACGTGTCGCCTCGAGCGTGCCCGTTTCGCAGAGCGAAATTAACTTTCGTCGCGATGGCGGCGGCACGATGATGCGATGCTTTCTGATGAGTGGCTCGACCTCAGACAGGCGGAGCTTTGTCCGCGGCGTGAAATCCAATAAGTGTTGTGTGTGTTTCATTTGTGTAGAGTGTAGTTTTGGTTGAATTCCGAGCCGCGTAAGGCCCAATTACTAAAAACACGCCCAAACCCGCAAAACACGACAGACCCGCATAATTGATCATTTCGTTAATCTTTTGCACAATGCGTCGTTCCTCGCAGAATAGGGTTTAACTCGGGCCTGTACTGCTGCTAATCTGAGAATTGTAGGACGGAATCTCCTGATCCACTAACAAACTCACGATCTGAGATCGTCCGTTTGTACAAAATTATCATACAACTATTTACGAAGGCAAGGATTATGACGTTTACTGAAAAGACTGTAGAAACCGCTCGGAGGATCGCCAACGTTTTTGAGACGTCGAAACCCGAGGGCGATTACGCGGCCATCGCCGTTCTCGACGACGGCGCCGGAATTTCGTACGGCGTAAAACAATTTACGCACCGGTCCGGCTCGCTCGCGAAAGTCGTAGAGCGATATCTGGCAACCTCGGCGGTGGTCAGCGTCGACGTGCTCGCCGAGAATCTCCCGACGCTAAAGGAGATATCTGGCGTCGCTATCCTCAAGACTGCCCGGAATCGCGAGTTGAGAGAGGCTCTGACTGCCGCGTCGGCAACGCCTGAAATGCGGAGGGCCCAAGAGGCGATCGCCTTTGACCTGTATATGCGGCCGGCACTGAAGATTTGCGGACGGTTCGGGTTTGTCGAGCCGTTATCGCTCGCGGTTGTTTACGACTCCGTCGTTCACGGCTCGTTCTTCCGAATCGCGGGGAGCGTCGCTGTGGGCTACGCGGACGAACGAGAATGGATCGCGGCCTATGTGCGACGACGCGACCAGTGGTTCGCAAGCTTCCCTCGGCTAAGGAAGACGCGATACCGAACGCGGTTCTTTTTAGGCGAGATCGCTAAGGGCAATTGGAAGCTTGAGCTGCCGATTATTGTTCACGGGGTCACTCTATCGCCGTCCCGGCCTCCGCACATTTCGCAGGAGCATAGGGCGATCGAGATACATAAGGAATTATTCATATATGGTGACACATATATGATAGTTTGGCCTGATTCTGACGGTTTTCCCGTGCTTTCGCCGAATCGAGCGTCCTCCTGCGTCGTGGTTTATGACGAAGATAGGCCAAATGTCGTCACCCGCGCCGCGAAAGAGTGGAAAGCGAAGGACAAACGCCTGCGGCTTAACCTCTTCTACCCGGACCGAATCGAGCGATTTATTAGCAAAGATGCGAGCGAGGGGCCGCTGTCCTCGGCGGATCGGCTGATTCCCCTCGGAGACTCGGCCGTGGTCCCGAACCCTTTTGGCGTCGTGCCGGTCTTTCATTTTGCTAACAACGCGGCCGTTGGCACTTTGGGCAGTCCGAGGTCGACGCGGTGATCCCGATCAGGACGGTCTCAATAAATCGATGCTCGACATGCTCGTCGCGATGGAGTTCTCAGCCTATCGCCAACGCTGGGCCGCCGGAATCGAGGTCGAGATCGACAGCGAGGGAAAGCCCGTAGCACCGTTTAAGGCGGGGATCGACCATCTGTGGATCTCGCAGATCCGGAGGCGCGCTTTGGCGATTTTGCGACGGCCAATCTCGAGCAGTTTCTAAAAGTGAAGGACAGCTTTCGCGGCGACATCGCCAGCGTCACGGGCGTGCCGCTTCACTATTTCACCGTCAACTCGACGCGGACTCACGCGAGCGGCGAGGCGCTGCGCAATGCCGAATGGCGCTTTCTCGCAAAGGTCCGTGATCGCCAGGAGTCGTTGGGGCAGACTTGGGCGGATGTAATGAGCTTTGCACTGCAGGTCGCGGGACACGTGACGGCATTCGCCTGATCACGCAATGGGACGATCCGTCACCGCTCTCGGATCGTGAACGTCTGGAAAATGCACTTCTTAAACGCAGGATCGGACTTTCGCCGACAGAAGCCCTGACGGAGGTGGGCTACGGCGAGGCCGACGCCCAAAGCTAAGTATACGGAAATACATATATGAATGAAGAAAACACAAAACCTGTCGCTGTAGTCGACGATGCCGCCGATTTACAAGGCAAAATTGAATCCCTCGAAGGCGAAAATCTTGAGCTAAAGCGTAGCTCGCAGCTTGCGCAGGCCCGCAACGCTGCCGTTACAGCCCTCGGTCGACTGGGCGCCGTTTCGCCCGCCCTGCTGTTTGAGGCTGCCGAGCTTGAGTTGCAATTTGATGAAACGGGTGCGGTCGTAAATCTTGAGGCGCAACTCGCGACTCTTCAGAGGAAATACCCTGAACAATTCGCTGTTGTGCCGCGGATACCGACCACGATCGATGCCGGTGCGGGCCGGTCGGCCCCTCCGCAACTTAGCAAAGAGGCCCTCTCGCGAATGACGCCTGCGGAGATCGCAGAACTCGACTGGAACGACGTACGGCGCGTGCTCGCGAGTTAGCTGCAACACCACAATTTACCACTAATCAAAGGACAAAAGACTAATTATGGCAATAGATTTCATACCGACAGTTTGGGCATCGCGCCTCTTGAGCGCGCTGCAGGAAGCACTTGTATATGGGCAGGCGAATGTGTCTAATCGCGATTACGAAGGAGAGATTCGCGAGGCGGGCAATACTGTGAAGATTGCCTCGATCGGCGATGTAACGATCGGCGATTATGAGCGGAATACTGACATTTCCGACCCAGAGGTTCTCACCGACGCGGAGCAGTCACTGCTGATCGACCAGTCGAAGTACTTTAACTTCTACGTCGACAGCGTAGATCGGGCACAGACGAACGTCATGGATGAGGCGATGCGGCGCAGCGCCTGGGCTCTTCGAGAGAAGGCCGACAGCTTTCTCGCCGGCGTGATGGATGCGGGCGTCGATGCGGCGAATACGATCGGCACTCTCGCCTTGCCAAAGATCCCGACAAAAGCGGACGCGTATCAGTACCTGGTCGATCTCGGCGTGCTGCTCGACGAGGCAAATGTGCCGCTCGAAGGGCGATTCGTGGTCGTGCCGGCGTGGTTTCACGCCCTAATGCTCAAGGACGAGCGCTTCGTAAAGTCGGGCACAACCAGGTCGGACAGGACACTCGCCAACGGACAGATCGGCGAAGGTGCGGGCTTCACGATTCTTAAATCGAACAACGTTCCGCATACGTCAGGCACGAAGTACAAGATCATCGCGGGCCACGCGATCGCGACATCGTATGCCGAACAGATCGTAGATCTGCAGTCGTTCAAGCCGGAAAAGCGCTTCGGCGATGCGGTTAAGGGCTTGCATGTCTATGGCGCGAAAGTCGTGCGGCCTACGGCACTCGCCTGCCTGATCGCAAACAAGGCATAAAGCGAACGGCGGTAGGCACTCTCCCCGCCTAACGCCAACTGCCAACTGTTAACTGATTATGGAAACACCAAAGGACAAATTAAAGAAAATGGTCGCGTGGACGACGACGCCGGCATTAACGGACGGCGAGATCGACGAACTGCTCATCGCCGCCGGACTCGAGGATGCGAACGGCCTCGCACCGCTTCACGAAGAATGCACGCCGACCTACGACCTGAATGCGGCCGCCGCTCAGGCGTGGCTCATCAAGGCCGCACGTGCGGCAGGTACCGTCGACGAACCGACAGCGGGCACTGTCACGTCGAAGCTTTTTGATAACTGCCGCATGATGGCACGCACATTCAACTCTCGCCGAAAATCCGCAATTTCCTTCTCGTAGACCGCCCTTCATCCCGCCTGTTTAAGAGGACGGCTATCACGCCGTCCTTTTCCGCGCGCGGTGTGGCAAAATCAAACAGACACGATGAAAGATTTTATAAATGTGATCGGTGGCGGTCTGGCCGGGGTCGAGGCGGCGTGGCAGGCGGCTGAGATGGGCGCGTCGGTGAAGCTCTACGAAATGCGTCCCGTCGAGCAGACGCCTGCGCATCGCACTGACAAACTTGCGGAGATCGTCTGCTCGAATTCGCTAAAGACAGATGAGCCGGGCACCGCTCCGTATTTGCTAAAGGAAGAGCTGCGTCGCGGCCGATCGCTCGTAATGGATGCCGCGGCGAAGACAAAGGTCCCGGCAGGATCGGCACTGTCGGTCGACAGGATAAAGTTCGCAGAGCTGATCACGGCGCGGATCGAGCAGCATCCGAGGATTGAGATCGCTCGCGAAGAAGTTACGCGGATTCCGGCCGACAGTGTCTCAATCATCGCAACAGGCCCGCTTACCAGTGAGGCGTTAACTGCTGACATTATGCGCTTCACGGGTGACGATCAGCTATATTTTTATGATGCGATCGCGCCGATCGTGGCAGCTGATTCGATCGATATGTCGGTTGCATTCAAAGCGGCGCGCTACGGGAAAGGCGGCGATGATTATATAAATTGCCCAATGTCGCCGGACGAGTATGCGGTGTTCTTCGACGCGCTCGTCGAGGCGAAATCGGTTCCGCTAAAACGCTTTGAGGAGACGAAATGGTTTGAGTCCTGTCTGCCGATCGAGGAGATCGCGCGGCGGGGCGTCGATACGCTGCGATTCGGCCCGATGAAACCCAAAGGCCTGCCCGATCCGCGCACCGGCGAAGAGCCGTATGCGTGCGTGCAGCTGCGACAAGAGAATTTGATGGCCGATGCGTACGGGTTTGTCGGCTTTCAGAATCACCTGCGGTATGGCGAGCAGGAGCGCGTGCTGAAATTAATTCCAGGTCTGCAGGACGCCGAGTTTTTGCAGTTCGGACAGATTCACCGAAACACGTTTATCAACTCGCCGAAGATCCTCAACGAGACGCTCTCGACCAAAGCCAACTCGAGCCTCTTCTTTGCTGGTCAAATCACGGGCGTCGAAGGTTATGTCGAATCCGTCGCCACGGGATGGCTCGCGGGACGAAATGCCGCCAACGTATTGCGCGGAGACGCCATGATAACGGCTCCGTTAACATCTGCGATCGGTGCATTGTGTAGATATGTTTCAAATGTTGAGACAAAGAATTTTCAACCGGTAAATATCACATTTGGCCTGCTCGAACCGCTGCCCGTTGAACTGCGAAAAAAGTACCGCAAGAAGCGCGAGCGGCATACCGTACAGGTCGATCGTGCATTACAAGATTGGGACGCGTTTATCTCAACCATCTTTTAAGTATTTTCCGCCTAGGCTTATGGATTCGACAGCACTTCTCATCCTCCTTGCGATCTTCGCCGTCGCGGTGCTGTATTCGTCGGTCGGGCATGGCGGGGCGTCCGGATATCTGGCAGTAATGGCATTGCTTTCGATCCCGCCTGAGCAGACGCGCCCGTCCGCCCTCGTGCTAAACCTGTTTGTGGCATCGATAGCAGCTTGCCAGTTTTGGCGAGCCGGGCATTTCTCGTGGAGCGTTTTTTGGCCTTTCGCGGTTGGCTCAATACCCATGGCTTTTATTGGCGGAATGATACATCTGCCTACGCATATATATAAGGCCGTGCTAGGTATAGTTCTTTTGTCCGCAGCATTTAGACTCGCATGGAGCTTTTCAAAGGATGTAAAGGTCGAACCACCAAAGCTATCGCTTGCACTCCTCGCAGGAGCGGTAATCGGCCTGCTCTCGGGCCTCGTCGGTGTCGGCGGCGGCATTTTCCTGACACCACTGCTGCTGCTGATGAATTGGTCCGAGACTAAAACGGCAGCGGGCGTCTCCGCCCTGTTTATTCTTGTAAACTCGGCGGCAGGCCTTGCGGGAAATTACTCGCAGGTAAGCCTTTTGCCTACGGAAGTGTGGTTTTCGATCGTTGCGGCGATCATCGGCGGCACGATTGGCTCGCTATTGGGAGCAAAAAGGTTTGAATCGCTCCTGCTGAGGCGCGTCCTGGCGTCGGTATTGCTGATGGCGGCGGTCAAATTGATTTTTGTCTAGGCATATTTTTGGTATGGTTCGTAATCAAACAAGGCGTTTGATGAGAGTTATTAATGTATTAATGTTCGGAGCAATGGCTGCTGGCGTTACGCTCGCCCAGTCGGGCCGCGTCAAACCTCTGGAATCGCCGACGCCCGCACCGCCCTCGCGTGTCACGACGAGTCGAGGCGATTACGTGTTGACGCAGGATGCTCGGGCAGTGATCGCGGCTCGCCCGACGATTGCACCGGACAGCGATGACGAAACGATAAAGGTGGCCTCAAGGCTCGTGCCGATACCGGTGTCGATTTTTGAGGATGCAGGAAGGAAAAAGCCGCTCGCCGTTAAAGATTTCGAATTGCTCATCGACGGGAAAAGCGTCGAGATCGGCGAACTCTTCCGCGCGAGTGCACCGATACGGCTCGCGATGCTCTTTGATAATTCGTCGAGCGTGATGATCGCACGCGATTTTGAACGGCAGGCGGCGCTGAGATTTTTTGAGCGCGTGATTCGCCCAGATCGCGATCTCGCGGCCCTGTTCTCGATAGCAGACTATAGCCGCCTCGAGCAGCCGCTGACGAACGAAGTAAACCTGCTGAAGCATGCAATAAATTCGTTTGCACAACCCGGCGGTGCGACCGCGCTCTTCGACGGGATCGTTAAAGCGACCGACTACCTAAGCGCCGCGAGCGGCCGCCGCGTGATCGTCATCGTCTCGGACGGCGAAGACACCTACAGCGACCCGAAGAATACTCTCGAGGAAGTGGTGAAGGTACTGCATCGCTCAAATATTCAGGTCTTCGTCGTCAAGACGAAAGAGTTTGAGAACTTCAAACGCACGGGCCGGCGTGGCGGAAATGCAAATATCCACGCCCTTACCGCCGAGCGCCGGATGCTCGAAATTGCCTCGCAAACCGGCGGAACGGTCTATTCCCCGATCGACGAGCGGGAGCTGAACGACGTGTTTAAGAATCTCTCCGCCGAGCTCTCTGAGCAGTACGTGCTCGCGTACTATCCTGAGGGCGACAGTGAGTCGCCGGGCCGCTATCGTTCGATCGCGGTCAATTTAAAGAATCGCCCGGGCGCGGTACTCCGGTCGCGCAAAGGCTATTACGTGTCGAACAATTGAAGGGTCTATAGTTTGTTCCAGCATCATCTCGATCAATTCGTCCAGCATCTCAAATACGAGCGCAACGTCTCGCCGCATACGCTGCGCAATTACTTGAGCGATCTCGGGCAGTTTCGCGAATTCCTGCTGTCCATCGAGAAGCGCGACGACATCGATATCAAGGAAATCGATCGGCTGACGATTCGTGAATGGCTCGCCTCGCTGCACGGCGATCATAAGAAGACGAGCGTCGCGAGAAAGCTCTCGAGCCTGCGCACGTTCTTTCAATTCCTGATTCGCGAGGGGCAACTGGAGTCAAACCCTGCAAAACAGGTCGCGACGCCGAAGATCGAACGAAAGCTGCCTAGCCATCTCTCTATCGAGGACGCCGTCCGCTTTATAGAGACGCCAGACACAAACACTGATCTCGGCCGTCGCGATCGTGCGATTATCGAGTTTCTTTACGCGACCGGCATTCGCGTTGGCGAGCTCGTCGGGATCAATCTCGCGGATGTGGATTTTCGCGAGCAAATGGTGCGCGTGATGGGCAAACGTCGCAAGGAGCGGATCGTACCTTTCGGCGCGCCCGCACTCGAAGCATTGACGCGGTATATAGACGACGCCCGCCCGATCTTCTTAAGCAATGCGGCAATCACCGAGCGGGACCCGAATGCTCTCTTCTTAAATTATCAGGGCACACGAATCACTACTCGATCGGTCGGACGGATGATCGAAAAATACATCAAACAGTGCGCGGATATCCACGACATTTCGCCGCACTCGCTGCGCCACACATTCGCTACGCATCTGCTTGACGCTGGTGCCGACCTGCGCGACATCCAGGAGCTCCTCGGCCACGCGCGCCTCACAACGACACAAATCTACACGCAGGTCTCGATGGAAAAAATGATCGAGGTGTACGACAAGGCCCATCCGAAGGCGTAAAAAATTCTGTCGTAGAATTCGATTCTCGTGGTAGATTTGCATTTCGGTTGCATTGGGAGGACTATGAACGCCTTACTACTCATCGTTACCATTCTTGTTTCCTCATTTTCGATTAGCGCTCAGTTCATTACTACTAAGTCGGCTAAAAAGGCGGGGGAAGCTCTGGCACGGGGAGAACGTGCGGCAGCCGTCAGAATCCTCGATCAAGCGATTGCGGGCGGGAAGGATCTGGAAGAAGCTCATGAATTGCGCGGCGACATTAGGGCCATGTCAGGTGATCTAGACGGAGCGATTGCGGATTTTACAGAAGTGATCAAACTCGATCCATCAAAAGCAAGCGTCAGAGAAAAGAGAGCGCAGTTTCGACTCTTTCGACGGGATAGCACCGGAGCGCTCGAAGATTTAAATTCGGCGATATCGCTGGGCTCTCGCACGGAACGAAATTTTGTGGACCGGGCGCGAGTGCGCGGGGATGTTGGCGACATAACGGGAGCAAAGTCAGATTTCCAGACGGCTCTCGGGTTGAATCCCAACCTTGCCTCTGCGCATGTCGGGCTCGGGGTTCTTTATGAAAATGTCGGGGAGACAGACGCTGCGGTCATGCAGCTTCAAGAGTTTCTTGACGTTTACGAAGGAAAACGGGCGGGTAAGCTCCCAAAATCTCCAACCTCGGATGGGACGAGTAACGTACTAGTTGAACGCGAAGGAAAAGAAAAAGATGGCTCGCAGCAGTTTTTGGGAATATCGGGCGCGGTGAGGTTCGAGGCTTCGACTCCTGATGAAATGAAAAAGGTTCAAGCTCGAATTGAACAAGTTCAAAATATTTCTCTTGCATACCTTACATTGGGCCGCCTCCTTGCAGGAAAGGGGGAACTGGATAGGGCAGTAGCGCTTTACGATAAGGGCATCTCGATCAGCAAGGATAATACTTACGGTTATATGCTTCGCAGCGAAGCGCGTATGAAGAAAGGCGACTTGAACGGAACGATTGCTGATCTCACTACGGTCATGAATCTTCCGATGCGGAGTCCTGGCCATCACCTCGATAAAGGAATCCTGCTCATTCTTCAAGGCAAAGACGACGAGGCCGAAAAGGAGTTTGAAGTGCACTTGCAACGGTTTCCTGCAGGTCGCGAAGCCGTCAATCGGAAGGTTAAGGAAGCTAAGGAACTGCTCAAAGGGTCTCAACCTACCAGTCTTTAAGATCCACTAGACGGAATTGAATTCCGGCGAACAAGGAAGAAAAATGCAGGCGAATGCGTCCTTGATATTCGACGCAATTCGCCAAGATTATCGCCCTCGGTGAAAATCGACTCACCCAACGCTCGAGCCGTGCACCCGCCCTCGACCGCGGGTTCTACCAAAAGATGACGTCATTCATTCTTCTGCTCCAGTGCTAATTGTAACTCAATCTTCGCCGTCCATACTGTCGTCGATTCTGAGCTCCGGGTTTTCGGCAGTGAACTGCTCGCGTGATTTTGAGTCGATCTCTCCTCGCAGTGGGCGCGTGCCGACATTGGGTTTGAAATTGCCGCTCTCGTCGTAGAGCCGGCGGTATTGAGCGGTGTTTCGGACGACACCCTGGACGTAAGATTTTGTTTCCTTAAACGGAATCTTTTCGACAAACTCGTCGATCTCGAGTGGCAACGACGCCCTCCACGGTCCGACGCGGCCCGGGCCCGCGTTGTAGGCGACCGCGACGTATTCGATCCGGCCGAACTTGTCGAACTGATCTCGCATATACGCCGTGCCGAGCTCGATATTGAGCGGCGGCGAGAAGAGTTCTTCGTAGGACGTCGGAACAGTCGTGCTGTATTTTCGTGCGGTCGCTTTGGCGGTGGGCAGCAAGAGCTGCATCAGCCCGTAGGCGTTTGCGGGCGATTTGGCACGCGGCTGGAAGACAGATTCCTGGCGAATCAATCCCGCGACCTGATACTTATCGAGATTCCGGATGGACGCCCATCTTGAGATCTCGGTCCAATTTGTCAGCGGATAAAAGATCTCCCATTCCACGCGGCCCATCTCCTCAGGAAACATCTGCGCGTAATCAGGATAACTCGGCCGAAGCGCGACGAAGGCGGCGGTGTTGTCGCCCTTCCAACGATGGTGGCGTGCGAGTGCGAGATTGATCTTTGGCGAATTGCCCGCGGTCTTTTTTGCTTCCTCGAGTTCCAGAATCGCCCAATCGAAGAGTCCGACGATGCTCAGCTCATCACTTTTCTCGGCGCGTTCGAGCTCCGCTTCACGAGCTGTTTCCGGAGCGACCGTAACGATGCGAAGGCTTGCGAGGGCTTTTGCGACGGTCGGGTTTGATGTTGCCGTAGAACGGCACTCGCCGCGGGATTTGAGTGCGGCAAGCCGCGACTGCGCGAGATAGCCGTACCAGTTCGCACCGTATCGATATACAACGGCGTCGTAGAGAGCGCATGCCTCTACGATCTTTCCGGCTCGCTCGCTGTCGCGTGCCGACCAGTATCCCGCGATGCCGCGGTTCGCCGTATCCTTTCCGGCATAGCGTGCGAGATGCTCGGTCAACATCTGCGACGAGGCCGCAAAGTTGCCCGCCTCGTGCTGCGTCCATGCAGATTCGAACTGGGCCTGTGCGACTTCTAGGGCGTTGGGAAATGCGGCAACTGCGGTGTTGAAAAAGTACTGCTCCTCGATGCGATTCTTTGCTTCACGTGCCGCGAGACCGGCGTCGATGAACGTGCGAGCAAGAAGTCTTGAATTTGGATAAGTGCGGCGCAATTCATCCGCGGCCGCACGAGCCTGCGGCCATTCGCGAGCCTTTGCGTAGGCGAGCACGAGCTGTCGCGATGCCTCTTCACGTTCGGGCGCGGTCGAAGGGATTGCGGCCAGGACGCCTTGCGCCTCGGCGGCCTTTCCCGCACCCGCGAGGGCTGTCATCTGTCGCAAACGAACTGCCGTCGTCATTGCCCCCGGAAAATCTATCGCGAGAGCGCGGTAGGACTCGGCGGCGTCACTATACTTTTTGGCCGCAGAGAGACGGTCTGCATACAGCACTCTCTCTTCCGGAGTTCGCGGCTGCACCGTCTCGCCGAGAGCGAGCAATTTCAGCTCGGCCTGTTTCGCGGCGTCCGTGCCCGGATTCGAAATGTATGTCCGTCGAAAGTAGGTGGCGGCCTGCGACGTTTCCCCTTGGGCCTCGTACGCGCGTGCGCTTAGCAAGAGCGCCTCTCGGTCATTCTTACCCATTAGATCCCCCAGGAACGGAGGAACTTCGCCGGCGCGCCCCGAGGCGATCGCCGATTCGGCCCAGCCAAGTCTCGCCTCGCGAATGCGGATGGAATCCCGATGTTCGTCTATCAGCCGGGCAAAAACGCTCATTGCCTCGGCATGATTCCCAGCCGAAGCTAACGCTCGAGCGCGAAGCCACAACGCGTGGTCGGCGAGCTTTGTTTTCTCCTGAAAAATGTTTGAGTCGAGCAGCGCGGCCGCACCGGTAAAGTCCTTCGCCTCATACTTAATATGTGCACGAAGCAGGCGGGCGAGGGCTCCGGTGCGCTTATCTGCAAACTTATTCTCGATGTCCGAAACGACAGATTCTGCGGGCAGTTTGCCAGTTGCTGTTAGGGCTCGTATCGACCGAAGGGCCTGCTCCTCGGTGGTCTGGGCCGAGCAGCTGATCGCAAAGATTGCGTAGAAAATGACGAGCGTTAGGGTGGAAAAGGACTTGTACGGCATTCAAATTTCCTCGAAGCTTTGATGCGATGCGAGCGGCTCGCGTCTGTGTTGCAATCGAAACAAACGTTATTATGATAGCAGAGCGAATCATCGCGATATCACCATCATGAAACTAGAAATCATGAAACATAAACGATGTGCAGTTTGACCTGGTCAATTAGTACGGTACAGTTGCAGTATCGAGCAAAACGGTTGACTTAAGATGAATAAAGATTTTATTGAGCGCCTTCACGAGACTTTTGATCACAAATCGATGGCCGTTGTGGCTAAACGGCTCGGCGTTCCGCACGCGACGGTTCGCAATTACTATCAGGGACGCCTGCCCGCTCCCGAGGTCCTGATCAAGATCGCGAGAGAAACGAACGTATCGCTCAACTGGCTGCTGACCGGGAAAGGCGATATGTATGCCGGACAGGCACCGCCGGTCGGCATCGGCAAGTTTCTCGAACAGAAGATCGGCGAGATTGTCGACCGAAAGCTCGCCGCGCTACGCGGCGAGACCGCGGATTTTGACATCGGCGACGCTGTGCGTGTAAGCATCCCCTAAAATAGTACCGATCAAAAGTGGAGTTTTCCGGCTGATAGAATAACCGTGTAAACCTCCCGCACCCTTGCGGCATATAAGAAAGAATGGGCCCGCTCGAGTCTTGATAGACGAACGGGCCTTTGTTTCAATTTTTTGGGTTTTTCTTCGCTTTTTCTAGAATTTCTTTTCTTCTAATCTCATTCGCCCTAAATTTCTCAAGGCTTTGATTTAATTGCCCAACCAGAATGCTCCCAGGATAATCAGCCACGATTTGTTCAATTTGCTTGACCAATTTTTCCCTTTCATCATCCTTCGATGTCAAAACCCCACCATTTTGGATAAAGTAGGCGATTTCGCCATTGTCTTTTATTAGATTCCATACCTTCAAGTCGTCGCCGATAGGTTCATCGATAACGATCTGGATCGGTGGGGATTCGAGCTTATTCTCAGTACCAGGCAGGCTTACCACTGCCTTAACTTTGTACCCACCCGTTGCTGGAAAAGCGTAATCCGTCAAAATCAAACCCTCATTCGGACGAAGAATTTGGGGCTTCGCATTCCACATTATGGTTGCACTGTCCGTGTAGGCCGCGCCGGGCGCAATCGTGACGCCGCCACTTTCCAACAGTCCCCAGGAGGTATTCTTATACCGATCAAACGATTTGCGTTCAGGAGCGATCCAAACCTGAAAATAACCAGCCAATATTCCGGGTCTCTGACTAAGTCTGACGGGTTCCTCACTCCTATTTTCGATTGCGAATGTAAGCTTAACAATCTCTCCGAGAATGTAAGATTGTTTCTCCGAGCTAAGTGTTAATCTTAGGTTTGACTGTTCCGATTCTGGCCTTTTGACGTCGGCATAGGCAGTCCAGATCGTTGTTAACGTAGCCGCAATTGACGCGAACAGGACTACATAGAGTATTCTCGACTTCATTTTTATCTCCTCCTTCATGGATTTGGACAAAGCGACGAAGTCGCCGAACAGGCTCGGGTTCAAACGTATATCCTGTTATGGCGCTTCTGTCGCAGCTCGCATCCA
>Ga0136640_10000103_pt1 | contig 28553 bp, 26 predicted proteins | sample AntDrymUQ8642106_2_FD_105498 | JGI IMG/M metagenome (GOLD analysis project Ga0136640, IMG submission 105498) | Polar desert sand microbial communities from Dry Valleys, Antarctica - metaG UQ864 (21.06) | ecosystem: Environmental > Terrestrial > Soil > Desert | place: Antarctica: Dry Valley...
CCCGGGAGAAGCTGCCCGACACCGGGTTCCTGCGCCAGGAGGACGTTGCCTTCGCCGACCTGCTCAGCACCACGACCGGCCGCCTGTTCGACGACCCGGCCGACGGTCCGGTCCGGTGACCGACACCGGCCTCCCGGCGCCGAGGCCGGCCGGCGCCAGCGCCGGCCCGAAACGGCCCGCTGATCTCGAAGACTGGGGTCAGGCGTGTTGAGCCCGGTGGCGACCGTGGTCCGACGCGTGGTCGAGCCGGAGCCGGCCGGCGAGGTGCTGGCCGCGGTGAGCCTCGAGGGTCACGACTCAGACTCGGCCCCCTCCGCACCGGTGTGTCGGGCCGACCTCGCCTTCGCCCTGCAGGTCGTGCTGTTCGCCGATCTGCTCGCACGCGTGCCCTCAGCCGCCGGTTACGTGGCCGATGCCCGGCGGGCCGGTCGCCCTGTCGTCCTCGACCATGCTGCGGTGCGCACGGTGGCCTGGCCGGCGGGGGAGCTGCCGCCGGGTCGCAACCAGGTGACCCGGCTGCTCGAACCTCTCGGCTTCCGGCGCCACGCCAGCTACGACCTGGCCGCCCTGCGCATGACCGGCTACGCCTACGCCCACGTCGACGAGCCCGAGACGGTGCCGCAGTGGTTCGTGTCGGAGCTTCACCCCGACACCTTCTCGCCCACGTTCCAACGCGTCGTCACCCGGGTGCTCGACGCGTCGGTCGATCCGGTCGATGCCGCCACGACCCGCCGTCTCGACGCGCTGGGGTACTCCGGTGAGCTGTCGACCGATGACGGGGTGGCTCTGGTGGGCACGCTGCGACGCTGCTTCGCCCGACTCCACCCGCTGCCCACCGATCGCGACCACGACGTGCTGCGGGCCGAGTCAGCCGAGATGGCCTGGATCGCCACCGAGGGCACGAGCTGCAACCACTGCACCGACCGGGTCGACGACGTCGAGGCGATGGCCGTGGCCGAGAGGCGAGCCGGACGCCCGATCAAGGACAGCATCGAGGTCTCCGCGTCCGGCCGGGTCCGCCAGACCGCCCACCGGGCCGCACCGCTCACCCGGACGCTGCCGACGATGGAGGGCGACGCGGTCGACCGCACCGTCCCGGGGTCGTTCTTCGAGCTGATCAGCCGCGACCGCCTGCCCGACGGGTCGCTCGACCTTGCCTTCGACGCCGCCAACGCCACCGGCATCTTCGCCATGACCCGAGCTCCCGAGGCGTCGGGGGCATCGGGTGCGGTCGAGTCGTGAGCGGGGCGGCGGCGCGGCCCCGGCGCGACCCGCTCACGATCGACCGGCTGCGGATGCTGCGTGAGCTCGATCGGGCCGGCACGATCGCCGGCGCCGCCCGGCACCTCGGGCTGACGTCCTCGGCGGTGTCCCAACAGCTCTCGGCCCTCGAGCGCGAGGCCGGGATCGCGCTTGTCGACCGGGCCGGGCGTGAGGCCACGCTCACCTCCGCCGGTCACGCCCTGCTACCGCACGCCGACGCCGTGCTGGCCACGCTGGAGGCGGCGTCCGCCGACCTCGACCGCATCCGGGGCATCGTCGCCGGCCCCTTCCGGGTGGCGACGGTGCCCAGCGCAGCGGGGGCCCTGGTGTCGCCGGCGGTGACGCTGCTGCGAACGACGCATCCGGACCTGGATGTCACCGTGATCGACGAGGAACCGCACCGCAGCCTCGTCCATCTCGATCGCGGCCTCGTCGACCTGGCCGTGGTCGACGCCTACGACGCTGTGCCCCTGACCCTCCCGCCCGGCCTGGCGTCGGTGACCCTGCTGAGCGAGCCGCTGGTGGCCGTGCTGCCGACTCGGCGATCCCGTTCCGGCGCTCGGTCCGCTCGGCGGTCGGTCACCCTCGCCGACCTGGCCGACGAGGCCTGGATCGTCGCCCCGGCCGAGGTGGCGTGCGGGGCGGCGGTGCGAGCAGCGTGCCGGGCGGCCGGCTTCGAGCCACGGGTTCGGTGGCAGACCGACGACCTGCTCCTGCACCTCGACCATGTGGCCGCCGGCCACGGGGTCGCGGTCCTGCCCCGCCTGGCGGTGCGCCCCGGGCTGGCTGCGGTCGAGGCCGTGCCCCTCCTCGGACCGGGGTTGTCCCGCCGCCTGCTGGCCGTCACCCGGGCCACCGCCGTCGACCGCCCGGCCGTGGCCGCCGTGCGCCACCAGCTCCTCGCCGCCTGCGAAGAGGCGATGTCAGGCTGACCGACCTCGCCCGTTCCTGCGCCGGGATGCGCCTCGCAACGGCCGGTCTGGGCGCAAGAACCGTTAGCCGAGGACGGACCGAGCGGCGCGGTGTCGTTTCCTGCTCGGAGGCGGCGGGTACCGCGGCCCGGATGGACCAGATCGGGCCGTACCGCCTCGACGGCCTGGTCGGTCGGGGAACGGCGGGCTCGGTGTGGCGGGCTACGCGCACCGGGCCGGTGCCGCAGGTGGTGGCGGTCAAGCGGGCTCGGGCGGCCACGGGCGACGAGGGCCGCGACCGGCTCCGCCACGAGGCCGCTGTCCTGGCCGATCTCGACCACCCCCACATCGTGCGCATCTTCGACGTCCTCGACGACGGCGCCGACGTGGCCATCGTCATGTCCTACGCCCGGGGCGGTTCCCTGCACGACCTGTTGGCCGAGCGGGGTCGCCTGAGCCCCGGCCAGACCGTCGCCGTGTTGTCCCGCATCGCCGACGCCCTGGGCTCGGCTCACCGCCACGGTGTCCTCCACGGCGACGTGAAGCCGGCAAACGTCTTGTTCACCACCGACGGTGAACCGCTTCTCGGCGACTTCGGCGTGGCCCAGAACCTGCTCCCCGGGGCCACCGGGCTGCCCGGGCCGGGCCGACCCGAGACCGGCATCGACGGAGCCGGTGGGCTCCGCGCCATCGAGGGCACCGCCGGCTACGTCGACCCGGCCCTGGTCGAGACGGGCCGCCCCGAGCCCCGCAACGACCTCTACAGCCTCGCCGTGGTGGCCTACCTCTGCCTCACCGGTCGCCTGGCCCACGCCGGGACCGAGGCGAGTGACGTCCTGGCCGCCGCGGATGCCGGCGAGCACCCGTCGCTGCTCGACGACGCGTCAATCCCCGTCGCCCTGGCTGAGGTCGTCGAGTCCGGCCTCGCACGCGACCCGGGCCAGCGCCCGGCGACCGCCGAGGAGCTGGCCCAGCGGCTGCGGGGGTCGGTGCCCGCCGAGTCGATGGCACTGCCGGGGACTGCCCTCGCTGCTTCGGATTCCATCGTCGACCACGAACCGGTCGACGACCACCTGGACCGGTCGGCCGACGTCGAGCTGGAGGGGGCTGCAGCCGAGGCACCGCCCTCGCGTGGCACCCGGGTATTCGGACCGCGACCACCCGTCACCGAAGACCAGCCACCTCGCGGGCGGCCCCTCCTCACCGGAGCTGTCGTGGTCGCGCTCATCGTCGCCGCCGTAGTCGGAGGTCTGTGGGCGCGTGACCGACTCGACGACAGCCAGGATCCCACGAAGGTCGCCATCGACGGCCGTCCGGCGTCAGGCGCAGAGTGTCCCGACCTGGAGCCCATCGAGGTTCCGCCCGGGGCCGAGGAGACGACGGCGGACTTCAACGGCGACGGCTGCCCCGTCCAGGTCGTGTGGGACGGCACGGTCATGCGCTTTCGCCTGAAGGAGAGCGACCGGCGCCCTCGTCGCTTCGAGTTCGAGTCGGCTCAGCGAGGGTCCGGCCAGCTGCTCATCGGCGATTGGGACTGCGACGGCACCGAGAGCCCGGCCTACTACCAGCCGGCCACCGGCTCGGTCGCCTACTTCCCCTACGTCCCGGAACGGGAGCGGGCCGAGGTGGAGGCCACCATCGACGAGTCCGGGGTGACCGACGGGCGCGCCCAGGTCGTCGACGGCACCGACGGCGGTGACGATTGCGACACCGTCGAGGTCTCCGCCGAGGCGTGACCCAGCCAAGGGACCCAGCGGCCGAGCCCATCTGCGTCCTATCGTCGAGCCCATGGCCGGCTGGGGCGACGATCCGACCCTCGCCGAGCTGCGTCGACTGGTGTACGACGACGGGTGGAGGCCGGTGCGCGTCGACGAGGATCCCACCGGCGACACCGTGGTGGTGGTCGGCCCTAACGGTGACGAGCGCTCCTTCTCCTCGGACCACATCGCCTTCCACCGCTTCGTCGAAGGCCTCCACGAAGACTTCGACATCTGAGATCGGCCGCCAACGCATCGGGGCCGGAATCCGGTCGGTGAGGCCGAGATCGGGGGCTACCGTGATCGCCGTGGCTGGGAGCATGACGATCGATGGCTGACCAGGCCACCTTCGCCGAGCAGGCCATGCCACTAATGGGTTCGCTGTACTCCGCCGCGCTGCGCATGACCCGCAACCCGGCCGACGCGGAGGATCTGGTGCAGGAGACCTACCTCAAGGCCTACCGGGGCTTCGGCGGCTTCACCCAGGGCACGAACCTCAAGGCCTGGCTCTACCGGATCCTGACCAACACCTACATCAACATCTACCGGGCCAAGCAGCGCCGGCCCGACGAGACCGCGCTCGACGAGGTGGAGGACCTCTACCTGTACCGGCGCCTAGGCGGCCTCGAGGCAGCGCAGGTCAGCCGCAGCGCCGAGGACGAGCTGATGGACTGGTTCACCGAGGACGAGGTGAAGGGAGCTGTCGAGGACCTCCCCGAGCAGTTCCGGATGGCCGTTCTGCTCGCCGATGTCGAAGGTTTCTCCTACAAGGAGATCGCCGAGATCCTCGACATCCCCATCGGCACGGTCATGAGCCGGCTGCACCGGGGAAGAAGCCGCTTGCAGAAGTCGTTGTTCGACTTCGCAAAGAAGCGCGGCCTCGCGGACGAGGACGACGACCCCGACGCCCCACCCCGCCGCCAGCCGCAGCGGGCCCGCTAGACAGACCTGGTTGAGAGAGAGCATGGCCGACTGCGACGAAGCCCTCCACGAGCTCTACCAGTACCTCGACGGTGAGCTCACCGAGGAGCGCCGCGAGGTGATCACCTCGCACCTCAACGCCTGCGGCGAGTGCTTCGAGGCCTTCGACTTCCAGACCGAGCTGCGCCAGGTCGTGGCCCACAAGTGCCGCGACGAGGTTCCCGAAGCCCTCAAGGCCCGGGTCGCCGACCTGATCGAGCACGAGGGCTGAGGGGTGCGTCAGGTCCGGTCTTCGGCTTCGCCGATGCCGGACCGGGTCAGGGTGTGCGCCGAGGCCGGTTGCCGGACTCGACTGTCGGTCTACAACGACGCCGAGCACTGCTCGGTCCACCTCCCAGCCGAGATGCTCCGCACCCGCGGCCGCCACATCGCCTAGCCGGGATCCGGCGTCCGATGCCGCCGGTCTGCGAACCGCCCCTATCATCGACCCGATGCTCCTCGGTGGCGTGATCTGGACGTTTTGGATGGCGGTGGGCCTGGCTCTCGGAACGGTCGCAGCCACCGCAGCGGTGGTCGTCGGCTACTTCCGCTCCGTCGTCCGGCCCAAGTACCCGCCCCGCGACTCCCGGCGGTCCTGACGTGGCTCAGGGCGCGGTCGACTGGGCGCTGGCCGAGCGGGTGGCCGTCCGCGCCGCCGGCACCGACCCCTTCGCCCGCTCGTATCACGCTGACTCGCTCGCCGAGGACTTCACCGAGCTGACGACCCTGGCCGAGCAGCAGGTCGCGGCGGCCACCGGCCTGCACAGCCTGGCCGGACCGGCCCGCGCTCGGGTCGACGATCGCCCAGCGTGGATCAAGGCCAACATCGCCTCGTTCCAGCGCCTGCTGCGGCCGGTGACGGCTCGACTCGACGAGAAGGTAGGTGACAGCCTGCTCGCCCCGGTGGCCCGCCGCGCCGCCGGCGCCGAGGTCGGCGCCCTGCTGGGCTGGATGTCAGGGCGGGTCCTCGGTCAGTACGACCTGCTCGTGATCGAGGACGAGGACCCCGACGACCAGGACCTCGTCCACTACGTCGGTCCCAACATCTTGGCCCTGGAGAAGCAGTACGCCTTCCCGCCCCGAGAGTTCCGGCTCTGGCTGGCCCTCCACGAGGTCACCCATCGGATGCAGTTCACCGGCATCCCCTGGATGCGCGAGCACTTCCTCGGCCTCGTCGACGGCATGGTGGCCGCCGTCGACCAGGACCCCAAGGACCTGCTCAACGCGGTCATGCGCGCTGCGGAGGAGGTCCGCAAGGGCCGCAACCCCCTCGACGACGGAGGCCTGGCGGCTCTGCTCTCCACCCCCGCCCAGCGGGAGCTGCTCGAGCACATCGGTGGGCTGATGAGCCTGCTCGAAGGCCACGGCGATGTCACCATGGACCGGGCCGGCGCGGACGAGATCCCCAGCGCGACACGCTTCGGCCAGGTCCTGCGCCAGCGCCGCCAGCAGACCAACCCGGTGCTGAGGGTCGTGTCCAAGCTCATCGGGCTCGACGCCAAGCTCAAGCAGTACGAGCAGGGCGAGCGCTTCATCGAGGCGGTCGAGGAGGCCGGTGGGCCCGAGCAGCTCGACCGGGCCTGGGAGGATCCGGCCAATCTGCCCACCATGACCGAGATCCGCGATCCGGATCTCTGGCTCCGGCGAGTCGGCGTCGCCCAACCCGCGGCCTGATCCCGCCCTTCCCGGTTCTGGCGTACCTCATGCACCGATGCGGTGCACCAGGAACGCCAGAAGCGAGATCATGAGCGACGGTCGCCATGACCTGCTCGCCCGCTGCACGTTCCCCGCCGCGACAGAACCGGTCACGCTCGCCGTGTCGGGCGGCGCTGACTCACTCGCCCTGCTGGTGCTGGCCGTCGCCGCCGGTTGCCGCGTCACCGCCGTCCACGTCGACCACGGGCTGCGTCCGGAGTCCGCGTCCGAGGCCGATGTGGTGGCCGACGCCGCGGACCGGTACGGCGCCGGCTTCCGGGCCGAGAGTGTGCGGGTTCGCCCCGGACCCAACCTCGAGGCCCGAGCCCGGGCGGCGCGCTGGTCGGTGCTGCCGGCTGATGCGGCGACGGGCCACACCCTCGACGACCGGGCCGAGACGCTGTTGGTCAACCTCCTGCGAGGCGCAGGAGCCACCGGGCTCGGCGCGCTGCGGCCCGGTCCCCGGCACCCGATCCTCGCCCTGCGTCGGGCCGAGACCCGGGCGCTGTGCGAATCGGAGGGCCTCGTCGCGGTCGTGGACCTCTCCAACGAGGATCCCCGCTTCGTGCGCAACCGCATCCGCCACGAGGTGCTCCCGCTGCTGGCTGAGGTGTCCGACCGCGATCTCGTCCCAGTGCTGGCCCGCCAGGCCGAGCTCCTGGCCGACGACGCCGAGCTGATCGCGGCGCTGTCCGACGGTGTGGATCCGACCGACGCTCGGGCCCTCGCCGCTGCACCGATCCCGCTGGCCCGGGCCGCGATCCGACGATGGCTGCGGCCTGCGGGCGACGGGCACCCGCCGTCAGCCACCGCCGTCGAGCGGGTCTTGGCCGTGGCCTCCGGCGATGTGACGGCGACCGAGATCGCCGGAGGCTGGCGGGTGTCGCGCTCGGCCGGCCGCCTGTCCCTGGACCCACCGAGCGACGACTGACCCCTTCCGCCGTCGAACCTGGCACCGCAGCACGCGCCAGGGCGGACCTACGGTGCCGAGAACGTCCTCTCATGAACGGGCCGTCACGGGCAGCCGGTACCGTTCCAGCGATGGACACCGCCCTGCCGGCTGCGGCGGACCCGGCGCTGGGTGAAGTAGTCGTCAGTCGGGACGAGATCGCCCAGCGCGTCGCCAACCTGGGCGCCGAGATCACCGCCGACTACGAGGGCCGGGCGCCCCTCCTGGTGGGCGTGCTCAAGGGTGCGTTCGTGTTCATGGCAGACCTGTCCCGAGCCATCGACCTGCCTGTCGAGTGCGACTTCATGGCCGTCTCGTCCTACGGCGCCGCGACCAAGACCAGCGGCGTGGTCCGCATCGTCAAGGATCTCGACCTCGATCTCACCGATCGCCACGTCATCGTCGTCGAGGACATCATCGACAGCGGCCTGACCCTTCAGTACCTGCGGCGGAACCTCCTCGCCCGCGGTCCGGCCAGCCTCGAGGTGTGCGCCCTGCTGCTGCGCGAGGGCCAGCAGAAGGGCGGCGAGCTCGGGCTCCGCTATGTCGGGTTCAGCATCCCTCCGGAGTTCGTCATCGGCTACGGGCTCGACGTGGGCGAGCGCTATCGCAACCTCCCCGAGGTCCGTGTCTTCCGGGGGACCCCGTGACCCGCGACCGGGCCGCGGCCGCTGCCGCGCCGGTGCGGGTCCTCCCGCCGTCGGGCCCCGGTGCCGGCGTCGACGAGGTGCGGGTCGCCGCTGCGGTCCGCGAGCTCCTCGACGCGATCGGGGAGGACATCGACCGTGCGGGCCTGTTGGCCACGCCCGACCGGGTCGCCCGCATGTGGAGCGAGATCGCCTCGGGCCTGCACAACGACCCGCGCCGCCACCTCGAGCTGACCTTCGAGGCTGACCACGACGAGATGGTCATGGTCCGCGACATCGACCTCTACTCCCTCTGCGAGCACCACCTGGTGCCGTTCGTGGGTGTGGCCCACGTGGCCTACATCCCCAACGACGACGGACGGGTGATCGGCCTGTCGAAGGTGGCCCGCCTGGTCGACGGCTACGCCCGGCGTCCGCAGGTCCAGGAGCGCCTCACCTCGCAGGTGGCCGACGCCCTGGCCGAGACCCTCGAACCCAAGGGCGTCATGGTCGTGGTCGACGCCGAGCACCTGTGCATGGCCATGCGAGGTGTGCGCAAGCCCGGCGCCTCGACCGTGACGTCGGCTGTGCGGGGCCTGTTCCGCTCCAGCGTGGCCACCCGCCAGGAGGCCATGCGGTTCATCACCGGCCGACGCGACCGGCACTGAGGGCGGCGGCGATGCACAAGGCGGCTCCGGCTCAGGATCAAGGCGACACCGAGCTCGAGGTCGCGCCTCCAGAGGACACAGCGGGGGGAGTGGCCGCCGTCGCCCAATCGGTGCGCCATGCCGTGCGCGAGATGGGGATGCGGCGCAGCCTCACCAGCCTGCTGCGGCTCAACCAGGCCGACGGCTTCGATTGCCCCGGCTGCGCTTGGCCCGACCCCGCGGAACGGTCCCACGCCGAGTTCTGCGAGAACGGGGCCAAGGCGGTGGCCGAGGAGGCGACGCTGCGCCGCGTCGATGCTGCGTTCTTCGCCCGCCACTCCCTCGCCGACCTGGCCGACCGCAGCGACCACTGGTTGGGCCAGCAGGGTCGCCTGTCCGAACCGGTCGTCAGGCGCCCCGGAGCGGCCCACTACCAACCCATCGCCTGGACCGAGGCGTACGACCTGGTGGCCGCCGAGCTGTCGGCCCTCGACCATCCTGACGAGGCCATCTTCTACACCTCCGGGCGCACGAGCAACGAGGCCGCCTTCGCCTACCAGCTCTTCGTCCGGGCCTTCGGGACCAACAACCTGCCCGACTGCTCGAACATGTGCCACGAGTCGAGCGGGGCCGCCCTCACCGAGACCATCGGGATCGGGAAGGGCACCGTGCTGCTGGAGGACATCTACGCCTCGGACCTGCTGATCGTCGTCGGGCAGAACCCGGGGACCAACCACCCGCGGATGCTGACCGCCCTGGAGCGGGCGAAGGGCAACGGCGCCCGGATCATCGCCGTCAACCCGCTACCCGAGGCCGGCCTGAAGGGCTTCAAGAACCCGCAGACGGCGAAGGGCCTCCTCGGGGGCGGCACCGAGCTGGCCGACCGCTTCCTGCAGATCCGAGTCAACGGCGACCTGGCCCTGTTCCAGGCGATCGGCGCCCGCCTGGTCGAGCGGGACTCGGAGCGCGGTGGGTCCGAGGGCGGCAGCTCCGTCCTCGACCACGCCTTCATCGCCACCCACACCGACGGCTTCGAGGCCTACGCCGCCCATGTTGCCGGCCTGGACTGGGACCTGGTGGGCAGGGCCACCGGGCTGAGCACTGAGGAGATCGACGCGACCGTCGCCGACGTGATGGTCGCGGAGCGCATCATCGTGTGCTGGGCCATGGGGCTGACCCAGCACCGCAACGCGGTGGCGACGATCCGCGAGTTGGTCAACTTCCTGCTCCTGCGGGGCAACCTGGGCCGGCGGGGGGCCGGGGCCTGCCCGGTGCGGGGTCACAGCAACGTCCAGGGCGACCGCACCATGGGCATCTACGAGAAGCCGAGCCCGGCGTTCCTCGACGCCCTCGGCACCGCGCTGGACTTCGAACCGCCCCGCCACCACGGTCACGACACGGTCGGCGCCATCCGAGCGATGCGCGACGGCGCGGCGTCGGTCTTCATGGCCATGGGCGGGAACTTCCTCGCCGCCGCCCCTGACACCGCCGCCACCGAGGCCGCCCTCCGAGGCTGTCGATTGACCGTCCACGTCTCGACCAAGCTCAACCGGTCCCACACCGCGCCCGGAGAGCTGTCGCTGATCCTGCCCTGCCTGGGTCGCACCGACGTCGACGACCAGGCCGGCGGGGCTCAGGTCGTGAGCGTCGAGGACTCAATGGGCATGGTCCACGCCTCGCGGGGGCACCTGGATCCGCCGGCGCACGACGTGCCCAGCGAGGTCGAGGTCGTCGCCGAGATCGCCGAGCGCACCGTCGCCGGTCGGACGGGCGCGGACTGGGCCGCGATGCGCGGCGACTACAGCCGCATCCGCGAGCACATCAGCCGCGTCGTCGATGGCTTCGAGGACTACGACCAGCGCCTGGCCGATGGCTTCACCCTGCCCAACCCTGTCCGCGACAGCAGGACCTTCCCCACGGCCACGGGCAAGGCTGGCTTCACCGTCAACCCGCTGGAGGTGCTGGAGGTGCCGTCCGGGCGGCTCCTGCTGCAGACCATCCGCAGCCACGACCAGTACAACACCACGATCTACGGCCTCGACGACCGCTACCGGGGCATCCGCCAGGGGCGCCGAGTCGTGTTCGTCCACCCCGACGACCTGGCCCGGCGGGGCCTGGCCGACGGTGAGCACGTCGACGTCGTCTCGGAGTGGGTCGACGGTGATCGCCGGGCCGAGCGCTTCCGCCTCGTTGCCTATCCGGTGGCCCGGGGTACCTGCGCCGCCTACTTCCCCGAGGCCAACGTGCTCGTCCCCCTCGACAGCACCGCAGACATCAGCGGCACCCCCACCTCCAAGTCGATCGTCGTCCGCCTCGAACCCCGCCCCTAAGGCGAAGTCGCCGCGTTCCCGGGTCCTCCGCGCCCATCGCGCAGCGGTTGGCGGAGGACCTCTCTAGGGTCCGGCGGTGACCCGTTCCCGACCCCTGGTGATGGGGGTCCTGAACGTGACGCCGGACTCCTTCTCCGACGGCGGTCGCTACCTGGTCACCGAGGACGCCGTCGCCCACGGTCGGCGGCTCGTGGCCGAGGGAGCCGACGTGGTCGACGTCGGCGGCGAGTCGACGAGACCCGGTGCGGTGCCGGTGCCCGAAGGGGAGGAGCGTCGACGGGTCGTGCCGGTGATCGAGGCTCTGCGCGACCACGTCCGGATCTCCATCGACACCCGCCATGCGGCGGTGGCCGAGGCCGCCATCGAGGCCGGAGCAACGCTGGTCAACGATGTGTCGGCCTCCCTCCACGACGTGGCTGCGGCAGCCGGCGTGGGCTGGGTGGCCATGCACATGCGGGGCGATCCGACGACGATGCAGCGCGATCCCCGCTACGCCTCGGTGGCCGACGAGGTCCGGGAGTTCCTGGTGGAGCGGGCCGAGGTGGCCCGGGCGGCCGGGGTCGACGAGGTGTGGGTCGACCCTGGCATCGGGTTCGGCAAGACCACCGACCACAACCTGGCCCTGCTAGCCCGCCTCGACGAGCTGGTGGCGACCGGCTTCCCCGTCCTGGTCGGGACGAGCCGCAAGCGCTTCCTCGGCGACCTGCTGGCCCGAGCTGACGGCGTCGTTGGACCGGTCCCGGTCGATGACCGCCTGGAGGGATCGCTGGCCAGCGCGGTGTGGTGCTACCGCAACGGGGCGGCGATGGTGCGGGCCCATGAGGTGTCGGCCACCGTCGCCGCCGCCCGTAGGGTGGCGATGGCTCCGCGCGACGCTCGATGACGCCGCCACCGCAGAGCCGGGCGCCCAACTGGTAGCCAGAGCACCCAGTTCTGCGCCTCGTTCGACGCACATGGAAGGACACCCCCGATGGGGATGAAGGGCAAGTGGGCCCAGGGCATCCGCCCCCGCAACTTCTCCTGGGTCATCAAGGACCGCCTGGCGATCTGCGAACGGCCCGGCGGCTATGGGACGAACCACCGTCGGGTGCGGCGCCAAGAGGAGATCATCTGGGTGCGAGAGCAGGGCTTCACCCGGGTCATCTCGCTGATCCCGGCCGCCCACAACCTGCACAACTACACCGAGCTGGAGGTGGCCTGGCTGCATCGCCCCTTCGCCGCCCACGACGACCCCGAAGCGGTCCTGAGCGGCTTGTTCCCCGAGATCGAGGCCCTGCTGGCCGACGGGGAGCGCCTGCTCGTCCACGGTGACGAGCTGGGCGACCCCATCGCAGGCCTGATGGCGGCCTACGTCCGGTGGTCGGGCCTGGTCCCCGAGGCGCCACAGGCGACGATGCTCGTGGAGCGCATGCTGGCCCGCCAGATCGGCCCCGTCGGGCGCGAGCTCGTCGGAGTGGCCCCGAGCCTCCCTGGATCCCGTGCCCGCTGACCGCAGCGATCGCATCGAGCTGCGCGGTCTGACCGCGCTCGGCATCTGCGGAGCGCTGCCCGAGGAGCAGGAGCGGGCCCAGCCCCTCGAGGTCGACCTCGACATCCTCGCCGACCTGGCCCCCGCCGGTGCCTCCGACGACCTCGACGACACCGTCGACTACGCCGCCGTGTGCCAGCTGGTCGAGCGAGTGGTGACCACCGAGCGCTTCCAGCTCATCGAGCGCCTGGCCAACCGCATCGCCGAGCTCATCCTCTCCGACGACCGGGTCGAGGCGGTCTCCGTCACGGTGCGCAAGCTGCGCCCACCGGTGGCCCAGGTGCTGTCTACCTGCGGCGTTCGCATCACCCGGTCGCGAGGCGGATGACGGACGGGGCTGCGCCTCGCCGGGTCCTGCTCGGGCTCGGTTCCAACCTCGGTGACCGGCTGGACCACCTCCGCCGGGCTGTGGCGGCTCTGGCCGAGCAGGACGAGGTGACGGCGGTGTCGGACGTCTATGACACCGACCCCGTCGGGGGACCCGACCAGGGCCGGTTCCTGAACCTGGTCGTGGCCCTGCGCACCGCTCGCTCACCCCACGAGCTGCTGGACCTCGCCCAGGATCTGGAGGCCGCGGCGGGGAGGGTGCGTGCGGTCCGCTGGGGTCCGCGTCCCCTCGACGTCGACATCCTCTGGATCGATGGCGAGGAGGTCGACGAGGCCGATCTCACGGTCCCCCACCCCCGGATGCACGAGCGGGCCTTCGTGCTGGTTCCCCTGGCCGATGTGGCCCCCGACATCGCCTCGTCCGCCGCAGCGGCGAGCCCCGTCGGGATCAGGCGCCTGGGGTCGCTCGGGTCCACTGCGGACTAACGTCGCCCGTCGATCCCGACGGAGGTGGGTGTGGCCAACGGAGACCGACCGGGCGACCGGGCCGACGACGAGGCGCGGCCCGACGAGGAGGCGCTGGCCGACGAGTTGGTCCTCGAAGGTGAGGGTGGCGGTTCGGCTCACGAGGTCGACCGGCGGCGCGTGATCGAGCTGACCCTGACCCGCCGCCCCGACATCGATCTCGAGGGCCTGCAGGCGGTCCTGCGTCGGCTGGGCATCGAAGTCGGGGTCGAGACCGTCGTCGCTGACCTCGACGCCATGGGCTACGAGGTGGTCACCCCGGTGGGATCGGCCGAGGCCGATGCCCCTCCCGATGTGTTCGCCGATCCGGCGAAGCCGGCCGACCCTGCGTCGTACCGAGACCCCCGACGCGCCGGTGTGCCCTTCCTCGGCGCTGCGCCGAGCGGGGAGCCGAGTACCGCGCCCAGGGAGCCAGACTCCGAGCAGACCCCCCTGGGCCGGCCCATCGTTCTCATCGGTGCGGCGGTCGCCATCGTCGTCGCCTTGGCGATAGCAGCCTTCGTCGTCAGCCGCGACGACGATCAGGAGCGAGCCGAGACCGGTGGGACCACGACGGAGGGGAACGCCCCGGCGGACGAGGGCGGCAACGACCAGGAACCGGCCACCTCGAGTGAGCCCCTCCGCTACGCCCCGGTCGGGCCGGGTGCCGACGAGGCCCTCGTCGACGGAGTGGACGGGGAGTCCGGCTTCGAGGTGTCGATCGACGACGGCGTCGGCATCGCACCTGACGGCAGTGACTGGGAGGTCCTGGCGGGCACCTGGCAGGCGACCGAGGGCGAGGCCCGCCTGGTCGAGATCGAGGGCGAGGAGGGCAACGGCTTGGTCGTCTTCGATCCGGCGCTCGACGCGTATCGAGCCCAGGTCCGCTTGAGCAGCCTGGTCGACGGCAACGGGATCGTCTTCTGGGTCGAGGATCCCGACAACTACTGGGCTTTCGTCGCCCTGCCGACATACGCCACGTTCTTGCTGTTCCAGATCGTCGATGGTGAGCGAGGGGTCAAGCTCTCCAGCGGTCTGACCGCGACCGACGCTGCGGTCGCCGGAATCCACGTTGCCGGCACCAAGGTGGAGGCCCTGGTCAATGGAGCCGTGGTCGTCACCCACGAACTAGATGGTGAGGTGCCCGACGGCACTGCGCTCGGTCTGGGGTCGCTGCCGCGTGGCTCGGACGGGCGCTTCGACGACTTCGTCTACAAGGCTGACTGACTCGCTCGGCCGTGTCGGCTCGGCGTCTCATCGTGAACGGACCTCGGACCAGATGCGCTCGATCTCCGGTCCGAGCCATGCGTCGGCCACTGTGAGGGCGGCCTCGTTGGTGAAGTGGACGCCGTCGGGGCGCAGGTCGGGGTCGAGCTCGCCGCCGGGCAGGGTTGCCATCCAGCCTGCCAGGTCTATGAGCTCGACCTTGCCGGGCCGGGCTTCGGACACGTCTCGGCTGATCTCGCGGAAGCGCTTCATGCGGTCGGGGTCCGATGTCGACCGTGGCTCCGCCGGCGGGCGGCCGTCGACGGTGCCGAGCTCGACGAGGGGGGGAAGTACCCACAACACGACTGCACCTTCGGCGGTCAACAGGTCGACGAGCCGCAGCGCCTCCTCGCGCAGGGCCCGGTCGTAGACCTCGTCGCCTGGGGCGCGAAACTCACTCTCACCGGGGAGGCGATAGTCCCCGACATCCCACGGGCCGAACTGGACGTAGGCCAAGTCGATCCGTCCTGCGGCCTGGGAGTAGTCCTCGTAGCGGCGTGGCTCGCATCGCTCGCCCATGTGGGCCACCGCCTCGTCGTAGATCACATCTCCCTCGGTGAGGACGCCGCACCCCAGCTCGGTGCGTCCTCCCTCGAACGCGATGCGTCCTGTCGTCTTCGACCAGGTGGCCAGGCCAAAGGCGGTCGACAAGGCGGTGGAGTCGCCGAAGAAGCCCACCCTTGGCGCCCCCGGTAACGGCTCGACGTCGTCGGCCAGGTCATCGAACCGGGCGGCGGTGGCTTCGATGTCGAGGGCCCCTTCGGCTGGCGGCACGACGATCGGGACCGCCAAGGCGACCGCGAGCAACGCGACCACCGCGCTGGCCGGTGCTGCGCCGGGCCGGTTGACCCGTGTCCAAGTCCGACCCCAGCTTCCGCGCCGGATGGGCTGTTCCACTAGGGCGAAGCTGAGTATGGCGGCGGCCACGGCGACCGTGGTGCCGAGGGCGAAGGCCGGTAGTCGGCTGGTGCCGAGGCGGTCGGGCGTCAGCCAGCGGAAGATGGGCCAGTGCAGCAGGTACACGCCGTAGGAGATCTCGCCTAGCCGGCGCAGCGGTTCCAGCGAGAGCAAGGTGGACACCGCGCCGGGCTGGAGGCTGGCCGCCACGATGAGTGCTGATCCGGCGGCGTAGGCCCACAGCCCGCCCCGGTACAGCCATCCGTCTGATTGCTTGACGACTGTCCAAGCCACGAACGTCAGGGCCAGCGCCGTGGCCCCCCCGCCTCCGACGATCGCGGTCGTCCGAGGGCTGAACCCTCGTCGGCCGGTGAACAGAACCGCCAACAGCACCCCGGTGAGCAGCTCGACGGATCGGGTGTCTGAGCCGTAGTAGAGCCGGTCGGTCGAGACGTCGAGGGCTAGCAGCACAACGGTGGACGCGGCGGCCAGGCCGAGGGCGGCCACCACCGCGGTGGCGAGCCGCGATGGTGACCAGCGTCGTCGGACGGCCCAGGCCAAGAGCGGCGGGAGGACGAGGTAGAACTGCTCCTCGATGGCGAGGGACCAGAAGTGCTGCACCAGGGAGGGGGTGCGGAACAGGTCGCCGTAGCTGACCCCTGAGAGGATGAACTGCCAGTTGGCGACCTGGCCGATGGCGGCGAGGAGCTCGCCTCGGAGGTCGACCACCTCCGAGGGCCCGGCGACGAACCGGGCGTAGAGGATGATGAGCACGATCGTCATCAGCGATGCCGGCCACAGCCGCCGGATGCGCCGGACGTAGAACCGCCGTAGCGAGACGTTCCCCGTCCGGTTCGATTCCTCGAGGATCAGACGGGTGATGAGGAAGCCTGAGAGGGTGAAGAACGTCGACACGCCGAGAAACCCGCCGACGGCCCAGTCGAAGCCCCCGTGGAACACGAGCACGGCGGCCACCGCCAGGCCGCGTAGCCCGTCTAGGGCCGGCACGTAGGGCAGGGCACTGACCGAGGGCCGAGCGGGAGCCGCAATCGTCCCCGCCTCCGACATGGCGTCAGCATCGCACGGTGCTGGCGCCCGCCCCCACTCCCCCCGGCGTCATCGGCGGCCGGGTACCGTACCCGGACCGAGGCCGAGCGAACGGGAGACCATGGCCGAAGCTCTGCCGCCAGCACCAGGATCGTCAGGGCGGGAGGCCGAAGTAGGCGAACGGATCGAGGCCATCGAGCTGGTCTTGCGCCTGCGCCCCGGCGTCGATCTGGCGGGCCTGCGCAACACGCTGAAGGATCTCGGCCACGACGTCGACCTCGCTGACGTGAAGGCCGATCTGGCCAGCCTCGACCTCGACCCCGTCGAGGAACCGGTCCAGGCGGCCCCGGCCAGGACCGGCCCGTTGCGCAACCGTCCCTCCCTCGGGCCCGCTGTCACCTCCCTTGTGACCCGGCACGGAAGGTGGGGGGTGGCGGGGGCGGCGGTCGTGGGGCTCGTGTTGGCCGGGGCGACGGTGGTCGGGGGCCGGCCGGGCTCCGCCGTCGACTCAACCCTCGAGCAGGAGCTCCGGGAGCTGGCGGTCGGCGGCCCCTCGACGCCTGGACAGCGCGTGGCGCCGCAGGGACCGGGGCAAGACCCGCAGCTCGCCGATGGAGCCGACATCGTCGCCCGCTTCGACCAGGATCAGGAGGGCCTGGCGCCTCCGAGCGCGACGACGGAGTGGGTCATCGACTCCGGCACCTGGGCCACCCGCAGCGGGCAGGTCGCGGCCGCGGCGGACGGACGGGCCCTCGCCCACCTCGACGCCCCCGCCCCCGACATCCGGGCCGAGGTCGCCCTCCCTGAGGCGGTCCCGGGGGCTGGGCTCGCATTCCGAATCGACGATGCTGACAGCTTCCTGGCGTGGGTCCTGTCACCCGAGTACGCCACGGTCCTCCTGTACCGCGTGGTCGACGGGGCCGCGGAGGTCGTCACCGACTCGGGGATCACCACCCTCGAGCCCGGAGTGCGGCTCGGCGTCGCCATCGAGGGTTCGACGGTCACGCTGCTGGCCAACGGGACCGAGGTGGCAACCACGACCGACGACGGCTCGGCCACGGGGATCGGCTTGGTGTCCCTCGACGGGACAGCGCCGGCGACCTTCGACGAGCTGACCGTGCGCTTCGGGCCGTAGCCCGTCGCTACCCTGCCCGGGTGGCAACCCGAGATCGGCTCGACGTCGGCGTCACCGGGCCACGAGGAGCGCTGTCGGCGACCGGTGCGACCCGCCTGTCGATCCGACCCATCCAGCGGCTCGATCGACGAACGGGGCAGTGGGTTCGGCGGGGCGCTGGCGCCGCCCTGGTCGTCTCCCTCCTCTTCCTCGGCGTCGCCCTCGTAAGCGACGGCGGGGACCTGCGGGCCGCCAGGAACGACGACAACCGTGCCATCGCCGACCTGTACGCCCCGTTGATCGATGGCGATGTCGACCACTTCGACGGCCGCGACGGATCCAGCTTGTCGCGGTTCCCGGGGCGACCAGAGCGCTGGAGGGTCCTCGCCGGCGATCCCGCTCTGTTCGGCGGTCTGCTCGTCGTCCCCGACGGTGGTGAGGCGGTGATGACCCTGGAGGATCCCGAGCGTGACCGGGTGGTGCAGGTGATCTTCCCGAGCGACACCCACGGGTGGACCCTCGCCTTCGGCTACAGGGGGGCGGGCGACTACTGGGGCGTGGGGCTGACGCCCGGCGCGGCATCGGTCGAGGTCGTGTCGGGCGGGAGTGAACGCGTGCTTCACCGCGACTTCACCCCGAGGGGACCGGTGGTCGAGGTGGTGATGGTGCGGCGCGGCGGCCAGGTGAGCGTGAAGGTCAACGGCCGATCGCAGTGGTCGGGCCCGGCTCCCGCGATCGATGGGGTCGGGCGCCTGGCCCTCATCGCCCAGCCCGGCGCGGCGGGGGGCCTCCAGTTGCTCGGCCTCCGGGCCTTGTGACGGGGACTCGGTCACCGCCTCAGCGCGGCGAGGCGCCGGGGCGTAGGTCCCACAGCTCGGCGTAGGTGACGCCCCCGATCTGAACGGTGTCCACGAGCACCCCGTGCTGGCCGATGAGCTGCTCGCGGCGATCCCGGATCGGCACCTGGTGGTCCCCGGCCACGCGGACGACGTAATCGGGGTCGCCGAACTCGTACGGATCGCCGGTGGACTGCACCAGCACCCCGCATGGCACCGCGATGCGGAAGTCGAAGCGGACGCTCACGATCGTCTCGTCGCACCGGCCCCGTTCGCGCGCCTCGATCGTCTGGCCCAGTCGCTCGATGCCCTCTCCGTAGCCGAGGGGGATCGCATCCTCTGCCGTCGCGTGACCTCCGACGATGGGGTTGGCGAAGGCCGTCCCGTAGGGCGCAAGCGAGGCGGTGGCCAGGGCTCCGACGAGCAGGGCGACCGCTCCGGCCGAGGCGACCAGACGTGTCCGGTCCTCGGTGGCGAGGCGACGGACCGCGAGGTCGACGCTGACCCCGACCAGGAGCGCAAGGAACGGCCACAGTGGCAGCGCGTAACGGTCGTAGAGCTTGGTCGCCCGACCGACCACCACCAGGTACGGCAACGGGGCGAGGAGGAGGGCGGCCATGACGGCCCGGCGAGGCGATCCGGCGATCGGGCGGATCAGGTGCCGGATCGTGACGCCGATCGAGACGAGCCCGGCCACCATCAGCCACGGGCTCATCCGGAACGCGATGTTGACCGGCAAGAAGCCGGCCCCGGGGCCGATGACGGGTTCGCCCCAGAAGAACAGTGAGATCTCTTGCCCGCTGAGGTCGCTCGACTCCCGCATGTGGTCGATCTGGGTCATGGGTGACGTCCACATGGCCGGCCACAGCACGACGAACACGCCGATCGCCAGACCGGCCCACGCCAACGCGGTTACGGCGTGGAGCCGAAGCGCATCGTCCAACGGCCGTCGCGACCGTCCGCGACGACGAGCGATGAGGTCGATCACCACGACGAGCGCAAGGCCTCCGCCCACCACTCCGATGGCGGTGAGCTTCGTGAGCACGGCCAGGCTCCCGGCCACGGCGGACGTCACGACGCCCAGGGCGTGCGGCGAGACGGGGATCCGACCTCTACTCCGCGGAGGTGCCCACAGCGCGCCCATGAGCGCAAGGATCGAGATGGCGCCGAGCGTCGTGACCAGCGCGTCGGTGTGCAGGGTGGCCGTGTGCCCCACCAGGAAGGGCTCCACGGCGAGGAGACCCAGGCCGACGAGAGCCGCTCGTCGTCCCACCAGGCTGGCCGCCAGGTAGGCGAAGGCCAGGAGGCCGAGCGAGACCGACACGGCCATGACGGCTCGGGACCACCGTAGGACCTGTGGTGACTCCGACGAGCGCCCCTCGACCGGTCCAGAGATCCCGAACGCGTCACCCACGCGGGCCAGGTTCCGGCCCAAGACCCCGGCGGCCATGGTGGTGACCCCCGGCATCGTGGCCACCGCGTCGAACAGGCGGGGCGAGGCCCGATCGAAGTCACCGTCGGCGATCGCCGAGGCGAACACGTCCGCCCGGTCCAGCCACAGCGGCTCGTCGGGGGTGATGGTGGTCGGGCCCGGCGCCCAGACGCGTAGGAGGACGGCAAGTCCCGCGATGAGGAGAGGGCCCACCCAGATCGTCGGTTGTGCGGGGGGGTTCGTCGCTGCGGCTCGGACCCCCTGATCGTCCCCGGTCGTCGCCCCAGCCGGCGTGGCCGTGTCATGCGATGGATCGGTAGGTCGGATCGCGTGTCCGGGTTGCATCGGCGCGTCTTCGATCACGCGTGATTCGGGCCGGCGGCGTCAGAACGTTTGGAGATGATGACCGGACGTGGCACCGGAGGTCTCTGGTCGTCGAGCTCGGCCCGCTTGACGATCACGCGACGAGGTGTCGGCGTCGGGTCCCTCTGTGCGGCGCCGCGGGTCGGTGCCCGCCAATCAAGCAGGTGCAGCACCCCGACCGCGGCGAGGATGATCACCGGCGGCTCGGTCGGGGCGCGAAAGCGGATCACGGCGTAGATGAGGACGGCCGTGACCACCCCGACGGTCGGCGCGGCCAGCAGGGGCAGCAGTCGGGTGCCGTCGCGATGCAGCTTGCGGCCACCGACGACGGCCATGCCGATGCCCACCAGCCAGGCGAGCTGGGCCGCGTAGTTGACGTCGCGCTCCATCCCCTCCTGGGTGTCGGCGAGCCGCGCCGCCTGCCAGGGTGACCACAGACCGAAGTAGCGGGCGGCGCGCGCTCCGGCGACAGCAGGGAGGCGAGTCGGGTGGTCGAGGGCGTACGCGACAGCGACTCGGCGCTTGAGCGCGTCCTGCTCGGATGGGTCGTCGGTGGGGAGTACGCCGGCGGAGTTGGACGAGGCCAACGAACACCCGTACCACCAGTACCCGATCTTGGACCCGTAGTACGCGGCGTCGCAGTTGCTCCCGATGAGCACCAGGCCCAGGCCGTGGGAGAGCGGTACGGGACGGTCGAAGCGGGTCGAGTTGTACGCCGCCCACGGAGCGATGGTGACCGCGATCGTCAATGCCGCTGCGCCCAGCCAGCCCGCCTTGATGGCTCGGCTGATGCCGGCCACGACTGCGACCATGGGGATCAGGGCGACCGCCAGCAGGACCAGCTCAGCGCGGGTGAGCGCGGCGAGGGCCACCGTGACCGCCACGATCAGCAGGCGACCGCGGGACGGGCTGGCGAAGAATCGGAGACTGGCGAGGGTGAAGGCGGCAACGAACGTGCTGGCCAGGGCCTCTGCGTAGATCCCGACCTCCCAGTACCAGAGGTTGGGCCAAGCCGCCGCCAACCCGCCGGCGACGAGGGCAGCCCGGCGACCTCCGACGTGGGCGGCGGAGGCGGCGACCAGGCCGACGGTCGCGGTGCCCAGCAGGATCGACGCGATGCGGTGCCAGTTCGTGGTGTCTGCTCCGAGGAAGCTCCACGCCGACAGGTACGTGGTGAACAGCGGTGGGTGGTCGGCCGCTGGCACGAGGCCGGATGCGTCGGAGAACGGGTTGACGAAGCCGTTGCCTTCGGCGAGCAGGTTCCCAGCCTCGGAGTAGAAGAGCGCATCGCCGACGACGGGATCGTCCCAGGCAGCAGCGAGGGTGATCAGTCGGACGAGGAGGGCGAGACCGACGACGGTCCCCAGGGTCCGGCGATCCAACTGTGTCTCGGACGCGCGCAACAGCAGCACCACGCCACCGTAGCGAGAGCCTCGCGCGCGCGATCTCACCCGCTCTGCCGTCTCAGGGCCGCTCGGAAGGCTCGGGATGCCCACCGCGCTGGAGCCCTTGCCGGGCACCCGGTGCCTACAGTCCTCGGCTGGTGGATTCCGACGGCTCGCTCCGATCGAGGGCCCGGGCTCGCCCCGATCGACGCGTGGTGCGCATCGTGGGCCCCGGACGGGCGGGCCGCTCGTTGGCCGGCGCCCTCGGCGAGATCGGCTGGGAGGTGCTCGGCCTGCTCGGCCGCGACGACCGTCTTGTCGACGCCGCTTCGGGGACCGATCTCCTCGTGATCGCCACGCCCGACGCCGCCGTGGCCGAGGTGGCGGCGTCGGTGACCCCCGTCGAGGGGTGTGTCGTGGCCCACATGGCCGGGTCGCTGGGCCTCGACGTCCTCGCCCCACACGCCCGTCGGGCCGCCCTCCATCCGCTCGTATCGCTGCCGAACGCCGAGCTGGGGTCGGCCCGTCTGCGGGCCGGGGCCTGGTTCGCGGTGGCGGGGGATCCCCTCGTGACCGCGATCGTGACCGATCTGGGCGGACGGTCCTTCACCGTGCGCGACGAGCACCGCGCCGCCTACCACGCAGCGGCGGCCATCGCCTCGAACCACCTCGTCGCCCTCATGGGCCAGGTCGAGCGGGTCGCCGAGGTCGCCGGGGTGCCGCGGGAGGTGTTCGACGACCTGGCCCGCCGATCGCTCGAGAGCGTCTCCGCCCTCGGCCCGGCGGCCGCTCTCACCGGCCCGGCGGCCCGCGGCGACGAGGCCACGCTCGATCGCCACCGGGCCGCCCTCGACGCCTCAGAGCTCCCGGCCTACGAGGCGATGGTCGACCAGGCCCGCCGCCTCGCCGCGGAATCAGCGCCGGCGGGGGTTGATCGGTGCGGGTCCTAGCAACCGTCGCGGAGGTGCGGGCGGCCGTCGACGGCGCCCGGGCCTCGGGGGTGACGGTGGGCTTCGTGCCCACCATGGGTTCCCTCCACGAGGGTCACACATCGCTCATGGCCGCAGCCCGGGCCGAGTGTGACCTGGTGGTGGCCAGCATCTTCGTCAACCCCCTCCAGTTCGGGGCGGGGGAGGACCTCGACGGCTACCCCCGGACCCTCGAGCAGGACATCGCCTTGGCCGCCGATGCCGCCGTCGATGTGGTTTTCGCGCCGTCTGCGGCCGAGATGTACCCCCGGCCGGTGCTGACCACCGTGACCGTCGCTGACCTCACCGAACGATTCGAGGGCGCCAGCCGCCCGGAGCACTTCGCCGGGGTGGCCACGGTGGTCGCCAAGCTGCTCGGCATCGTCGGGGCCAGCCGGGCCTACTTCGGCGAGAAGGACTGGCAGCAGCTCTGCGTCGTGCGGCGGATGGTCGCCGACCTCTCGTCGCCCACGACCGTCGTCGCCTGCCCGACGGTGCGCGAGCCCGACGGCCTCGCTCTCTCCAGCCGCAACGCGTACCTGGCCCCAGCCGAGCGGGCCGCCGCCGCTGTGCTGCACCGGGCCCTACAGGAGGGAGGCGCCCTCGTCGAGGCGGGGGAGCGCTCGCGGGCGGCGGTCGAGCGGCACATGGAGGAAGCCGTGGCCGCAGAGCCGCTCGTGGACCTCGACTACGCCGCCGCGGTCGAGGCCGACACCCTGGCCCCCCTCGATCCGCTACGGGGGGCAGTGCGCCTGCTCATCGCGGCGCGGGTCGGTCGCCCTCGCCTCCTCGACAACCTGGGCCTGACCGTCCCCGGATGACCCTCCCATCGAACTGGTGTCGATCTGACCGGTCATGGCCGGCGCGATCGACACCAGTTGGGAAGCGGCTCGGTGTTGTGGGCGGCCGCTGCGGCGGGCAGGATGACGGCGTTGCACCCCAGGGGGTGACCGGCTCTGTCGGCGCCCACCACCGAGGAGCCAGCCTCATGCGCCGACGGATGATGAAGTCGAAGATCCACCGCGCCACGGTGACCGACGCCGACCTCCACTACGTGGGGTCGGTGACCGTCGACCGTGACCTGATGGATGCAGCCGACCTGGTGCCCTTCGAGCAGGTCGCCGTGGTCGACATCGACAACGGCGCCCGCCTGGAGACCTACGTGATCGAGGGGCCCAGGGGCGCCGGCGACCTCTGCCTCAACGGCGCGGCGGCGCGCCTCGTCTCTCCCGGCGACAAGGTGATCCTCATCAGCTACGCCGACTACGACGAGAACGAGCTTGTGTCCTACGCCCCCCGGGTCGTCCACGTCGATACCTCCAACGGTCTCGTCGACGAGGAGAAGGCCCGCAGCCTCGCCGCCGGTGAGTCACCCGCCCCCCGCCGCTACGTGGAGGTGGACGCCCCGACCCCGTCGGGCAAATCCTGACCGCGATCGGCTGACGGTCGGCCCGGCCGCGTCGGGCGGTGCGGGCCTATCGTCGGGCTATGGGCGAGTCCTCGATCGACGAGCTCGATCTGCTGGTCTTGGGCAGCGGGGTGGCTGGGTTGTCGGCGGCGGTGCGCGCCGCGGATCGTCACGACATGCGGGTCGGTGTCCTGACCAAGGGGGCGCTGCCCCAGGCCACCACCCGCTGGGCCCAGGGCGGGGTGGCGGCTGTGCTGCACGATGACCCGGACTCGACCGACCTGCACCTGGCCGACACGCTGGCGTGCGGAGCCGGCCTGTGCGATGTCGACGCCGTGCGGGTGCTGGTCGACGAGGGGCCGCAGCGAGTCCTCGACCTGATCGCCCTCGGTGCCGCGTTCGATCGTGATCCTGACGGCAGCTTGCAGCTCGCCCGCGAGGGTGGCCACAGCGAAGCGCGCGTCGTGCACGCCGGTGGGGCGGCAACCGGGGCCGAGGTCGAGCGTGCACTGGTCGTGGCCGTCCAGCGAGGGGCCGCTGCCCTCTACGAGCACCACTTCGCTCTCGACCTGGTCACCGACGGGGGGCGCTGCCGGGGCGTCACCGCGCTCGGGCCCGACGGTGCACCGGTGACGGTCCGGGCGGCCAACGTGCTCGTCACGACCGGCGGGGCCGGCCAGCTCTACGCGGTCACGACCAACCCGACCGAGGCCACCGGCGACGGCATCGCCATGGCCCTGCGGGCCGGTCTTGCCGTGGCCGACATCGAGTTCATCCAGTTCCACCCCACCGCCCTGCACCACGAGGCCATGCCCCGTCCGTTGCTCTCGGAGGCGTTGCGTGGCCACGGCGCCCTCCTTCGCGACGGCCACGGCGAGCGCTTCGTCGACGAGCTCCAGCCCCGTGACGTCGTCTCTCGCGCCGAGGTAGAGGTCATGGCCGCTCAAGGCATAGATCATGTGTTCCTCGACGCCCGCCACCTGGAGGATTTCGCCTCTCGGTTCCCCACCATCGCCGCCGCCCTCGCCGAGGCCGGCCTCGACCCGGCCACCGACCTGCTGCCGGTGGCGCCGGCCGCCCACTACACCTGTGGCGGGATCGTGACCGATCTCGACGGGGCCAGCTCGCAGCCCGGGCTGTGGGCCGCGGGGGAGGCGGCCTGCACGGGCGTCCACGGGGCCAACCGCCTGGCGTCCAACTCGCTGCTGGAGGGCATGGTGTTCGGCCCGCGAGCGGTGGAGGCCATCGAGGACGGGCGCTCGGGGCCGTCGGCCTCCGGAGCGATGCGCGCCGTGCTCGAGACCGAGGATCACGATGCTCCGCGCGGTCCTCGCTCCATCGGCGAACGGACGGTGGCTCGACCTCAGCCCGTCGCGGTCGGGACCGTGCTCCCCGTCGTCGCGTGGGACAAGGTGCGCGCCGGTCTGCAACGGGCCATGAGCGCCGGAGCCGGTGTCGTGCGCGACGAGGCCTCGCTCGGCGCCGCCGGTGCCGTCGCCACCAGTGCGGCCGAGGCCGTGGCCGCCAGCTCATCCAGCGGCGAAATCACCGATAAGGCGGCCTGGGAGGTGGCCAATCTGGCCGAGGTGGGCCGGGCTCTCGTCGCCGCGGCCACCGAGCGCACCGAGAGCCGCGGGGCCCACACCAGGCGCGATCACCCCCACCTCGACCCCTCCCAGACCCACCGCCTGGTCCTGATCTGACCCCGTCACCTCCGAAGTGGGTGCAGTTCTGCACCCCAGGGCCTGCTGAACTGCGCCCAGAACGACACACACACACACATGGTGGTCAGGCCCGCTTCGAGTGGAGCGGGTCACTCCGTGCGCAGGGCGGCGGCCGGGCGGGTGCGACCGGCCAGCCAGCTCGGCGCCAGGGCCGCCAACCCGGCGACAGCCACCGTCGCGGGCACGATGCAGAGCAGGAGCACCACCGGGACCGAGGGTGCCGATCCCGCCCCCAGGAGCCGATCGAGGGCTGACCAGGCCACCCGGCCGACGACGACGCCGAGGGGCAGGCCGATCACCAGGGCCAGGGCCACGAACCAAAGCGCCATCGCCGCGGTGGTGGCGGTGAGCTGGCGCCGTACGAAGCCGAGTGCCCTGAGCATGGCCAGGTCGCGACGGGACGAGCGCACGGTGCTCACCAGGCTGTGCACCAGCGCGGCGACAGCCAGGAGCGCCAGCAGCGCAGCCAGCAGCACCGGAAGGCTGCGGATGCGCTGGATGTCGAAGACCGCGTTGGGCAGGACCGGCTCGAGCAGCAGGTCTCCGGCGAGCTCGTCCAGCTCCTCCTCTGCGGCAAGCGAGATGTCGGCGCGGTACTCGAGCAGCGCGAGGGTGGGCGGGTTCTCAGGCGGGGAGACCTCCAGGAAGGTGTCGAGCGTGACCACCCCGCCATCACCGAAGCCATCCCCTATGGAGCCGATCTCGGGCACGATGGCCGTGCCGGTGATGGCGAGGTTGACGGGGCCGGCCCCGGAGTTGACCTCGATCGTGTCGCCGATGTCCTTGTCGAGCTGGTCGAGGAGGCGGCGGCCGAGGACGATCTCGCGGGGCCCCAGGGGCTCGCGACCGTCCAGGATCTGTCCCACCTCAATACCGCGGCCGGACTCCACCCCGATCACCCCGAACTCCTCGTCCCCCGACTGCACTCCGACGCTGCCGCTCTGGGCGACGTCGGCGACCCCGGGCGCGCCGGTGAACATGGCCTGCAGTTCCTCGGCGTTGCCGGTGAAGGGGCTCCCGGCCACGGCGTCGAAGGTCCAGCCGTAGCGCTCCGGCTCGGCGGTCAGGTGGTCGATGCTGGCGAGGAACGTCCCCGCTGCGACCAGGGCGATGATGCCGGTTGCGACGCCGGCCAGGGCAGAGCGCGTGGCGGTCGCCGACTCCCGACGTCCCGACGCCATGGCCAGCCCGGCGACGACCGATGGCGCCGAACCGACTCGCGCCGCCAGCTCGGCCACGGTGGCCCGGCCCGATCGTTGGCGGCCGACTTCGCCGTGGCGGACGATCGAGATCCCGACAAGCGCGGCCCTGGCCGCGAAGAGCGCTGCGATGGCGACCGCCCCGAGGGCTATGACGGCGAGATTCACGTCGACGCCGGGGCGCGGTTCGACCTGGCGGGCCAGCCCGACCGGGGTCAGAGGCGACCAGGCAATGGCCCCGACCGCGGCGACGACAGCGCCACCGAGGCCGACGACGGCCCCGCGCAGCGCAGGCGCCATCACCCGCTGCCCTCGGGTCATGCCGACTGCCCGCAGCAGCTCGCTGTCAGAGCCGTCGGCGCGCAGCTGCCGGGCCAGGCTCTGGCCCACGGTCAGGGCGGCGGCCAGACCGAGGGCTGCGGCGAAGAGGAGGAGGCCGAGGGACTGCACGTCGATGGCCCTCTGGGTGGTCGGGTTCACCGCCGGCTCGTCGTTGAGGAACTGCACGGTGTCGCCGCCGGGGAGGGCCCGGACGGCGTCGGTGAACGCTCTGGTCGCAGTCCGGCCACCGTCGAGCTCGAAGCCGATCAGGGTGTTGACCGTGCCCACCTTCTCGCCGTAGCGCTCGAGGAACGACGCCGGCAGATACACGTTGGCGGCGCTGGCGTAGCCCACCTGGTCGGTCGCCGAGGGGTCTGCGGTGGTGATGTCGTCGACCTCGCGCACCACTGCGCCCACCTGGACGGTGACCTCTGACCCGTCCGGCCCGCCCGCGAGGTCGAAGCTCTCGAGCTGTTCGGCCGAGTAGACGCCGATCACGAGCTCGTCTCCGACGCCGAGGTCGAGCTGCTGTGCCGCCGGTTGATCGATGACGGCGGCCAGCGGGTCCTTGAGGTCCGGTGGGCTCCCCTCGAGGATCTGGGCACCAGCCACCGGGTCGGTGGCGGCGAAGGCGATGATCGCGCCCTTGGGTTCGACGGCGTCGACGAGCAGGAACGTGAAGGCGGCCGACGACCTGACCTGGGGAAGCGCGTTGATCTCCTCTGGGTCGGCCTCACCAACGTCGAACACGAGGGCATCGCGCGGCCCGCCGACCTCGGTCACGAGGCGCTCGGGCGCGGTCGAGGTCCGGCTCGCCCCCGCGACGGCCGCGATCACGCCGCTGCCCGCCAGCCCGACCATCAGCATCAGTACCAAGGTGCCCACCCATCGACGCCGCAGCTCGAGCCGAGTGCGCCACAGGACAGCAACCATCGGCCAAGTGTGGAGGTCGGGGCCAGCTCTGTGAAGGCTGCTGCCCACCTCCGCAGAGTGTGGCCAGCACACCCGACGGGTTGTCGTGGGGGCGGGGAGTGGGTTGGATGCCGGAGCCATGCCCGATGTCCCTGTCCCGTCGCCGGCACCGGCACCGACGTCG
>Ga0136640_10000104_pt1 | contig 28355 bp, 24 predicted proteins | sample AntDrymUQ8642106_2_FD_105498 | JGI IMG/M metagenome (GOLD analysis project Ga0136640, IMG submission 105498) | Polar desert sand microbial communities from Dry Valleys, Antarctica - metaG UQ864 (21.06) | ecosystem: Environmental > Terrestrial > Soil > Desert | place: Antarctica: Dry Valley...
CTCGCCGGTGTGGTGGTGCTGCTGCTGTGGCTGCAGCTGTCGATGCTGATGATCCTGGTCGGCGCCGAGTTCAACGCCGAGGTGGAGCGGACCCGCTCGATGTACCTCGCCGTGCGTGCGGGCGCCGGCTTCGGTCTGCCCGCTCCGGCGGCCGCGGTCGTGCCCGGTGACCAGGAAAGCGGTGCCGCCGCCGCAGCCAAGCCCTCCGGCACCGCTGCCGGCCCTGCCCGAGTCGCCGTGGCCGCCGAGCCGGACGCCAGCGGCTCCTCGGCGGCCCGCCGGAGGGGTGGGATCATCGCCGGGCTGATGACGGTGGCGGTGTTCCTCGGCCTGGCCCGTCATCGCCGGCGTTCGTGAGAGGTTCCAGCGTGCCCCCGTCCCCGCCCTCCCCACGCCTGTCGACGCCGTGGTCGCACAGCTCGCGACCGGTCCCTCGCACTCTTGTCCAGCCGCTGCAGGCCTTCCTGCACACCGAGGTGGCCGGCGGTGTCGTGCTCGTGGTGGCGGCGGTGGTGGCGCTGCTCTGGGCCAACTCGCCGTTATCGGAGTCCTACGCCCGGCTGTGGGCCACCGAGCTGGCCATCAGCCTCGGGCCGTTCCAGATCGCCGAGGATCTCGGGCACTGGGTCAACGACCTGCTGATGGCCCTGTTCTTCTTCGTGGTGGGCCTTGAGATCAAGCGTGAGCTGGTGCACGGCGAGCTACGCGACCCCAAGGCCGCTGCCCTGCCGATGCTGTGCGCCCTCGGCGGGATGGTCGCGCCGGCCTTGCTGTACGCGCTCGTCAACGTCGGTGGCCCGGGCTCGTCCGGCTGGGGTATCCCCATGGCCACCGACATCGCGTTCGCCGTCGGCGTGCTGGCGCTGGTCGGCACCAGGGCACCGGCCGGCCTCAAAGTCTTCCTGCTGACGCTGGCCGTGGTGGACGACCTCGGCGCGATCCTGGTGATCGCCATCTTCTACACCGACACGCTCGCCGCTGGCTGGCTCGCGGTGGCCGCGGGCACCGTGATCGCGATCTTGATCCTGCGGAGGGTCGGCGTCCGGGCGTTGACGCCGTACGTGCTCGCCGCAGCCGTGCTGTGGCTGGCGATCTACTCGTCGGGCGTGCACGCAACCATCGCCGGCGTGATCCTTGGCCTGCTGACGCCGGCCTGGCCGTTCCACCCGCCCGAGGCCGTGACCGACGCCGCGGCGGCCCACCTACAGGAACTGGGTCGCGAGTTGCCCGACGGTGTCAGTGACGAGCAAGAGCAGACGGCGCTGCTGGAGGTGTCGCGCCTCGCCAACGAGGCCGTGTCGCCGTTGGCCCGCCTGCAGGCCAAGCTGCACCCCTACAGCTCGTTCGTGGTGCTACCGCTGTTCGCCCTCGCCAACGCCGGTGTCGCCCTCAGCGGGCAGGAGCTAGCGGCGTCGTTCACCTCACCGATCAGCTTGGGTATCGCCGTGGGCCTGGTCCTCGGCAAGCCGCTAGGGATCATGCTGGCCGGCCTGATCGCCGTGCGGGCCGGATTCGCGCGCCTGCCTGCGAGGGTGGGCTGGCTGGAGATGCTGGGCGTGTCAGGATTGGCCGGGATCGGCTTCACGGTGTCGATCTTCATCGCCGGCCTGGCCTTCGACTCGCCCGAGTCGGTGGATGCCGCAAAGGTTGGCATCCTGCTGTCCTCGGTACTGGCGGGGGTGATCGGTGCCGCCGCCCTGGCCGCTCGGGACGCGTCCAAGCACCCGGATGTCGCAACCGCCGAGTAGCGTCGACGCCCGCGCTCAGGCAGCGTACCTATAGCGCCGCTCAAGTAGAGGGAACGCACCGAATTTCACATGGCCAAGACACAGACCTTCGCCCGCTGCACCCACTGCGAGCACCGCGAGCCCCGCTGGGTGGGGCGCTGCCCGCAGTGCCGCTCCTGGGGCTCGATGGTCGAAGAGACCACCGCCAGCCCTGTCGCCGGCGGCGTGCGGGCCAGAGCCGTGGCACCGGCCCAGCTTGCCCGCCCGATCCGGCAGGTGCCACTGGACGACCATGCCCGCGCCGCCACCGGCATCGGCGAGCTGGACCGGGTGCTCGGCGGTGGGCTGGTCCCAGGCTCGGTGACGTTGGTCGGCGGTGAGCCGGGTGCCGGCAAGTCGACGTTGCTGTTGCAGGCCGCGCACGCGCTGGCGGAGCGAGGCGGCGACGCCGATGTGCTGTACCTGTCGGCCGAGGAGTCGCCGGGACAGGTGCGTCTGCGCGCGGACCGCCTGGACGCGCTGTCCGACCACCTGCTGCTGGCCAGTGAGACCGAACTGCCGTCGGTGCTGGGCCTGGTCGACCGACACCGGCCCGCCGTGCTCGTCTTGGACTCGATCCAGACAGTGCGCCATCCCGATGTCGCCGGTACCGCGGGGGGTGTATCCCAGGTCCGCGAGTGCGCAGGGATGCTGGTCGGCGAGGCGAAGCGTCGCGGCATGGCCACGGTGATGGTGGGTCACGTGACCAAGGACGGGCAGCTGGCCGGCCCCCGCGTCCTCGAACACCTCGTCGACGTCGTCCTGGAGCTGTCGGGCGAACGCCACCATGCGTTGCGGCTGCTGCACGCGGCCAAGAACCGCTTCGGTGCGGTCGGCGAGGTCGGCTGCTTCGAGATGACCGGCACCGGCATGGTCGGGATCGCCGACGCCGGCAGGCTGTTCGTCGGCGAGGCCGCCGACGGCACCACCGGCGTGGCGGTGACGCTGGCGCTGGAGGGCCGCCGGCCGCTGGCCTGCGAGGTGCAGGCGCTGGTGGCACCCACCGCACTGGCCAACCCGCGCCGGGTCGCCAGCGGCATCGACGCCCAGCGTCTGTCGTTGCTCGTGGCCGTGGTCGAGCGCCGCGCCGGTGTGCCGCTGAGCGACCGCGACGTATTCGTGTCGAGCGTGGGCGGCGTCCGTCTCGGCGAGCCGGCGGTGGACCTGGCGCTGTGTCTGGCCATCGCCTCCAGCCGCCGCGAAGCACCGGTCGCACGGCGGTTGGTCGCCCTCGGCGAGGTAGGGCTTGCCGGCGAGCTGCGGCTGGTCACCCAGACAGAGCGCCGGCTGGCCGAGGCGGCGAGGCTGGGATTCGGCGGTGCCCTACTACCGGCTGCGTATGATGGCCCGGCGTTCGGGCTGCAGCTGCATCGCAGCCGTGACCTGTCCGAGGCGCTGGCCGCGGGCCTTGGGTAACCGTCCAGCGGCGGCACAACGGGCCTACAGGCACCGCAGCCATCGCAGCCGGAGCAGACCGCGCCGACGCAAGGAGCCGACCGGGTGGCATCACGGGATGACCGCGTGTTGTCCGTGCTGGGCAAGGTGTCCCCCGGCAACGCCCTGCGCGAAGGCATCGACCGCATCATCAAGTCCGGCAAGGGCGCGATCATCGTCCTCGGCGACTCGCAGCAGGTCGAGAAGCTGGTGTCCGGCGGTTTCAAGCTGAACGCCAAGTTCAGCGCTCAGCGCCTGTCGGAGGTCGCCAAGATGGACGGCGCGATCATCCTCGACGACCACGCCGAGCGCATTCTGTACGCCAACGTGCAGCTGGTGCCCGACCCCGGTGTGCCTACCGCGGAGACGGGCACCCGCCACCGCAGCGCCGAGCGCACCGCTCGCCAGACCGGCAAGCCGGTCATCAGCGTGAGCGAGTCGATGCGGATCGTCAGCCTGTACGTCGATGACACCAAACACGTGCTGGAGGACATCTCCTCGATCCTGTTCCGCGCCAACCAGGCGCTGGCGACCTTGGAGCGCTACCGCATCCGCCTCGACGAGGTTTCCGCCGCGCTGTCGACGCTGGAGATCGAGAACGTCGTCACGGTTCGCGACGTGCTGACCGTGCTGCAGCGCGCGGAGATGGTGCGCCGGATCGCCGACGAGATCACGGCCTACGTCGCCGAGCTCGGCGTGGACGGCCGACTGTTGGAGTTGCAACTCCACGAGCTCATGGACTCGGTGGAACGCGAGCGGTCGCTGGTGGTCCGCGACTACCAGCCAAGCCGGCGCAAGCGCGCGGAGTCGGTCCTGGCGGAACTGGGGGCGATCCCAGCCGAGCGGCTCCTGGAGCTGCGGATGCTGGCAGACGTCCTTGGCTTCTCCCTGGCCGACGGTGGCGTGGAGAGCCCAGTGTCGCCGCGTGGTTACCGACAGTTATCGCGCATCTCCCGGTTGCCGGCACGCACGGCCGATCGACTGGTGGAACGCTTCTCGTCCCTGCAGCGGTTGCTGCACGCCAGTCTGGCTGACCTCGACGAGGTTGAAGGCATCGGCGAGGCGCGGGCAAGGTCGATCTCCGAGGGGCTGTCCCGCCTGGCGGAGTCGGCCGTAATGGACCGCTACAACCGCTAGGGCGGCGGTCTGCCGCCGCTGTTCGGGTCGATTCGCAGTGCCCTGACCAGCGCTTTTGTCTCGCGTTGCCGCGCAAGGCGTGGTATGCTCCCCGCCGGTATCCAATGGCACCGCCCCCCGGGTCCTCGGTGAAGAGGGTCATCGGTGAAGAGTCGAGGGGCTGGCGCACGTCGAGGGGCTTGCTTCATGACCTACCGGGTTGGGGACACCGTTGTCTACCCGCATCACGGCGCGGCGGTCATCGAGAAACGGGAGACACGCAACCTGGCGGGCGAGGAACGCGACTACCTGGTACTGCGCCTGACCTACGGTGACCTGACCCTGATGGTCCCGGCTGACGCCACCGACGAGGTCGGCCTGCGCGATGTCGTCTCCAAAAAGCAGGTCGATCAGGTCTTCGAGCTTCTCAAGGCCCGCGACGGGTCCATGCCGACCAACTGGTCGCGACGCTTCAAGGCTAACTACGAAAAGCTCAAGAGCGGCGACATATTCCAGGTCGCCGAGGTCGTACGTAATCTCGCGCTGCGCGAGCAGGAGAAGGGCCTGTCCGCCGGTGAGAAGCGCATGCTGACCAAGTCGATGCAGATCCTGGTGTCGGAGTTGTCGGCCGCGGTCAAGAAGAGTGAGGAAGCGACCGAAGCACTGATCGACAAGGTGCTCTCCGAGTAGCGACTCACTGGGAGCGCGCTGAGACGATCACGTCTTCGCGGTGGCTTCCCCCGCCCGAGGAGGACGGGGAAGCCATGCGTCCCGCAACATCGACTTCCATGAGCTCGGCGTTCGTCGAGCTCGTGCGCCTCGCCGTGGTCGTCCTGGCCACCGGCGCCGCGTTCACGCTTGGCCCGCAGCTGGGCAGCGCCAGTCTGGTGGTCACGCTGCTCGGGGCCGGCGTTGGCTACGTCTTGGGCGGGATCGCTGGTCGCTTCGTCCTGAGACGCATCGACGCGGCGGAGCGCCGGTTGCGCTCGGTGTCCTCTCACGAGCTGCTGGCCGCCGTTCTCGGCGGGATCCTCGGTCTGGTGACAGCGGCCGCGCTCACCTGGCCGCTGCTGCTGTTCGGACCCAAGCTGTTCACCGTTGCAGCAGCCGTCCTTGTCGCGCTGGTCCTGGCCGCCTTTGGCATCCGCGTCGGCGCTGCGCGCGGTGGCGATCTGATGCGCTCGCTGGGCGCCACCGGTCGGCTGACCGTGACCTCGCCGAGCGGCGGCGCCCGCACCAAGTTGGTCGACACCTCGGCGCTGATCGACGGGCGCCTGGTGGACGTCTGCCGTGCTGGCTTCCTGGACGGCACGCTGGTGGTGCCGCAGTTCGTGCTGTACGAGCTGCAAGGTCTGGCCGACTCCGGTGATGACGAGCGCCGTGCCCGCGGACGGCGGGGACTGGATGTCCTGGGCGCGCTACAACGTTCCTCGGGGGTCGCGTTGGAAGTCAGTGACCGCGATTGCGTGGAGGTCGAGGCGGTTGACGCGAAGCTGATCGCGATGGCCCGCGACCACAAGGCCGCTCTGTTGACCGTGGACGGCAACCTCGGTCGGGTCGCCGAGGTTCAGGGCGTCAAGGTGCTCAACCTGCACCAGCTCGCCGAGCATCTGCGCCCGCCGGTGCTGCCGGGAGACCGGCTGCACGTACGAATCGTCAAGCCAGGCCGCGAGCGAAACCAGGGTGTGGGTTATCTGTCGGATGGCACGATGGTCGTGGTGGAGGGCGGTCGCGACCGCCAAGGCGTCGACGTGGTGGTGGAGGTGACCAGCATCTTGTCCAACCCCAACGGGCGGATGGTCTTCGCCACGGCGGTCAGCGCCTCCGAGCCAACCAGGCTGGCGCCGCGCAGCGAGGCTTCGTGACCGCCACCGCCATCTTGGTGGCCGCGGGAGCAGGCGAACGGCTCGGCACCGGACGGCCGAAGGCGCTGGTCGAGCTTGGGGGCGAGCCGTTGCTGGTGCACGCTGCCCGGGCCTTCTCAGCCGCCGAAAGCATCGACCACCTGGTCGTCGTCCTGCCCGGGGGGATGGACCCGGCGCCCGTGTCGGTGCTGCTGGACTCGTCCGGCTGGCCGGACGCCGAGCTGTGCGAAGGCGGTCCGACCCGGCAGAGCTCGGTGTCGGCGGGCCTGTCGGCCTGCCCCCGCGACAGCCGGGTCATCGCCGTCCACGACGCCGCCCGCCCACTGGTCTCGCCGCGCCTGATCGACCGCACCGTCGCCTCGCTGACCGCTGGCTGGGACGCCGTCGCCCCCGGCCTGGTCGTCGCCGACACGTTGAAACTGGTCGACTCCACCCGTCAGGCCGTCCTGCGCACCGTCGACCGGCGCGGGGTGTGGGCGGTGCAGACCCCCCAGGTGTTCGGCCGTGTCACGCTGGATCGGGTGCACGCGCGCATCGCACCCTCCGCCGACGCCGCCACCGACGACCTGTCGCTGGTCGAGCGCGCCGGAGGCCGCGTGCGGCTCATCGAGGGCGAGCGCAGCAACGTCAAGATCACCTTCCCCACCGACCTCGCCTTCGCCGAACGGCTGCTGGCAGGTGACCGTTCATGATGCGCGTCGGCCAGGGGGTGGATGTCCACGCCTTCTCCGACGACCCCGACCGCCCGCTGGTGCTCGGGGGACTGCTGTTGCCCGGCGAGCAGGGACTATCGGGTCACAGCGATGCGGACGTCGTGTTGCACGCCGTGGTCGACGCCTTGCTGGGGGCTGCCGCGCTCGGAGACCTCGGCACGGTGTTCGGCACCGACGAGCCGCGCTATGCCGGCGCGCCCTCGTCGGTCTTCGTCGAGGAGGCGGTGCGCCGGGTGTCCACGGCCGGTTGGTCGATAATGTCGGTCGACGTGACGATCATCGCGCAGCGTCCCCGCATCGACACCCACCGCACCCGCATCGCCGACGCGGTGCAGACCCTGCTCGGGGTGACGCCGGGCACCGTCAGCGTCAAGGCCACCACCACCGACGGGCTCGGCGCCATCGGCAAGGGAGCGGGGATGGCCTGCCAGGCGATCGCGCTGGTCGAGCGCACCTGACACCGGTCGGCCACCGCGCGGGGATCTGAACCGGGGCCCGCGACTTTGTCAACGTAGGCGCGACGAACTCGCGGGACCCAGGGGGCTGTGCCCAGGAGCGCCCTCCGGCACGCCGCCGCCGCAGTGGTACGAGCCCGACCTTGAGATCTCCCTGCAGCCTCACGAGTACGCGCCGGCGCAGCGCCGCTATGTCGCTCGGGCAGAAAACCGCTACTGGTCGTTCCTACCGCCGCCGCTGCCCCCGCAGCAGCCACTCGGCCGCGAGCTTGTCCGCGCACTGTCGGACGCCGACCGCGCGGTAGGGCTGCTCGCGGGCGTCGGACGGACTCTGCCGAACGACCACGGCACAGACCGCGGTGACGCCAGCGAGGTGTTCAACTACGTCGCCGCCGTCGAGCACGTCATCGACCCGCAGCGGCGGCTGCCGCTGAGTCTGTCGCTGCTGCGAGAGGCGCACGGGATCCTGCTGACGGGAGTGCGAGGGGGATACGCGACTCCTGGGGAGTTCCGCCGCTCGCAGAACTGGATCGGGCGGCCCGGCTGCACGCTGGACGGTGCGACGTATGTCCCGCCACCGCCGGAGCGGTTGTGGGAGTGCCTTGACCCCTTCGAGAAGTACCTGCACGCCGAGCAGGTCCTGCCGCCGCTGGGGCGATCGCCTGGGTGCACTACCAGTTCGAAGCGATCCACCCGTTCATCGACGGCAACGGGCGTGTCGGCCGGCTGCTCGTTACCTTGCTGTTCGCCGAGTGGGGTTTGCTGTCCCGGCCTCTGCTCGACCTGTCCGCCTATATCGAACCCCGTCGCGACGAGTACTACGCGCGCCTCCTGGCCGTGTCGACCGATGGCGACTGGCTCGGATGGATGGCCTTCTTCCTGGCCGCCGTGCAGCATCAGGCGCTCGATGCCGTCGTGCGAGCCCAGCGGTTGCAGGAACTGCGCGAGGACTACCGCGTCCGGGTGTCGGGCGTGCGGTCGTCGGGCCTGCTCGGCGCACTCGTCGACGCGGTGTTCGACCGCCCCGCCATCACGATCACCCAGGCAGCCAGGCGGCTGGACGTGACCCACCGCACTGCCCGAGCCAACATCGACAAGCTGGTCGAGGCCGGCATCCTCGTCGAGGTCGGCAACCGGCAGCGCAACAAGCTGTTCATGGCCCTCGATGTGCTGCGGGCAGTCGAGGGACTTCCTCCCGCGCTCAAATAGCCGAAGGGGTTAGCGCAGCAGATTGCGCTCATGCAGCCTGAGCCGGTGGCGCACCCGACTACTCTGGCGGCCATGCTGCTGTACAACACGCTGACGCGCTCCGTGCAGGAGTTCCAGACCCGTGACGAGGGCCGCGTCGGCATGTACGTCTGCGGGCCGACGGTGCAGGCCCCGCCGCACTTCGGCCACGCACGAGCCGAGATCGTCCCCGACCTGCTGCGGCGGTGGCTGAGCTACCGCGGCTACCAGGTCTTCTGCGTCCGCAACATCACCGATGTCGACGACAAGATCATCGCGCGTGGCCGCGACGAGGGCCGTGCGGCCGTGGTCGTGGCCGAGGAGTACGCGCGGGTCTACGAACGCCAGATCGAACGGCTCGGCGTGCTGCCACCCCACGTGGCACCTCGGGCGACCGGCCACATCATCGAGATGATCGCCCTGATCGAGCGGCTGGTGGAGGTCGGCGCCGCCTATGAGTCCGGTGGCGATGTCTTCTTCGCCGTGCGCTCCTTCGACCGCTACGGGCAGCTGTCCGGACACAATGTCGACGAGTTGCGCTCGGGCGCGCGCGTCGAACCCGACGAGCGCAAGCGCGACCCGCTGGACTTCGCGCTGTGGAAGCGTGCCAAGGTCGGTGAGCCGTCGTGGACGTCGCCGTGGGGCCGTGGCCGTCCAGGCTGGCACATCGAGTGCTCGGCGATGGCCGGCAAGTACCTGGGCAGCGCCTTCGACGTGCATGCCGGCGGCCTCGACCTGATCTTTCCCCACCACGAGAACGAGATCGCGCAGTCCGAGGCCGCCAGCGGGCGCCGCTTCGCCCGCTTCTGGTTGCACAACGGGCTGTTGATGATGGGCGACACCAAGATGTCCAAGTCGCTGGGCAACGTCATCAGCCTCGACCAGGCGCTGGATCGCTACGGCCCCAACGTGCTGCGCATGTTCTTCCTGTCCGCCCACTACCGCTCGCCGATGGACTTTGACGAGGAGCGCCTTGCCGAGGCGGCCGCCGCCTTCGATCGCTGGAGCGCGTTCGAGCGAGTGACACAACAGCTCCCGCCGCCCGACGGGGCCAGCTCGACGGCAGTCGCTGACATCCGCCGGCGCTTCGAGCAGGCCATGGACGACGATCTGGGCACGCCCGCCGCCCAAGCGGCGCTGTTCGACCTGGTCAGCGCGGGCAACCGGATGCTGGAGGCGGGGCAACGGACAGAGGCGGCCGAGGCACGAGCGCTGCTCAGCGAGCTCACAGAAATGCTGGGCTATGACATGTCCGGTCAGGCCAGCGGCGCGGACCTGGTCGAGCCGCTGGTCGCCGAGTTGCTCGCCTTGCGCAGCCAGGCCCGTGAACGACGTGACTTCGCGACGGCTGACGCTATCCGCGCGCGGCTGACCCAGCTGGGCGTGGTCGTCGAGGACTCGGCTGAGGGGCCCCGCTGGTACCTGACGTCGCCGTGACCAGCTGGCCCTCACCACGGGTCCAGCCTGGCTGGTCCCTGACGCCGTCGTGACGCCGTCGTGACAAGGGGGACAGCACCACCGGTTCAGCCCGGCGTGCACGCCATCCCCGGACGCCAGCCGGTGGCCGAGGCGTTGCGCGCCGGCCGGCAGCTGCACGCGGTCACGGTCGATCGCCGCGCCGGCGCCGATCTGGAAGCGCTGTTGTCGCAGGCCCGGCAAGCCGGAGTCACCGTGCGCCGCGGCGACCGTGACGACTTGGACCAACTGGCCGGCGGCGTCCGGCATCAGGGAGTGGTGGCGACCGCCCCGCCCTATCCCTACCGCGGCTTGGCCGAACTCGGCGAGAGCGACCTGCTCGTTGTCCTCGACGGGGTCACTGACCCGCAGAACCTCGGGGCCATCGCGCGCAGCGCCGAGGCGGCCGGAGCCGGCGGGTTGGTCCTGCGCGAGCGGCGCAGCGCCGGGGTCACGCCAGCAGCGGAGAAGGCGGCGGCCGGCGCGCTGTCCTGGCTGCCGGTGGTGATGGTGCCCAACATCGTGCGAGCCCTTGCCGACCTGACCGAGCGAGGCTTCTGGTCGGTGGGCCTGTCCGGCGCGGGGGAGATGGCCTTGTGGGACTGCGGCCTGCTCGACGGCAAGGTGGCGATCACGATTGGCGGTGAGGGCGACGGGCTGTCGCGGCTGGTGGCGCAGCGTGTCGACCAACTGGTGTGCATCCCCATGTCGGGCAACATCGAGTCGCTGAACGCGTCCGCCGCCGCAGCCGTGGCGTTGTTCGAGGTCGCGCGACGGAAATCATCATCGCGAGTGCGCTGAGCGCACGCCGAACCCATCTGGAAGGTGTCTGGCGGGGAACAGGTGTTACAACGCACTGTGGTGCGCTGCCGCCACCACTAGGACGGCTGGACGGGGAGAATGTCTGACGCCCGTGGTTTCCGTTCCGTCGCATTCCGGCTCGGCCCAAGCGGCCGAACCGGACGAAGATCTCGTCGTTCGCTCCTGGGCTGGCGAGGACGAAGCCCTCGACACGCTGTTGACGCGCTATCGCGTCGCGGTGCGCAACAAGGCGCGGTCCTACTTCTTGGCGGGCGCCGACCGCGATGACGTCGTGCAAGAGGGGATGATCGGCCTGTACAAGGCCGTGCGCGATTTCGACCCTAGCCGGTCGAGCTTCCGGTCCTTCGCTGACCTGTGCGTGACCCGGCAGATCATCAGCGCGGTCAAGTCCGCCACCCGCCAGAAGCACACACCGCTGAACAGCTACGTGTCGCTGCACCTGCCGGCGCATCATGACGACGACGCGGGCGCCGAGATCGTCGACGAGATCGCGGCCGAGGCGGTCGATCCGGCCGATTCGGTGGTGTCGGGCGCCGAGTTGGCGATGCTCGAGGAGTACTTCGCCGAGATTCTGTCCGACCTGGAGGTCGAGGTCCTGCAACGCTACGTCGAGGGCGAGACCTACGTCGAGATCGCCGAAGCCCTCAACCGCCACACCAAGTCGATCGACAACGCGTTGCAGCGCATCAAGAAGAAGCTGGACACCTACCTGGCCCAACGGCAGGCCGCCGAGACCGAGGCCACCGAAACTGAGGCCACCGAGGCCGGGGTCGCCGGGACCGGCTGAGCTAGCGCGGCGCGCGACAATCGCTGGGCAGCCGGTTGACCACCCCGGCGCGCCACAATAGGAGCATGCTCAGCACCGATCCGGCTCGACGCGACGTCGCCGCCCGGCCATCTCCCTCCCTGACCAGGGTGCTGCTGCGCCCCCGCTGGCTGGTCGCCCACGCCGCCGTGCTGCTCATCGCAGTCTTGTTGGTCAACCTCGGCCTCTGGCAGGTTCGGCGGCTGGAGGAGCGTCGCGACGGCAACGCCCTGATCTCCGAACGCCTTGCTGCTCCCGCCGAGCCGCTGGCGGCCGTGCTCGACGAGGTCGGCGGGGACCCCGACGCCCTCGCCTACCGCCGCGTCGCGGTGGAGGGGCGCTACGCGCCAGGCGAAGAGGTGCTGCTCAGCCCACGTAGCGACAACGAAGAACCCGGCCACCACGTCGTCACGCCCCTGGTCACGGCGGGCGGACGGGCCGTCCTGGTGGACCGCGGCTGGGTGCCGTTCGCGTTGGACGAGCCTCCGGTGCCGGAAGCGGCTCCGCCGGCGGGCGAGGTAGCTGTGGAGGGTATCGTCATGCCCGATCAGACCGCGCACCGCTTCGGCTCGCGCAGCCCGACCGGCGACCAGGTCGATTATCTGTCGGTGGTCGACGTTGCGCGCCTGCAGCCCCAGGTTGGCGAGCCCCTGTACGGCTTCTATGTCCTGCTGGGACGCCAGGAACCAGCCGCGGGAGCGCTACCGCGCACCCCCGACCTTCCCGACCTCAGCGAAGGTTCGCACCTGTCCTACGCACTGCAGTGGTTTTCCTTCGCCCTCATCGGAGTGGTCGGCTACCCGCTGCTGATCCGCAGGACCCTGCGCGGGTACGACGGGCCAGGTGGACAACCGCCACGGGGTGGAGCCGGCGCGGCTGGTGGGTAGGCCTGTCGGGTCATCGAACTCGAGGGAGCGTTCATGCGTTACGTGTCGCTGGAAGGTCGCAAAGTGCCCGCGCTCGGTCTGGGGACCTGGGAGCTGCAGGGCGCGACGTGCCGGGACGCCGTCGCGACCGCCTTGGAGCTGGGCTATCGCCACATCGACACCGCGCAGGGCTATGGCAACGAAGCCGACGTCGGAGCAGGGATCGACGGCAGCGACCGCGAGGAGCTGTTCATCACCACAAAGCTGAGCACCTCCAACCTCAGCAGCCAGCGGGTGCACAGCTCGACGCGCGAGAGCCTGGACAAGCTCGGCAGCGACTACGTCGATCTGCTGCTGATCCACTGGCCGGCCGCCTTCGACCGGATCTCCGAGACCTTGTCGGCGATGGTCGAGTTGCGTGAGGCCGGTGCCATCCGCCACATCGGCGTCAGCAACTTCACGTCCGCGCAGCTGCTCGAGGCCGCTCGCCTCGCGCCGGTGGCGTGCAACCAGGTCGAATACCACCCGTTCCTCGGCCAGCAGGCCGTGTTGTCCGCCGCGCGCGAGCACGACATGGTGGTCACGGCCTACTCGCCGCTGGCGCGGGGCGCCGTCATCGACGACGAGACGGTGAACGACGTGGCCGAGGCTCACGGCGTGACTCCTGGTCAAGTGGCCCTGGCCTGGCTGCTGGCGCAGGACAGCGTGATGGCAATCCCCAAGGCCAGCAGCCGCGAGCACCTGCAGGAGAACTTGGCGTCCGCCGACCTGGCGCTGAGCGATGACGAGCTGTCGCGCCTCGACGAGCTCGAACGGGGTCAGCGCATCATCGACCCGCCCTCCGCACCCGACTGGGACTGACTTGCCTGGAGCTGACGCCCGGATGTCGACCGCCGACAATCTCACCCGCGACGAGGCCTTCACCCGCTCCGGCATCCTGTCGGTGCACTCGTATGACGTGCACCTGGACCTGAGCAGCGACGGCAAGACGTTTGCCAGTACCACGGTCGCGAGGTTCGACTGCTCCCAGCCGGGGGCGAGCACGTTCATCGACCTCGATGCGTGCGGCGTGCGGTCGGCGCGGCTGAACGGGCGCCAGCTGGTGGCTGAGGCGTTCGGCGGCTTCCGGCTGGCGCTGGATGAACTGGCGGCTGACAACGAGCTGGAGGTTGTCGCCGACTGCCGCTACCAGACCAGCGGCATCGGCCTGCACCGGTTCACCGATCCCGTGGACGGCGCGGTGTACTGCTACACGCAGTTCGAGCCCTTCGACGCTCACCGGGTGTTCGCCTGCTTCGACCAGCCCGACCTCAAGGCGGCGTTCGCCCTGACCGTCGAGACGCCGCCGGAGTGGGTCGTGATCAGCAGTGCCAAGGTGACGCAGCGGCCGGCGGAGGGTCAGGCGGGACTGTGGCGCTTCGCGCCGACGCCGCCGTTGTCGACCTACGTGACGGCCGTCGTGGCCGGCCCCTACCAGCACGTGGCACAGCGCCACGGTGACATCGATCTCGGGCTGTACTGCCGCCGGTCGCTGCTGGCCCATCTCGACGCTGACGAGATGTTCACCCTCACCGGTCAGGGCCTGGACTTTTACACCACGACCTTCGATCACCCGTACCCGTTCGACAAGTACGACCAGGTCTTCGTGCCCGAGTTCAACGCCGGTGCCATGGAGAACGCGGCCTGTGTCACCTTCTCCGAGTCCTACATCTTCCGCTCGAAGGTAACGGTGGCCAACCGCCGCCGCCGTGCGGAGACCATCCTGCACGAGCTGGCCCACATGTGGTTCGGCGACCTGGTGACGATGCGCTGGTGGGACGACCTGTGGCTCAACGAGAGCTTCGCGACGTACGTGGCGTTCCAGGCGATGGCCTCGGCGACCCGGTTTGCCGGCGCCTGGGCCGACTTCGCCTATGACATGAAGTCCTGGGCCTACAACCAGGACCAGCTGCCGTCCACCCACCCGGTGGTGGCCGACATGGTCGACACGGACTCGGTGCGGAACAACTTCGACGGCATCACCTACGCCAAGGGTGCCGCAGTGCTGCGCCAACTGGTGGCATGGGTCGGCGAAGAGGCCTTCGTCAAGGGTCTGCGCGGCTACTTCCCGCGTCATGCTTGGGCCAATGCGGAGCTCGCCGACTTCCTCGAGGTGCTCGAGCAGGCATCGGGGCGAGATCTGCGGGTGTGGGCCGAGCAGTGGTTGCAGACCTCGGGCGTCACGACGCTGCGCGTCACTGCTGAGGCCAATGAAGGCCGCTATGGCGAGGTGACCCTGCGGCAGGCCGCACCCGTGGCGCACCCCAGGCTGCGCGCTCACCGCGTCGGTCTCGGGTTGTACGACCTGCGCGGTGAACAGCTGGAGCTGCGCCGCCGGGTGGAGGTCGATGCCGAGGGCGCGCAGACCCTGGTCGCCGACCTGACGGGCGAGCCGCTGGCCGACCTGCTGCTGCCCAACGACGGTGACCTGGCCTACGCCAAGGTGCGCCTGGACGAGCGCTCGGTGGACACGATCACCGCGCATCTCGGCGTGCTGTCCGATCCGCTGTCGCGGGCGCTGTGCTGGCAGGCGGCGTGGGACATGACCCGCGACGGGGAGCTGGCGGCCCGCCGCTGGGTGGCGTTGGTCGTGCGCCATGCGGGCCAGGAGTCCGACGTCGGTGTGCTGACCCAACTGCTGGCCCAGACCTCCGCGGCGATCGACCGCTATTCCGACCCGTGCAACCGCACGGCCGCGCGCCGCGAGCTCGCCGATCACGCGCAATCGGCACTAGCCGCAGCCGAAGCCGGCAGCGACCGTCAGCTGATCTGGACCAGGGCCTTCGCCTCGGCCGCCGACACCGGCGAGCAGCTGGCCATCCTGCGTGGGTTGCTGGACGGCAGTCACCAGGTCGAGGGTCTGGCCGTGGACACCGACCTGCGCTGGTACCTGTTGGCCGTGCTGGCGGCGGCCGGTGAGGCGGCAGACGACGACATCGCCGCGGAGCTGCGACGCGACCCGACCGACATGGGCACCCGCAGGGCGGCCTCGGCACGCGCCGCGATGCCGCTGGCCCAGGCCAAGGCACAGGCGTGGGCGGCCCTTACCGAACGCCCCTCGCCACCGCTGGCAACGATGCGGGCGTTGATCGCAGGCTTCTGGCAGCGCGGGCAGCTCGAGCTGCTGCGTCCTTACGTGCAGCGCTATCTCGATGCCCTGCCCGGCGCCTGGTCAGGGCGCGATGCCGAGGAGGCGCTGCTGGTGACCGACGGCCTGTACCCCGACGTGTTCGTCGAGCAGGCGACCGTGGACGTGGCCGACGCGGCGCTGGCGTCGCCGACGCTGCCCCCTCCGGGGCGGCGGCTCGTCACCGAGGCGCGCGACGCGACCCAACGGGCGTTGCGGGCGCAGCGCACCGACGCCGCCGAGGGCTGACGCCGGCGCGCTCAACTTCGGCGCTGGCGCGCCGACGAAAGATCCATGGGCTCCGGCGTCGCGCCAACGCAGGCCGTTGACGCCGCGCTCGTGCGGCGTCTGTCGAACGCGCGCACGATCGACGAGGCTGCCACCGCCGTCGTCGAGCATCTCGTGGACGCCGGCATGCCGCTGCCGAGCCTGTACCTGGAACGTGGCGGCCGGCTGCGCTGCCGGGCGATGCGCGGGTACTGGCAGGTGCAGGACGGCATACCACCGTCGCGGGGCGTGATCGGCGCGACGGTCCGTGGGGGAGCGACGATGCTGGTCCGCCCGCAGCACAGCGACGATTACATCGAGGCCGCACCCAACGTCGCGAGCGAGGTCTGCGTGCCGTTGCGGAACGGGGGTACCGTCGTCGGCGCCGTCAACGTCGAAGCCGAGTTCGACCTCAGCGACGAGCACGTACGCATCGTCGAGGCCTCCGCCGCGGCCTTCGCCGCACGGCTGGCCGAGCTGGGGGGCAGGCCACGCGAGTCGCCCTCCCAGCAACTGGTGCGCCACGTCACCGAGCTGGCGGGCTTGACCGACACCAGCACGGTCTCCGAGTACGCGCTGGCCGCGGCATGCGAGATGGCGGGGATGGAGTCGGCGTTGCTGGTGCTCCTCGACGCCCGCGGCGTGCCGGCCGTCACGGCGCGGACCGGCCCGCTGTCGACGTTGCTGTGTCACATCGATGCGGCCGGGCTGGCGACGATCGTGTCCTGGGTCGAAACCGGCAGTTCCTGCTACACCATGGGCGACCCCAGCGGCGTCGGCTTCGCCGGTCAAGACGCCTTCCGCGAAGCGGGGGCGCACGCCGTCATCGTGTTGCCGCTGTCGGCGGGAGGCAGGCAGATGGGAGTCCTCGTCGTGGCCGACCCGTCGCCGGTCCCTCCCCACACCGAGCAGCTCGAACGCCTCGAGCTGCTGGCGGTGCAGGTTGCCGGATGCCTGTTGACGGCCGAGACGATGAACGAGCTGCGCGAGCGCGCCGAGCGCGACCCGCTGACCGGCCTCGGCCATCACGCCACCTTCAACGCGGCGCTGTCCACGGCCCGCCGGCGGACCTCGGACCGACGGCGGCACGCGGTTCTCGTCATCGACGTCGACGGCTTCAAGTCCATCAACGACACCCATGGCCACCAGGTCGGCGACCAGGTGCTGGTCGTGGTGGCAGCCGCGTTGTCCGCCGCCATGCGTGACGGGGATGCGCTCTACCGCATCGGCGGTGACGAGTTCGCCGCCGTCCTCGGGGTCACCGACGAAGCCGACGCGCTGGCGGCAGGGGAACGGCTGCGCGCGGCGGTCGCGGCGACCGGCTGGACGACCGCCTCCATCGGCGTGGCGGTGGCCGGGCCTGTCGAGGACGAGGCCGCGCTGCTGAGCCGGGCCGACCGGGCGTTGTACGAGGTGAAGGCCGCCGGCCGCGACGCCTGCCGTCTGAGCATCGCCGCATAGCACTGCTTGAATGCCGGCCATGGTCGGTGGCGGCAGCGTAATCGTGGTCGGCGCGGGAGTGTTCGGCGCTGCCACGGCGCACGAACTCGCACGCCGTGGCTGGTCGGTGACCCTGCTCGATATGGCCGAGTCGGGGAACACCCGGGCCGCTTCTACAGGTGAATCACGGCTGTTGCGTTGCGGCCACGGCACTGACCGCTGGTACACCGATTGGGCCTGGCGGGCTCGCACCCTGTGGCGGGAGCTGGGTGCTTCGGTCGGCGAGGAGCTGTTCGTCGATGCGGGTGTGGCCTGGTTCGCCCACCGCGACGATGGCTGGGAGGCGTCCAGCGCGGCGACGTTGGAGGCCGCCTGCATCCCGGCCGAGCGGCTGGACTGCGAGGCGGCGCGCCGCCTGTTTCCCGACCTGAGCACCGACGACCTGTCCTTCGTGCTGTACGAACCGGGTGCCGGTGTTCTGCGGGCGCGGCGCTGCGTGGCCGCGCTGGTGCGCCAGGCGATCGCGTACGGAGCGCGGTACGAGCAGGCGAAGGCGTGCTACGACGGAGCAGCCGTGCACGTCGATGGCCGCCGTCGCACGGCCGACCGGGTGGTGTGGGCCTGCGGTCCGTGGCTGGCGCGGCTGTTCCCGGCATTGATCGAGCTGCGGGTGACCAAGCAGGACGTGCTGTTCTTCGGCGCCTCCGCCGCCTGGCGGACCCCCGGCGTGCCCGGCTGGGTCGACTATGACATGGCGGCGTACGGCCTGGGGGATCTGGACGGGCAGGGCGTCAAATGCAACTCCGACGTGGAAGGCCCCGCCTTCGATCCGGACACGGGTGAGCGCGTGATCTCGCCCGACAGCGAACGGCGCTCGCGCGGCTACCTCGCGCGGCGCTTCCCTTCCCTGGTCGACGCGCCGCTGGTGAGCGGTCACGTCTGCCAGTACGCGTTGACGGCTGACACCGAATTCATCATCGACCGACACCCCGAACACGAGGGCGTCTGGCTGCTGGGCGGCGGCTCCGGCCACGGCTTCAAGCACGGACCCGCCGTCGCCGAGCACGTCGCCGATCTGCTCGAGGGGCGGATCGAGCCATACCAGCGCTTCCGTCTTGGCACCAGGGCCGTGGCCGGAGCCCTACGCACGGCTGGTGGAGGCGGGCGCGAGTAGGTCTGTCCACCGCCTCCGGCCGCTGACCGCACCTCTCCGGCCGCAGGCGCTTGCCGATGGCGCGATGAACCTGGACATCAGTGTTCCGGCTTGCGCCGCCGGCTCCCGCCGATCAGGCAGAGTAGGCGGGCATGGAGAACCTGTCACTGTTCGACGTCGAACCGGAGGCGCCTGCCGCCGCCCAGCCACTCCAGGCGAGCGTGCCCGCCGGCCAGCGGCAGCCCCCGCCGGTGCCTGCGCCGGCGCCGAGGCGCGGTCCGACGCTGCTGGCGGTTGACGGCAACTCGCTGGCGCACCGGGCCTTCCACGCCTACGGCGCCGTCCCGGACCGTGGCGGGCTCTACGGCTTCCTGGCATTGCTGGTGGCTGTCACCGACATCGTCAGCCCCGACGCGGTGGTCGTGGGCTTTGACTGCCGCGTGTCGTCGGTGCGCAAGCAGCGTTGGTCCGGCTACAAGGCCAACCGCGGCGACAAGGACCCCGCCCTGATCGCCCTGCTTGAACGGCTGCCAGCGGTGCTGCGCGAGCTGCGAGTGGCAGTCGTCGTGCCCGAGGGCTGGGAGGCCGACGACGTGGTCGGCTCGGCGGCGTCGGGCGCCGAGGCCGCTGGCTGGCGCTGCGTGGTCGCCACCTCCGACCGTGACGCCTACGGACTGATCAGCTCGCGGACCACGGTGCTGCGACTGACCGCTGGCATGGATCGGGCCGTGGAAATCACCGCCGAGCGGCTGCGCGCCGAGATCGGTGTCGCAGCGTCCCAGTACGTCGAGTTCGCTGCCCTGCGCGGCGACACCTCGGATAACCTGCCTGGGATCCGCGGCATCGGTGCCAGCCGTGCCGCCGCGCTGCTATGCGCGTTCGCGACCGTCGCCGATGCCGTCGCCGACCCGATCGGCTGCCGCAGCGTCCTGGGTCGGCCGTTGGGTCAGGCGCTGCTGGATGACCTGGCCGAGCCGGAGTCGGTGTTCCGGCGCAACGTCGAGCTGATGACGATTCGCCGGGACCTGCCCGTCGACGCGGCCGCTTGCCGGCGCGCCTTGCCCCCCGAGCAGGTCGCGGCGTGTTTGGTCAGCTGGGGACTGCCCGCCCTGGCGGCCCGAGTGGCGGTGGCCCTGGGGGCGGCCCCGCTCACCGGCCCGCCGCTGTCGGACGCCGACGCGCCCGCCTGGGTCGCATGACGCCGAGGTCGCCTGCCCCTCGACCTGCCGTGAACCGGCGTGGCGGGGCGGTCGTCAACCGGCCTGCTCCAGGCGGCGGATGGTCTCGGCGAAGACTGCGACGCCGGCCGGCAGCGCCGCCTCGTCCAGGTTGAAGTCGGGGCTGTGGTGCGGCGCGGTGATGCCGCGCGCCGGATCGGCGACCCCGAGTTGGAACATGCTCACCGGCAGACCGGTTTCACCAAAGGCGTAGAAGTCCTCCGAGCCGAGGCTGGGCTCGGGCACCCGCATCACTCGTTCGTCGCCCAGCACGGCTGCCGCGGCGGCGGCCACCACCTGCGTCAGCTCGGGGTCGTTGACACCGACCGGGTAGCCGCATTCCAGGTCCACCGTGACCGTCGCCCGGTGAGCGGCCGCGATGCCGTGGGCCAGCTCGGGAACGCGCCGGTTCAACAGCTCACGGTTGTGCTGGTGAACGGCGCGGATGGTGCCGGTCAGCGTGACCGAGGACGCGATGACGTTGTCACGGTGCCCGCCGTGGATCGACCCGAACGTCACCACCACCGGCTGTACCGGGTCGATCTCGCGGGTCACCAGCTGCTGGACCCCGGTGACGATCTGGGCGGCGATCGGCACCGGGTCCAGGGCGGTGTCCGGATGCGCGGCGTGTCCGCCGACACCGTGGACCGTGATGGCGATGGTGTCGTTGGAGCCGCTCGACGGTCCGGTGCGGATGGCGACGGTGCCGCTGGGATGGGCGCTGGCTACGTGCAAAGCCAGCACGGCCTCGGGTCGGGGATCGTCCAGCACGCCGGCGGCGACCATGGGCTGCCCACCGCCTGGTCCCTCCTCGGCGGGCTGGAAGTACAGCGCGACCGTCAGCGGCAGGTCGTCGACACTCGCCAGCAGCTCCGCCAGGCCGAGCAGCACCGCCACGTGGCCGTCGTGGCCGCAGGCGTGCGACAGCCCCTCGAACTCGGAGCGGTAGCCGTCACGGCCGGGCGCCTCGGGGACAGGCAGGGCGTCCATGTCGGCGCGGACGCCGACACTGCGCGACCCGGCGCCAGGCAGGAGCGCGACGACGCCGGTCCCGATCACGCGCCGGTGCGCTACCGCCAGATCGTCGAGCATCGACTCGACGTAGGCGGCGGTGGCGTGCTCTTGGTAGCCCAGCTCCGGTCGCCGGTGGATCGCGCGGCGGTGGGCGGTCAGGCGCTCGGCCAGCCTGTCGGCGGCGGCGCGGATCGCCACGGTCTCCAGCTGCACTGCTGCTCGCTTCGGGTTAGGGGGCTAGGGCTGCTCGTCAGCTCCGCCGGGTTGGCCTGGCTCACCGCGCCGCCCCGGTCCGTCCGGCTCGCCGACGACGACGTTCACCTTGTTGTCGTCGAAGCTGAGATAACCAGCCAGCCGGGTGCCATCGGGAAGCGGTTGCGGATACGACCAGGCGGCGTCGACGACCTCCTGCCCGCCGACGGCCGCCGACCAGTACGACGCCTGCCCCTTGTACGGGCAGCCGGTGCGCGTGTCGCTGGCGGTCAGCAGGTCGGCGGCGACGTCCTCGGGCGGGACATAGGCCCGTGGGGGCAGACCCGTCTCGAAGACCATCCGGGGCCGGATGGTCTCGGCGAGCACTTGGTCGCCCACCGACACGCGGACGTGCCGGGAGCTGTCCAGCACGTCGACGCGGTGGTAGGGGTCGCGGAAGTGCGTGAAGACCTCCTGGTCCTCCTCGAACCAGGCGTCCAGCGCGTCGGGATAGAAGGCGAGGTAGCCGGCGATGGGGGGTGCGGAGTCCAGCGGCTGCTCGTAGGTCCACACCGCGTCGGTCGCCTCGCGGTCGCCGATGCGCAGCGACCGGTAGGAGGCGTCCCCCTTGAACGGGCAGTGGCTGCTGTGGTCGCTGGCGGCGAGCAGGTCACCTCGTACGTCGTCAGCGGGGAAGTACAGCACCGGCAGCAGCCCGGTCTCGTGCAGCCGCATCGCCGCGTTGCTGTCGACCACGGTCTGGCCAGCGAGAATGCCACGGATCCGCTGCGGGACTGGCTCCCAGTACAGGACATGCGCCGGCCCCTGCCGCTGGAAGTTGAAGGTGCCGGGCGACTGCGGACCGAACGGCCCTGCGCCCATCGTCAACGACATGGCCCTGCTCCCGGTTGGCTGTGAAGTGCCGGTTCGGCAACGACCCGGCCACGCTAGCCTTCCGGCGGTCGAGGAGGAAACGTGGCAGACGACCCGACGAGTCCCCGCCCGCCGGCGAGCGCGGTGCGCTCGCCCTCATCCTCAGGCGGGGCGCCACCCGTCGGACGCGTGATCGGCACCGAGGACTCGACACCGTTGGCGTTCTGGGTGGCCGTGGCGCCGGGAGGCTTCCTGCAGCTGGACGACGTCGTCGCGCTGGAACGGGCGCTGCCTGGCCGTGAGGCCGTGCGGTTGTTCGGCGTTGTCGGCCAGGTTCGCGCCCGCCACGAGGGCGCCCGCTTCGACTCCGACGTCTTCCTCATCGCCGCCGGGATCCTTCCCGCCGAGGTGTCGGAAGCCGCACAGGTGCAGACGACCCGCTTCGAGCCCGAGGTGTTCGTGCCGCCGCTGCCGGGCACGGCGGTCCGCCGTGCCCAAGGCACCGAGCGCGATGAGGCGCTGTTCTTCGACCAGATGGAACAGCGGCTGCCGGCGGGGTTGTCACGGGAGGACGAGCCGCTGTTCGTCAACCTGGAGTTCCTCGACGGCACCCGTGGCGCCCACGTGAACATCAGCGGCGTGTCGGGGGTGGCCACCAAGACCACGTACGCCACCTTCCTGCTGTACTCGCTGTTCAACTCGGGTGCGCTGGGGATCGGTGCGCAGAACACCAAGTCGCTGATCTTCAATGTCAAGGGCGAGGACCTGCTGTTCCTGGATCACCCCAACATTCGACTCGACGACGAGCAGCGCGCCCGTTACGCCTGCCTCGGGCTGGCCCCTGGGGCATTCGCCTCGGTGGCGGTGCACGCGCCGCCGCGCCGCGGCGCGGCCAACGCGGTGCCCGACGTGGCTTCGCGTGCCGAGGGGGTCACCTCCTTCTTCTGGTCGCTGCACGAGTTCTGCCGCGCCGACCTGCTGCCATTCCTGTTCGCCGACGCCGAGGACGACCGCCAGCAGTACACGATGGTGGTGCACCAGGTGATGTCCCAGCTGCGGGAGGCCGTCGATCTCGGCGACGGCGGCGTGCGCTTGGACGGGGTGGCGGTGCGCACCTTCCGCCAGCTGGTTGACCTGGTCGTGGAGCGAGTCGACGACGAGGCCACCCGCTACGACTGGGCGGGCCGCTCGATCGGGCAGGGAACGGTCAACGCGTTCATCCGCCGGCTGCTGTCCTCGGTGCGCCACGTCGAGCATCTGATCCGCGGCGACATCGCCAACCCCGCGCGCCACCGCATCGACTTGGTCCGCCAGGTGACCGTCGTGGACCTGCACAACCTGCACGACCGCGCGAAGCGGTTCGTGGTCGGTGTGGTCCTGCGCAAGGCATTCGAGGACAAGGAGCGCACCGGCCAGGCCCGCCCGCTGCTGTTCGTCGTGCTCGACGAGCTGAACAAGTACGCGCCGCGCGAGGGCTCCAGCCCCATCAAGGAGATCCTGCTCGACGTCGCCGAGCGGGGTCGCTCGCTGGGCATCATCCTGATCGGCGCACAACAGACTGCCTCGGAGGTGGAGCGGCGGATCATCGCCAACTCGGCGATCCGGGTGGTGGGGCGCCTGGACTCCGCCGAGGCGGCGCGTGAGGAGTACGGGTTCCTGCCCACGGTGCAGCGCCAGCGCGCGACGATCCTCAAGCCTGGCACGATGCTGGTGTCCCAGCCCGAGCTGCCAGTGCCGCTGGTGGCGCAGTTCCCGTTCCCGTCCTGGGCCACCCGCCCCAGCGAGGCGGGCGCTAACCCCGCCGCCACGCTCATGGCCGACGACCCATTCGAGGGGATATGACGCCTTCAGCAGCGACGGCGGTACGTCCCAGCCCTGAGAGGTGGTGGCATCCACTACTGATTTGGTACTGGATCCTCACCACCCCGGGCTAGAGGCGGGGCGCGACGTCCTCGGCGACGACGTCGAGCATGTCCAAGTCGTCGTACAGCAGGTGCTGCAGCATCACGGCTTCGACACCGGCCTCAACCAGCTGGCCCAGCTTGTCGGCAGCCTGCTCGGGTGTCCCCAGGATCCCTGGACCGGCGAAGCTGTCGAGCCACTGGTCGAAGCTGTCGTCGCGGCCGGACTGCGCGTACAGGCGTTGAGCGCGCCGGCGCACCTCACCTTCGTCGCTGCCGACGAGGCAGCCGGTCATCAACGAGAAGCTGATGGTGGCGGGGTCACGGCCCTCGGCCTCGCAGGCCCGGTCGAGGGCGTGGCGCAGATCCCGACACTCCTGCGGTGACTTGAACGGCGTGTTGAGCTCGTCGGCGTAGCGGGCCGCCAGCTGTGGGGTCTTCTTGGGCCCCGAGCCGCCGACGACGATGCGGGGCCGCGGGTCCGGTTTGGGTGAGAAGCGCGCCGCTTGCAATTGCTCGAACTCTCCGTCGAAGTCGAAGGTCTCGATGTCGCGATCCCACAGTCCTCGGATCACCTGCAGGTGCTCGTCGAGGCGGCGAAAGCGGGTGGCGACGTCCTCGAATGGAAACCCGTGCTGGCGGTGCTCAGTCTCCAGCCAGCCGGTGCCCAACCCGAGATGGACCCTCGATGCGCCATCGAGGGTGCCGGCCATCTCGGCGACGGTAGCCACGATCTTGGCGAGGTTGCCGGCGCGGCGGAACGTCACCGGGGTGACCATCGTGCCAAGGGTGATGCGCTGAGTGTCCCGGGCGAGGCCGGCCAGCGTGGCCCAGGCGTCGGTCGACGCAAGAGCTTGGCCACTGCCGCTGACGGTGCTGTAGTGGTCGCTGCGATAGCAGCCGTCCAGGCCGAGCTGCTCGGCTCGCTCTGTCACGGCCAGGACGTCGGCGTAGGACAGGCCCTCCTGCGGTTCCAGCATGACGTTGAGGCGCACGGGCGTAACCCTTCAGTTGAGGGTGGGATCGGGCGGGATGGTGCGGAACATTCCACCCTGGCGGGTCATGACACGTTCCCATAGCCCGGCCGGCTCGTCGGTGAAGACGTCATCGGAGTCGCCATCTACCACGAACCAGCCGCCGGCGCCGATCTCGGTCTCCAGCTGGCCGGCGCCCCACCCGGCGTAGCCGGCGAACAGGCGCACTGCGTGCAGGTCGGCTGGCTGCTGGCCGGGGTCGATCTGCAGGTCGACCACGGCGGTTCCCGCCAGGATGCGCTGCAGCGGACTGTCGCTGGCGATCGGCGTCCTCCCGAGCGCCACGATGGCGTCGCGCTGCACCGGCCCGCCCAGGAACACCGCGTCGGGTGCCGCCGCCAGCGGTTGCCACTGCGGCAGCGCCGAGGCCAGCGGCATGTCACTGGGTCGGTTGAGCAGGACGCCGACCGCCCCCTCCTCGGTGTGGTCGAGCAGGAGCACGACCGCCAGGTGGAAGTTCGGGTCGGTCAGCGAGGGCGCCGCCACCAACAGCCGTCCCCGCAACTCGGAATGATCCATGGCGCCAATCCGACCCCACACGGCGGATCGACGCAAGCACCGGGGGCCCTGCCGCCCCGCTCATACCCGCCGACTACCCTGAGACCCGATGCGGATCCTGCACACCTCCGACTGGCACGTCGGGCGCACCATTCGCGGTCGCAGCCGTGCCGTCGAGCACACCGCGGTACTCGCCGAGATCGTCGGGGTGGCCCAGGCCGAGGCGGTTGACCTCGTGCTGGTCGCGGGTGACCAGTTCGACACTGCGGCGCCGGCGCCGGACGCCGAACGGATCGTCTGGCGATCGCTGCTCGACCTCGCCGAGGTCGCTCCCGTCGTGGTGGTGGCCGGCAACCACGACAACCCCTTGCGGCTGGACGCCGTGGCGCCGCTGCTGGCTGCCGGCGGGGTGCACAGCGGGGCGCGGCTGTCCCGCCCGCATGAGGGCGGCCTGCTTACCATCGAGCTCGCGACCGGAGAGATGGCCAAGATCGCGCTCCTACCCTTCCTGTCTCAGCGTGGAATCGTTCGCGCCGACGAGTTGATGGACCTTGACGCCGATCAGCACGCCGGCCGTTACGACGCCCGCGTAAAGGTGATCATCGAGCGGCTATGCGAGGGGTTCACGGCCGAGACGGTCAACCTTGTCGTCGCGCATCTCATGATGGCTGGCGGCGTGGTGGGCGGCGGTGAGCGCAGCGCCCACACGATCTTCGACTACGCCGTCGCCGCGACAGCGCTCCCCGACTCGGCCAACTACGTGGCGCTGGGCCACCTGCATCGTCCTCAGTCAGTCCCCGCCGCGTGCCCCGCCAGGTACTCGGGGTCGCCTTTGCAGCTGGACTTCGGCGAGGCCGGTGACAGCAAGGCCGTGGCGCTGATCGAGGTGGCACCGGGTCGTCCTGCGGAGGTGCGCACCGTCGAGCTATCGGCGGGCCGGCGCCTACGGACCCTGCGGGGGACCCTGGATGAGCTGGAGGTCCTGGCCGGCACCACCGGCGACGACTACCTGCGGGTGGTCGTGCGCGGCCAACAGCGAGCCGGGTTGGCCGAGCAGGTCCGCGAGTGGTTCCGTGAGGCGGTCGACGTCGGCGTGGAGGCCTCCGATTCCATCCAAGGCGCACCGGATGGGCTGCGGCGCCTCGGGCGCTCGCCGGTCGAGCTGTTCGGCGAGTACCTGACCGATCGGGATAGCGCCGACGAGCGCGTCCTCGCGCTGTTCTCTGAGCTCCTCGACGCCGCCCATGCGCCCGACGCGGCTTGAGCTGCGCGGCTTCACCGCCTTCCGCGAGGCGGTGACGGTCGACTTCCAGGGCGCGGACCTGTTCGCCATAGCAGGACCGACCGGCGCCGGCAAGTCCACCCTGATCGACGCGATGTGCTTTGCCCTGTACGGCAGCGTCCCGCGCCTGGACCGCCGCACCGTTGCTCCCGTCATCGCCTCGGGGGTTGTCGAGGCTCGGGTGCGCTTCGACTTTACGGTCGCTGAGCGGGCGTTCACGGCTGTCCGCGTCGTGCGGCGGCTGTCCGGCGGTGGCGCTACCACCAAGGAGGCGCGGCTGGAGTCCGCCGGCGAGGTCCTGGCCGGCGACGCCGATGCGGTGACGGCGGGGGTTGAGCGGGTGCTCGGCCTCGGCTTCGACCAGTTCACCAAGTGTGTGGTGCTGCCACAGGGAGAGTTCCAGCGCTTCCTGCACGACAAGCCGTCGGGACGCCAGGACTTGCTGGTGCGGCTGCTGGAGATGGACGTGTACGCGCGGATGCGGGGTGAGGCGAACAGCCGGCGTCAGGTCGCCGAGTCCTCCGCGGAGCTGGTGCACCGGCGCCTGCAGGAGTTGGCCGGGGCAACCCCGCAGGCCCTGGCGGCGGCCGGCGAACGGATCACCCGCTTGGCGGCGCTGCGCGACGAGATTGACGCGGCTCGGCCGCGCCTGGACGCGCTGACCGCCGCGCAGACGCGGGCCGCGGCCGCTGCCGCCGAGGCCTCGGCCAACTGCCGGCGGCTCAGCGGCCTGCTGGTCCCCGACGGCGTCGCGGCGCTGACCTCTACAGCGGCTGAGCTGGACAACGCCGCGACGGAGGCTGCCGCTACCGCGGACGTGCGCGCGGCGGCGGTGGAGGAGGCCGAGGAGGTGAGGGATGCGTTGGGGGAGGAAGGCGGGCTGCAACACCTGCGCAGCGCACATCAGCAGCGCGCACAGCAGACGGACCGTCTGACCAAGGGCGAGCCGATCCTGGCCGACCGGCGACGAGCGCAAGACGAAGCCGAGGTGCTGGTGCGAGCGGCGGTGACGCGCGTCGAGGGGGCTGCGGACGCATTGGAGGCGGCGCGGCGCGACCATGCCGCCCACACGCTGACCGCCACGCTGGTAGCCGGTGAGCCGTGCCCGGTGTGCGGCCAGCCCGTCTCCGCGGTGCCAGGCCGGGAGGCGCCGCCCGCCTTGTCGGTCGCTCAGGCCGCGTTGGTCAAGGCGCAGGCGGCTCTGCGCCCCGTTGAGGACGCCTTGGCGACGGCGCGGGACGCGCGAGTCAAGGCAGAGCAGACCCTCGACTCGGTGCGGGAGCGGTTGAGCGAGCTCGATGAGGTGCTGGTCGACACGCTGGATCCGGCGGAGGTTGAGCACCGCCTGCGTGAGATCGGTGAGGCGGACGCGGCGCTGGTGACCGCCCGGGAAGCCGAGCGGGCGGCGCGCCGGGCCGCTCGGGAGGCTGCGGATGCGGCTCGCACGGCGGGGCAACGACGCGACAGGGCATGGAGTGGATTCGACTCGGCGCGGGACAAGGTGGCGGCTTCGGGCCCGCCCGCCGTGCGGCGCGACGACCTCGCCGGTGCCTGGGCCGCCCTCGCCGAGTGGTCCCGCGGCGAGGCATCTGCGCAGGAGGAGCTCGCCGAAGCCCAGCGCGACGCCGCCTCGACTGCGCAGGATCAGCTCGAAGCGGTAGCCGCCAGTCTGAACACCCGCTGCCAGGAGTGCGAGGTCATCGTCGCCGCCGGCAAGCCTGCGCGCGACGCCGCCGCCGACGCCCTCGCGGCGGCCAAGGTCCAGTGCGCGCGGATCGAGTCGGAACTGGCAGA
>Ga0136640_10000105_pt1 | contig 28334 bp, 28 predicted proteins | sample AntDrymUQ8642106_2_FD_105498 | JGI IMG/M metagenome (GOLD analysis project Ga0136640, IMG submission 105498) | Polar desert sand microbial communities from Dry Valleys, Antarctica - metaG UQ864 (21.06) | ecosystem: Environmental > Terrestrial > Soil > Desert | place: Antarctica: Dry Valley...
GTTTTCTCTGGGATTCACTACATCTACTTTGTTGCCAAGCTTATGCGAGAGGCAGATGACGCCGGCGCATAAAAAGATAAGCCGTGCCGAATCGCGAGGATCCGACACGGCTGAAGTGATTTAATTGAGCTACTAGTTACTAGCGACGAAAGTAGCGTGTGCTCCTCGTGTACCTGGTCTGCTTCGGATTGAGCTTATAGGTATAGAGTGCAGAACCGCCCGCGCCGGCCAGTGTACCGATTAACGCACCTTTCTTGCCGCCGACAAGGCCGCCCAAAAGTGCACCACCGCCCGTACCGATCGCCATATTGATTGCATTTCTATGGCGACGATAGAAGCTCGGTTTCCGATAAACAGTCGTCGTACGATTGCGCGAAGAATAATAGCGAGTCTGTCCCATTGCCGACGTCGATAGTGTCGGAATCGCTACGCCAAGCACAGCGGCCATCATCAATGTCGAAATAATCTTTTTCATGTTTTTATTCTCCTACTACGATTTGAGAACCCTCACGTCCTCTCTGCACGGGGTATATGGCAAAGTCTGTGCCACGCTTCGCAAGCCTCGTCGTATCAGAGGGTTAGAGGTATTTTGGCAAAAGTCTCGACACTTTCGTCACACGATATCGGCACGGAATCGCCGGAATGGTGCGAGCCGCAAAGGCAGAAAGTAAAAAAAACCAGTCGGCCGTCGGCCCGGGTTCCAATTGCCGTAAGCGCTAAGAGTTTCTATAATTTACGGTAAGACAAGCGTTCGGTCCTGCTTTCTAGATGCTAAAAAATCCGATCCACAAGCTCTCCTTCTTCTTTGACCTCGAATGGGTGCCCGACGCCGCGGGTGCGATTAAGCTATGCGACCTGCCGCCGGAGACGTCGGAGCTCGATGCGATGCACGAGCTCTGGATTCGCTCTCCGCAGTACGACCCTGACTCGAATCCGCGACCGTTTCTCAAATACATGTTTTCGCGCGTCGTCTCGATCGCGTTTCTTTCCCGAAAGGTTGTGTTTCGTGATAACGAGGAGGGCATCGAGTTCGGGCTGTATTCTCTGCCGGCGCTCCCGCTCGAAAGTAACGAGGTCGACGAGGCATATATTATCGATCGGTTCCTGGATATGCTCGGTAGGAACCGGCCGCAGCTCGTAGGCTTTAACTCAGCGGATTCGGATATACAGGTCTTGATCCAACGCGGGCTGATAAATGAGGTGAGCGCACCGGAATTCTGCAAGCGCCCGGCGAAACCGTGGGACGGCGACGATTATTTTGATGCCCGCAACAGCGAGGGCCATCTTGACATCCTCACGAAATTTTCGCAGCGCGGCGGGATGTCGCCGCGGCTCGACGAGCTTGCACGGCTGTGCGGATTCCCGGGAAAAATTGATGTGAAAGGCGACCAGGTCACCGATCTCTGGCTCGCGCGCGAGGTGACGCAGATCGTCGAGTACAACATGATCGACACGCTCAATACATATCTGCTCTGGCTGCGCCTCGTCTATTTTACCGGGCATCTTTGCGAGGAAGACTACTTCAATGAGCGCGAGCAGTTTCGCGAATTCCTCGAGGCTGAAAGCAAGCGCGGCGATCGAGCCTTCATTGCGAAGTTTCTTGAAAAGTGGCCCGAATGATAGAACTCTCAAAGGTCTATAGGGAGAACTGCATCACGACGCTGAATCGTGTCGAGGATGGGTTCGTTGATATGACTATCACGTCTCCGCCCTACGATGATCTGCGCGATTACAACGGCTATCACTTTCCCGTGGAGGAGATCGCTTCGCTCCTATTTGCTAAGACAAAGCCGGGCGGCGTCGTGATCTGGGTGGTCGGCGATAGGACCGTCAACGGAGATGAAACACTTACTAGTTTTAAGCACGCACTGACTTTTCAAGACGCAGGATTTCGTGTTCACGACACGATGATCTACGCGAAGAATAATCCGATTCCGAGCGATAGCGGCAAACGATATCGACAGTGTTTCGAGTATATGTTTTGCTTTTCGAAGGGTCAGCCGAAGACGTTTAACCCGATCGTGCAGACCATCAAGCAGGAGAAGGCTTTTAAGTCTTTTCGTATCACCCGCGTCGGCCGCAATGATCTCGCTCACGATCACGTCGCGCCGAAGGAGCGAAAGGTCGATAATATTTTCTTCTACGGCGACACGGAGATTTTTTATTACAATGTCGGCACTGCATCCGCTACGGAAAAGGTCGCGTTCGAGCATCCGGCGATCTTCCCTGAGCAGCTCGTACGTGACCAGATAGGGACCTGGACGGATGAAGGCGACATTGTCTACGACTGCTTTATGGGCAGCGGAACGACCGCCAAAGTCTCAGAATCGACAAGTCGCCAATGGTTTGGGTCGGAGATCTCGGCGGAATACGTGAAACTCGCTAAAAAGCGCCTAGCCGCTTTTCGAACTGCGTCCGATCGATCATCGCGTGCCAACTCTACGCCGAGGATTCGCGTCTAACCCGAGAGTTTCACACAATTTTATGAAGAAGTTTCTCCTATTATTGATGGCCGTCTTGAGTTTTGCGACCATCGGATTCGCGCAGCCGCGTCCCTCAGACACGGCGGCAAATACCAATGTAAAGGCCGCACCGGCGATCGTTGCTGCAAAGTACGAAGGCGGTATGTTCGGGTATCGCGACAAGAAAGAGGGCACGCTTCGTTTCGACGATGCGAATAAACGCTTCCTTTTCTTCGACAAAGATCAGCGCGAAATGATCTCGATTCCTTACGCTTCGTTGCTCGTGATCGCTCCTACGGACAGATCATCCACATCGACGGCCGGAACTATCATCAGCAATGCGCCCGTTTTCGGAGCAGGACTCGGCCGTCTGCTAAAGGACAAAAAGCGGTATATCGTAATCCAATTTGACGACCCGGACGCGAATGTCCGCGGTGTAGTAAATTTCAGAATTCAGAACAAAGAGATGCTCGAGTCGGTCATTCATTCTCTCGGCACAAAAGCAAAACTTACGCAGCGGGGCGATTCGTATTATCGTCCCCGGCCGACGCGGACGACGATCTAACACATATCACCGAATCGATGCTGGAGAATGGCCGTGATTGCAATCGCGGCCGTTTCTGCGCGTAGGATCCTGCCGCCGAACGTGACGATGCTTACACCTCGCTGTCTTGCGAGATCGAGCTCTGCATCGTCCCAGCCGCCTTTCGGGCCATAGAGAATGGTGAGCGAGCTCCGCTCCACTTGAAGTTTGTCAAAGGGTTGACCATCACGCTCGGAAAAGAGCACCGCGGTTGTCGCGAGATCTTCTACCATCCCTTTGAAATCACGCGGTGCGACCACCTTCATTAGCTGTGCGCGCCCGCACTGCTTTGTAGCTTCCATGGCAATACGCTGCCAACGCTCCAGCCTTTTCGCTGCGTCGGCCGGCTTAACTTCGCATCGCAGCGTGGTCATCGGGATAAGCATCGAGACGCCCAACTCGACGGATTTCTGAACGATGAGATCATATTTGTCGCCCGCGATGACAGTTGCGGCGATGGTCAGATCGAGGGGCGACTCTGGGGCGGCCGGGTCGATCGCCGCGAGTACGCGGAGTTGAGCACTCCGCTTTCCAATACTCTGAATCTCACACGCGAACTCGTGCCCGCGGCCGTCGAAGACCGAGGCCTCGTCGCCTATCCCGAGGCGCAAAACGTCGCGAAGGTGCCGCGTCTCATCCGCTCCGAGCTCCACCGTCGCGCCCGCTACGATGTCAGCATCCAAGAAAAAACGGCGCATCAATATTCCTCAATCTCGTAGTTTTCCAAACATTTCTACAAAGTTTTTGCTCTCGATCCGCATGTAGACCCAGGTTTCGAAAAGGGCAGGCGTCTGCAGCCAGTGCGAAAGCCATTGCGAGATCTCAACGGCTATTGCGCGCCTGAGGCCGTCCGTCCTTGGAGAGTCGATCTCAAGCTTCAAATCATCTTTCGCGGCAAGCACGGCTTGGCGCAGGTGCCGCCCGCCCTCGACGTCATTCTTCGACGCGTACTGGCGGCGGAGCTGCTCGGCGCTCCGAAGCGAAGCAAGAGCCCCACGAAGATCGCCCAGCTTTATCAAATTGTCCATCGCGGCGGCGTAAGGCCGACTGGAGGCACGCCGGACGTATAGGCCCATTATTTCCGAGTGACGCAGCTCGGCCCCTTCATCGGCGAGCAGCCTCGCGATCACCATCGGTGAGTCTATCGCCGCATCGCCAAATTCGGCCGCGACAGCGGTTTCGATCGCCTCAATCTCTACGGCGCCCACATCCTCACAGTCGAGCTTCTCCCAAACCTCGATGATCAGATCGTCCTTTGTTCGGGCGGTCCAGCTCATACGTCAGCTCATTCGCCGCGGAGCGCGCGGACCATCTCCGAGGAAGAATGATCCTTAGGATCGCCCACTATGGCGGTGCGACCACCGAGCTCCTGCATTATCGCGCGTTCGGGAACTGACTCGACTGTATAGTCGGTGCCCTTGGCGTGTACGTCCGGCCGCGCGAGGCGCAAAAGTTCCTCTACTGTGGGCTCATCGAATATCGTTACAAAATCGACACAGGCTAGGGCAGCGACAATCTCGGCACGTTCGGTTTCCGGGACGTATGGCCGCCAATCGCCCTTGAGCAGACGAGCTTGGCGGTCGGAATTCAGGCCAACGATCAGTACGTCGCCGAGCCCTTTCGCAGCCTGCAGATATCGCACGTGACCAACATGGAGCAGGTCAAAACAGCCATTTGCGAGGACGAGCGAAAGGCCCTGATCTCGGATCGTGCGGAGGGTGTCTCCGATCTGAGAGCGATCGAGGATCTGGCCTGAGTTCCTGTTAGGCATTCGATTGGGACGAAAGAGAGGTTTGCCGGGCGAGCGATCCAAGAAGCTCTTCAATACCGACGCAAGCGGTGCCTTTTTTCATGACGCCAAGGCCACCCGCGTGATTCGCAATGCGCGCTGCGGATAAGAAATCGAGTCCGGCAGCGACGGAAAGCGAAAACGCGGCGATCACCGTATCGCCTGCACCGGTCACGTCGACGGGTTCGAGCGAGCCGACAGCGTCGATCTGAGTTGTCCGGCTCGATTCGAAAAGCTGCATTCCCTTGTTTCCATTTGTTACGAGTAAGGCGTCGAGGCCGATCTCATTCGCAAGATTTGCACATTGGGTTGGTGTAAAGCCCCGGCCGAGAATCTGCTCGACCTCATCTTGATTCGGAGTTGCGGCCGTCGCACCTGCAAACTCGCGCAATCGAAATCGCGAATCAACGATGATCGGCACGCCCCGCTCGTCGGCAATGCCTTTGGCCGCCGAAAATACGTCTGCCGTCGCGACGCCGTAGTTGTAGTCGGACACGATGATCGCTTCCGCCTCGTTGCATGCCGCGCGGACGCGCCCGATCAGGGCGTCGACGATTGCCTCCGACAGAGTAGAAGAGTTCTCGTAATCGATGCGGATGACCTGCTGCTTCCCGGCATTCGGCTGGCCGCCGATGACGCGAACTTTAGTCGTCGTAGTCACCGACGCGTCTGCCAGTACGGATTCCGTCGACACTCCTTTTGATCGCAAGCTCTCGAGCAGCAAGGCGCCATTCGCGTCGTCGCCGACGATGCCGACGATAGAAGGCGTTCCGCCGAGAGACGCGACATTCGCCGCCGCATTTGCCGCCGCGCCGGGCAGCGTCGTCGTCTCGTCATGTCGCAGGATAAAAACGGGTGCCTCACGCGAGACACGAGCGATCGTTCCCGACAAGTACTGATCTGCGACGAGATCGCCTATGACAGCGATCTTGCGGCCCGGGAATCTTTTTCTAACTTCTTCTAGGACGTCGGACATTAGACAAGACGAAAATTACTACACTCCGAGGCAAAAGAAAAAAGGTTGAGAGCACGAATGCCCCCAACCTCTGATTATAAAGCCGCCGTGCCCTTAGTGCGTGTCGTAGCTGGCGACGGGGTTATCGTTAGCCACGCCCCAATTCGAGCCTGTGAGATTGTTGTAGTTGCTCAAGCTGGTCAGCACGTAGAAAGTGCCGTTGGTGTCACGCCAGACCGAAATATCAGTCTTGCCGTCACCGTCATAATCGTTCTGCGTAATGATATCGCTGCCGGTGAGCCCGAATGTCGCGGCGAGAAGAGAGCCGTCCATGCTTCGTCGGATATACCAGACGAGATTTGAGGTCGGCGTTGAGCCTTCGCGAACTACAGCGATATCGGTCTTTCCGTCGCCATCATAATCGCCCGGAGCGATTAGATCATTAGACAGGCCCCAATTCGTGATTATGAAGCTTTGGTCGGTGCTCTTCTGGATGTAGAAGGTCGACTGCGAAGCTGCCGTCGAGCCGGGACGCTGGACGGCGAGGTCAAATTTAAGGTCGCCATCATAATCGCCTGGTGCGACGTAGTCGCCCGTCAAACCAAACTGGACGGCCCTGTATCCCTGATTTGAGCTCTGCAAAATGTACCAGAACATGTTGCCACCGGTACGTCTTACTACCGCGAGATCGGTTTTGCCGTCTCCGTCGTAGTCACGGCCTACCGGCTCGTCGCCCGCGGTTCCGAACGCACTAGCAAAAAATGTAGAGGTCGCGCTGTTTAGCCGATACCACACACCATCGGTGTCGCGCCAAACTGATATATCGCCCTTTCCGTCACCGTCAAAATCGCCGGGGGCGGCATAATCGCGATCATAGAGACCCCACTGCTGGATGATATTTCCGCTGCCATTGCTCTTATTGACGTACCAAACGTTGTTGCTGGGACGCCAAATCGTGAAGTCGGCCTTGCCGTCTGCCTCATAGTCCATCGCGGTACGCAGGCTGAGCTGCGCCATCGCCGCCACCGAAAACGAAACAGCGATAGCTGTCACAAAGATTGACCTGCCCAAAATGGCAATTACATTTCTCATGTTCGATAATACCTACAGTGAAGTGATGATGACTAAACGTACAGCGGCCGTACGAGAAAACGTATAAACCTAAATATACAACTTTTCAGACCAGTCGTGCAAGAAAATGCCGAAGCTCCTATAAATCCAATAAACTGGCACAATCGACAGCTTTCCAGTGTTCGTTCGAGGCATTAGACGCTCCGCCGCGTCGAAAAGTTGGAAATCGAAGTGACATTAGTTTCGTCGTTGCGTGACCGTAAATGTCTGTCCCGCGATCGACATAGTGCCGGTGCGTGCAATAGTCCTAAGCGTAGACACGCGGAAGGTGACCAAGCCGTTACCGCTCAGCGTCTCGGGACTGATCCGCGTGATCCACTGCGAGTTGCTTCTGACGAGATAGTCGCAGTTCGCTGCCGCGCCAATGCTTATCGTAAATACGCCGCCTTTTGTCCGTATGTTGATCCCGCCGTTCGCATTCGTGAATGCACAGACGGTGGGCGTTTGCACGGCCCGGGCAGCATTCAAACGCCCGCCGGTTTTGTTGAATCCAGTAAAAGCCGGGAGCGGATCGACCGCATTCATAAGGGATGCCTTTAGCGAGGCGACCGACAGCGCCGGATTCTGGGCCGCGAGCAAGGCGGCCGCGCCGGAAACGTGCGGTGCCGACATCGATGTGCCGCTAAGATTGCCGTAGCTCGAGTTTGAACTCGAGAATGTGCTGCGAATACCGACGCCAGGAGCGGCGAGGTCCACGCTGACGGCCCCGAAGTTGAACGCCCGGGCGTCAGAGGCGTTTGATCCGCCGACCGAGATGATACTCGGCGAAGTATAGCTCGCCGGATAAAATGGGGAGACGTCATTATTTGTGCCGGAATTGCCGGCCGAGAAGACATTTAGGATGCCCGCGTTGCCGAGTTCGTCGATCGCATCCTTTGTGGCCTGGTCGTGGCTGCAGGCTTCGTTGCAGCCGCCGTATGAGTTGTTCGAGACGCGTATATTCACGCCTCGATTTTTCATCATCAGCACGTACTGATAAGCGGCGATCAGCATGGCCGACGTCGTGTCATTGCCTGAAGCACTGTAGATTTTGATGGTCATTATCCGTACGTTCCAGTTGACGCCGACAACGCCAAGCAGATTATTCCCGACAGCACCAAGCGTGCCCGCAGTATGTGTGCCGTGGCCGTTCTCATCGATTGGATTAGAATCGTTGAATCGGAAATCCCACCCGTAGAAATCGTCTATAAAGCCGTTATTGTCATCATCGACTCCGTTGCCGTTGATCTCGCCGGGGTTTGTCCAGATATTTGGTGCGAGATCTTGGTGCGTATATCGAATGCCGGTGTCGATGTTTGCAACGACGACGTTCGGGCTTCCAGTCGTTATATCCCATGCGGCAGGGGCGCTGATTTTCGTCAATCCGTAGAGCAAGCCAGCCGTAAAGTCGGGATCGTTTGGCGTAGCGTCGAGACGGTAATAAAAATTAGGTTGTGCGTACTCGACCTCGGGGAGCTGCGAATAGCGGCGAACGGCATCCTTCGTGGACATTGAGCCGTCGAGGGCGAGCCTCGTCAGGCCGGAAGCGCCGAGCTTTTCGAGGGTTCGCGCGCCGAATCTGTCAGCGACTTCGTTCGCTTTTTGTTCGCCCGTTTGCGCTCGAAACTTTACAAGTACCTCGCCCTCAACCCAGTCCTGAGCTGCGGCACCGACGGCACCCGCTAGTAGGAAGAGACTAACAAGGAGAAATTTGACTGTGGCGTGCATACAATACTGCCGCCTGCCGGCGTCGCCTGGAGGGGAAAAATTAAGTGGGGCGGCTAGTGGGATTCGAACCCACGACATCCTGAACCACAATCAGGCGCTCTAACCACTGAACTATAGCCGCCACAAACGAAATTCAGATCCGCGGTCTGAAATTTCAAACTAATCTTTGCCCCCGGCACGACTCGAACGTGCGACCCACAGCTTAGAAGGCTGTTGCTCTATCCGACTGAGCTACGGGAGCATACAAGAGCAACTTATGATATTAGACGCGAGGGCGGCCCAAGTCAACTTTTTGCCCGCTCTGCGTGTGTTCCTCGAGTCTTGCGATCATCTGGTCAAACACCTCGGCGAGGTCTAATTCGCTGGTGTCTATGACAATCGCGTCGCTCGAGATAGTTAGCGGGGAATCCTCTCGGGAGACGTCGCGCTCGTCGCGTTCATTGATCTCAGCGAGCGTCTGTTCGAAGGTCGAAATGCGGCCCTTTGCCTGGTCCTCGATGTAGCGGCGGCGGGCACGCGCCTCGGGCTTTGCGGTGAGAAAGAATTTCAGGTCGGCGTTTGGAAAGACGACGCTTCCGATGTCGCGGCCCTCGAGGACACAGCCATTCGGGGCAGCCTCGCCGATCGCACGTTGGTGCTCGACCATGATACGTCGCACCTCTGAGACGGTTGAGATCACCGAGGCCTGCTGGGCGACGTCGAGCGTTCGAATCTCGACAGAGACGTCTTCACCATCCAGCATCACCTTTAACGAATCCGGTTCGCCCACGAGCTCGATATTCGCGGTTTCAGCGATATCGACAATTCTATCTATGTCGCGTGGCGGGACATTCGCTCTCGAGACGGCCAGTGCTACGGCACGGTACATAGCGCCGGTGTCGAGATATAACAGGCCGAGTTTTTTCGCGAGCATTTTGCCAAGCGTAGATTTCCCGGCACCGCTCGGCCCGTCGATGGCGATTATCATTGGATAGATTTCTTGATCTTCGGCGGTAGTTTATCAAAAACAAGCTGGTAAGATGCACCAATCAGGGCTTCAACTTCTGTGCGCGGGAGGGCTTTAATATTGTCAATATGCACCCATTTATAGCGGCCTACATAGGCTGCAGGGGCGATGCCCTCCCGTTCGATCAGCTCGGCAAACTTTTCAGGAGTGCATTTGAATGAAATTCCACCTTCGCTCGAGTCCGCCGACGTTACACAAAACATTTTCGCACCGACCGAGAAACACAGGTCGGCGCCCCATTTGATGTCCTCGGTGGTACCAGGAAGGGCGAGGCAGAATTTTCGCAAATTCTCGATGGCCATTTGGCGCTAGTTGTCGTTACGCAGAAGTCGTCGATCGCTCGACGTTGCGTTTTCGATCTCGAAATCTTCATCGCGTTCGTCGTCCGCTTTTAATGGATACAAATTATAAACGAACGTGCCGCCATCAATCATGGCTTGATCGAAGTACTCAATGTCCGGATCACCCGGTTCGAAATCCTTAAAATCTATCCACGATCTGCCCTGTTCTCCGATTATTATCCACTCCTTTTCGACTTCGTATCTCGCCAGGTGCTCGGCGCCATCCTCCCACGCGTAGAGTAACCAGCAATCAACATAGGCCCCGCCAGACTTCTCGTACTCTGGAGTGGCGGGTTTCGGAACAACATGGAAAGTTATGCACCACATTATTAAAGCAAGGTTCGCGAGGCGGCTAGTACACTGTCGATACAGTCCCTTGATACGTCGCAGTGCGTCACCATTCTAATCGAGCTACCAAAGCCGATAGCGAGTATGCCTTTCTTCTCCAGTTCACCGACAATCGCAGCGGATGTTTTTCCGGTAGCGGAGATATCAAAGATGACGATGTTCGTGATGGCCTGCTCGACGTCTATAGAAATACCCGGAATTTGGGAAAGTCCTTCTGCCAGCCGCTTCGCGTTAGCGTGATCTTTATGCAACCGTTTTGGCGATTCCTCTAGAGCGATGAGCCCCGCAGCCGCGATGATCCCTGCTTGCCGCATTCCGCCGCCAAGCCGCTTCCGCCAGATCCGGGCCTCTGCGATGAAATCTTTCGCACCGAGGAGCATTGAACCGATCGGCGCTCCGAGACCTTTGGATAAACAAAACTGTACGGAATCGCATCCGCGAGTCAGGTCCGCGACGGACGTATTTAAAGCCACTGATGCGTTAAAAATCCGAGCGCCATCCATGTGGACGGGCAGGTTAATCTTGTGGGCATTCTCGCAAATCTCGGCACAGTGCTCAGCCGTCATTACGCTGCCGCCTGCAAAATTATGCGTGTTCTCGAGGCAGATCAGACCCGTCGGAGCCGTGTAATAAGGAAGGTCGATGTGCAGCGCCGACGCGATCTCTTCCCATGTCAAATGTCCCGAACCGTCGCCGCTCTTTACGGGACGGATCATCACCCCCGAGACGGCTGCCGGAGCGCCCATCTCGTAGTTGAAGATGTGCCCGCGTTCCTCGATCACAACCTCCTGGCCGGGTCGCGTGTGAAGCTTGAGCGCGATCTGGTTGCCCATCGAGCCCGTCGGAACAAAAAGAGCCGCCTCCTTTTCGAAAATCTCAGCGGCTCGATCCTGAAGGCGGTTAACCGTTGGATCTTCGCCGTAAACATCGTCGCCAACCTCGGCCGCGGCCATTGCCGCCCGCATGCTTTCGGTAGGCTTTGTGACTGTGTCGCTGCGGAGGTCGATCATCGGTTGCTCTATTTTACGCTTCGAACGAGTCTGCGTTCCAACCAGCACTCTGCGCTCCGGCTCATCATAGCCAGCCGGTCGCCGCTCAGCGTGAGCAGCCGCTGGCGCGGCGGTCGTCGAATCGGAGTTTCATCAGCCATTGCTGTTTTGAGCTAATGATTGGGCAAGGGCGGCCCCGAGCTTTTCGAGAAGCGATTTGGTTTTCTCATCCGTCATTTCTACGGAGTCGCCGTCGAACTTCGCCGGGACGAATGGCACCGCGATCTCCATCGGCAGCACGTGAGTTCCCATTATCGTCAACACGCCACGCAGGTGCGCAAGACAACGAAGTCCCCCGAATTGGCCCGGCGAGGCGGCCATTATCGCAGCCGTTTTCCCTTTGGAGACGCCATACATTGGAAACTTGTCATTTGCGCGCGAGGTCCAATCGATTGCGTTCTTAAAACCGCCCGGAATCGACGCGTTATACTCGGGCGACGCAAATAAGAATCCATCGTGAGCTGCCATAACCTCCTGCAGCTTTGCCGCGTTCTCATCGAACGCTACATCCTGAATGTCGTTGTCGTAGATCGACATCGGATAGTCGCGCAGGTCGACGATAGTTACGTCAGCTCCCGCCTCGCGGGCACCTCCCGCGGCGATGGCGAGTATGCGTTTGCTGTAAGCGTGTTCGCGGAGACTGCCCGCGATGGCAAGAATTCTTGGCATTGTCTTAGTCTTCGATCTTATCCACTCGCTGCTGGTGACGGCCGCCCTCGAATTCGGCCGAGAACCACGCTTTGATTATTTCAGCGGCCTCCTCGCCAGTTGTAAATCTAGCGGGCAAAGCGAGGACATTCGCGTTGTTATGTTCACGGGCGAGACGGGCTATGTCCGGGCGCCACGCAACGGCAGCACGCACGCCGTGAACCTTATTCGCCGCGATTGCCATTCCCGTACCCGACCCGCAGATCAGAAGCCCTTGTTCGTATTCCCCGCTCGAGACGGCATCGGCAACCTTGCGTGCATAGTCCGGATAATCGACCGAGTCGCAAGAGTCGGTACCCATGTCCTCATATGCGACACCGATCTCATCGAGCGTTCGCTTAATATTCTCTTTCCCCTCAAATCCGGCGTGGTCGGCCGCGAGTGCGATTTTCATAATGTGTTTTGTTCAAAATTTATTCTATCGCGTGCTTTACGTCTTTGCGACTTTCGGAAAAATCTCCCGCAAAGTCGCAAAGCCGCGAAGGGGAAGCAAACGGAACTTGTTATATACTCCTACAGGCCCTATGATGCTGAAGCTCTCGACAGTTTGTTTCCTATTCCTGTTCCTGTATTTCGCGGGTTTCGCGGCTAATGTTTCCGCGCAGGATTTTTTGCCCGAGCTAGTTAAGCGAATAAAGCCATCGGCCGTCGCGGTCGAGACATTCGATTCGAAGGGAAACGTTGTCGCCCGGGGCAGCGGATTCTTCATCGCCGCCGATCGAGTGATAACAAATCGCCACGTTATCGAACGTTCGAGCCGCGTCGAGATCAGCCTGATTGACGGGAAGCGCTTTCCCGTACGCGGCGTCCTTGCGATCGACGGTGAGGGCGATCTCGCTCTACTGCAGGTCGATTTGCCGCGTGCACTCGCAATTCCGCTGCCGATTGTTCGTGCCGTGCCGCAGGAAGGCGAATCCATCGTCGTGATCGGCAATCCCTTTGGACTCGAGGGTAGCGTTTCGAATGGGATTGTCTCGGCCGTCCGCGAGATCTCGGGTTACGGCAGGATCATCCAGATCACAGCATCGATCTCGCCGGGCTCGTCCGGTTCGCCGGTCGTGAATATGGCGGGACAGGTGATCGGCATTGCGACGCTGCAGGCGGCCGAGGGGCAGAATTTGAACTTCGCGATTCCCGCGGAGCGAATTGCCCAACTCAAGATCACTGAGCTTCAAACCTTTTCAAATCTCACCGCTGAGACGCAGAAGAATAAACGCAGCGCTGCAGAACGCCTTTACCTGCAGGGTCTCGCGCAGCTGTCGCGCGATGATTTTGCGCGAGCATTGCCTTATTTTGAACGTGCGACGGAGGCCGACCCTAACTACGCCGAGGCGTGGTATCAAGCAGGCTATACCTACGGCATTTTGAATCGTCACGCGGATGCGCTTCGTGCGTCGCGAACCGCTGCTCGACTTCGCCCCGAGTGGCCGGCGAGCTTTATCAATATCGGTGCCTCCAGCCACGCTTTGGGCCAATACAAAGATGCGCTCGATGGCTACCGAACCGCAGCGAGGCTAGACGAAAACAACGCCGACACGCAGTACGCGATCGGCCTGACACTCGGAAAAATGAACCGCACGGATGAGGAAATACTCGCTCACCGCCGCGCGGTCGCGTTGAAACCAGATCACGCCGCATCGCTCGAGCGCCTTGGCCTCGCTCTGTTCAAACAAAAACGATTTGCCGATGCGGCCGCTGCGTTCGATCAGCTGAAGACTTACAAACCCGACGCGAAAACCTACAACTTGCTGGGCGAGAGCCTATATGAGATTGCGAAATTCGACGAGGCGATTGAGGCCTTTAACAACGCGTTAGGTTACGATTCCCTGATGGACAAGGCCCGCTACAACCTCGGCCGCGCGTACCTGCTGCAAGGCTCACGCGAGATGGCCCAGACGCAATACGAAATCCTCCGCAGCTCGCGCAGCGACTGGGCCGATCGCCTTTTTGTCCTCATCAATCCCTAGGACTTTCCTTCCGATTTATAAGGCTGGCCACAAAGCCTGCGCCGAAGCCGTTGTCGATGTTAACAACGGTGACGTTTGACGAGCAGGAGTTGAGCATCCCTAGCAGTGCGGCAATGCCACCGAATGATGCGCCGTAGCCGATGCTCGTAGGAACGCCGATGACAGGCACTGCGACGAGGCCGCCCACGACGGATGGCAGCGCGCCTTCCATACCAGCGGCGACAATAACTACCCGAGCGCACGCGAGGGTTTCGCGTTGAGAAATTATTCTATGGATTCCGGCGACGCCTGCGTCCCAGATTCGCGTGACGCGATTACCCATCGCTTCTGCAGTCAGAGCCGCTTCTTCCGCGACCGGAATGTCGCTCGTGCCGGCGGTGACGACTGCTATCTCCCCGGCGCCTTTTTCGTCCCGGTCACGCCTAAGCCTGATCATTCGCGCGGACTCGTGCCACTCGGCCTCAGCGACAATGTTCCGAACGTCGCCGTAAACGGCAGCGTCCGTGCGAGTTATAAGAACGTTTGGTGCTCGAGCAATAAGTTTCTCAAAAATCCCTGTGATCTGTTCACGCGTTTTGCCCTCGCCAAAGATGACCTCCGGAAATCCTTGCCTATGTGCGCGGGCATGGTCAACCTTTGCGTAGCCGACGTCTTCGTACGAGAGGTTCTTTAGCCGCTCGACGGCCTCATCGCGCGCGAGATTGCCCGACGTTACAGCATCCAGAATCGATTTAATTTCGTCGGCATTCATCGAACGTTAATCTACATTATTGTCTATTCAGTTAGTAGTTATCAGTTATGTGTTAGTAGTTTCCGGAAACTATCAACTCATAACCATCAACTATTAACTGCATCGTTTGTTAATATTTTTGTATGGAATTAACCGTCGCCGTCACCGGCGCATCCGGCACGATATACGCGCACAAGACGCTGCAGCTGCTCGCCGCAAGCGGCGTCGTCGAGACGATCAACTTGATCGTGTCGGATACTGCGGCCACGGTCGCGCAGGTCGAGATGGGAGCTAATCTGCGAGACGTCGACACGGCGAAGATTAACGCCTGGCTTGGGCTCGGCGCCGACTCAAGCATCATCCGTTACTGGCGGCTCGATAATTTTGCGGCTAAGCCGTCGTCCGGGTCGAACAAGCAGGCCGGAATGATCGTCGTGCCTTGCTCGATGGGAACGCTCGGAGCAATCGCCTCGGGTTCGGGGACAAACCTGATTCACAGGGCCGCGGACGTCTGCCTGAAGGAAGGCCGGAAACTACTCCTGGTTCCGCGCGAGACGCCCTACAACGCGATACATCTCGAGAATATGCTCCGTCTCTCTCGTGCGGGAGCCCAAATCCTGCCCGCCTCACCCGGCTTCTATCATCGACCGAAGAGCATAGACCAGCTAGTCGAACATCTATGCTTTCGTATACTCGACCAATTCGACATACCCCACGAGCGGAAGACCCAGTGGACAGGTGACGAAGTAGCGAATGGATAGACACGACATCCCGACAGTCGCTCTAGTTTTCTTTCTGATTGCTCTTACGATCGTCTTCGTGGCAGTGCTCGCGAAGGCATACAAAAATTGGAAACCGTGAATACACTTTCTTCCTCCGAGCGCTTCACCAACCGCGTCGCGAATTACGTCAAATATCGCCCGGGCTACCCAACGGCGTTGACTCAATATCTCGAGAAGTGCTGTGGACTCACCGGCGAATCGGTAATCGCAGACATAGGGAGCGGCACGGGAATTTCCGCAAAGCTCTTTCTTGAAAATGGCAACAAGGTTTACGGCGTGGAGCCGAACGACGCGATGCGCCTCGCGACTGAAAACTATTTGGATGGATTTCAAAACTTTTGTAGCCTCCCGGGCACGGCGGAGGCGACGGGCCTCGACCGAGAGTCAATCGATCTCACGATCGCCGCGCAGGCCTTTCATTGGTTTGATCCTGAAGCATCCAAAAGGGAGTTTTGCAGAATCTTAAAACCGGACGGACACGCCGTCTTGATTTGGAATGAAAGGAAACTCGATGCGACGCCTTTTCTTGACGAATATGAACAGTTGCTGCTCAAATACGCGACCGATTATCGAAAGGTCAGACACGAAAACGTCGATACGGATCGCATCGCCGCATTTCTCGGCCATGATTTTGGGACGGCGGTTTTTGAGAACGAGCAGGAGTTCGATTTCGACGGAATAAAGGGCCGGTTATTGTCCTCGTCGTACATGCCGGACGAGGCTTCGCCGCATTATGCCGCGATGATTGAGGAGCTAAAGGCGCTGTTTGCGAAACATGCGGAAAGCGATAGAATATCCGTTTTGTACAACACTAAGATTTACCACTCTCCCGCCTCCAATTTATGTCAGTAAAAGCTGAAAATGCTCTCTCGCCTCGTACGATAACAGTCGCTCACTCGCCGGACTCGGACGATGCGTTTATGTTTTACGGTCTCGCGACAAATAAGCTCGAGACGCCCGGTATTAAGTTTGAACACACGCTCAAGGACATTCAGTCTCTAAATGAGGACGCGAAGAATGGCGTTTTCGACGTCACCGCGATCTCGTTCCATGCCTACGCCTACATCGCCGATAAATACGCGTTGCTGCCGCATGGTGCGAGCATCGGAGATAAATACGGGCCCATCGTCGTGTCGAGGGATCCAAGGGACGCGAGTGAGATAGCGTCGATGAAGATCGCGATTCCCGGCGAACTTACGAGCGCGTTTCTCGCCCTCAGGCTATACAGCCAAAAGTTCGAATATATAGTCGTGCCGTTCGACGAGATCATCGATGCGGTAATAGACGGAAAGGCGGACGCGGGATTGCTGATCCACGAGGGCCAGCTCTTCTACAATCAGATGGGCCTGCACAAGGTGCTCGATCTGGGCGAGTGGTGGTACGAGAAGACGGGCTTGCCGCTGCCGATGGGCGGTAATGTGATTCGGCGCGACCTCGGTGAGGATCTGATGAAACAGGTGTCGAAACATCTGCACGCGTCGATCGTCTATTCGATGGAAAATCGAGAGGACGCCCTCTCATACGCCATGCAATTTGCCCGCGATATGGAGCCGGCATTAGCAGATCGCTTTGTCGCAATGTGGGTAAACGATCTTACGCTCGACTATGGGTCACGGGGCCGCGAGGGCGTTCGCCGCCTGATGAAAGAGGGCTTTGCCGCGGGCATCATCCCGCACGAAGTTACGATCGAGTTCGTGGAATAATTCCGGAAAGAGCGCACGCGCGAGACAAGTTTTCCCAACCCTAGGGCCGAAGCTCGCATCCAAGACGCGACGGTAAAAAGACATGAGAAGACTTGCGCTCGCATTATTCGTATTTTCCCTGGTTGCCTCGGCTTTCGGACAGACGTCTGAGAGCGTTAAACGCGATCTGAGCCCCGCTGAGATCGACCAAATCGTCAAAAAGTTTTCGGCAAACGAGGCCTCGTTTCGTGAGGCACTCACGAACTACGCTTTCAAGCGCAAGGCAATGGTGAATATCATCGGGCTGGGCGGCCAAATTGCGGGAACTTACCGCCGAGATTCGCACATGGTGATCAACTCGGACGGCGGTAGATTCGAGAAGATTCTCTTTTTTCCGGTTGCGACCACTCCGCCGGGATTTGTGACACCAGAAGACCTAGAAGACCTCGGCGGTGTGAACCCGTTCGCGCTCGAACCGAAATTCATCTCGCAATACAATTTTTCTTACATGGGAATTGAGCGTATCGACGATTATGACCTGCATGTATTTGATGTGACGCCGAAAGTGATTCCCGATCCGAAGAAATCCAAACTACGGCTTTTTACGGGCCGCGTCTGGGTAGATACAAGGGATCTGATGATCCTAAAGTCTCGCGGTAAGGCGGTGCCGGAGACAAAGGTGAACAAATTTCCGGTGGTGGAGACGACGCGGGAGCAGATTGACGGGAGGTATTGGTTTCCTGTCGACGCTCGATCGGACGATGAACTGGTTTTTGGAAACGGAGACGTCGTGAAGATAAGACTGCGAGTAAAATTCTCCGAATACGGACTCGGTCGGACGGATGTTCGCATTGGCGACGAGGAGGAGATCGTTCCAGATCCTACTCCTACTCCGGCGCCTGCTGCTTCGCCTTCGCCGACGCCGAAGAAGCCATAAGCTCACGTGCTATCGCTAGCCGTGTGTCATATAGCAACTCATCTACATCCCTGCCGTCCGCCTCTATCGGCGGCAGGATTACCATCTCGATCGTCCCTGCATACGCGACGCCTGTTTTCTTGCCCATCAGCCGATCGGTGTTCTTGATCGCGACCGGAACAATCGGCGCCTTTGTTTGAATGGCAAGGTGAAATGCACCTTTCTTGAATGGCAGCAGTTCACCCGGCATGGCACGTGTCCCCTCGACAAAAATGCCGAAGGAGTAACCCGCCTCCATCACCGAGCGAGCCTTCTCCATCGATGCGAGTGCGCGTTCGGGGTTGGAGCGGTCGATTGCGATCACATTCGCGAAGCTCATGCCCTGCCCCATAATGGGCACCTTGAGCAATTCTTTTTTGGCGACGATCCCGACGCGTGGGCCCGCGTACCGAAACAGCATGGCTGTGTCGAGATACGAGCGATGATTCGACGCGAACACGTAAGAGCGGTTGGGATCGAGATGCTCAGAGCCGCTGACCTTTACGCGAATGCCGGAGGCAGCAAGCCAATTCTCCGCGCCCCATAATGCGATTGGATAGAACCATAGCCGTCGGTTGATTAGATACAGAATGATGAGCGCCGGGAGCGCAATCACGAGCAGCATCGTGCCCGCAACGAGCCAACTCCACCAGTACCTTATTTTTCCGAAAGAACGGGATTTGCTAGACTTCGTGACAGGAAAGCCTAGGTTTGAGTTGGTTTTAATCGCAGCGAGTTGTTCGGGGTTTAGGCCCGACAACGTGGCCGAAGCGTTGTGAGCACTTTTATCAATTCCGGTATGGGTCATCAAAGTAGCGGCGGTGTGGTGCCGTCTTGCGTTTTCATCTTACTGCTTTCGTTCGCGATTGTCGCTCAGGTTCCGAGTCCGCGATCGGTTCTCGGTTTTCATCCGACGGACGACCGAACGATTGCGGATTGGAATCAAATTGCCGATTATTTTGCACGGCTCGATAAGGCGAGCAAGAACGTCGCGGTCCGGGAGATCGGGAAATCAACTCTGGGTCGACCGCTCATCGTTGTGTTCATATCCTCGTCCCGCAACATCAAAAATCTCGAAAAGTATCGGCAGATGAATGCGCGACTCGCCGATCCCAGAACGGTCGGAAGTGAGTCTGAGCTTGCGAGTCTTATAAAGGACGGCAAGACTATCGTCTCGATAGCGTGCTCGATCCATTCGACGGAGATCGTGGCGTCGCAGATGTCGATGAATCTGGCATACGATCTCGCAACAGCGAAAGATGCCGAGACAAAAGAGATCCTCGAGAACACGATTCTGCTGCTGTTGCCATCTTCTAACCCCGACGGCATCGACATCGTCGCAAATTGGTATCGCAAAACGCTGGGGACCAAGAGTGAGGGAACTGCGCCGCCGGAGCTTTATCATCACTACGCGGGTCACGATAACAATCGTGACTGGTTCATGTTAAACCTCGCCGAAACGCAGGCGATTACAAAATTTTACTGGCGCGAGTGGTTTCCGCAGTTCGTATACGACATTCATCAGCAGGGGCAGAATGCGTCGCGCTTTGTGATTCCGCCATTTTTCGACCCGCCAAATCCGCGAATCGCACCTTCAATACTTCGAGAAGTCGGGCTCGTAGGTTACAAGATGGCCGCCGATCTGCAGGCGAAGGGCATCCAGGGCGTCGCGACCAACTCGACCTACGACACGTGGTGGCACGGAGGTTATAGAAGCGCTCCGTACTACCACAATTCGATAGGAATTCTGTCGGAAGCGGCGAGCGCTAATCTAATGTCGCCGGTCACCATAAAGCCGGAGGACCTTCGTCGGTCGCGAGGCGCTCGCGGCCTGCCTTCGCTGCTCGAGACGGCCACCAACTTTCCCGACGCTTGGCCCGGCGGCGATTGGCGGCCAAAAGACATTGCTGATATCGAGATGACCGCGTCGAAAAGTTTGCTCTCGCTCGCCTCAAAATATCGAGGACGATACCTGCGCAACTTTTACGATTACGGCAAGGCGAATCTCGAACTGAAAAAGGACGAGCCGGTCGCCTTTATCATCGGAGCGGGCCAGCCGAATGGAGAATCGATCTCACGTTTGCTCGAGATACTGATGGCACAGGGTATCGAAGTGCATAGACTGACGACCGAACTGCACTTAAAGATGTCGCAGGACGTCGCCGATTTTCACGAGATGCCATTGGGCAGTTTTTTGGTGTGGGTAAATCAGCCTCAGAAGAATAATATTCTCAGCCTCTTCGAACGACAGGTTTACCCGGACCGTCGCAATGCAAATGGTGAGGCCGAAGTGCCGTATGACGTCGCCGGCTGGACGCTGCCTCTGCAAATGGGCATCCAGGCGGACACGGTTTGGTCGGTCAGGGAAGAGGCTCCTCGGCGCTCGCTCGTTGCGGTGCAGTCGATCAATGAGGCGCGTTCCACGCTCAATCTTTCGCCGGCCGCGAAACCTTTCGCAAAAATAGCGAATGCGATGAGGACGAATTCTCGCGTCGGCCTCTACAAAGGCTTTACAAGCTCGATGGACGAAGGCTGGACGCGGTTTGTGCTCGACACGCATCAGATTCCATTTCGATCTATCACTGACGCCGATATGCGCAGTGGCCGGCTCGACTTCGACGCAATTATTTTGCCGGCTGATGGCGAAAATACGATCCTAGGAGGCCTCTCCGCCGATCGCTACCCCGAAGAATTTACAGGCGGCATTGGCGAGGCCGGCGTCGAGAATCTAAAGAAATTTGTGAAGGAGGGCGGTCGCCTGATCTGCTTCGACGACTCGTGTGACATGGTGATCAAGCGATTTAACCTTCCGGTAAAGAATGTCCTGGTCGGCCTTACGCGGGCTCAATTTTATAATCCGGGATCTGTCGTTGGGCTCGACGTCGACACTCGGCACCCAATCGCTATGGGACTGAGGAAAGACACCGCCGCGTATTTTTCTAACAGCTCCGCGTTCGATTTCTTAGAGGCTCCTGCGACAGCGTCGGGCCCGTCAAGCATGAGTAAGATGACAGTAATCGCACGCTATGCGTCATCGAACGCCTTGCTCTCCGGCTGGATGGTAGGCGAGAAGAATCTCAACGGAAAACCTGCGCTTATCGAAGCGGGGTACGGGAAGGGAAGCGTTGTCCTCTTCGGGTTTCGTCCGCAGCACCGCGGCCAAAGCTGGGGCACGTTTCCTTTTATTTTCAACGCCCTCGAAAAGTGATTTGATATCATTCGACAATGACCTTCCGATCCATCCTCGTCGTTATCGCTCTCTTGTCATTGCCGCTCTTGAATCTCTCGGCATACGAGGCTGAAAATTTCTTTCTTCTCCAAGAGGAGCCGCTAATCCGCATCGGCCTGCTGACGAACGCGGGCTCGGTTGCGATCACGACCGCCGACACGAGTCTCGTCGCGGTCAGCCCGGGCGAGAACTCAAGATTTCTAGCGTCAAATCGAGTTTCAGTTTCGGCTCGCAGCTATCGCCCGCCTGAGATCGAGAATTACCGCATTGAGTTTCAGAATGTGCCGAATCAAGGCGATGCCGCTGCCCTCGCAAATGACATTCGCGAAGCGACGGCCGAAACGGCAATTGCCAGCATCGACACGGCGACGAATTTATGGAAAGTCTGGGTCGGCCGCATACAGGAAACGACGATCGACGCCGACAATCTCAAGGCGAAGCTTGCCGGAAAAGGGTTTGATGATGCGGTTGTTGTTATCGAAAAAAAGACGGTTATCACGCCAGAGGCACGGGCTCTCTCGCAACAACTCCGGACCGCCGGTAAGTCGGAAGTTCGCAGCCTAACGCAGAAAACGGTGCTATCAAATCCGAACGTGACGGGCACAATTGATCCTAACCTTCGCGAAGTGATCATTAGTGGTGCGAGCGAGTCTGCTAAATATTCTTCACTGAAATCCGTGGCGTTCGGCAGCGTCAACGAGCGCGCAAATCCGGTAAAGCTAAACGGCAAATCTTATCGCGGCAAGATAGAGGTTTTTGTAAATTCTCGCGGCTCACTCACCGTCGTTAATGTCGTTCCGCTCGAAGATTATCTTCTGGGCGTCGTGCCCGCGGAGCTCGGCCTTCCGCAGCTCGAGGCACAAAAGGCTCAGGCCGTCGCTGCTCGCACATACGCAATGGCAAATGTCGGCAACTACGGCAATAAGGGTTTCGACATGGTGCCGACCGTCTGGTCGCAGGTCTATAAGGGCGTGTCGATCGAGACTACGATGGGCTCGCGCGCCGTTCGCGAAACTCGTGGCCTGGTCGCGACATATCAGGGCAAGCCGATCACGGCATACTACACCTCGACTTGCGGAGGGCGTACCGAGAACGGCGAGAATATTTTCGGCGAGGCATTGCCATACCTTCGCGGCGTGGAATGCTCGCTCGAGGGACGCAAGCATTTCGAATCATTTCTGATCAGAACGACCCGGCGGTCGGCACGGCTTCGGGAGGAGGGCAACCTGGAGCTCGCTCACTTCATGTCGCGCCTCGCGGTAAACGGCTTCTACCTTTCTACACCACAGTTCACGGATAATTGGTTTGAGGACATGCCGAGTGAGGGCGAGATGTCGAACTGGCTGAATCAACTGGCGACACGATTCGGTAAGACATTTCCGAACGTCAGCAAGGACACAGCGAAACCGACGGAACTCGCCCGCATTCTCGCGACGTTTCTGTATCCGCAGGGATTTGCCGACACGATGCTATCGGATTCGGACGTCAACTATCATCTCTCATTCGACGATGCGGCCGAGATTCCCAAGCAAAGCCGCGCCGAGATCGCAGTGCTCATTCGTGACGGATATTTTGCGATACATCCCGACCTTACTCTCAAGCCCGGCAAGCCGTTCACTCGTGCAAAATTGCTGCGGCTTATACGGCAGATTTACGAAAAGAAAAAATGGATGCCGCCGTTACAAACAGGTGTCGCGAACGCCACGGCCGACGGGAAACTCATGGTCAAGTCCGGCAAGTCGCAGCGTGAACTGATCGTGCGGACCGATGCGTTTTTGTTTCGCGAATTCGGCAACGCAATGCACGCGGTTCGCGAGGCTACGCTGTTAGGCGGTGAAACGATTGCTTTTCAGACCGATGCGAGCGGTGCGGTAACGTATCTCGAAATTCGACCGATTGACACGCCGACCACTGCCGAGCGCATGTCGCCGTGGGTCTACTGGAACAAGAGTGCGTCGGCCTCGGACGTACAGTCGCGCCTCTCGCGCTACGTGAGCGGGATAGGCACGCTGTACGACGTTAATGTGAAACGTGTCGGCTATTCGCGTCGCCCGGTCGAGCTCGAGATCATCGGTTCAAACGGTACGAAGATATTGAAGGGCGGAAAGATTCGCTCGGCACTTCGACTGCCCGAGCAACTTTTCGTGATGAATAAGCAGTACTCGGGTAATCGCGTGACGAATTACACCTTCACCGGCCGCGGCTGGGGTCACGGTGTCGGGATGTGCCAATACGGCGCGTTTGGCCTCGCCAGGCAGGGCGTCAAATATGATCAGATCATTAAGCACTATTACACCAACGTCGACCTGACTCGATTGTATTGAATCGCTATTCGGACTCATCGTCGTCCGCTCTCGGACGTGCGTTTCAAATCTTCCGCGATCGCTGGATAAATCGATGAATGCACGAGGCCCGGGTGTCTTCCGCCGTACTCCTCGGGGACGTCCCGGGTTGCGTCGCTCGGTATGAGCAGAGGAATCAGACAACACGCGGCGAGGGCGTAAGGCCGCCAGGCGGTGGTCGCGTCCTCGGTGCGAGGCGTCATCTGGCGAGACGCTTGATATGAGCGCGAACGATAGATGTTTATCGCGAGTGCCGCGACGCCGATCGACACCATAATAATGTTGAGCGTTTGCCCGTTTGGCAGGCCCCAAAGCGTGTTCGGATAGTCGCGAAGCAAATCGATGGGTATTCGCAGGATTGCGTAAAGGATCACGAAAAGCGCGGCGACTCGTCCAGCGGGCACGTTGCGGCTTCGCACCCAGAGAAGGATCGGGACGAGCAGGAAATTCTTAAGCCCGTCGTAGAGCACGACCGGATGACGAAACCCTTCGACATCTGGAAACTGCACGCCCCAGGGCAAGTCTGTCAGGGTCCCGTAGATTTGCCCGTCGATGAAATTACCGATTCTGCCAAACCCAAGAATGACCGCCGCTGAGATGGCGAGCACATCTAGTATTCGGCGCACGGGAGCACGGTAGAGAACGCAGAAAATGAGCACGCCCGCCGCACCGCCTACGATCAACCCGTGCGTTGCAAAACCTCCGATCCAAATGCTTGGGATCAGGTGCGGAAACTCTCGATAAAAATTCCACTCGTTAAAGGCAACGATAAGAAAGCGACCGCCGATGAGTACACCGATCGCGAAAAAAAGCGTGAGGTCGTATACCGAGCAAAGCGTTAGCCCAAGGCGCTCGCGATTGCGCCGCAGGAAAAGATGGGCGCTTAGAAATCCCAGCCCAAAACTCAACCCATACCACCAGATATGCACTCCGGCGATGGAGAAAATGATCGGGTCTATGTCGTGAATGAATGGACCTGGCATGAAAAAATACTCGTTAGGCCTCGCCCATGTCCCGCGGCGTGTTAGCACGGTCTGAACCGGGCGCCTCGTCCTTTGACGCGTCGGCGATACTTAGTTCGTACTTGCCTGCCAAGTGAGAGAAGAATTGCCGGATAAACTGCTTTACGCCCTCCCCCGGATCGAGAGACTGCAATATCTTCATATTTTCGTTACGGTGAAACTTTTCGTGCCTGTCCGCTCGCCCGAGATATCCCTGACGATACGCCGCCTCTGCAGTCAAAGCGCGCGTACCGGCAATCTCTGTGGGCGCAAGGAATCGAAGCGCGGCTCGACTTTCGGCCGGATCAGAAAAAAAGAACGGTCTTGAAATGCCTTGTCCAGCCACTCGATGGCTTGAGCTTTATCGCCCATTCCGCCTGCACCGATCTTCGAGGTAATGCGGTAATGCGACAGCTTCTTATCTGACAGATGTTCGTGCACATTATTCCGAATCATTGCGGCAGTCCCATTCGACGCACGAGGTCGGCGTAGCGCGGGTCGGTGCGGAGGTCTTCAAAAGCGAACCTCCAAGTAATCTCCGGCAATAAGACGCGACGTTGCTCGAAATCCCTTTCGAGCCAAGCGAATGCCTGATCTTCATCATTAAGACCGGCATACACACCGGCTATAGACTGTCCGTCAGCCTCATGCTTGACATACTTCTCTTCGAGTTCTTTCACTATCGCCAACGACTCGGCACGCCGCCCCGTAACGGCATAGCAGTAGCCTAAGCTACTCAAATATCTGGTTGCTCTTTTAGATAATTCAACTACTTTCTGAAGCTCCGCCGTTGCCTCTTCATAACGATGTTGTTTGAGATACGCGATGCCTAGAAGTTCGTGTGTCAACCGAAAGCTTGGGTCGAGTTCGATCATTCTTTTACACTGCTCAACTGCTGAATTAAGGTCATCCTTGAGGATATATACATACGCGAGGTTAGCACTGATGATCGGCGAAAGAGGGTCAAGCTCCTGCGCTCGCTTGATCTCTCTTAGCGCATCATCAAATTGCCTTTTATTTCTGAAATATATAGAAAACCAGATGCGTGCCGTCGCGTAGTTCGGATTGAGGCTGATGGCACGTTTGAATTCTTCCTCCGCTTCCGACCAACGCCACAGTTTTCGATATATGAGCGCTGAAGACGCATGCGCCTCGGCGAGCGAGTTATCAAGCTGAAGGGCACGGTCGGCGGCGGCTCTGGCTTTCGACAGCGTCTTGCTTGCCGGATCGCCGTACTCCTCCAATAACACATAGCTGTCAGCCAGTCCGACATAGCCGAGAGCATAGTTCGGGTCGCGGTCAATCGCTTGTTCAAACTGTTCGATCGCTTTCTTTATTCCGTCCTCAGTCCGTTTGTTCCAGAAGTATCGCCCCCTTAAATAAAGCTGATAGGCTTCGGCGTTTTCGGTGTAGTTTCTCGCCAGCTTCTGCTCGTCCGCGCCTGACAATTTTATTTTCAGGTTATTGGAAACGTCGCGGGCAATTTCAGTTTGCAGCGAGACCAGATTCGTCATTTGGCGATTATAAGTTTGACTCCAAATACCTTTATCCAATGCGACATCAATCAGTTCGACATACAAAGACAAATCCTGCCCGCGCTCGACGACGCGCCCGTTAAAAATCGCCTGCACGTTCAATTCTTTGCCGATTGTTTGCGCGTCCGTTTTTTTGCCTTTGTAGCGAAACACGCTCGAACTCGGTTTGACGTTCAGGTTTGGCAATTGCGACAAACTGCTGATTAGGGTTTCGGTCATTCCGTCCGAGAGATATTCAACATCAGTGTTTCCGCTTTGATTGGCAAACGGCATTACCGCAATTGATTCGATTTGCGTTGTTGGGCGAGTGGCGAAAAACCAATAACCTAATCCAATCGCCGCCAGCAGCAAAACCGATAAGGCGACCAATCCCAGTTTATGATTTCTGATTTCGGCGACGATATGTTCCGTGCTTGAAGTTGTGTGTGCCGCGCCGACGGTGATTGGCGTGACGGCTGGTTCGCGAAACGGCGCGGACTTACTGCGCTCCAGTTTATTTTGAAATTCTAAATCTTGCTTTGCGTCTTTCAAATCAATCAGCAAATCTTTCGCCGTTTGATAACGCTCGTCGCGGTCTTTTCTTAACGCTTTACCGACGATGCGCTCGATTTCGTGCGGCACATCCGGCACAAGCTCATTCAACGGAACAGGCTCTTTGTGCAAAATCAAGCCGATTGTTTCCATCGCGCTCCCGCCTTCAAACGCCCTTTTGCCTGAAAGCATTTCGTAAAGCATCACGCCACAACTGAAAATATCCGTCCGCGCATCAATCTGTTTGCCAACCGCTTGTTCCGGCGACATATAATTTGCCGTCCCGATAATCATTCCCGTTTTCGTCTGCGCTTTGATTGCCGTTGACGCTTCCGCGTCAATCGGTGCGGATTTATTTTCGGTTAGTTTGGCGATGCCGAAATCGAGCAGTTTAACCACGCCGTCGGGACGAATCATCACGTTGTCGGGCTTGATGTCGCGGTGAATTATCCCTGCGCGATGAGCGGCATCGAGCGCGCTCGCAATTTGCACGGCAACATCCAAACTCTCTTTGAGACTAAGCGGTTCGCGCCGCATGCAATTGCTCAAGGTTTCGCCTTCGACGTATTCGGAGGCGATATAATTTATCTCGTCGGTTGCGCCGGTTTCGTAAATTGTCAAAATGTTCGGATGATTCAAAGCCGAAACCGCTTCCGCTTCCAGCGCGAAACGGCGCATTCGTTCCGCGTCCTGCGCGAACGCGGCGGGCAGAATTTTGAGCGCCACTTTGCGTTTGAGCTTATTATCTTCCGCCAAATAAACTTCGCCCATTCCGCCCACGCCGAGTGATTTAATAATTTTATAATGGTTCAAACTTTGGCTGACGCGAAGTTTTTCGTTATTCCCGACAATCGCTTCCGCGACTTCACCGACGGCGGGCTGCTCCAAAAAAATGGCGGCATCTTCAGCGTTGGCAAGGAGCGATTCGACTTCGCGGAGCACGGCCTCATCGCCGCGGCAGTTTTCACCGACGAATCGCCGACGTTCATCCGGCGAGCGTTTCAGCGCGGCATCGAATAATTCTTTCACTTTTTGCCATTGGTCGGGAATCATCTGTTTTATTTGCGAAGTTCACGATATAGCCAAACCTTTGCCATATTCCAATCGGTGGCGACGGTGGCGCGTGAAATGTGTAATGCTTCGGCGGTTTCTTCTAAACTCAAACCGCTGAAGTAGCGAAGTTCGACCACGCGGGCTTGCCGTTCGTCCTGTTTGGCAAGTTTGTTCAAGGCTTCGTCCAACGCTATCAAATCCACCGAATCTTTTTCCGCCGCAACCTGCATCGCTTCTTCCAGAGAAAGTTTTAGATCATCACCGCCACGTTTTTTTCGATGCGTAGTTTTCGCGTAATCAACCAAAATCCGCCGCATCGCTTGTGCGGCAATCGCAAAAAAATGGGTGCGGCTTTCCCAATTTACCGAGCGTTGCTTAACCAATTTCAGATAGGCTTCGTTAATCAACGCGGTGGTTTGCAGCGTATGATCTTGCCGTTCTTTTCGCA
>Ga0136640_10000106_pt1 | contig 28254 bp, 26 predicted proteins | sample AntDrymUQ8642106_2_FD_105498 | JGI IMG/M metagenome (GOLD analysis project Ga0136640, IMG submission 105498) | Polar desert sand microbial communities from Dry Valleys, Antarctica - metaG UQ864 (21.06) | ecosystem: Environmental > Terrestrial > Soil > Desert | place: Antarctica: Dry Valley...
AGACGCGAGCGCGGCCGGCTCGACGGTACGGTTCCCGCTCGACGCCCGGGCGGCGGGCACCACAGCGGTGCTGGCCTACCAGGGCACGTCAGCCTCCGGGCCGGTCGGTGCCCTGGCCAGCGCCGCCGAGCAGCTGACCGGTCGCACGCACACCACCCCCAGTCTCGACCTGGGCAGCGCCGGCGCACCCGTCGTCAGCTTCTGGAGCAACCGCTCGGACACGACGGTCGGCTGGGACGTGCCGGCCCAGCTGGCGGTGCGGACGTCGTCGGCTGGCACCGGCGCGGCACACACCTCGGCGGTCGCCGCCGACTCGGGCGGGCCGGTGCCGGCTGGCGCAACCGGGGGGGTCACCGCCACCGCGTCCTCGGCCGGCACCGGGGCCACCACGATGACGCTGTTGCTCACCCCCGGGCGGTGACGCCGGGGCCGCCAACGCGGTAGGTGGTCCAGCTCGGCCACGACGTACCGTTGTACCTACACCCCCGCCTGTCTGTCCGCCGTGTGTGGAGAGGGTCACCAACCATGCAGCTGACCGGTCTGCTGGAGCTCATCTGCACCGAGCCGGTGCTCGCGTCGGCGCTCGAAGACGCGGGCACCGAGACGTCGCCGGGCAAGGCCGCGCTCGACCTCACTGGACCACCGGCGCTGCGACCGTTCCTTGTTGCCGGCTTGGTTGCCCGGGTGGGACGTACGGTGCTGGCCGTCACCGCCACCCAGCGTGAGGCCGAGGACTTGGCCGAGGCGCTCGGCGACGTGCTGGAGCCGGACACGGTCGCGCTCTATCCGCCGTGGGAGACGCTGCCGCACGAACGGTTGTCCCCGCGGTCGGACACCATCGGGCGGCGGCTTGCGGTGCTCCGCCGGCTGCGTCACCCCGATGCCGACATCGGCCCGACCGGGCCGCTGAGCGTCGTGGTGGCTCCCGTGCGCTCGGTGCTGCAACCGCAGGTGGCCGGGCTGGCCGACCTGGAGCCGGTACGCCTCCACGTCGGCGACGACGTGGACCTGGACGATCTGGTGCGCCGACTGGCTGCCGCCGCGTATGCGCGCGTCGACCTGGTGCAGCGCCGCGGCGAGTTCGCCGTCCGCGGTGGCATCGTGGACGTCTTCCCACCCACCGAGGAGCACCCGCTGCGGGTGGAGTTCTGGGGCGACACGGTCGACGAGGTGCGCACCTTCGCCGTGGCCGACCAGCGGTCACTGGCTGCTGTGGGCATGCTGTGGGCCCCACCGTGTCGTGAGCTGCTGCTCACCGATGAGGTGCGAGTTCGCGCCAGGCGGCTCGCTGAGCAGCACCCGTCGCTGGCCGAGATGCTGGTCAAGCTCGCCGACGGCCACCCCGTCGAGGGGATGGAGTCGCTCGCCCCGGTGCTGGTGGACCGGATGGAGATGCTCACCGACCTGCTGCCCGGCAACGGGCACGTCGTGGTGTGTGACCCCGAACGGGTCCGCACCCGCGCGCACGACCTGGTGGCCACCAGCGACGAGTTCCTGCAGGCATCGTGGGCGGCAGCGGCCAGCGGGGGACAGGCGCCGGTCGACCTGGGGGCGTCGGCATACCGCGCACTGGCCGACATCCGGGCGCAGTCGCTCGCCCGGTCCTTGCCGTGGTGGAGCACCTCACCCTTCGGGCTCGACCCGGACGCGCCGCGCGAATCCGTGCGTACCGAGGCCGGCGAGCTGGTCGACGTCGGTGTCGATGTGCACAGCGGCGCGGTGGACTCCCGCGCCGTCGACATCGAAGCGGCGCCGACCTATCGGGGCGACACCGAGCGGGCGGTCGTCGACGTACGCGGATGGTTGGCCCTCGGGCGGCGGGTCGTGGTCGTGACCCCCGGCCACGGACAGGCGCAACGTACCGTCGAGCTGCTTGCCGAGCACGACGTTGCCGCCCGGCTCGAGGAGGCGCTGCCTGCCGATCCCGACGCCGCGCTGGTGCACGTGGTGACCGGCTGCATCCCGCACGGGCTGCGCGCCGACGGATTGCGGCTCGTGCTGCTCACCCACGACGACCTCGTCGGCCAGCGTGCCGCCAGCCGCGAGGAGCGGCGGCTGCCCGCTCGGCGCAAGCGCCAGGTCGATCCGCTCGACCTGACCGCCGGCGACCTGATCGTGCACGAGCAGCACGGCGTCGGCCGGTACGTGTCGATGACCCAGCGCACCGTGCAGGGCGCCACCCGCGAGTACCTGCTGGTCGAGTACGCCCCGTCCAAACGTGGCCAGCCGGGCGACCGGCTGTTCGTGCCGGCCGACCAGCTCGACCAGGTCACCCGATACGTCGGCGGCGAGCAACCGACGCTGGACAAGCTCGGCGGTGGGGACTGGGCCAAACGCAAGGGCCGGGCCCGCCGCGCAGTGCGGCAGATCGCGGCCGAGCTGATCAAGCTCTACGCCGCGCGCCAGGCAACGAAGGGCTACGCCTTCGGACCCGACACCCCGTGGCAGCGCGAGCTGGAGGAGGCCTTTCCGTACATCGAGACCCCCGACCAGGCCTCCACCATCGACGAGGTCAAGGCCGATATGCGCAGAACGGTGCCGATGGATCGGCTGGTCTGCGGCGACGTCGGCTACGGGAAGACCGAGATCGCCGTGCGGGCCGCCTTCAAGGCGATCCAGGACGGCAAACAGGTGATCCTGCTCTGCCCGACCACGCTGTTGGTGCAGCAACACATGGAGACGTTCACCGAGCGGTTCGCGCAGTTCCCGGTGGTGCTGCGCTCGTTGAGCCGTTTCCAGACCGACGCCGAGGCCAAGCAGGTGCTCGAGGGGCTGGCCGAGGGCAGCATCGATCTGGTCATCGGTACGCACCGGCTGCTGTCCTCGCAGGTGCGGCTGAAAAACCTCGGGCTCGTCGTCGTCGACGAGGAGCAGCGCTTCGGCGTCGAGCACAAGGAGGCGCTCAAGCACCTACGGGCCGCCGTCGACGTGCTGTCCATGTCGGCCACCCCGATCCCGCGAACCCTGGAGATGGCCATCACCGGCATCAGGGAGATGTCCACGATCACCACCCCACCGGAGGAACGGCACCCGGTGTTGAGCTTCGTCGGCGGCTACGACGACGGGCAGGTGACCGCTGCGGTACGACGCGAGCTGCTGCGCGAGGGGCAGGTTTTCTACATTCACAACCGGGTGCAGTCGATGGACCGGGCCGCGGAGCGGCTGAAGCGGCTGGTGCCCGAGGCGCGGATCGCCACCGCGCACGGCCAGATGGGCGAGCACCAGCTCGAGCAGGTGATGATCGACTTCTGGGAGAAGCGCTTCGACGTGCTGGTGTGCACCACCATCGTCGAGTCTGGTCTGGACGTGTCCAACGCCAACACCTTGGTGATCGAGCGTGCCGACCTGCTGGGGCTGTCCCAGCTGCACCAACTGCGCGGTCGGGTCGGTCGCGGCCACGAGCGGGCGTACGCATACTTCCTCTACCCGAGCGACGCACCGCTGACCGAGACCGCGCACGACCGGTTGGCGACGATCGCTCAGCACTCCGAGCTCGGCGGGGGCATGGCTGTGGCGATGAAGGATCTGGAGATCCGCGGAGCCGGCAACCTGCTCGGCGGTGAGCAGTCCGGTCACATCGCCGATGTCGGCTTCGATCTGTATGTCCGCCTCGTCGGCGAGGCGGTCGCGGAGTTTCGTGGCGACACCCAAGCGGTGGAGCCTGAGGTGTCCATCGAGCTGCCGGTCGATGCGCACCTGCCGCACGAGTACGTGCCCAGTGAACGGCTCCGCCTTGAGGTCTACAAGCGGCTGGCTGCGGTGCACAACGACGCCGAGACAGACGAGGTGCGCGCCGAGCTGGTCGACCGCTACGGCGAGCCGGCCGCACCGGTCGAGACACTGCTGCAGGTGGCCAGGCTGCGAACGAGAGTACGAGCGGCGGGGTTGGCCGAGGTCACTGCTGCCGGTCCCAACGTGCGCTTCGGACCGGTCGACCTCACTGAGTCGCGGCAGCTGCGCTTGCAGCGGCTGTACCCGCGCAGCCTGGTCAAGGGCGCCACGCGTACGATCCTGGTGCCGCGGCCCAAGACGGCTCCGGTAGGTGGCGCGCTGCTCACCGATGGGCCGCTGCTTGATTGGTGCCGCGGCGTCGTGGACACCGTGGTCGATCCCGGCCCGCCGGCCGGGGTCTGAGGGCAGCAGTCGAGAGAACTTCTCGAGGAGGACGAGCGGATGCGTCGAAGCCGACTAGCTGCCGCGGTGGCGGTCGCAGGTCTGATGCTCGGCGGGTGCGGCGGTGTCAACCCGGGTGCTGCGGCCACCGTAGACGGCGTGACGATCCCGCTCAGTGAGGTCGACGCGATGGCCCGCGCGTTCTGCGCGGCGGACATCGCCTCGGCCAAGCTGCAGGACCAGCCGCCCACACCCCGCGACACCGCCGAATACCGCAATCGTGTGTTGGGGACATTGATGAACGCCGAGCTCGCTTCGCAAGCGGTCGACGACCTCGACATCGACGTGCCGGCATCTGCTGCCGAGTCCGATCTGACGCAGTTCGAGGAACTGTTCGCGATGATGTCGGACGACGAGACCAGCGCGCTGACCGACTACATCGGGGTCTTCAGCAGACTGGACGCCAGCACCCGTGCCATTGGCAGTGAGCAGGGCGGGCAGGAGGCTGCGGCCGACCCGGAGGCGGCGATCGCCGCCGGTCAGGAGTATTTGGCCGAGCGCGCCGCCGACGCCGATATCGAGCTCGACCCCAGGTTCGGCACACCCGACGATGGCCAGATCGTCGGTGGCAGTGGCTCGTTGTCGGTCCCTGCCGACGACGAGGATGCCGCCGGTGCCTCCACGGCGGGCGGCACGGATGTCGACGCGCCCGCCAGTCAGGTCTGCTCCTGAACGATCGAGGCTCACCGTTGACCGGGTCAGCGTCCGCCGACGGCGTCGCCGTGCATGATCTGGTGGCCGTGATGGACCGGCTGCGCTCGCCCGGCGGCTGCCCGTGGGATGCCCGGCAGACGCATGCGAGCCTGGCGACATACCTGCTTGAGGAGACCTATGAGGTGCTCGAGGCCCTGGACTCCGGCGACCGTCAGCATCTGCGTGAGGAGCTCGGCGACCTGTTGTTGCAGGTGGTCTTTCACGCCCGGCTGGCCGAAGAGCATCCCGACGACCCGTGGGGCATCGACGAGGTGGCAAAGGACATCGTGCACAAGCTCGTCGCCCGACACCCGCACGTCTTCGCCGGCGCTGCGGTCGACGGCGCCGAAGAAGTTGAGGCCAACTGGGACGCGATCAAGGCCGCCGAGAAGCAGCGAACCTCGCTGCTTGACGGCATCCCTGCTGTCCTGCCCGCGCTCGCCCGCGCCGACAAGATGCTGGGCCGGGTCGCCCGCTCGGGGCTAGACGTGGCGGTGCCTGCCGATGACGACTCCTACGGTGCCCGGCTGTTGGCTCTGGTGGCCGAGGCGCGGGCGGCGGGTGTCGACCCGGAGGCCGCGCTGCGGCGTACGACGTCGGCGCTTGCCGACCGGATCGTCGCCGCAGAAGCCGCCGCATCCTTCTGACCGCGCATACGGCTGCCAGAGATGACCGCCAGGTCGAGTGCGGCGTTGCGGGGCACGTGAGTCGGCTGCGGTGCCCCATAGAACCGCACTCGATTGCGCCCGATGGAGATGCACTTGGGAATAGCGCGACGCTGGCCGTCTTCGGCCCCGAAGCCCAAGCCGTCGCCCACGACGGGCCGCGTGCCGCCTGCCGCCGGCACGACGTCCCGTTCGACGAGGACGGCGCCAACATGGCGTCCGCGCCACCCGGCAGTCCCTGGCGAGACAGAGAGTGACTACTCGCCCGGGCTCGCGCCGCTCACACCGCTCCCGGGGGGCGGTGGTGCGCGATAACCCTTGGATGATTGGGGGAGTGGGGGTGGCGTCCGCCGCCGGAGCGCCTCGGCTGGATAGCCTGTCGGCGTCCATGCACGAATGCCGTGTGACCAAACCGCCTACCGGACGAGGAGCGAACCCGCGTGGCCAGCATCGAGGCGGTGGGAGCCCGCGAGATTCTCGACTCCCGAGGCAACCCAACCGTCGAGGTCGAAGTGGCCCTTGACGACGGCATCCTCGCCCGGGCTGCGGTCCCGTCCGGCGCCTCCACCGGACAGTTCGAGGCCGTTGAGCTCCGTGACGGCGGCGACCGCTACCTGGGCAAGGGCGTCGAGAAGGCTGTTCGCGCCGTCAACGACGTGATCGGTCCCGAGATCACCGGTGCGGACGCCGACGAGCAGCGACTCGTCGACCAGGCTCTGCTCGACCTCGACGGCACCGACAACAAGTCCGAGCTCGGCGCCAACGCGCTGCTCGGGGTGTCACTCGCGGTGGCGCGGGCGGCGGCCGACTCCGCCGGGCTGCCGTTGTTCCGCTACGTCGGCGGCTCCAACGCACACCTGTTGCCGGTGCCGATGATGAACATCATCAATGGCGGTGCGCACGCCGACAGCGGTGTGGACGTGCAGGAGTTCATGATCGCGCCGATCGGCGCCCCGACATACGCCGAGGCGCTGCGCCAGGGCGCGGAGGTCTATCACGCGCTGAAGGCAGTGCTCAAGGAGCGCGGTCTGGCCACCGGGCTCGGCGATGAGGGTGGCTTCGCCCCCGACCTGCCGTCCAACCGCGACGCCCTCGACTTGATCGCCACCGCGGTCGAGTCGGCCGGGCTGCGGCTCGGCGACGACATTGCGTTCGCGCTCGACGTGGCGGCGACCGAGTTTCACACCGGCGGCGGGTCCTATGCCTTCGAGGGCGGCACCAAGACCGCGGACGAGCTGGCCGACTACTACGCCGAGCTGGTCCAGGCCTACCCGATCGTGTCCATCGAGGATCCGCTGGACGAGGACGACTGGCCGGGCTGGCAGTCGTTGGTGGCAACTCTCGGGGAGCGTGTCCAGTTGGTCGGCGATGACCTGTTCGTCACCAACGTGGAGCGGCTGCAGCGCGGTATCGACGAGAGCGCCGCCAATGCGCTGCTGGTCAAGGTCAACCAGATCGGTACGCTCACCGAGACTCTGGACGCTGTCGATCTGGCCCACCGCAACGGCTTCCGGTGCATGATGAGCCACCGCTCGGGCGAGACCGAGGACACCACGATCGCCGACCTTGCCGTGGCCACGAACTGCGGGCAGATCAAGTCAGGCGCTCCGGCACGCTCTGAGCGGGTGGCAAAGTACAACCAATTGCTGCGCATCGAGCAAGAGTTGGACGACGCTGCCCGTTACGCGGGCCGGTTGGCTTTCCCGCGACTCGCGGCGCGTGAGGCCTGAGCGTTGAGTTCGACCAGGCAGCGGCCCACCATCCGGCTCACCCATCGTGCGGCCGTGCTCGGGCTGGTGCTGCTGGTGCTCCTCGTCTCGTACGGATCCAGCATGCGCGCGTGGCTGGACCAGCGCAACGACATCGCGCAGGCCGAGCAGCAGATCAGCAGTAGCCGCGATCAGGTGGCTGACCTCGAGCGCGAGAAGCGCCGCTGGTCCGACGAGGCCTATGTCGAGCAGCAGGCCCGCGAACGCCTCGGCTATCTGCAACCCGGGGAGACCGGCTATCGCGTGGTGCTGCCCGACGGTGAGGCAGTCGGCGCCCTCGCCGAGCCGGTCAACGGCATCGAGGGGGAGGAGCCAACGTGGTACGAGACCTTGTGGGCGAGCAGCCGGCAGGCCGGCAACGACCAGTGACCGGTGCCTCCCGCAGCACGGCGGGGGCGACGTGAGCGAGCCGGCGAGCGGCGCCGACCTCGACGCCGTGGGCGCCCAGCTCGGACGGCCACCCCGTGGGGTGCACGCGGTCGCCCACCGTTGCCGGTGCGGGTTGCCCGATGTCGTGGAGACCGAACCAAGGCTGCCCGATGGCACCCCGTTCCCCACGTTGTTCTACGTCACCTGCCCGCGGTTGGCCGGCGCCATCGGCACCCTGGAGGCAGACGGCGTGATGCAGCAGATGACCGAGCGGCTGACGTCCGACCAACACCTTGCCGCGGCCTACGCTCAGGCGCATCACGCCTACCTTGCCCGGCGTTCGGCGCTGGGTGACGTCGCCGAGGTCGAGGGAGTGTCCGCGGGCGGCATGCCCACTCGCGTCAAGTGCCTGCACGCGTTGGCCGGTCACAGCCTCGCCGAGGGTCCCGGCAGCAATCCCCTCGGCGACGAGGCCGTGCAGATGTTGGGGCCATGGTGGAGCTCCGGGCGGTGCGTCCAATGAGGCGGGTGGCTGCCGTGGACTGTGGCACCAACTCCCTCAAGCTGCTGGTGACAGACCTGGATGCCGATAGCGGTGTGCAGCATGACGTGCTGCGAACCTTGCGCATCGTGCGGCTCGGGCAGGGGGTGGACCGCACCGGGCAGTTAGCACCGGACGCAGTGGACCGAACGCTGCAGGCCGCCGCCGACTATGCCGAGCAGATCACCGCACTCGGGGTCGAGCTGGACTCGGCGCACGTGGCGATCGCCGCCACGTCGGCGACCCGCGACGCCGCGAACGGCGAGGAGTTGGTCAGCGGCCTGTGGCGTCACCTCGGCGCCCAGCCGCGGGTGCTCGCGGGCGTGGACGAGGCGGCGACGTCGTATGCGGGTGCAGTGCGCGGGTTGGCCGAACCGGCCCAGGCACGCCTGCTCTTGATCGACATCGGCGGCGGTTCGACCGAGCTCGTCCGCGGCCAAGGACCGCGAGTGGACGCCGCCGGCTCGGCCGACGTCGGCTCGGTACGCCTGACCGAACGGCATCTGACGGACGACCCGCCCACCCCTGACCAGATTGCCGCGGCCACCGTCGACGTCGACGCGGCTCTCGCCGCGCTTGGAGTGCCCGTCGACGATGTCGACCTGGTCGTCGTCGTCGGCGGGACCGGGCTGACCGTTGCTGCGCACACCCTCGGGCTGGCTGCACCCGACGCCGACGGGTTGCATGGGTCTTGTCTTGATGCGACCGGCGTCCGCGCATCCTGTGCAGCGCTGTTGACTGCCACCGTGGCCGAGCGTCGGGCGATGGACTTCATGCATCCCGGCCGTGCGGACGTCATCGGTGGTGGAGCGTTGGTGCTCGACCGCATCCTCGGCCAGGTGGGTTCGGTTGAGGTGCTGGCGAGCACCCACGACGTGCTCGATGGGCTTGCCTGGTCGCTGCTCGACCCGGCAGCTTGCGCCGACCAGGCTGGGCCGCCGTGACCGGCTTGCCGCACCCGGTGACCGGCGAGCTGTTCGACAGCCCGGTTGCGCCGGGCACCGGCTGGCCCGGCGACCCGGCTGGCACATCCACCCCCCGCGCCGCCGACGCAGGTGAGGTCGCCCAACTTGCCGACGATGCCGACTCGCTGACCGGGCTCGATGCCGCGGTGTCGGTATGCCGCGCCTGCCCCCGGCTGGTCAGCTGGCGAGAGGAGGTTGTGGTGGCGAAACGGCGCGCGTTTGCCGACGAGCCCTACTGGGGACGCCCAGTGACCGGCTTCGGCGCGAGCGACGCCCGGGTGCTGGTGGTGGGGTTGGCACCTGCGGTGCACGGTGGGAACCGCACTGGCCGAGTGTTCACCGGCGACCGTTCCGCCGACTGGCTGTACGTCGCGCTGCATGCCGCCGGGTTGGCGAGTCAGCCCACCAGCGTCCATGCCGGTGACGGGTTGCAGTTGTTCGGCACCCGAGTGGTCGCCGCGGTGCGCTGTGCCCCGCCGGCCAACAAGCCCAGCATCCTCGAGCGGGACACCTGCGCGCCCTGGCTGGTCGGCGAGGTGGGCCAGCTCTGGCCCACACTCCGGGTGCTGGTCGCACTGGGCGGGTTCGCCTGGGATGCTGCACTTCGGCTGGTCCGTCACGCCGGCGGTCACGTTCCGCGGCCGGTGCCCCGCTTTGGCCATGCTGCCGAGGCGGTGTTGGGACGCCCGGCGGGCGGCGAGGTGCTCTTGCTGGGCAGCTATCACCCCAGCCAGCAGAACACCTTCACCGGCCGTCTCACCGCGCAGATGCTTGCCGGGGTGATGCACCGCGCCGCCGACGTCGCCGACCTGCAAGGGACCAGCAGATGAACGACCGTCACTCCAGATCGCCCACTCGCATCGGGGTTGCCAACCGGCTCAACGACCTGTTGGTGCACCTGTTCGGCATCGATCCGCCCGGTCGCCTCGTGGGCTGGGACGGCTCATCCGCCGGTGGCGCCGACGGGCCAACGGTCCGGGTGCTGAACCGCCGCGCGGTGCGCCGGTTGCTGTGGGCACCGGGCGAGCTCGGCCTGGCCCGCGCCTACGTGGCCGGCGAGTTGGAGATCGAGGGCGATTTGGTCGAAGGTCTGCGGGCGCTCGCGGCCTATGGTGCGCTTGTCGGCGGTAAGCCTGCGCTCGGCGCGGCTGACCGCCGGGAGGTGTTGCGCACCGCGGTGCTCCTCGGTGCGGTGGGTCCGGCCCCCAAACCGCCGGACGAGGAGCACCTGCTGGCCGGCGCTGCCCCGCGCGGCGCCCGTGACCAGGCTGCTGCCGACCTGCCCGATGTGGGTGGCCTGGAGTTGTTGGGCGATGTGCTCGGGGAGACGCTGGCGTACTCATGTGCCCGCTGGGACGACGACCAGGGCGACCTTGAGGCCGCTCAGCGCCGCAAGCTCGACCTCGTCTGTGACCGGCTCGGTCTTGAGCCCGGCATGCGGTTGCTCGATGTGGGTTGCGGCTGGGGACCACTGGTCGTGCATGCTGTGCGCCATCGCGGGGTGCAGGCGGTGGGGCTGGTGCGCTCGGCCGAGCGGGCCGACGTGGTTCGGCGCCGACTCGCGGAGGCGGATGTCAGTGAAAGGGCCGAGATCAGACTCGGTGACATTGGCGCGGTGGAGGACGGCCCGTACGACGCGGTGGCGGCGATCGAGTCGATGGAACACGTCGACGAGGGCGACCTGCCGGCCTATTTCGGGCAGGTGCAGCAACTGCTGCGGCCCGGTGGAAGGCTCGCGCTGCAGGCGCTGACCTCCCGCCCGGGTGCCGACACGCCCGGGCCGACCTTCATGTCCGCTTACGTGATGCCGCAAGGTCCGCTGCCACCCGTCGGCACCGTTACCGGTGCGCTGGAGGGCGCCGGTCTGGAGGTGCGGCTGCTGGAATCATGGCGCGAGCAGCACGCCATCACGATGCTGGCCTGGCTGTCTCGGCTGGATGCACACGCCAGCCGGGCCGCGTCGGTGCTGGGTCAGAGCAAGCTTCGGGTTTGGCGGCTTTCGCTGGCTCTGGCCACCGTCGGTTTCGAGCGGGGCCGGATCGGGCTGCACCACATCGTCGCCGTACGCCCGCACGCTGACGGTCGTTCGGGCATGCTGGTCTGAGCCTGCCCCGAAGATGCTCCTGTAGCCCAATCGGCAGAGGCAGACGGCTTAAACCCGTCCCAGTGTGGGTTCGATTCCCACCAGGAGCACGGAACGTCCGCGCGACCCGCGGCGTTACCTGTGGTGTGTGACCGCGGCGTCTCGGCGGCGTCGGTAGGCTGGACCCGTCGGCCCCGAGAATCGGGGCACGTCCCTGGAGGAGAGATGCAGAGCAGCAACCCGGTGTTCACCCGCAGCGAGACGTTCAACGGTCGAGCAACTCGTAGCGCCGCAGGCACCCGCAGCCCCGCCGACTGGTCCGTCGGATCACCCGGGACGTCAGGGACGGGCGGGCCGACCAGCCCAGCGTCGCCCACCCAGGTCGGTGGCGACCGCATCACCATCGACTCGGTCGTACAGCGGACCGCTGCCACCCTTGGTCTGCTGGTCGCTTCGGCCGCCGTCACCTGGCTGGTGATCGGCGAGGTCGCCGGCACCGGCGCAGACGCCGCGGCCAACCTCAGTCAGGCGCGCGCGCTGATGATCGGCGGTGCGCTCATCGGCTTCGGGTTGGCGATGGTCAACTCCTTCAAGCGTGTGGTCAGTCCGGCGCTCGTGCTCGCCTACGCCGTCGTGCAGGGTGTCGCCGTCGGCGCCATCTCCAAGGTGTTCGAGACGTTCTTCGACGGCGTCGTGCTCGGAGCGATCGTCGGCACGATGGCGGCCTTCGCCGGCACCCTGACCGCCTACAAGGTGCTCGACATCAAGGTGACCGACAAGTTCCGCAGGGGAGTCGTCGCCGCGATGTTCGGGTTCGTCGCGCTGGCGATGCTCAGCTTCGTGATGAGCTTTTTCGGCGCGGGTTTCGGCTTCAACGGCTTCGGCACGTTCGGGCTGATCACCAGCGTGGTCGGCGTCATTCTCGGCGTGCTGATGCTGATTTTGGACTTCGACTTCGTCGAGCGGGCGGTCGCCGCCGGGGCGCCGGAGCGCGAGTCGTGGCGGGCCGCCTTCGGGCTGACCGTCACCATCGTGTGGATCTACATCGAGATGCTGCGGATCCTGGCGATCCTGCGCGGCGACTGAGCCGCGGCTGTTCGGCGCAATCCTGCGGTGCTGCGCCGGTGTCGTTTCGTGACGCTCAGGCAAACGAGCGCCGCGAGCGGCGCAGGTTGTGCTCGTGCACGATGGCAGTGGCGTGCCCGTGTGCCAACTCGTACTCGTCACGCAGCCAGCGCACCCGGTCGTCGAAGCGACTGAAGCTTGGGCCGTCCTCAAGGCGCCTGAACCACTCGGGAAGTTCCGTACCGGTCGCCCCGGGAACGCGGGCGACCAACTGCTGATGGGTCTCTTCGGAGTGGTGCAGGGTCATCGTGCCTCCATATGTGACCGGCGCTGTGTGACCGGCGGTCCACCGATCCTGGCAGCGTGCCGTATCGGTGCGGACCGCACAAGACGAAACTGCCCGCCACCGGACTCAGCTGCCGCGAACGTCGGCCACCGCGGGCAACTGGTCGGCGCGTCGCACCCGACGCTGCAGCTGAGCCCAGCGTCCGCGGGGACCGCGATCACGCCCAGCCAACTGGGTGGCAGCCACCTCCAGGCCCTCGTGCACCGCAGCCTCGGCCGCGGCGAACGACACCGGCAGCACCAGGCCGCCAGCCGCATTCGGGTGGTCTGCGCCCTCGTCACCGTCGTCATCCCACGCGCCGACAGCATCGGCCACGGAGGGCAGCAGCGCCGCCACCATGCCGGCGTACCCGGCCATCGACGGGTGGAAGCGGTCCGGGCCGAACAGCTCGGCCGGGGCCATGGCGAACGTCGGACCCAACAGCGACCCCAGCGACACCGACCGACCGCCGGCCTCGACCACCGCGATGGTCTGCGCGGCCGCCAGCCGCCGACTCCACCGACGAGCCAGCTCGCGCAGTGGTTGCGCGAGCTGGCGCAGCGTGCCGAGGTCTGGGCAGGTGCCGACAACCACCTCGATATCGGCGTCTCGCAGCCGACGTACGGCGGCCGCGAGCAGCCGAACCGAATCCGACGGCCACACCCGGTGAGTGACGTCGTTGGCGCCGATCACCAGCACCACCACGTCGGGCCGGACAGTGAGACCCCGATCCAGCTGTCCCTGCAGGTCTGACGACCGAGCGCCGACCTGTGCGGTGCTGACGACGGTCACCGGGCGGCCGGCGATGTGGGACAAACCGCTGGCGAGCATCGCCGGTGGGGTGTCGGTGGGGTGCTCCATGCCGTATCCGGCCATCGAGGAGTCGCCCACCACCAGCAGCCGGATGCCGTCGTGTGAGGACTGGTCCCCGTAGGTGCCGTCAGCGTCTGGTGGGGGCGTGGTCGCCTGACCGATGACCCGCCGGGCGTACGCGGCCTGTGCGCGCATCACGGCATACAGCGAGCCGCCCAGCAGGCCCAGCCCGCCACTACCGACGGCGGCGGCGCCGGCAAGGCGACGTGCTGCGCTCGCGCGGGTCATGGTCGAAGGGTAGGCGGCGGCCCTAGGCTGACATGCGTGCATTACGTGAACTCTGTGCTCGACCTGATCGGTGACACCCCGCTGGTGCGCCTCGGCTCGGTGGCACCCACCGCTGCCTCGGGAGCCGGCCCGATGGTGCTCGCCAAGGTCGAGTACCTCAACCCCGGCGGCTCGGTCAAGGACCGGATCGCGGTGCGGATGGTGGACGCTGCGGAGGCGGACGGGTCACTGCGGCCGGGCGGCACGATCGTGGAGCCGACCTCGGGAAACACCGGGGTGGGGTTGGCTCTGGTGGCCCAACAGCGGGGTTACCGATGTGTCTTCGTCTGCCCCGACAAGGTCAGCGAGGACAAGCGCAACGTGCTCAAGGCCTACGGTGCGCAGGTCGTGGTCTGTCCGACCGCGGTGGAGCCGGATCACCCGGACTCCTACTACTCGGTTTCCGACCGTCTGACCCGCGAGACCGACGGCGGCTGGAAGCCTAACCAGTACGCCAACGTCAACAACCCGCGCAGCCACTTCGAGACGACCGGGCCCGAGCTGTGGGAGCAGACCGACGGGCGGATCACGCACTTCGTCGCCGGCATCGGCACCGGCGGCACCATCAGCGGGACAGGCCGCTACCTCGAGCAAGCCAGCGGTGGGCGCGTTCACATCGTCGGGGCCGACCCTGTCGGCTCGGTGTACTCCGGCGGCACCGGGAGGCCTTATCTGGTCGAAGGCGTCGGGGAAGATTTTTGGCCGGCCACCTACGACCCCGAGGTCTGTGACCGCATCATCGCCGTCTCGGATGGCGATGCCTTCACGATGACCCGGCGGCTCGCGCAGCAGGAGGGGCTGCTGGTTGGAGGCTCCTGCGGCATGGCCACTGTTGCCGCGCTGCAGCTCGCCGCAGAGCTGGCGGGCACACCCGCCGGTGACGACGCGGTGATCGTTGTGCTGTTGCCGGACGGGGGTCGCGGCTACCTGACGAAGGTCTTTGACGATGCCTGGCTGTCGCGCTTCGGCTTCCTGCCCGGCCAGACGGGTCTGAGCATCGGCGACGTGCTGCGGGCCAAGGGCGGCCGCCTGCCCAACCTTGTGCACACCCATCCCGGTGAGACGATTGCCGACGCGGTGGCGATCCTGCGGGAGTACGGGGTGTCCCAGATGCCAGTTGTCCGGGCCGAACCGCCGGTGATGGCGGCCGAGGTGGCCGGCTCGGTGAGCGAACGGGACCTGTTGGAGTCATTGTTCGCCGGCAAGGCATCGTTGACCGACCGGGTCGAGCGGCACATGGGTGCGCCGCTGCCCAGCATCGGCTCCGGACAGCCCGCTGCAGATGCGGTGTCGGCACTCGGGGGTGCCGATGCGTTGCTGGTGCAAGAGGACGGCCGGCCGGTCGGTGTGGTGACCCGGCACGATCTGCTCGGACACCTCAGCGACTGAACGGCTGAACGCTTGCCGCTCGCCGAGGAGTAGCGTCCCAGCACGGCCGCAGTGGCCGCGAGCAGTGCAGTCAGGAGAAGCGCAGTGAGCGAGATCCATGCGGTTGCCGTCATCACCGCCCAGCAGGAGTCGGTTGACGAGGTGCGTGCGGCGCTCAAGCAACTGGTGCCGCCGACCCGAGCAGAGGAGGGCTGTCTGGACTATCAGTTGTACGAGTCCGCGGTCGCCCCGGGAACGTTCATCACCACCGAGCGGTGGCGCGCGCAAGCAGATCTGGACGCGCACCTGGGCACCGAGCACCTGCAGACAGCGCTCGCGCAGACCGCCGATCACCTCGCCGAGCCGCCTGGGATCCACCCGCTGACGCCGATCGAGGTCTGAACTCAGCGGATCCGTCGGGCCAACCGCGGGTCGGGTGCGCCCAACTCCGGGTGCATGATCGCGGGGTGCATGATCGCGGCTAGGGCCTCCACACCGTCGACCAGCCTTGGGCCCGGCCGGGCGAACGAGGCGTTCGCGTCCACGGCCCATACCGGTACGTCGGCGGGCAGTTGCTGCCCGGCCACCAGCTCGCCAGCCAGCGCCACTGATGCCGGCAGTGCGAACCCGCATGGTGCAGACACGATCACCTCGGGTGCACTGGCCCGAACCGCCTCCCAGCCGACCCGCTGCGACGGGGCCGCCGGCACCCCGAGCACACTGGTGCCGCCCGCTGCCTCGACCATCTCTGGTACCCAGTGCCCGGGGGCGAACGGTGGGTCGGTCCACTCCAGCACCAGCGCCCGTGGTCGCGGTTGGCCGCGCACGGTGGCCGCCACCGCGTCCAGCCGTCCCCGCAGTCCAGCGACCAACTCGCTTGCGGCCGCCTGCCGTCCGCACACTGCGCCGAGCTGCTCGATCGAGTCCAGTACCTCCGCCAGGGTGTGCGGGTCGACGGTCACCACCTGCGCCGCACAGCCCAGGTGTGCGAGCGCTTCATCGACGACGCTGACGTCCACCGCACACACCGCGCAGAGGTCTTGGGTCACCACCACGTCGGCGTCCAGGTCTGCCAGCGCCCCGGCGTCCAGGTGGTAGAGGTCTTCGCCTGCTGCCAGGCGCTCGGACACCGCCAGGTCGATCTCTGCCGGCGTCAGGCCGCACGGCAGGCTGCTGGTCGACACGATCCGCGTACCCCGCGCGGCAGCGGGATAGTCACACTCGAACGTCACCCCGACGATGTCGTCCCCGGCGCCCAAGCCATACAGGATCTCGGTGGTCGAGGGCAGCAGTGACACGATCCGCATAACGCCACGCTAGCCGGAGAAGTCGCCGCGCCAGCGGCTCCGATGCTCTCTCACAGGTTGGCTCTCGGCCGCCGACGCTTCGTGTCGCCCCGATGCGGCGTACCAGGCGCCGTACCGTCGGGCACCCCAGCCGGCGGTCGCGCCGTGCGCGACGACACTCAACAGCACGGTGAGCACGATCACGGAGAACAGCTGTTGTGCCCTCGGCACGTGCTCTTCCAGAAAGATCAGCCCGAACACGATCGAAGCCAGCCCCCGTGGTCCGAACCAGCCGACGAACGCCTGTGTCTGCCATGCGGTACCCGAGCGAATCAGGCTGACCGCTACCGGCAGCAGCCGCCCGACGGTCAGCGTGGCGACGGCGCAGACCACCACGGCCGGGCTCGGACGGTGCAGCCCGATCGGCACCAAGACGTTCCCGAACAGAAAGAAGCTGGCGGCGGCTAGCAGCTGTCCGGAATCCTCGGTGTACTCCACAAGGTGGTCCGCTCGACCCCGGGCGAACGCGGCGAAGGCTAGACCACCGACGAAGGCTGCCACGAATCCATTGCCACCGGCTGCTTGCGCGGCCGCCAGTGCCAGGACTGCGATCGCGAGGGTGCCCAGTTGGGCGAACAGGCCGTCGGCCCAGGCGGCCGACAAGGCGCGTCGCAGCAGGAAGCCGCCGGCGGCGCCGATCCCGGCGCCCAGTGCCACGCCGAGACCGACCTGCTGGGCAAAGTAGATCGGCCATGACTCTGCGGCCGACTGCGCACCGGCCAACGACAGCAGCAACAACACCACCGGCAGCACCAGGCCATCATTGAGCCCCGACTCGACGTTGAGCGATTGGCGCACCTTGAGCGGCACCGACCGGTCGTCCACGACGGCTTGTCCCAACGCTGGGTCGGTGGGCGCGAGTACGGCCGCCAACAGCGCAGCCTGCGCGAGTGACAGGGCCGGCAGCAGCGCCGCGACGATGCCGGCCCCGAGCAGGATCGACAGCGGCAGCCCCACAGCCAGCAGCCGCAACGGCATTCCCCGCTCGCGACGCAGCGCGCCCGGGTCGAGCCGCACCGCGTCGCTGAACAGCACGAGCGCCAGTGCGCCCTCGCCGACCATCTCGATACGGCTGCCGGACAGATCGAGGTCGACAAGCCCGACGGCGTGGCTCAGCAACCCGGCCGTCACCATGACCATCGGCATTGTCACGGGCCAGCGACGTGACCGCTGAGACAGCAAGGCGAAGCCCAGCAAGACCACCGCCAGGACGGTCAGGTCGATCGAGCCCATCACTGCCCCTATCCGGGTCCGGTCAGCGGTACTCGGGGTTGGGATGATCGAAGCGCTCACCGGCGTCCCACGCGGTGAGCTGATTTCCGTGGGCTGGCACACCGCCCGCTCGCTTGAGTATCGCCGCAAGATGCATGAGATTCCACGTCATAAAGGTGATGTTGCGCTGGGTGAACTCGCTGTGCGGGCCGCCGGAGTCAGGGTCGAGGTACGACGGCCCGGGTCCCACCGCGCCGATCCACCCCGCGTCTGCCTGCGGTGGGATGACGTAGCCGAGGTGCTGCAGCGAGTACAGGACGTTCATGGCGACGTGCTTGACGCCGTCCTCGTTCCCGGTCACGACGACGCCACCGACCCTGCCGTAGTAGACGTACTGTCCGGTGTCGTTGGTGTGACCGGACAGCGAGTAGAGCCGTTCGATGACCCGTGTACACACGCTGGACTTGTCCCCCAGCCAGATTGGCGTACCAATGACAAGGATGTCGGCGTCGAGGACCTGCTCGGCGATGCCGGGCCAGTCGTCGCGTACCCCCGACGGGCTCATGTCGGGTTGCACGCCGGCGGCGATGACGTGGTCAACGGCCCGGATCTGCTCCACGGTCACACCCTGCCGCCGCATGATGGCGATGCTGTCAGCCATCAAACCCTCGGTGTGGGACGGCTCGGGGCTCGGTTTCAGAGTGCAGCTGACGAACAGCGCGCGCAGGTCGGAGTAGTCGTAGTTGCCAGTCATGGGGCGCTCCGGGGTGGTCGGGTGTGTTGCCGCCCTCGGAACCCTGCCAAGGGTCGCGGTGCTTCCCCGGTGGCTGGCCACACGGTGGTGCGCGGCCGTTCACCGCTAGTCGGCGGTCACCCCGGTGCCGATCGGGCAGCTGACCCCGGTGGCGTGCACCGGGCAGTAGCCGAACGGGTTCTTGGCCAGGTACTGCTGGTGGTAGTCCTCGGCGTAGTAGTAGGTCTCCAGTGGCTGGATAGCGGTGGTGATCTCGCCGTAGCCGCGGGCGGACAGCGCCTGCTGGTAGGTGGCGCGCGAGGCCTCAGCCTGCTCGGTCTGCTCTGCGGACGTGGTCAAGATGATCGAGCGGTACTGCGTACCCCGATCGTTGCCCTGCCGCATCCCTTGAGTCGGGTCGTGGCTCTCCCAGAAGACCTTGAGCAACTGGGTGTAGGACACCTGCGCCGGGTCGAAGACGACCCGGACGACCTCCGCGTGCCCGGTGCGACCACTGCACACCTCCTCGTACGTCGGGTGCGGGGTCTGCCCGCCGGCGTAGCCGACTGAGGTGGACCAGACACCGGGCAGCTGCCAGAAGGTCTTCTCCTCACCCCAGAAACAGCCCAGACCGAAGACTGCCTCCGCATATCGGTCGGGCACGTCGGTTTCGACCGGGGTGCCGAGCGTGGCGTGCGCGCCACCGACGGAGAACGGGCGGGTGTCGCGGCCGCTGAGGGCCTCGTCGGCAGTGGGCAGGTGCGTTTTGGAGCGGCTGAACAGCACGGAATGCCTCCTCAGGTGGCTGTCGTTGATGATGCATAACGCTGCGACCTGCCCGGATCATCCGGAGCTCGGATGGGCGGCGGTATGGTCGCTGCATGCCGATGCACCGTGATGATGACCGGCAGCGACCTGGCTTCGAAACCCTGGCGATCCGAGCCGGGCAGGAGCCCGATCCTCGCACCGGCAGCGTCGTGCCGGCGATCTACGCCACCAGCACCTACAAGCAAGACGGTGTGGGTGGGCTGCGCGAGGGTTATGAGTACTCCCGCTCCGCCAACCCGACCCGGACAGCACTACAGCAGTGCCTGGCCGCACTGGAGGCCGGCAGTCACGGCCTGGCCTTCGCCAGTGGGCTGGCTGCCGAGGACGCCCTGCTGCGGGCGTTGTGTCGGCCGGGAGACCATGTCGTCATCCCCGACGACGCCTACGGCGGCACTTTTCGGCAGTTCTCCCGGGTGCACGAGCCGTGGGGGCTGCACTACACGATCGCGCCAGTCGCCGACGTGGACGCCGTGCGAGGGGCGATCGATCCTGGCCGCACCAAGATCGTGTGGGTGGAGACCCCCACCAACCCGCTGCTCGGCATCGCCGACATCGAAGCATTGGCCGAGGTTGCACACGGCGCCGGCGCCCTGCTGGTCGTCGACAACACCTTTGCCTCTCCGTACCTGCAGCAGCCACTGACCCGCGGCGCGGACATCGTCGTGCATTCCACCACCAAGTACTGCGGCGGCCACTCCGACGTCATCGGCGGCGCGCTGGTGGTCGACGACGACGACCTCGCCGAGCAGTTGACGTTTATGCAGAACGCGGCCGGGGCCGTCGCCGGCCCGTTCGACTCGTGGCTGGTGCTGCGTGGGCTCCGAACGCTGCCGGTCCGGATGGACCGCCATAGCGACAACGCCGAGCGGGTCGCAGACTTTCTCACCACCCGGGCCGATGTCAGCACGGTGCTGTGGCCTGGCCTGCCCGGGCATCCCGGCCATGAGGTCGCGGCCAAGCAGATGCGTCACTTCGGCGGCATGGTGAGCTTTCGGCTGGCTGCGGGCACGCAGGCCGCGGTCGACGTGGTCGAGGCTTGCGAGGTGTTCACGCTCGCGGAGTCGCTCGGCGGGGTGGAGTCGCTGATCGAACACCCCGGTCTGATGACACACGCGTCAGTGAGCGGGTCACCGCTGGAGGTGCCGGGAGACCTGGTCCGGCTCAGTGTCGGCATCGAATCGGTGGACGACCTGATCGCTGATCTGGCTCAGGCGCTCGACCGCGCGGCTGGCTGAGCGACGCGTGGATCTGGTCGTCTGCGCCGACTTTGGCTCCACCTTCACCAAGACCCTGCTGGTCAGCCTGGACGACGCTGCGGTGGTGGCGACCGCAGAGCGGCGCACGACCATCGACACCGACGTGCTGCACGGATTCACCGCCTGCCGCCAGCAGCTGGCGCGTAGCGAGCCCGCAGCCGCCGACGCCTCGGTGCTTGCCTGCTCCTCGGCTGGGGGCGGGCTCCGCATCGCCGTCGTCGGCAATGAAGAGTTGGTCACGGCCGAGGCGGGCCGGCGGGTTGCGCTCTCATCCGGTGGCCGAGTGGTGCACGTCGGGCACGGTGGCCTCAGCAAAGACGGGCTGGCAGCGTTGCACGCCGCCGACCCGGACATGCTGTTGTTGGTCGGCGGCACCGACGGTGGCAACGCCGACGTGCTGGTGCACGCCGCCGAGGTGCTTGCCGAGAGCGGCTGGGCGACTCCGGTCGTGGCTGCCGGAAATGCCGAGGCGGCTGGGGCGGTGACGACCGTCCTGGGCCGCGCAGGTGTGGTGCACGAGATGTCTCCCAACGTGGTGCCCCGCATCGGCGTGCTCGCTCCAGAGCCCGCGAGGGGCGCGATCCGGGCGGTTTTCTTGCGCCACGTCATCGGCGGGCGGCACCTGTCCGCGTCGGCTGAGTTCGTGCAGATGCTCACCGGCCCCACCCCCGACGTGGTCCTCACCGGCACTGAGGTGCTCGCCGGGCTAGCCGGCGACGTCGCGGTCGTCGACGTGGGAGGCGCCACCACCGATGTGCACTCCGTCGTCGAGGTGGACTCAGAGGATGCTGTGCTGTCCCGCCAGGTTGTCGCCCCGACCCAGCTCACCCGCACCGTCGAAGGCGACCTCGGCATGCGGTGGAGCGCGCCGTCCACTGTTGACGCCGGCATTGCGCTCGCTGTGGCACATCGCAGCGAGCACACGGAGTTGACCGCAGCGGCGCAGCTGCGGGCGGCCGACCCGGGGTTCGTGCCAGCCGAGTCAACCGATTTTGTCCAGGATCTGCGCCTGGCTGCTGTCGCCTGCGGGGCCGCCCTGCGCCGGCACGCCGGCCGTCAACAGGTCACGTTGGGGGCCAGTGGTCGAGTGCTGCAGCGAACGGGCAAAGACCTGCGCGAGGTCGAGTTGCTGGTGGGGTCAGGTGGCGTGTTCCGCCACGGCTCACCCGAGGCCGTCGGCGACGTGTTGCGGGGTTGTACCGGCGTTGAGGTGCCGGGCGGGTGGTTATTGCCACGCGCCCCCCATCTGGTTGTCGACCGGGCGTATGTGCTGGCTGCAGGCGGGTTGCTCGCATCCGCACACCCACGGGTCGCCAGCGCCCTACTGCGTCGGCATCTGTGCCCGGATGGCTGAGAGCAGCGCACGTTGGCGTGTCGCCCGCGCACACACGGCAACCCGGATGCCAGGCATCATGGGTGCGTGGCAACCCCGGTGACCTGGTCGGACCGGATGCGTGCGCGCGTGCGTGCGCTGCAGGGCGGGCAGGACGACCAACAGGGCGTCGTGTCGTCACCGGGGCAGTCTCGGCGCGGCCGCGTCGGCGGTGCCGGTGCGCCCGGTGCGCCCGGTGCGCCCAGACCGCCCGACACCAGTGCGCCACCGACAGTCTCCGCTGCGCACGCCCTGGGCCTACCACCCGCGCTGGTGATGACCACCGGCTGGGCGATCTGTGTGTTGGTCATCGCCTTCCTCATCGGCCAGATTCTCGGTCTGCTCAGCTTTTTCAGCGAGGTCACGGTGCCGCTGGCGATCTCGCTGCTGACCACCGCCCTCGCTGCGCCCGTCGTCGACCGACTGCAGGGGTTCGGACTGCCGCGACGGTTGGCAGCGGTCATCGTCGTCGTCACCGGGCTGGCGGTCTTCGGTGGGATTCTGACCGTGGTTGGTTCCCAGGTCGCCGGACAGTTCGACCAGCTGCGCGACGACGTCAGCGAGGGACTGCGGCAGGTGCAGATGTGGCTGCGCACCGGACCGTTGGGGCTGTCCGACGAACAGCTCAACGACCTGATAGACCGCGGACGCGAATCTCTGCAGGGCGCGGACACCGAGGTGGTGAGCCAGGCCGCTGCCGTCGGCACCACTCTCGGGCACTTCCTCGCCGGGCTGTTCATCGTGCTGTTCGCGACCTTCTTCTTCTGCGCCGAGGGCAGCCGCATGTGGCGCTGGGTCGTCAGCCTGCTTCCCGCCGCGGCTCGCCCCGAGCTGAACACCTCCGGACAGGTGGCCTGGGTGTCGCTGACCGCTTTCGTCCGCGCCACCGTGCTGGTGGCGCTGGCCGACGCCATCGGGGTTGCCGCCGGGGCAGTCCTGCTGGGTGTGCCGCTCGCGCTGGCACTGGGACTGCTGGTCTTCGTGGGGGCCTTCATACCCATCATCGGCGCGGCGATCTCGGGGTCGGTCGCGGTGTTGGTGGCCCTGGTCGCGCAGGGGCCGGTCGTTGCCCTGTTGATGCTGGGCGCGGTCGTGCTCGTGCAGCAACTCGAGTCGCACGTGCTGCAGCCGTTCCTGATGGGCAGGTTCGTTGCGGTGCACCCGCTCGGGATCATCCTGGCTATCGCTGCCGGGCTGGTGGCTGGTGGTGTCGTCGGCGCGCTGATAGCGGTGCCGTTGGTCGCCTGCGCCAACGCCGTCGGCAAGCACCTCGCTGGACGACACACCGATGATGACCCACACCCCGAGACCGCAGGTGAGCTCACCACTGACACTGCGCACGACCCGACCGACCCAGGCAACGCGTCCACCTCCGCTGGCGATGACCCCATCGACCCGAGTGGAACGGCAGGCCCAGCCACTCAGCCACGAAGTGCCCACTGACCGGTGCCCCAGGGCGAGCAGACGTGCCTGTGACGGCTCGGACCGGTAAACATGTCGTCGTGACTGCCGAGACCGCTTCCACCACGTCTTCCGCTGCAGATGCCGCCTCGGCTGCGCGTGAGCGCACCGCCGGCACCGCTGACCCCGTCGGCAGGCTCGTCGTCGGGCCGCTGTTGCGGCACGCGGACGAGACCTCGGTGAGCGTGTGGGTCGAGGTCACGCACGGCGGCACCGTGACCGTCAGCGCCGCTGACCACACGGCCAGCGCGAATACCTTCTGTGTGCACGGTCACCACTACGCGCTGGTCGACGTAGAGGGCCTGGCGCCGGGGTCACATCTGCCGTACGAGGTGCATCTCGACGACACCAGGGTGTGGCCGCCGGCGCGGTCGCAGTTTCCGCCGAGTGCGCTGCGCACCATGGACTACTCGCAACCGCTGCGGATCACCTTCGGCACCTGCCGCAACTCGGTGCCGCACGATCGACGCACTAACCGGCGGTTCGGCATCGACGTGTTGCGTGCTCTCGCGCTGCGGCTGGCCGATGGTGGCGTACCCGAGCCCATCGGGGACCCAAAGCAGGCGGCGAGCGGCTGGCCGTCGATGCTGCTCTTCCTGGGTGACCAAGTGTACGCCGACGAGACGTCGGACTCGATGTGTGAATACATCGCGCATCACCGCGACATCACAGAGCCGCCGGGCGAAGAGCTCGCCGACTTCGGCGAGTACGCACACCTGTATCGGCTGGCCTGGTCGGAGCCCACGATTCGCTGGGTGCTGTCCACCGTGCCCAGCGCGATGGTCTTCGACGACCACGACGTGCGCGACGACTGGAACAGCTCGTACGCGTGGAAGCAGATGATGCGCAGCACTCCGTGGTGGCAGGGCCGCATCCTGGGTGGTCTGGCGTCGTACTGGGTCTATCAACATCTGGGAAACCTGACTCCTGCCGAGCGTGCTCGCGACAACGTGTGGCAGCAGGTGCTGGCTGCCGAAGGTGCCGATGTCGGCCCGATCCTGGACGAGTTCGCCGCCGAGGCCGACGCCGACCCCGAGGCGTATCGGTGGAGCTTCCGCCGCGACATCGGCACTACCCGACTGGTGGTCATCGATTCGCGGGCCGCTCGGGTGTTGACCGAGAACGACCGCGCGATGATCGATGCGGTCGAGCTCAACTGGTTGGACGAGCAGCTCACCGGCGGGACGGACCACCTGCTGTTGGGCACCTCGATCCCGTTCCTGTTGCCGTTCGGGCTGCATAACGGTGAGGCGTGGAACGAAGCGGTTGCCGGGGGTGCCTGGGGCAAACGGGCGGCGGGCTGGGCGGAGCACATGCGGCAGTTCTTTGACCTCGAGCACTGGGCGGCCTTCCAGCGCTCGTTCCGTGACGTCCAGCGGATGGTCGCCGAGGTCGCTGCGGGCGAGCGCGGACAGGCACCTGCGACCGTCACATTCCTGTCCGGTGATGTGCACCACTCGTACCTGTTCGAGGCTGACCTGCCCACCGGACCCGGTAGGTCTCGGGTGCTGCAGGCGGTGTGCTCGCCCATCCGTAACCCGCTGCCGCAGGTGGTGCGCTTCGCCACCGCCACCATGTCTTACGGCGTCGCAGGGGTGATCGGACGGCTCTTGGCCAAAGCGACGCGAGTGACAAGGCCGCTGTGGACGTGGAGTCTGGTCGAAGGCCCGTGGTTCGACAACTCGCTGGCCACCGTCGACATCAATGGCCGGGAAGCAACTATCGCCTGGGAAACTGCGGCCGAAGGTTCCGACGACGACCACTTGTTGTGGTGCCCGGTGAGCCGCGCCCGGCTGTCGTGACGCCTGAGTGTCGCCGCGGGATCTACAGTGCTCGGGTGACGGTGACTCTCGCCGATGTGCAAGCCGCCCGACAGGTGTTGGGCGATGTTGCGCTGGTGACGCCCATCCAGCGTTCGCGTTGGCTGGAGCAGGTGCTCGGGGTGCCGGTACGGCTGAAGTGCGAGAACCTGCAGCGGGCCGGTTCCTTCAAGATCCGCGGCGCCTACGTGCGCATCTCGCGGCTGAGCCTCGAGGACCGTGCCGCCGGTGTGGTCGCGGCCAGTGCCGGCAACCATGCCCAAGGCGTCGCCCTGGCGGCGTCGCTGCTGGACACGCGCGCTGTGGTGTTCATGCCCAATGGGGCGCCGATTCCTAAAGAAAATGCGACCAGGGGTTACGGCGCCGAGGTGCACTTTGCCGGCGCGAGCATCGACGAGGCGCTGGTCAGCGCCCGGGCTTACGCCGACCGCACCGCAGCTGTTCTCATCCACCCCTTCGACCACGCCGATGTGGTGGCCGGGCAGGGCACGCTCGGCCTGGAGCTGCTGGAGCAGGTGCCCGACGCTGCCACCGTGGTGATCCCGTGCGGCGGTGGCGGGCTGCTCGCTGGTGTCGCGCTCGTGGTCAAGGCGTCCCGACCAGACGTGACGGTTGTCGGGGTGCAGGCCGAGGGGGCGAACAGCTATCAGCCCAGCCTTGTCGCCGGTGAGCCCGTGCCGCTTGCCTCGATGTCCACCATGGCCGACGGCATTGCCGTGGGCCGCCCGGGTGACGTGCCGTTCGCATCGGTTGCCACCCACGTCGACGAGATGCTGACGGTCAGCGAGGAGTCGATGTCACAGGCGTTGCTGTTGTTGTTGGAGCGGGCCAAGCAGGTCGTCGAGCCCGGCGGGGCGGCTGCCGTCGCCGCCCTGTTGGAACATCGCGATCGCGCCGACTTGTTCTGCAAGGGACCGGTCGTCGCCGTGCTGTCAGGCGGCAACATCGACCCGCTGCTGTTGATGCAGGTGGTGCGGCACGGGTTGGCCGCCGCTGGACGCTATCTGTCGATCACTGTCACGATCCCGGACCGGCCGGGCCAACTCGCGAGCCTGCTGACCCACCTGGGCGGCGCCAAGGTCAACGTCCTCGACGTCGTGCACCAGCGGGTGTCAGCAGCGCTGCATGTCGACGAGGTGGCGGTTGCGCTGCAACTGGAGACGCGAGGCGATCCACACCGTCTGCAGGTGCTGTCCGATCTGCGCAACGCCGGCTTCGTCGTCGCCGAGTCCTGAGCCCGACAACTCTGTGGTGCGGGGTCACGTGCCCGAGGCGGCGCTGCCGCGCTCGGCCTCCTCGGCGTCGACATTACGGCGCACCTCGTCCATGTCGACCTCGCGCACCGCGGTGATGAGTTGTTCGAGCGCCGGTGCGGGCAAGGCTCCGGCCTGCGAGTGCAGCAGTATGCCGTCGCGGAAGGCCATCAACGTGGGGATGGACGAGATCCCCAGTCCGCCGGCCAGCTGCTGCTCCGCCTCGGTGTCCACCTTGGCGAAGGTGATGTCGGTGTGCTGCTCAGCCGCTGACTCGAATACCGGAGCGAACGAGCGGCAGGGACCACACCAGGCCGCCCAAAAGTCGACCAGCACGATGCCGTCTGCGCCGACCGCCCGCTCGAAGTCGCCGGCGGTCAGGACCGTTGTCGGTGCGTTCATACGTCGGCCAACGACACCGAGCCGATCGGCCATTCCGCTCAACTACGGAAGGGTTTTGCCCCGACGATCTCGAGCGTCACCGTCTGGCCGTTCGGCGCGTCGTAGGAGGCGGACTCACCGACGTCGAGCCCGCGTACCGCGCTCCCCAGCGGGCTCTGCGGGGAGTACACATCCATCTCGACCGAGTCGTCGAGGGCAAGCAGCTCGCGAGACCCGAGCAGGAACTCCACGGTCTCGTCGTCACCGGCGAACTTCACCGCCACCACCATCCCGGGCCCGATCGGGTCGCCGGGTTTGGGCGGCTCGCCCACCTCGGCTCGGCGCAGCATGTCCTCCAGTTGACGGATGCGCGCCTCGGACTTGCCCTGTTCCTCTTTGGCGGCGTGATATCCGCCGTTCTCGCGCAGGTCACCCTCGTCGCGGGCCTCGCCGATGCGGGCCGCTAGGTCTGCTCGGGCAGGACCCCGGAGATGGTCGAGCTCTTCCTGGAGGCGGTCATTGGCCTCCTGGGTGAGCCAGATGACATTCGACTCGACCGGCTGGGACACGGGTGCTGCTCCTCGTCATACGTCGGCACGGGCCCACACTGGTGAGTCCGCCTCAGGGTGCAAACGATGAAGGGTAGCAACCCCGCACCAGGGCAGTGGTGGCTCGGCGCTCGGTGACGATCGCAGCGGTGGTCCGCTGAGAGCCCGGCTCCGCCGATGCCAGCTCCACTGTGCGTTCACCGACGATGGCCTTGTCGGTCGCCTGGGCGTAGATCTCGCAGGTCACTGCCGTTGCCACCGAGCGCCGCACTTCGAAGTCCAGCTTGGTTCGCCGGTCCGACACGATTTCGAAGCCGACCACCCCGGCATCCACTTCGGGTGTGGAGCTCTCGATGGCGGCATCCAGGAGCCAGCCGAGGCCCACCACTACGACGGCAGCCAGGACCAGCACGAACAGCACCCGGCCACTGCCCGAGCGCCACCCGTAGCGCTCGGGCATGGCGGCACGGGCGGCGGCCGCCGGGTCGGTTCTGGCCATGCTGCATTCTTGCCTGCGTGTCTGACCGAGCAAGCCACCCCTCGACCGAGCCCGTCCCCGGTGCTGCGTATCCGGTCGGCGGCACCGCTGGTGAGGCGCTGAGGCTGTTGCACGTGCATGCACATCCCGACGACGAGTCCAGCAAGGGGGCGGCTTCGACCGCTCGCTACGTCTCCGAGAGGGTGGACGTGCATGTGGTCACCTGTACCGGTGGCGAGCGCGGATCGATCCTGAACCCCAACATGGACCGCCCCGACGTGCTAGCCAACATTGCCGAGATCCGTCGGCAGGAGATGACCAGGGCACGGGAGATCCTTGGCGTCACTCAGGACTGGCTGGGCTTCGTCGACTCCGGGTTCCCCGAGGGCGACCCGCCCCCGCCGCTGCCC
>Ga0136640_10000107_pt1 | contig 28008 bp, 27 predicted proteins | sample AntDrymUQ8642106_2_FD_105498 | JGI IMG/M metagenome (GOLD analysis project Ga0136640, IMG submission 105498) | Polar desert sand microbial communities from Dry Valleys, Antarctica - metaG UQ864 (21.06) | ecosystem: Environmental > Terrestrial > Soil > Desert | place: Antarctica: Dry Valley...
CCACGGGCGCCCCGACCTGCCTTGTGGTCCAGTTGTGATCTGGACGCTGGCTCTGCGGCGACGCCTATCAGGCCGCAACCCCGCTACCAGGTGAAATGTGGTCTGGCCGGGGAGATTCGAACTCCCGACCCCCTGCTCCCAAAGCAGGTGCGCTACCAAGCTGCGCCACGGCCAGTCGTCGGCCACGGTACCGCAGGGCATCGGTTCGCCAGCCTGGCTTCTTGATCGTCGTACGCTCCGGCCTCGTGGCGACGACGGGTGACGGACCAGACGAGCCAGCGCGGCCGGCCGTCGCGTCGCTGACCATCGCGGATGAGCCCGACGCCTGGGCGTCGGCCGGCTTCACGGTCGACGACGGCGGGACGTGCAGGCTCGGGCCGGTGCGCCTCGTGCTGGCCGGGGCCGAGGCTGGGCGCGGTGTCGTGGGCTGGGCCCTGCGCGACCTGCCCGAGGGCGCGGGGACCGAGCTGGACGGATTCCCGACCGAGGCCTCCGACGTCGGCCCGGTCGAGCCGGTGGAGCACCCGAACAGCGCTTTGGCGGTCGACCACCTCGTGCTGCTCACCGACGATCTCGACCGCACCGTCGCCGCCGCCGCTGGCGTCGGCCTGTCGCCCGGGCGCTGGCGCGATCACTCGCTGCCCGACGGCACCCCGGTGCGCCAGGTGTTCTTCCGGGTCGGGCCGGTGATCCTCGAGCTCGTCGCACCGAGAGAACGGCCGGGCACCCCTCGGCCCGGGGTCCGGTCGTTCGGCCTGGCCGTCATCGCCGCCGACCTCTCCGCCGCCGGAGCCCTCCTCGGCGACAACCTGAGCTCGGTGCGCCGTGCGGTGCAGCTCGGCCGCTTCATCGCCACCGTGCGGCGTCAGGCCTTCGGCCTGACCACGCCCCTGGCCTTCATGAGCCCGCCGCCACGCCGTCCCCCTCCCCAGACGACCGAGGCGCCGATCCCCGAGGCTCCCGATGGGCCGTTTCCCCGTCTGATCGCGAAAAGCGAGGCGGCGCGACACCATGTCAGCCACCCAGCCTCGGTGATCGATCGGCCCGGGTAGGGTCGCCGCGGTGCGGATGCCCAACTCGACTGATTCGCTCGCGCCCGCCGACTTGGTCTGATGCTCGACCATGTCTTCACCGACGCCATCGGCGCACTCCGCGACGCCATGGAGTCGGCCTTCCTCGAACGCCAGGCCTTCGAAGAGCGGTTCCAGGCCGACGTCCTGCTCGGTGACCTGACCTGGGAGACGTCCTACAGCCTCCCGGGTGAGGGACAGCCGCCCCGGGCCCGGGCCGACATCACCCTCGACTGGCCGACCTGGGCCCAGACCGCGTATCGCTCCTGGTACATCGGCGAGGAGCTCCACGAGCCGCCTCGCATCGAGATCGAGATCATCATGCGGCTGCAGCGTCTGCGCTCGAACCCGGGAGTGGCCGACATCCTGCGCGTGCTGCCCGAGGAGTCCTCGGCCATCGGCGGCGAGTCGCTCCAGCGCTCCAGCCCCACCCTGGAGACGATCTTCGACGACGACCTCGACCCCGAGGAGTTCGCGATCGAGGTGTCCTACGAGGGTGCTTACGACGTCGAGGAGGAGGTGCTGGCCGACGGGTCGGTGCTCGACTCCCACTTCGCCCTCATGGGCGGGTGGATCGCCTCGACGCTGGTGCGCCTGGGAGACCTCAAGTTCGACTACCTCCCCCCCGAGGACAGCACCGACTGACACCCTCGGCCGAAGTGGGTGGCATTAGGACAACTGGGTTCGCGCAACGCACCCCGCTTCGCAGAGGTCGTGGGTTCGTGGGGCGTCCTAGGGTCCCGGCCATGCCTGACACCGAGCCCGCATCCGACGTCGTGCTCGTCGAGGTGGCCGACCGGGTCGCCACCGTCACTCTCAACCGCCCCGAGGCCCGCAACGCCCTGTCGGTCGAGCTCCTCCGCACGCTCCCCCGCACGTTCCGCGAGCTCGATGGCCGCCACGATGTCGACGTCTGCATCCTCACCGGCGCCGACCCGGCCTTCTGCGCTGGGCTCGACCTGCGTGAGGTCGGCTCAGGCGACGGTGGGCCCTTGCGGGGCAGCGGGGCCATGGGCGGCACCGACGAGACGGCCCGGGCCCGGCGCGGGCCGCTGCCGGCTCGCACCAAGCCCCTGATCGGCGCCGTCAACGGCGCCAGCGTGACCGGTGGGCTGGAGCTGGCCCTGGCCTGCGACTGGCTCGTCGCCTCGGACCGGGCTCGCTTCGCCGACACCCACGCCCGGGTCGGCATCCAACCCGGCTGGGGTCTCACCGTCCTGCTCCCCCAGGCCGTCGGACTGCGCCGGGCCCGGCAGATGAGCGCGACCGGCAACTTCGTCGACGCCGAGACGGCCCTTCGCTGGGGCCTGGTCAACCAGGTCGTGTCCCACGACGACCTCCTTCCGACGTCCCGTGCGCTGGCTGCCGATGTGGTCAGCAACGACCAGGCCGCGGTGCGACGGATCTTCGCCACCTACGCGGAGGGCGCTGATGTCGATGGCGCCGAGGCCTGGGCGCTGGAGGCCCGCGTGGCCGCCGAGTGGCAGGGCCGGGCCTTCGATCCGTCCGAGGTGGCCCGACGCCGCCAGGCCATCACCGAACGAGGCCGCGCCCAGCAGGGCTGACCGGGTCAGAGCCCTGTTACCCGGTCAGTTGGTCAGCTGGCGTCGGCGGCTTCCCGATCCTTGCTCACCTCGTCGAGGAGCTCGTACTCCTCGCCGGTGTCGACCCAGCTCTCGAACTGGCTGACGCCAAGGGTGTCGAAGCGCTTGCGCAGCCAGCCGTCGTTGGCGTCGAGGAGCCCCAGCTTCTTGCAGTTGGGGACGATCTTGGAGAAGAGGAGCTGCTGGAACGGGTCCTTGTTCTTCTCCTCGGCGGAGACGTTGAACACCTTGAAGGCGTCGGCGACGGGCACTCCCATGCGCTCCCACACCTCCTGCTGGAGGAAGCGGTCACGCATGCGCACCGCCGCCTCGAAGGCGAACTCTTGGCGCTCGAGCAGCTCGGCCTCGGACAGCTCGCCGTAGAACTCCTTCAGCGACAACACGCCGAAGGCGACGTGGCGGGCCTCGTCGCTCATCACGTAGCGAAGGAGCTGCTTGAGCAGCGGGCACGGGGTGGTCTGGTGGGCCATCCCGAACGCGGCCAGGGCCAGGCCCTCGACCATCACCTGCATGCCGAGGTAGGTCATGTCCCATCGGCTGTCGTTGATGATGTCGTCGAGCAGCATCTTCAGGTGGGCGTTGATCGGGTAGTGGCCGCTCAGCTTCTCGTCGAGGTAGCGGGCGAAGACCTCGACGTGGCGGGCCTCGTCCATCACCTGGGTGGCGGCGTAGTACTTGGCGTCGATCCAGGGGACGGTCTCGACGATCTTGGCCGTGCACAGCAGGGCGCCCTGCTCGCCGTGCATGAACTGGCTGAGGCTCCAGTTCTGGTTCTCGATGGCGACCTCGAGCCACTCCTTGTCGCCCCACTTCTCGAACACCGTGCCCGTGAGGTCGATGCCCATGTCGGCCCGCATGGCCATGCGCATCTCCATGAGCTTGCGGGCGAACTCCTCCTGGTCGACCGGCGTTTCCCACGGGAGGTCGGTCGTGCCGTTCCACATCGAGGTCTTGGCCTTCTCGTAGAGCTTCTCCAGCCCGGGCCGAGCGCCCTTGGTGTAGTCCCAGGTGAAGATGGCATCGGCGTTGTCCTGCACCGCATGGATGGCTTCGTCGACGTCGGTGTTGCTCACCGACAAGATGGCCTCGAGGTCATCGACGTGATCGCGGCCGAGGATCTCGGCATCGCGGTCGGGGACGTTGGGGTTGGTGTCGCTGATGGCAGTCACGGCGGTCAGTTCTCCTGGGTCGTCGAGGATTCGGGGGGTGAGGAGGTCAGATCGAGGGTGGGCTCGCGGCCCAGGGCATCGATGAGGTGGGCGATGAGCTGCCGCCACGGCGCGGCGTCGGGCATGGGCACATCCACCGACTCGAGGAGCAGGAAGCCGAAGCCGAGGGCGTGGCAGAAGGTCACCAGGGCCTCGGTGTCGAGGTCGTCCCGGACGCCGCCGCTGCGCTTGGCCGCGTCGATGACCTCGCGGAGGCGTCCTCGGCGTTCCATCACCCGGCCCTGCATCAGGGCGGCGACCGCCGGATCTCGGCGCGCCGCGATGAACGCCTCGTTGAGCAGGGCGCTGTCGGCGTCGGCCGAGCGCTGGACCAGGTGACTGCCCGCGATGGCGAGGACGTCAGTGGCTCGGCCCTCGAAGCGGTGATCGGCGAAGAGGGAATCGAGCTCGTCGGCGGTGCGGCAGTCGAGGGCGGCGACGAGCAGCTCGGCCTTTCCGGCGTAGCGGCTGTAGATGGCGCCGGTCGTGACGCCGGCCCTTCGGGCGATCTCGGCCACCCCGGCCCGGTCGTAGCCCCGCTCGGCGAAGACCTCCGCAGCAGCGTCCAACAGCCGGTCGCCCAGGGCGTCGGCCCGACCTCGGCCGCCCTCGACCGCCGAAGGGTCGACAGCCGCGAGGTCCTCGGAAATCACGGCCACGCCCCGATGATAACGAGTGTTATCGAGGCTGTGAAGCGTCCCGGTGTCGCAAGGGTCACAGCCGGGTGACGAGACGGAGACACCGGGCCGACGTCGCGGGTGAGCAGTAGGGTGCGGCCGCCTTCGTCTCGCCCGACCCCACAGGAGACACCTCGTGCGCCCAAATCCCCCTCGTGCCTGGTTCCGACTCGCCGCCCTGATCGCGGTGCTGGGACTCCTGCTCGCCGCGTGCAGCACCGACGATGAAGGCGACACCACAACCGGCGGCGGATCCGGTGGAAGCGAGGAGGGGGGCGGCGGAGGCGACGGCGACCCGGCCACCTGCGCCGGTGAGGCCGGCGACGATCCGTCGGCTGAGCCGGTGGGCGGGGGCGAGGCCGACGGGGCAGGACTGCGGGTCGGCATGGTGCTCGACATCGGCGGCGTCGACGACGACTCGTTCAACGAGGCCGCCAACGCCGGCATCGAGGCGGCCATGGAGGACTTCGGGATCGAGTCACAGGTGCTCGAGCCCAACGAGGACGGCTCGAACCGCGGCGACCTGCTGCGCTCGCTGGCCGAGGACGACTACGACCTGGTGATCGGCGTCGGGTTCCTGTTCGCCGAGTCGATGGAGCCACTGGCCGGGGAGTTCCCCGACGTCAAGTTCGCCATCGTCGACGACGCCTCCTTCGAGGCCGACAACGTCACGTCACTGGTGTTCGCAGCCGAGCAGGGCTCGTTCCTGGTCGGCGCGGCGGCCGCCCTGGCCTCCGGCACCGGCAAGATCGGCTTCATCGGCGGCGTGAACACCGAGCTGATCCAGACCTTCCAGGCCGGCTTCGAGGCCGGCGTGGCCGAGATCGACGCCGACGCCGAGGTCCAGGTGCAGTACCTGACCGAGCCGCCGGACTTCAACGGCTTCGCCGACCCGGCCGGGGCCAAGACCGCGGCCGACGGCATGTACGCCGACGACGTCGACGTCGTGTACCACGCGGCGGGCGGATCGGGCTCCGGCCTCTTCGAGTCGGCGGCGGCCGAGGACCGCTTGGCCATCGGCGTCGACTCCGACCAGTACCAGACCGTCGACGAAGAGACCCAGCCGTGCATCCTCACCTCGATGCTCAAGCGCGTCGATCAGGCTGTGTACGACGCCGTGCTGGACCTGGCCAACGACGAGCTGGAGGCCGGGCCGGCGGAGTCGGATCTGGAGACCGGCGGCATCGACTACGCCCTCGACGGCGGCCAGCTCGACGAGTTCTCCGACCAGCTCGACGAGCTCAAGCAGATGATCATCGATGGCGATCTCGAGGTGCCGACCACCCCCGAGTCCTGAACCCGTCGCCTTGGCCGCAACTCCCGCCGTCGAGCTGAGGCGCATCACCAAGCGCTTCCCCGGCGTCGTGGCCAACCGCGAAGTCGAGCTCACCGTCGCGCCGGGCACGATCCACGCCCTCGTGGGTGAGAACGGGGCCGGCAAGTCGACGCTGATGAAGATCCTCTACGGGATGCAGCGCCCCGACGAGGGCACCATCGCCGTCAACGGGAACGAGGTCAGCCTCCGCCGGCCGACCGACTCCATCGGCGTGGGCATCGGCATGGTCCATCAGCACTTCATGCTCGCCGACAACCTGACCGTGCTCGAGAACATCGTGCTGGGCGCCGAGCCTCGGTTCCCGGTGCTGCTGGCCCGCCGCCGCGCTCGTGACCACATCGTCGAGCTCGGTCGCACCTACGGCCTGTCGGTCGATCCCGACGCCCTCGTCGAGGAGCTCGGCGTCGGTGAGCGCCAGCGGGTCGAGATCTTGAAGGTCCTGTACCGGGGCGCCCGCATCATCATCCTCGACGAGCCCACCGCGGTGCTGGTGCCGCGGGAGGTAGACGACTTGTTCCGCAACCTGCGCGAGCTGCGGCGCGAGGGCCTCACCGTCGTGTTCATCTCTCACAAGCTCGACGAGGTCCTGGCCGTGGCCGACACCATCACGGTGATGCGGGCCGGGACCACCGTCGCCACCGTCGATCCGGCCCAGGTCACGGCCCGAGACCTGGCCAACCTGATGGTGGGCCACGAGCTCCCCTCCCCCGAGACCCGGACCTCGACGGTCACCGACACCGTCGAGCTGTCGGTGAGGGGCGTGCGGGTCGCCGGCGCTGGTAGTCGGCCGGCGCTCGACGGCATCGACCTCGACGTCCGTCGGGGCGAGATCGTCGGGGTGGCCGGCGTGGAGGGCAACGGCCAGAGTGAGCTCATCGCCGCGGTGATGGGCCTGGCCGACGTGATCGACGGCGAGGTCCACCTGGGCGATGTCGACATCACGTCGTGGTCCACCCGGCACCGCCGCCAGGAGGGCATGGCGTGCGTTCCCGAGGACCGCCAACGCGACGGCCTGCTGCTCGACGCGCCCCTGTGGGAGAACGCCGCCCTCGGCCAGCAGACAGAGGCCCCATTCGCCAACGGCCTCTTCTTCGACCGCATCGGCGCCCGGCGCCGCACCGACGAGATCGTCGAGAGCTTCGGTGTGCGGACTCCGAACAGCGACGTGCGCGCCGGCGCTCTGTCCGGAGGCAACCAGCAGAAGCTGCTCATGGGCCGGGAGCTGACCGCCGAGCCCCGGATGCTGGTGGCCGCCCACCCCACCCGCGGCGTCGACGTCGGGGCCCAGGCCGCCATCTGGGACCAGCTCCGCCAAGCCCGGGCCGACGGGTTGGCCGTCCTGCTCGTGTCGGCCGACCTCGACGAGCTGATCGGTCTGTCCGACACCCTCGTCGTGCTGTTCGGGGGGCGCATGGTGGCTCGACTCGACCCGGCGACGACGTCGCTCGAGGACCTGGGGTGCTACATGACCGGCACCGACCCTGCCGGCGGCGGCGACCTCGACGTCGACGCCGCGTCGGCCGCGGCGGCCGACGTGGCTCCGGGGGCCGATCCCGTGGCTCCGACCGCCGCGGAGCGCCGGTGAGGTCCGACCGGGTCGCCCTCAGCCTGGTCGCCCCAGCGTTGGCGGTGGCCCTGGCCCTCGCCGTCTCGACGCTCGTGCTCATCGTCAGCGGCAACTCGCCGGAGGAGGTCTTCGGGCTGCTAGGCGAGCAGCTCACGCGGGTCGGCGAGCTGACCAAGACCGTGAACCGGGCCGGCCCGTACTACATCTCAGCGGTCGCCGTCGCCGTCGGTTTCAAGATGAACCTCTTCAACATCGGCGTCGAGGGCCAGTACCGCCTGGCCGGAGTGGTGGCCGCCGGCGCCGGTGTCGCACTCCCCCTACCGGGACCGTTGCGCCTGCTGGGAGTCATCGCCCTCGCCGTCGGCGTAGGGGCGGGGTGGGCCGGGATCGCCGGCGCCCTACGCGCCTACCGGGGGGTGAGCGAGGTGATCTCGACGATCATGCTCAACGCCATCGCCTTCGGCCTGACCCCGTTCCTCCTCACGCGCTACTTCCAAGAGGAGGCCGCGTCGGGCACCATCGACTTCGCCACCCGCACCGCTGCGCTCCCTGGCGGCGGCCGCCTGCCGTCCCTCGACGCGCTGGTGCCAGGGGGACTGCCCAGCGGGGTCCACCTCAACGCGTTCGTGATCCTCGCCGGGCTCGTGGGCGTCGGGTACTGGGTGCTGGTGTGGCGGAGCCGCTTCGGGTTCGACCTGAGGGCCTCGGGGGCCAACCCCCATGCGGCGCGGACCTCGGGAGTCGACGCCAAGCGGATGACGGTGTTCGCCATGCTCATCTCCGGCGGCGTCGCCGGCCTGGTCGGCCTGTCGAGCATCATCGGTGCTGCGCCCTACCGCTACACCGACGAGAGCTTCCTCGCCGGCCTCGGCTTCACCGGCATCGCCATCGCCCTGCTGGGGCGCAACAACCCCGTGGGCATCGCCTTCGGGGCCCTGCTGTGGGCGTTCATGGACATCGCCCGGACCCCGATGTCGCGAGCTGACCTCCCCCGGGAGATCACGACGATCATGCAGGGCATCACCGTGCTGTCGGTCGTCGTCGCCTACCAGGTGGTCAGCCGGATCGCCCGACGCCGCGATGCCGCCGCCATCGCCCGCCAGGTCGACGATGACCCCGAGGGTGGGACCTCCGAGCCGTCCGGCGGGGCGGCCCGGGTCGGGAGCCCGGCGTGACCCTCGTCGATCCGGGGCTCACCGCCGCACCCATCGATGCACGGCCGGTGCGCCGCGACCCCATCGCCCGGCTGTCGCCGACGCTGCGGTACGGCCTCTACGCCAGCGTGCTGGTGCTCATCTTGACCACCGCCGAACAGCTCACCGACCAGACCCGCCTGACCTCGGCCAACACGTGGTCATCGGCCCTGGAGCTCACCTTGCCGATCGCCCTGGCCGGCCTGGGCGGCCTGTGGGCCGAGCGGGCCGGGATCGTCAACATTGGCCTCGAGGGAATGATGGTCCTCGGCACGTGGATGGGCGCGTGGGGCTGCATCGAGTACGGCGCCTGGGCCGGCGTGGTCCTGGGCGTGGTGGGTGGGGCCCTGGGTGGACTGCTGCACGCCATCGCGACGGTCGGCTTCGGCGTCGACCACATCATCTCGGGCGTGGCGGTCAACATCCTCGGCGGGGGCGTCACCCAGTTCGCCAACCTCGAGCTGTTCGACTCCACCAACCAGTCGCCGCGCATCCCCGAGAACGTGGGCCAGGTGCGCGTGCCCGGGCTCAACGACGTCGTTGGCGGCCTCGCCGGTGACCTGACCGACACCTCGGTGCTGGTGTGGCTGGCGGTCTCGATCCTGGGCCTGATCGCCGTCACATGGCGGTTCCACCCGTCGAGGCCGTTCGTCCGTCCGGCGGTCATCACCGGGCTGGCGGCGGTGGCGGGCCTGTCGCTGATCGAGCTGGCCCCCTACCTCGACGGGCAACAGCGCTTCTTCGTCTCGGAGGTCGGTCGCATCGTCTCGGGCCTCACCGACGAGCTGTCGCTGGTGGTGGTGTTGGGCGTGCTCGCCTTCCCGATCAGTGGCCTGGTGCTTTGGCGAACCAAGTTCGGGCTGCGCCTGCGATCTGTTGGGGAGGACCCCGTGGCCGCCGAATCGGTCGGGGTGAACGTGTATCTGATGAAGGTGGTGGCCGTGGTCGTGTCGGGAGCGATGGCCGGTCTGGGGGGCGTGTCGCTCGTCTACCTGTTCGCCGGGCAGTTCCGGACCGGCCAGACCAATGGCCGGGGCTACATCGGGCTGGCCGCCATGATCTTCGGCAACTGGCGACCCGCCGGCCTGGCCTTGGGCGCGGGACTGTTCGGCTTCACCGACGCCCTGACGCTGCAGAGCGGCCAGACCACCCGCGCCCTCCTCGTGGTGGTGGCCCTCGGCTCGGTCGCTCTCGTGGCCCGGGCCCTGATCACCGGCCGCTGGCGTTCGGCTTTGATCGCAGTGGGCGCAGCGGTCGGCGCCATCGTCTGGTTCAACCTGGTCGACGAGCTCCCGGGCGAGATCGTCGTGTTCCTCCCCCACCTGACCACCCTGCTGGTTCTGACCTTCGCCTCGCAGCGCCTGCGCCCCCCCGCCGCCGACGGGAAGCCCTACCGGCGGGGCGAGTCGGGCTGACGGTGGCTGCGGGCGGTGACGACGAGATCCCATGGGAAAGGCTGCGCGCCGAGGCCCGAACCGCCGCCGACCGGGCCTACGCGCCCTACTCCGGCGTGCGCGTAGGCGCCGCCGCCCTGGTCGACGACGGGCGCATCATCGTCGGCTGCAACGTCGAGAACGCCAGCTACGGGCTGACCACGTGCGCCGAGAACGGGGTCGCGTCGGCCCTGGCCGTCAGCGGCGGTGGACGACTCGTCGCCCTGTCCGTGGTCGCCGGCGACGGCGCGCCGCTCACACCCTGCGGGAGGTGCCGCCAAGTGCTGGCCGAGCACGGCGGGTCCGGCCTGGTCATCGACACCGGCGATGCCGGCGACGACGGCGGCGACGGCGGCGTCACCCTCGGCGAGCTGCTCCCCCAGGCCTTCGGCCCGGGCGACATCACCGCCCGCCGCGACTGAGCACCCCTGGGACGTGAGCCGTGGCCACTGACATCCTCGACGTGTTGCGGACCAAGCGCGACGGCGGAGTGCTGAGCGACGAGCAGATCCGCTTCGTCCTCGACGGCTACACCGCCGGCTCGGTGGGCGACGCCCAGATGGCGGCTCTGTGCATGGCCATCGTGTTCCGAGGCCTGACGCAACCGGAGCTGGCCACGTGGACCCGGGCCATGCTCGAGTCCGGCACCCGGCTCGACCTGACCGACATCGGCCGCCCGACGGTCGACAAGCACTCCACCGGCGGTGTCGGCGACAAGGTGTCGCTGGTGCTGGTGCCGCTCGTCGCGGCGTGCGGCGGGGCGGTTCCCCAGCTCGCCGGGCGGGGCCTGGGCCACACCGGAGGCACCCTCGACAAGCTGGAGTCGATCTCGGGCTGGTCGCCGCAGCTTCCCCTCGACCGGATGCGATCACTCCTGTCGGAGGTGGGCGGCTTCATCTGCGGGGCCGGCGACGACCTCGCCCCCGCCGACCGCCGCCTCTACGCCCTGCGCGATGTCACTGCGACCGTCGAGTCGATCCCGCTCATCGCCAGCTCGATAATGGCCAAGAAGATCGCATCGGGGACCGACGCTCTCGTCCTCGACGTCAAGGTGGGCGCAGGTGCCTTCCTGCCCGATCTCGACCGGACCCGGGAGCTCGCCCAGACGATGGTGAGCCTGGGTCGCGACCACGGGGTGCGCACCGTCGCCCTCCTCACCGCCATGGATGCTCCGCTCGGCCGGGCCTGCGGCAACGCCCTGGAGGTCACCGAGGCCATCGAGGTGCTTCAGGGTGGCGGCCCGTCCGACGTGCTGGAGGTCACCCTCGTCCTCGCAGCGGAGATGGTCGCCCTGGCTGGCCTCGACGCCAACCCGGCTCGGGTGCTGGAGTCGGGAGCGGCGCTCGATGCGTTCGACGCCATGGTGCGGGGCCAGGGCGGCGACCCCGAGGCGCCGTTGCCGGCTGCCTCAGAGGTGGTCGAGGTGCGGGCTCAGGGCTCGGGCTGGGTGCGCCGCCTCGACGCCCGAGCCGTCGGCATCGCGGCCTGGCGCCTGGGAGCGGGACGAGCTGCGATCGACGACGAGGTGAGCGCAGCGGCCGGGGTGCTCTGTCGGGCCAAGCCCGGCGAGGCCGTCGAAGAGGGAGATGTGGTGCTCGAGCTCCACGTCGACGACCCGACCCGCGTCTCTGGAGCCCTTGCTGCGCTGGAGGGGGCCATCGAGGTCGGTCATCAGCCACCGGGACCGCAGCCGCTCGTCATCGACCGCATCGCCTGATCAGGTCACGAGGTCGGCGGGGAGGTCGGCCACGACGAGGTAAGGCTCGAGCGCTTCGCACAGGACCTCGTCGCCCTGCTCGTGGTCGGCTTGGCGCAAGACGGCGGAGACCTCCCCGTCGGCGACCACCACCTCCGCCCCTGCGGCCTGACAGCCCTTGACCACGAAACCGAAGCGCCGTGACTCCTCAGCCACGGGAGGCAGGTCGAGGGCTTCGACCGAGGGCGCCCCCTCGAGCCCACTCACCAGGCGCTCGAGAGCGTCGTCGTCGTCGATCTCGACGACCGCCGGCTCGACATCGCGCCCCAGGCGCTCGATCGCCTGCACCTCGCCGGGGCCGACGGACGCCGAGGCGGGTCCGCCGTCGATCGTCACGGCGTCGGGCACCTCCGAGCGGGCGACGGACACGACGGCGACGGTCGTGATGGCCCGGACGCAGGTGACGTCGGGGTCCTGATCGTCCAACCCGGTCGGCACGAGGCGGAGATCTCGTCGGTCGCGGTGCAGCTCGACCCCGTCCGGGGCGAAGCAGCCGCTGCTGATCACTCCACCGACGAACACCCGCTCATCGTCATCCTCGTCGTCGGCGAGACCCGAGAGGGCGGAGGATCCGTCGAGGAACCGTCCGGCGAAGGCGTCGAGGTCGGCCTGGTCGACCATCAGCCCGGGTCCCTCTGCTTCGCGCACGGCGTCGATGCCCTCGTCGAGGAACACGACATCGGCGGGAACCACCTCGCTGCCGTTCGAGCTGGGCGGTGTCGGGCCGGTCGTGTCGGTCACCGTGCTCTCCTCGCCGCACCCCAGGAACGCGGTCGCCACGGCGAGGGTGAGCAACGAGAGGGTTCGGCGTAGGGCGCGAGGGTTGCTGAGGAGGTGACTCATGGCCGGTCCGACGCTACGGCTGAGGCCTCAGGTCCCGGGACGACCCGGGGTGCTCTCCCCCGTCGGGTCGCCGTAGCCTCCGCTGGTGGGCACGGCTTCCCCCTCACGACGCCTCACCACCGATGACATCGCGGCCTGGGACCGGGACGGCTTCCTGGTGGTTCCTCAGGCGTTCGGCGAGGAGCAGTGCCAGACGCTCATGGACCGGGCGGCGGAGATCGTGGCCACGGCGGCCGGCGATCCGCTGTCGGTGTTCACCACCGAGGACCAGTCTCGGACCTCCGACGAGTGGTTCCTGTCCTCGGGCGGGGAGGTTCGGTGCTTCGTCGAGGCAGAGGCCACCGGCCCCGACGGTGAGCTGACCGTCGGCTTCGATCGGGCGGTCAACAAGATCGGACACGCCCAACACGATCTCGACGACGTGTACGACGGGTTCGCACGTGTTCCAGTGATGGCCGAGGTGGCCGTCGCCCTCGGCGTCGAGGACCCCGTACTGATCCAGTCGATGCACATCTTCAAGCACCCCCGGATCGGCGGCGAGGTCGGTTGCCACCAGGACGCCGCGTTCCTGTTCACCGATCCGTCGTCGGTGGTCGGCTTGTGGGTCGCGCTGGAGGACGCCACGATCGGCAACGGCTGCCTGTGGGCCCAGCCCGGCGGGCACCGAACCCCGCTGCGCCGGCGCTTCGTGCGAGCTGGACCATCCGACGCCGACGGCACCGAGTTCGTCGAGCTCGACCCGACACCCCTGCCCGAGCCCGGCGACGACGGCCCGCTCGTGCCGATCGAGGTGACCGCGGGCACCCTCGTCGCCCTGCACGGCCGGCTCCCGCACTGGTCCGGGCCCAACCGCTCGGAACGCTCTCGGCAGGCGTTCTCGCTGCACGTCATCTCCGGCGCCGCCGACTACCCGGCGTCCAACTGGCTCCAGCGCAACGAGGCCCTCCCTCCGCGCGGCTTCTGAGCCAGCCGTAGGGTCGGGCCCATGGCCGAGCGCAGCTTCACGACGTTGTCCGACGGAGGGTGCTTCTACGAGGGGCCGCGCTGGCGCGACGGGCGGTGGTGGGTGTCGGACTTCTACCGCCACACCGTGTTCACCGTTGACCCCGACGGCACCGAGACACCCGTGGTCGAGGTGCCGGGCCAGCCGTCGGGGTTGGGGTGGCTGCCCGACGGGGGCCTCTTGGTGGTGGCCATGAAGGATCACACCGTGCTGCGCGTCGGCCCCGACGCCTCGACCCGGGTCCACGCCGACCTCGGCCCCCTCGACGTCCAGGGCCCGTGCAACGACATGGTGGTCTCGGCCACCGGGCATGCCTACGTCGGCAGCTTCGGCTTCGACCTGATGCACGGCGGCACCCCGGCGGCGGCGTCGATCTACCACATCTCCCCCGACGGGAGCGTCGTGATCGGAGCCGAAGGCCTCCTGTTCCCGAACGGCTCGGTCATCACCCCTGACGGCTCGACGCTGATCGTGGGCGAGACGATGGGCTCTCGCTACACCGCCTTCACCATCGACACCGACGACGGGTCGTTGTCGGACCAGCGGATCTGGGCCGAGATGGGGCCGGCCCCGACCCTCGGCGGAGTGGCGGAGACGCTGAGCGCCATCAAGGTGTCACCCGACGGCTGCGCCCTCGACGCCGACGGCCAGATCTGGGCTGCCGACGCCCTGTCCAACCGGCTCATCCGGGTGGCTGAGGGCGGCGAGATCACCGAGGAGATCGCCGCGCCCGACGGGCTCGGTGTCTACGCCTGCATGCTCGGCGGCACCGACGGCCGGACCTTGCTGGCGTGCCTGGCCCCGGACTTCTTCGAGGGCCCCCGCAGCGAGGCCCGCGAGGCGGTGCTGGCCACCGTCACCGTGGACGTCCCCCACGCCGGCCTCCCCTGACCCGGCCCTCCCCCGAGAACGAGGGCAGAGGGGATCAGGCCGGGTCGACCCGGCCGGTGCGGACCATCATCGATCGACGGGTCGGGTCGGCGAGGCCGAAGGTCCGCCAGCACCAAGCCCCGGCGAGCAGGCCCAGCAGCTCCAGGACCACCACCACGGCCACGGGTCGGTCGAGCTCGGGCAGACCGCCGGGGCCGACGCTCCAGCCGAAGAACGGCCACCAGAACAGTTCGGTGCGGGTGAAGGACCCGTCGAGCGCGAGGTGCAGGAAGAGCCCGATGGGCACGCCGAGCCAGCGTCGTCGGACGACGCGCCGGCCGCGCGTGACGACCATCACCAAGCCCAGGGCCACGACCGATCCCGTCAAGGTGTGCAGCACCCGGGGACCGCCGGTCGCGGCTTCGGCGACAGGCAGCAGCGCTCCCAGGACGATCACCCGGTAGTCGAGCGCCGGGCTGCGGAACACCAACCAGACGATCGCCACCGTCGGCCCGACGAACCACAGCAACATGGTGACGGAACCGGGATCAGCGCACGAGGAGGCGGCCGCAGTCCTCGCAGGTGATGCGCGAGTCCGTGGGCAGGTTCTTGATGCGGTCCTGCTCGACCGCCGACAGGCGCAGGTGGCACCCGCCGCAGGTCCCGTGCTCGAGGCGGGCGATGCCGACGCCCCCGTTCGCGGCCCGAAGGGCCTCGTACTCCGTGAGCAGGTCACCGGGGACGACCTCGGCCGCAGCTGCTCGCGCCGCCTCGATGGTCGCGAGCTGGGCGTCGATCTCGGCCTCGGCCACGGTGATCGCGGCAGCGAGGGTTGCCGCCCGCTCGGCGAGCGCGCTGCGTTCGGCGCTCAGCCGGTTCGTCTCCTCGTCGACGGGCTCGCGCTCGACGAGCACCTCGATCTCACGGTCCTCGAGCTGGGCGATGCGGCGGGTGAGCGACGTCACCTCGTCCTGGAGGCCCTGCAGCTCACGCGGGTTGGTGATGCCGCCGCCGTAGAGGGCCTTGTTGGTCTGGGCGGCACGAGCCCTCACCGACGCGATGTCGTCCTCGAGCTTGGTCTGCTCGCGGTCGAGGCGGTGCCGCTCGGCCTCGACCTCGGCCGAGCGAGCGGCGAGCGCCCGCTCCGCGGCGGCCACCTCGGCCGCCTCGGCCCGCTCGGGCATGCCCTGACGGCGAGTCCGCAGCTGAGTGGCGAGGGTGTCGTGGCCCTGGACGACGAGGAGCTGCTCCATGGGGTCGATGTCGCTCACAGCGGTTCGAGACTAGGCGGCCTCGGCGCGGGCCTACCGACTGCGAGGACAGCGCCGGCGTTCGGTCTCGAAGCAGAGCCGACCCAGGCCCTCGACCGGTTCGGGCTCGGCGAACCGCTCGATCGGTTCGCCGTCGAGCGCGGCGGCCATGAAGGCCCCCCAGATCTGGGCCGGGGCCCGGCCTCCCTGGGCATCACCGCCGCCACCGAAGCGCAGGCGGACGTTGGCCCCGGTGGCCCCGATCCACACCGATGTCGCCAGCTGGGGCGTGTAGCCCACGAACCACACGTCGTAGGCGTTGTTGGTCGTCCCCGTCTTGCCGGCCGACGGTTGCCCGCTGGCCAGGCGGGCCCGGGTGCCGGTGCCGCTCTCCACGTTCGCCTCGAGGACCGAGGTCACCAGGCGGGCCACATTGACCGGCAACACCCGCTCGGGGCTGGCCTGGTGAGCGAACACGACGCTTCCGTCGGCGTCCTCGACGCGGTCGATGAAGTAGATCGGGTTGCGCAACCCGTCGTTGGCCAGCACTGAGTACGCGGCGGCCATGTCGAGCGGCGAGATGGGGTCGGTGCCAAGTGCCATCGACGTGTTCTCGGGATGCAGGGTCGAGGTGACCCCCATGCGCTTGGCCACATCCGCCACCTTCTCGGGGCCGACTATCTGGTTGAGGCGGAGGAAGGCGCAGTTGGACGACTTCTGGGTCTGGTAGAGCAGCGTGTTGAACGATCCACCGCTGCCCCCGAAGTTGGTGGGCGGGTCGTCGTCGGGGTACCCGGGTACGTCGCCGCACGGGCCGCGGCCATCGACGGTGTCGTCGGGTGAGGCCCCGTTGAGGATCGCCGCGGTCAGCACGAAGGTCTTGAACGTCGAGCCGATCAGCCGGTTCTGCTGCTGGGAGAGGTCGAACGGGTACCGGTCGTAGCCAGGGCCGCCGAGGAGGTACCGCACCGCTCCGGTGCGCGGCTCGACCCCGGCCATCGCCGCGGTGCCGAACCGGCTCAGCCCGGTCAAGGGGTCGTTCTCCAAGGCGAAGGTGCCGTCGCCGTCGCTGTCGGGCAGGTTCCCGTTGCGGGCGGCCTGGGCCTGTAGGTACAGGCCGGGGTCGAAGGTGGTGTACACCCGCAGCCCGCCGCCGAAGAGGCGGTTGTAGCGGGCCGTGGGCGTCGCGCCCAGGCGCTCGTCGGCCAAGAGCTGCTGCTGGACCTCCTGCACGAAGTAGTCGTCAGGGGTGCGGGGCCGGGTGGGCTCGGCGGGCAGGCGCGTGAACTTGGCGATGTCGCCCTCGCGCCGGGTGACCCGACCGGTCTGGACCAGGGCGTCGATCACGGTGTTGCGTCGGCTGAAGGCCCGCCCCCGGCTGCGGAACGGGTTGCAGCCGCTGGGACAGCGGATGATGCCGGCCAGCATCGCCCCCTCGGCCCAGCTCAGCTGCGACACGTCCTTGCCGAAGTAGGTCTCCGCCGCGGCCTGCACGCCGTAGGCCCCGGACCCGAAGTAGATCGTGTTGAGGTAGTGCTCGAGGATCTCGTTCTTGGTGTAGGTCTCCTCGAGCTTGACCGCCAGCACCGCCTCACGGACCTTGCGGGCGAAGTCCTGGTCCTTGTCGCCGACGATGTCCTTCACCACCTGCTGGGTGATGGTCGAGCCACCCTGGGCCACGCCCCCGCTCTCGATGTTGGCCGTGAAGGCCCGCCCGATGGAGCGGGCGTTGACGCCCTGGTGGGCGAAGAAGGCCGAGTCCTCAGCTGTGAGCACCGAGTCGATCACGCTGCGAGGGATGCGCTCGATGTCGACGCGGATGCGGTTCTCGTCGGCGAGGAACGTGGCCATGAGCTCGCCGGCGCGGTCATAGACGTAGGAGCGCTCGGACAGCTCGGGAAGGGAGATCGAGTCCCGCTCGAAGCGGTGCGCAGCACTGAGCTCGGCCACCTTGGGAGCGCTGACCGCGATCGTCGCGGTGAGGGTGACGACGCCCACGGCCACGATCACGACCAGGCGGGCGACCCGCCCGAGGTTGACCAGCACGAACCGGAGGATCTGCTTCACCAGGGCGGTCACGTTAGTAGCGGCGTCCCCACTGAAAGCAGTCAGCCCCAGGGTCGTTAGCGTGCTCACCCATGGCCCACCCTCGTCCCTTCCGCTTCGGTGTCCAGCTCTCGACCGCCCCCGACGCCGCCGCCTGGACCGCGCTGGCCCGCCAGGTCGAGGACCTCGGATACTCCAGCGTTTCGCTACCCGACCACTTCGGTGACCAGCTCTCGCCGAGTGTCGCGCTCCAGGCCGCAGCCGACGCAACCACCACGCTGCGCATCGGCACGCTTGTCTTCGACAACGACTACCGCCACCCTGTCGTGCTGGCCAAGGACTGCGCCACCCTCGACGTCTTGTCCGGCGGGCGCCTGGAGCTGGGCCTCGGTGCCGGCTGGATGACCTCGGACTACGAGCAGTCAGGGATCGAGATGGACCGCAGCAAGGTGCGCGTCGACCGGATGATCGACGCCGTGGCCGTGCTGAAGGGCGCCTTCGCCGACGGGCCGTTCAGCCACGACGGCCCGCACTACACGATCAACGGCTACGACGGGCTGCCCAAGCCGGTGCAGAAGCCGCACCCTCCCCTGCTCATTGGCGGCGGCATGAAGCGGGTGCTGTCCTTCGCCGCCCGCGAGGCGCAGATCGTCGGCATCAACCCCAGCATCCCCAACGGCAAGGTCGACGCCGACGCGGCGGCCACCGGCACGGCCGCCGCGACCGACGAGAAGCTGGAGTGGATCCGCGCCGCCGCCGGCGACCGCTACCCCGAGATCGAGCTCAACGTGGCGAACTTCGCCACCGTCATCACCGACGACCGGGCCGGCACCGTCGAGGTGATGGCCCCGCTGTTCGGCATCCCCGCATCCGACGTCGACGACTACCCCCACGCTCTCATCGGCACGGTGGAGGAGATCTGCGACGACGTCGAAGCCCGACGCGAGCGCTGGGACCTGTCCTACGTCGTGGTCCAGGGAGACAGCTTCGAGGCCTTCGCCCCAGTCGTCGCCAAGCTGGCCGGCACGTAGCCAGCGAGCGACCGATTGGCCCGAGGCGCCAGCGGCGTCGGATCTCTACGCCGCACCCCGGAGGGACGCTCATGCCCAGCCTGTTGGAGACCGTCGATGAGCTGTACGCCTCCGGGGGCATCCCCGGCGCGGTCGCCCTGGTGGCCGACGCCGACGACATCACCGTTGTTGCAGTAGGCGAGCGCACGATCGGCGGCGAGCCCATGCAGCGGGACACCATGTTCCGCATCGCATCGATCACCAAGCCGATCGTGGCCGCGGCCACGATGGCCCTGGTCGAGCGGGGACGGGTCGGGCTGGACGACCCGGTCGAGCGGTGGCTGCCCGAGCTGGCCGATCCCGTCGTGCTCCGCTCGGTCGACGGGCCGGTGGACGACGTCGTCCCAGCGGGGCGGCCGATCACGGTGCGCCACCTCCTCACGTCCCAAGGCGGCCATGGCTTCCCAGCCGACTTCTCGCTACCGGTGGTCGCCCGCCTGTTCGAGGACCTCGAGCAGGGCCCGCCGCAGCCCCAGGCCGTCCCGCCGCCCGACGAGTGGATGGCCCGGATCGCGCGCATCCCGCTCCTCCACCAGCCCGGCGAGGGGTGGACCTACAACACGGGCAGCGATGTCCTCGGTGTCCTGCTGGCACGAGCCGAGGAGGTCCCCCTCGGAAACGTCCTCGCCGACACCGTCCTCCGCCCGCTGGGGATGGACGACACCGGCTTCGCGGTCCCCCCTGGCGGCCTCGATCGGATGGCGTCGTACTACCGGCGCGACCCCGCAGGCGACGGGTTCGCCCTCGTCGATCCGCCTGACGGTCAGTGGTCGGCGGAGCCGGCGTTCCCGTCGGGCGCCGGCGGGCTCGTGTCCACCGCCGACGACTGGCTGGCCTTCGGCCGGATGCTGCTCGCCCAAGGGCAGCACCGGGGACAGAAGGTGCTCTCTCCCGAGTCGGTGCGGCTCATGACCACCAGCCACGTCGAGGCCGAGCCCGACAATCCCTTCTTGCAGGGCCACGGGTGGGGCTTCGGCGGCAGCGTCGACCTGGCCGCCACCGAGCCCTGGAACGTGCCCGGTCGCTACGGCTGGATCGGCGGCACCGGGACGGCGGGTTACGTGATCCCGTCCCGTGGCACCGTCACCATCTGGCTCAGCCAGGTCGAGCTGGCCGGGCCCGACGACTTCAGCGCCGTGGGCGCGTTCCTCAGCTGGGCGGCGTCGCGTCCGTGACGGCACCGATCTCGGCGCGGCTGGCGGCGGTGGTTGACGCCCTGCCGCTGCGGCCTGGTCTGCGGGTTCTCGAGATCGGATGCGGCCCGGGGGTCGCGGCGCGGGCCGTGGCGTCGCGCATCGGGGACGGCTTCGTGCTGGCCACGGACCGCTCGGCCCGGGCCGTCGCCCAGGCTCGGGCCGGATCGGCGGCCGAGATCGGCGCCGGGACGATGGGCGTCCGCCAGGTGGCCGCCGAGCACATCGAGCTCGAGCCCGGCGAGGAGCCCTACCACTTGGCCTTCGCCGTGAGGGTCGGGGCGTTCGACGGCCGCCACCCCGAGTCCGGTCGTCAGGCTCTCGTGCGGCTCGAGACCGTCCTCGTGTCCGGAGGGGTGCTCTACGTCGACGGCGGGTCGCCCCTGCGGACCCTTACGGTGGGCGGCTGATCACCAGCCGGGGATGGCGGAGCCCGGGGCCCAGGTGGCGTGGGTCCCGCTGGAGATGCGTTGGGGCAGGCGCATCTTGGCGATGGGGCCGTCGGCCACTCGCTGGGCGTCGATCACCCAGCACTCGGACCGGTCGTTGGCCACGTCGGTGGTGAGGGTGACGAGGTAGGCGTCTTCCTCGGCGGTGGCGCCCACCTTCGGGGCCACGCCGACCTCCGAGCAGTAGACGCCGTCGGGTAGGCGCAGCTGAACATCGGTACCGGTCTCGACGTCGTGGTGCACGAGGCCGTCGAACAGGAACCAGCCCGGCTTGCCGGTCGCGGCGTAGACGTGGCGGTGGCGATGTCCGGCCCAGCCCGCGTTGACGATGCCGAACTCGGTGTGGTCGTCTCGCAGGCGCTCTTCGGTCGTCTGCCCCGTTCGCATGTTGAAGCGCCACCGGTGGAGGTGGGTCTCCATCCAGTCCAGGGCCAGGTAGCGGAACATCCACATGGCGTCGCCCACCGCGTCGGGCCGGGGCATGGGCTGGTCCTGGAAGAAGCCTTCGAGCACCACCTCGTCGCCGTCCTCGTAGGCGTTGGTGAAGTGCAGGACGTAGGTGGGATCGGCGTCGAACCAGCGGACCTCGTCGACGCCACCTCGACGGGGCACCACTGCGAAGCGGCTGGGCTCGTCGTGCATGGCCAGCTGGAAGCGACCCCGAGCCAGCTGCTCGGTGTCCCAGTACATGGGGAAGGCGTTGAGGATCACGTGGTCGGTCGTGAAGGCCATGTCGTGGGGCAGGCGGGGCCCGGGCAGCGGCACCGGCGTGTGGTGGACGAGGCGGTTGTCGGCGTCGACCACGCCGAAGTGCATGTACGGAGCATCCAGCCCGTAGCTGAAGAAGAACAGCTCGCCGGTGGCCTCGTCGACCTTGGTGTGGGCCGACACGCCCTCGGGCGGGAACCAGCCGTCCCAGGCCGTGGCCCCCACGGTGTCGAGGGTGAGGGGGTCGAGGCGGTAGAGGTCGCCGCACTGCCAGAACGAGGTGACGGCTTGGCCGGCGTGGACGACGATGTCGGTGCTCGACGCGTCCTTCATCCGTCCCCGGGCGCCCCAGCCGCCCGGCGCCTCGGCCGCCTTCGGGCTCTCGGCGATGCCGGCCCACAGCGAGCGGCCGACGTCCTGCTCGGCGTCGAAGCCGGCGGTGCGGACGAAGCGGTTCCGGTACCAGGCCGTGCCCCCCCCGAACCCGACGGCGTGGACCATGCCGTCGCCGTCGAAGGGGTGGTAGCGGTCGATGGCCGGGTGCACCGGGTTCTCGGTGTTGCGGAGGTAGAGGCCGTCGAGATCGTCGGGCAGCTCGCCTTCGACCTCGAGCTCGGCGACGCTCCACTCCTCGTGCTGCGGGCGCCAGGGCCCGGAACGGTAGGGGTGGTCATCGTCGTCAGGGAGGGTGCGAATGGCCCGTCCGACCAGCTCGATGTCCATGGTGCTCCTCAGGTGCGCTCGGCGTCGACCACGAAGGCGCAGCACGATGCCGTGCTGCCACCGATGTTCAAGGTGCCGACGCGCTGGGCGCCGTCGACCTGGGTGGCGCCGGCACGACCGGTGACCTGGCGGGCGGCGTCGACGACCATGCGGACACCGGTGGCCCCGACTGGGTGCCCGCCACCGATCAGGCCACCCCCGGGGTTGACCGGGATGCGGCCGTCGCGGGCCACGTCGCCGGCCTCGACCGCCTTCCACGAGTCGCCCGGCGCGGTGATGCCGAGGTGGTCGATGGCCATGTAGGCCGACATGGCGAAGCAGTCGTGGACCTCGACCGCATCGAGGTGGTCGACCGCATCGAGGCTGGCCCGGTCGAGGGCGTCGCGGAACGTGTCGCGCACGTGGGGCAGGACGTAGGGGTCCTCCGCGCTGCGACCGAGCTTGGGGGCGAGCGGGAGGCCGACGGTGCGGTGGCCCCAGCCGGCGACGCGGGCGCTGCGTCCGGCGCTCCGGAGCCCTGGGTCGGCTCGTAGGGCGCCGTCGGACGCCAGGACCAGCCCGGCCCCACCGTCGGTCAGCTGGCTGCAGTCGTGACGGCGGGTGCGGCCCTCGACCACCGGGTTGGCCACGTCGTCGTCGCTGAAGGCGTCCTCAGCGAAGCGCCACTCTCGGGTCTGTGCCAGCGGGTTGGTCCGCGCGTTGCCGTAGGCCGCCTGGGCCAGGGCGTGGAGGTGGGCGTCGTCGAGGCCGTAGCGGCGGTCGTACTCGTCAGCCAGGTCGGAGAAGGCGGCCGGCCACACGTAACGGGCCGAACCCTCGTGGCCGACCCAGGACGCGGCACCGAGAGCGTCGGTGGCGGCGTCGCCCGGGACGCACCGCTCGACCTCGACGCCGAGGACCAGGGCGATGTCGTAGCGCCCGCAGGCCAGGTCGGCCATGGCCGCCACCAGGGCCACGCTGCCCGATGCGCAGGCCGCCTCGTGGCGCGACGAGGGCACGCCCCACAGGTCGTCGTCGACGGTGGCAGGCATCGCCGCCAGGTGGCTTTGGCCGGTGAGCACGGGGCCGAAGGCGTTGCCGACGTGGATGACCTCGACCCGGGCCGGGTCGATCGCCGCGTCGGCCAGTGCCTCGCGCTGGACCTCGGCCACGAGGGCATCGATGCCAAGCCCCTCCTTGGTGAGGTTGCGGGCGAAGTCACTCTGGTAGGAGCCCAGAACCCAGATGCCCTCGGTCACACCAGCCATGGCCAGAGGGTACGCCCTTCTGAAATCGTCGCGCTGGCGGGCGACCCAGGAACCGCGCCCGTTCAGGTGGAGGCGGCCTTGGGGGTGGCGGCGATCTCGGCCGTGCTGCGGCGGCGGACGGCCTGCTCGTCGCGTCGAGCGGCGAGGGTCCCCAGGGCGCCGAGGTGCAGCGGGCCCAGGTCGTCGGCGGCCCCGTCGAGCACCGCCGGGGTCCGACCCCGGCCAGCCACGTCGAGCAGCAGGTTGGCCAGCCCGACTCGCCGCTGCAGCGGCGACGACGCCAGGCGGGTGCTCTGCACCTTGGCCATCGGCACGACGTTCGTCTCCCGCAGCAGACCTCCCCGGCGGGCCACGATGTGATCGCCGACCCTCGCCCACCCGAGCCCGCGATAGACCAGCTCGGCGTCGAGCACCCCGATCGGGATCAGGAGGAGGGCGAGGATCCCCCAGGGCGCGAGCAGCACGGCGACGGGCAGGGCCAACAGCAGCGCCGGGCCGACCCGCCGCGTCCAGGCCCGACGACGCGCCGCCGCCGGCGCGGCGGCCAGGCCCGGCAATGGCGGGGCTCCCGGGAGCACCTCGGACACCAGGGCCTCGACCTCAGCGCGGCGCAGGATCGGCACCGTCACCCGGCTGTCGACGCCTTCGACGGAGCCCGAGCCACCCGCGCTCTGCAGCGTGACCGACACCAGACCGAGCATGCGCCGGAGCGGGTTCTGGAGGATGCGGACGACCTGCACCCGGTGCACGGCGAGCGACGCCTCGCGCTGGTCGAGGAGGCCGCGACGCACGTGGAGGACGTCGCCCCGCCGGGTGAGGCGGTAGTCGGCGTCGGCCACGATCGCAGCCCCGGCGGCCACCGCCAGCCAGACCACCACCGCGCCCACCCCGAGGACGATCAGCACCGAGATGGCGGGCCGGGCCCCGTCGGCCACCTCACCCACCACCCGCTCCCCCATCGACACGACCACCTCGTCGAGCAGCCCGGCCAGCGAGCCCAGGACGGCGAACACCACGGCCAGCTGGGCCCCGGTGACGCCGGCCAGGGCGAGGCGGCGGTAGCCGATGGCGAGGACCTCGCGCTCTACCTCCGCGGACCCCGGACGAGTCGTCGCGCCGGTCCCGGCGTCCTCCGCCGCCGGCCAGGCCGGGACGGCGTCGCGGGCCCGGACGCCGAGCACGGCCCGGAGTCGATCGGCCTCGGCGTCGGAGACCGCATCGAGGGTGACCTCCGCTTCGGAGCCCGTGCCGGCGGTGTCGACGCGGACCACCGCCAGCCCGGCGATGCGGTGGCGAAGCTTGCGGAGCAGGTCGACCTGCTGGATCCGGTCGAGGGGCACGACGCGCCGCGAGCGATTGAGGATGCCGCGCTCGACCACCAGCGAGTCGCCGTCGATGACGTAGGTGAACCGGGACCAGGCCAGGAAGCGGGCGCCGATCACGAGCACCGCAACGAGGATCGAAAGGGGCACCGCCACCAGGGGCTCGCGGGCGACGAAGAACACCATGGGCAGCAGGGTCTGAGGGGCGATCCGGACCAGGTCGATCACCGGCGACAGCGGATGGAGTCGCTGGGGCCGGCCGGTCCCCTGCCCGGGAGCCGACGACGTCGAGGCGACCGACGGCGGAGCCGATGCGTCGCCGGGTTCGGGAGGCGACGTCATCGAAGGCGGCCAGGCGTGCGGAGGACCAGCACCCGGATCTGGCTCAGGCACGTCAGTCACACCCCGTCGTCGGCGGAGACGCGGGCCATCAGCTCCCGGCGGAGGTCGTCGGCTCGGTCCGCAGCGATGCCGGGCAGGGTGCCGTCACTGCCCGACGATGCCGTGGCGATGTGGAGGGTCACCAGCCCGAACCAGCGCTCGACCGGGCCCTGGCGGACGTCGATCTGCTGCACCCGGAACACCGGGATGGCCGACTGCACGCGCAGCAGGACCCCGTGACTGATCTGGAGGCCGTCGCCGGTGAGCTCCCAGCGGAACCGCTCGTAGCGCAACCGGGGGCCGAGGATGGCGGCCGCGATCGCCACGATGGCCACGACTGCGGCGACGGCGACGATGACCGCCAGCCCCTCGAATGCACCGATGAGCCCGGCCACCACGGCCACGATGGTGAGCGGGCCGGCGACGAGGGACGCCGACAGGTGCCACATCGTCCGGACCCGAGGGCTCAGCTTCTGGGGGCCCGTCATGGCGGCGTCCCCCTCGCCGTCCCATCGTTCGCGAGGACGGCGGCGACTCCGGCGGCGAAGCGGTCGACGTCTCCGCTGGTGGTGGCGAAGCTGGTCATCCACCGGACCTGGCTGCGCACCGGGTCCCACGGCCAGAAGAACGACCATTCCTGCAGGGGGGCGACGGCAGCCGCCGGGATCATCGGGAACAAGGCGTTGGCCTGCGGTGGTCCACCCAGCTCTACGCCGGCGATGGCACCGGTGCGCTCGGCCAGAACCTGCGCCATCTCGTTGGCGTGGCCGGCCAGGTCGAGCCACAGGTCGTCGGCCAGCAGGGCGGTGATCTGGGCGGCGACGAACCGGGCCTTGGACGGGAGCTGGCCCGCCTGCTTGCGCACGAATCGGAGGTGCTCGGCACGCTCCGGACTCAGGTGGACCACGGCCTCAGCCGACATGGCCCCGACCTTGGTGAAGCCCATGGTCATCACGTCGACACCGGTGTCGCGGACCATCGTGATCAGGTCGGTGCCGAGGGCGACGAGGGCGTTGGCGATGCGGGCCCCATCGAGGTGGACGAGCAGGCCGTGGTGGTGGGCGTGGTCGCAGAGCGCCGCGATCTCGTCGACGGAGTAGACGGTGCCCATCTCGGTGACCTGGCTGATCGACAGCACGGCCGGCTGGGGGTGGTGCTCGGTGCCCAGCCAGGCGACGTAGGGGTCGAGGGCCTCGGGTCGAAGCTTGCCGTCGACGGGGGGCACCGAGGTGATGGTGGAGCCGGTGAAGCGGGCCGGTGCGCCGCACTCGTCGACGACGATGTGGGCCGAGTCGACGGTCAGCACCGACTGCCACGGTTGGAGCAACGAGGCCAGGCCGACGACGTTGGCCCCGGTGCCGCCCCAGCACAGGACGACCTCGACCGGGGAGTCGAGGTGCTCACGGATCGCGGTGACGGCCGCGTCTGTCCACCGATCATCGCCGTAGGCGAGGGCCGGGCCGGCGTTGGCGGCATCGAGCGCGTCCATCACCTGAGGAGCCACGCCCGCTGCGTTGTCGCTGGCGAAGCTGCCGTCCGGTGGCGAAGGGAGGACCACGCCCCCACCCTAGAAAGGGCAGGATTGAGAGGTGGGATACCAGGAACCCCACCCGCGCCGAGCCCACCAGCTGACCTCGCCCGCGCCGGTCAAGCCGGGGCGACGACGCGCAAACCCCGCACCCTTTCGAACTCCCCCCTGTTGCGGGTGGCGAGGCCGAGGCCGTGGGCGAGGGCCGTGGCCGCGATCCAGAGGTCGTGGGCCCCGATCACCCGTCCTCCGACGGCAAGATCAGCCCAGACGTCGGCGTGCACCCGGGCGACCCCCTCGGTGATGGGGATCGCCTGGATCCCGGCGAGCAGATGCTCGACGTAAGCGCGCCGGCGAGCCCGATCAGCGGGGGTGGCCCGGCGCACCCCGTGCAGCAGCTCGCTGACGGTGATCACGCTGATGGCCCGCTCTTCGTCGCCCAGCGTCTCCTCGATGGTGCTGGCGGCGACGCCTCTCTCCTGGTCGATGAGAAGGTCGGTGTCGATCAGGAGGGCCATGGGTCACCCGGTGGGCCGACGGTGCGGCGCTGGGCCCGGACGTCGTCGGCGAAGTCCTTATCAGGACGCGGTGCGCTGGCGATCAGCGCCCGGAAGCGCTCGGCCGACAGGAGCTGCGCCCTCGGTGGACCGATCACCGCCACCGAAGCACCGCTGCGGGTCACCTCGATCTCCTCACCTGCCGCGACCCGTGTCAACAGCTCGGAGAAGTTCCGTGCCGCCTCGGTCGCCGTCATGTGGGCCACGGTGCGGATCGTATCAGACAAATCAGAGAATCTGGCGGGGATCCCGGTGGATGTGTCGGTGGCGGTTGTCTCGGTAGTCGTGGAAGTTGAGGTGGCGGTCCCCCGCTCGATGCCTGCCGGCAGCCATCCACGACGACGAGGAGGCTCTCCTTGGCCGTCAAGGTCACCCTCACCTCGGTCTGGGTGGAGTCGACCCCACCGTGCGCATGAGCCCACGCCCCCCAGTCCGGACAGTGAGCCGGTGGCGGATCGCTCAGGTCCGCATCCGCCGGGATCAAGAAGGTCGCGCCGACCCAGGGTGGCGCTCCGGCCCAGATGATCGACGGATCTTTCTCGACGTGCACGACGAGCGGATCCCGCTGCGCTCTACGTCGGTCGAGGCTTCGGACGCCTCGGCCGAGGAGCTCGTTCACCGCGAAGCCGATCACGGCGCCGACGACCAGCAGCGCCACTTCGACCATCCCCGAAGGCTAGAACTGCTCCAAGCAGCCTCAGCGGTTCGTGCCTTCTCTGTGCCTCAACCGGGGACACGGAACGGCACGGGGTGGTGCTCACGGGCACTGGAAGGTAAAGGGCCTTCATCGGCTGACCAGGGCTGACCCCCCGCCTGGACCGGAGTGGGCGCAAGAGGACTCGAACCTCTGACCTCTGCCGTGTGAAGGCAGCGCTCTAACCAGCTGAGCTATGCGCCCCGGGCCGGCGACAGTATCGCGAGCCCCCGAGCCCGCCCGGGCCGGATCCCGTCCTTGGTCCCAGATGCGCCGCCGA
>Ga0136640_10000108_pt1 | contig 27998 bp, 30 predicted proteins | sample AntDrymUQ8642106_2_FD_105498 | JGI IMG/M metagenome (GOLD analysis project Ga0136640, IMG submission 105498) | Polar desert sand microbial communities from Dry Valleys, Antarctica - metaG UQ864 (21.06) | ecosystem: Environmental > Terrestrial > Soil > Desert | place: Antarctica: Dry Valley...
AGGAAGGGCGCATCGCCGCGCTCGAGCGCGCGCGTGAAGAACATGGTGACGAGATTGGGGAAGGTCTCGAGCTGGCGGGCGGTCATTCGGGAAGCGCCACGCCTTCGCTGCGCGAATCCGCGGCGCCCACCCAGCGCCCGCCGACGCGCTCGATGGCATTGGCCTTGAACGGCGGGTCAGTCGCGACGACGGTGTGACCGAGCGCGGTGAGCGCGGGGATCATCGCCGCGAGCGGAGTCCCTTGCTCGACCATGATGCGGTTCCCGCGAATGAAAATTCCGGGCAGCGTGATCGCCTGCCCCGCGCTCAGCTTCCAGTCGATAACGCCGATGATCGTCTTGGCGACCTGCATGATGATGGTCGGCCCCCCCGCCGCGCCGAGCGCGATCCGCACCCGTCCGTCGGGGCCGTAGACAATGGTCGGCGACATCGAGCTCAGCGGCCGCTTTCCACCCTCGACGCGATTGGCGACCGGCGCGCCGGCCGCCAGGGGCGCGAAGCTGAAATCGGTGAGTTCGTTGTTGAGGAAATAGCCGTCGACGGTAAGGCCCGATCCCCACGCCGCCTCGATCGTCGACGTCAGCGAGGCGACATTCCCGAACCTGTCGGCCGCGACCATGTGCGACGTCGACGGCACTTCGCCGCTCATGATCGCGTTGCGCATCACCGCGCCTGGCGGAAGCCCCGCGTCAACGGCCGCCATCGCCTGGCCCGGGTGGATGAGCCGCGAGCGCGAGGCGAGATAGGCAGGGTCCATCAGCCCCGCCAGCGGGACGCTGACGAAGTCCGGATCGCCGAGATAGGCGGCGCGATCGGCATAGGCGAGGCGCATCGATTCGGCGATCAGGTGCCAGGCCCTGGGGTCGTCGGGTCCGAGCGACGCGAGGTCGAAGCGCTCAAGCTGCTTCAGGACCGCGAACACCGTTGTCGCGCCCGACGAGGGCGGCCCCATTCCACAGACGCGATGGCCCCGATATGTCCCGCACGGCACGCTTCGCTCCTTGGCGTCGTAGCTCGCAAGGTCGCCCATCGTCATCGTCGAAGGGTTGCGCGCGGCGGTCACGATACGCACCAGGGACCTCGCCGGCGGCCCGGTGTAGAACCAGTCCGGCCCGCGCGCGGCGACGCCTTCGAGCAGGCGGCCAAGCTCGGGGTTGCGGATTGTCGTGCCGACCGGCTTCGGGCTTCCGTCTGGGTTGAAGAAGGTGGCGCGCGCCCATGGCGTCAGCTGCGATGCCGATGTCCGTCCGCCGAGCATGGTGCGCATTCGCGGGCTGAGCGCGAAGCCTCCCTGCGCGAGCCGGATCGCCGGGCCGAACAGCCGCGCCCAGGGCAGCTTGCCGTGCCGCTCATGTGCCATCGCGAACATGCGGATGTTGCCCGGGACGCCGACCGCCTTGCCGCCGATCGACGCCTCACCGAACGGCAGGGGCTTTCCCGTGGCGTCTAGGAACCAGCGCGCGTTCGCCGCGGCAGGGGCCTCCTCGCGGCCGTCGTAGCTGCTTACGCCCCGTTTGGAATCGTGATGGACGAGGAATCCGCCCCCGCCGATCCCCGAGGATTGCGGCTCGACCACGGTCAGCGCGATGGCGATTGCGATGGCGGCGTCGGCGGCGCTCCCGCCAGCCGCTAGGATTTCCTGTCCCGCTTGCGCCGCGCGCAAATCGGCCGCGGAAACCGCTCCGCCAAGGCTAGCTTGGGCAGGCACGGTCTCGACCGCCTGGGGCGCGCATGCCGAAATTGCCAGAAAAGAGGCCAGGACGATCGGAAAATTTATCTTCATGGCCGCGAGCCTATCCTCCTTTCCCGACCGCGTCATCCAGCCGCGCGAAGCCTTCGCGCATCAGCAATGCATCGAGATCGCGCACGATGCGGCGCGCGAGGCCAGGGCCTTCGTAGACGAGCGCGGTGTAGAGCTGGACGAGGCTCGCCCCGGCGAGGATGCGCGCATAAACGTCGGCCCCCGCCGCGATCCCGCCTGCCGCGACGAGCGGGATCGCGCCCCCGCTAGCGCTTCTGAAATCCTTCAGCCGCTGCAACGCCAGCGCCCCGAGCGGAGGTCCGGAAAGCCCGCCTTGCTCCATTGACCCGGGTGGCTTCAGCCCGGGCCGCGACACCGTGGTGTTGCCGACGATCAGCGCGTCGACCCAGTGCGCCATCGCCGCCTTGACGATCGCGTCGATCTCTCGGGTGCTGAGGTCAGGCGCGACCTTAACGAAGATGGGCGGCCTTTTGTCTCCGCGTGCGTCGATTACCGCGCCGAGCAAAGCGTCGAGCGCGCCCTCGTCCTGCAAGGCGCGCAGGCCCGGCGTGTTGGGCGAGGATATGTTGATCGTCAGATAATCGGCGACCGGCGCCATCGTCCTTACGCCTGCGGCATAATCGCCGATGCGGTCGGGGCTGTCCTTGTTGGCGCCAATGTTAACCCCGACAATGCCCTTGAGCGGTCGGGCGGCGAGCCGCGCAAGCGCTAGCTGCTGGCCGCTGTTGTTAAAGCCGAGCCGGTTGATGACCGCGCAATCCGCCTTGAGCCGGAACAGCCGCGGCTTCGCATTGCCCGCTTGCGGCAGCGGCGTCAGCGTCCCGATTTCGACGAACCCGAAGCCGAGCCCGAGCATCGCGTCCGGCACTTGGCCGTCCTTGTCGAAGCCTGCCGCCAGCCCGACGGGATTGGCGAAATCGAGCCCCGCAATCACGGTACGCAGGCGTTCCGGCGAACGCGGTGCGCCGCGCTTCGGCAATGCCTTAAGCGCGGCGATCGTCAGCTGGTGCGCGCGCTCGGCGTCGAGCGCGAAGGCGAGCGGGCGGACGAGGGGGTAAAGCGCCATGGGCGGCCCGAGCTATGACATTCGCTCCGCTACTGGTCAAAGCGGCTAGGCTGCGGCTAGAAGTGACCGATCCAAAGGATTTTCCCGATGATGCGTATTGTTCTTCTCGCCTCGACCGCGCTGCTTGCCGCTTGCGCAGCTCAGACCGCCGAAAGCGACCTCGATGTCGCCGCCGCGACCGCCGCCGCCGCGATCGAAGCCTATGAGCCGCCCGTCACCGCGGCGCCTACGATCCCGGTCTCCAACGCCGATCTTGCCGCCTTTTACGATAGTTACGACAAGGCCGAGCTGGCCATGTCGCCACTTTCGAAATCCTACCGCGGCATCAAGGACGCCGATTACGGCCGCTGGGACGAATTCACCGACGCCGCATCCGATCGCTCGCGCCAGCTCGACCTCCATACGATGGCCGATATGCGCGCGCGCTTCGGCCGCGACACGCTCTCGCCCGCCGACCAGCTCAGCTATGACCTCTTTGTCAACGGCGTCGAGCGCGGCGCGGCAATCTATCCCTACCGCAAGAACGGCTATGTCTTCGACCAGATGAACGGCGCCCAGTCGGACGGACCCGCCTTCCTGATCAACATCCACCGCGTCGACACCCTCGCGGACGCCGAGGCCTATGTCGAACGGCTGCGTGGGCTCGACACCTATCTGGATCAGTCGATCGCCGAGTCCAAGGCGCGGGCGGCACTGGGCGTGCTGCCCCCGAAGTGGGTCTATCCCTACGTCATCGACGATGCCCGCAACATCACCAGAGGCGCGCCCTTCGGCCCCGGGCCCGACAGCGCGATGTTCGCCGACCTTAAGGCCAAGGTCGGCAAGCTCGCTATCGCTCCGGCCGAAAAGGCGCGGCTGATCGAGGCCGGCCGCAAGGCGCTCGTCGAGGAAGTGAAGCCCGCATATGCCCGCATCATCGCGCTCATGCGGGCGCAGCAGAAACAGGCTGGCAGCGACGACGGCATCTGGCGCTTCGCGAACGGCGCGGACCACTACGCCGCCGCGCTGCGCTACTACACGACCACCGATCTCGGCGCCGACCAAATCCACCAGCTCGGGCTCGACCAGGTCGCCCGCATCCATGGCGAGATGCGCGGGATAATGAACCAGGTCGGTTTCAAGGGAACGCTACCGGCCTTCTTCGCCCACATGCGCGACAGCAAGCAATATTATTATTCGAATGATGCGGCGGGCCGGCAGAAATATCTCGACGAAACCCAGGCCGCCTACGCGTCGATCCAGGCCAAGCTCCCGCAATACTTCGGGACGCTTCCCAAGGCCCCGCTCACCGTCAAGGCGGTCGAGCCGTTCCGCGAAAAGAGCGCTGGCAAGGCCTTCTACCAGGACCCCACGCCCGACGGCTCGCGCCCCGGCACCTACTACGTCAACCTGTACGACATGAACGACATGCCCGGAACCGAGGTCGAGGCCTTGTTCTGTCACGAAGGCATACCGGGGCATCATCTCCAGAACGCGATCCAGGTCGAGCTCACCGGCAAGGTCCCGCCCTTCCGCCAATTCGGCGGCTACACCGCCTATGGCGAGGGCTGGGGGCTCTATTCGGAGAAATTGTGCAAGGAGATGGGCCAGTATAGCGACCCATATCGCGATTTTGGCCGGCTCCAGCTCGAGCTCCATCGCGCGATCCGGCTGGTGGTCGACACCGGCCTCCACCATAAGCGCTGGACCAGAGCGCGCGCGATAAAATATGTGGAGGACAATAGCGCCGACGCCAAGGGCGGCATTGTCAAGGCGATCGAGCGCTACATCGTCTATCCGGGGCAAGCGACCGCCTACATGGTCGGCAAGCTCAAGATCGAGGAGCTTCGCCGCAGCGCGGAAGCCAAGCTCGGTCCCAAGTTCGACATCCGCGGCTTCCACGACACCGTGCTGACGAGCGGCGCGGTCCCGCTCGACATATTGGAGAAGAATGTCGAAGCCTGGGTGGCGTCGCGCACCTGAACCAACCTCCCTATCGCGTTGCGATGGGGAGGGGGATCGGCGCAGCGGGTGGAGGGGCCTCTCTCCATCCGGGCTGGTGCCCCCTCCACCGCACTTTGTGCGGTACGCCTCCCCGCGAGCTTCGCCCGCAGGGAGGATAAGGTTGATTTTTCGCCGCTGACCCGCCACATGGAAATCAGAGCGAATCGCTCCGATTGGACCCCATGCGCCTTACCTCTCTTGCCGACTATGCGGTCGTGATGATGTCTGCTGCCGCGCGCCATCCGGGCGGGGCGCGGCTGTCCGCGACCATTCTCGCTAGCGAGACCGGGGTTCCGCTGCCGACCGCGCAGAAGCTGATGGGCCATCTCGCCCGCGCCGGGCTGCTGACCTCGGCGCGCGGCACCGGCGGCGGCTTCCTCCTCGCCCGCGCCGCCGACGGCATTACGCTGGCGGACATCATCGAGGCTGTCGAGGGCCCGATCGCGATGACCAACTGCATTGAGGGGCACGCCCAGGATTGCGCGCTCGAAGGCACCTGCCTCGCCAAGCCGCACCTCCGCGCCGCCAACAACGCCGTGCGCGGCGCGCTCGCCGGGGTCAGCCTCGCCAGCCTCGCGGGAAGCATTCAGTGACCGAATTCAAGAACCGCGAAGCCTTCGACGCCGCCGAAAAGGCAAGCGTCTACGAATATGGCTTCTCGTCGGACATCGAACAGGAGTTCGCGCCCAAGGGGCTGAACGAAGACACCGTCCGCTTCATCTCGGCTAAGAAGAACGAGCCCGAATGGATGCTCGACTGGCGCCTCAAGGCTTATCGCGCCTGGCTGACGATGGAGGAGGTGACCTGGGCCAAGCTCGACATCCCGCCGATCGATTTCCAGGATGCCTATTATTACGCCGAGCCCAAGGAAAAGCCCAAGCTCGGCAGTCTGGATGAGGTCGATCCCGAAATCCTGCGTGTCTACGCCAAGCTTGGAATCCCGATCGAGGAGCAGAAGGTGCTCGCCGGGGTCGAGGGCGCGCGGCGGGTCGCGGTCGACGCGGTGTTCGACAGCGTCAGCGTCGCCACCACCTTCCGCAAGGAGCTCGAATCGGCCGGCGTGATCTTCCGCTCGATCAGCGAGGCGATCCGCGAATATCCCGATCTGGTTCGCAAATATCTGGGCTCGGTGGTTCCGCAGCGCGACAATTATTTTGCGTGCCTCAACAGCGCGGTCTTCTCTGACGGCACCTTCGTCTACATTCCCGAGGGCGTGCGCTGCCCGATGGAGCTGTCGACCTATTTCCGCATCAACGCCGCTAACACCGGCCAGTTCGAGCGCACTCTGATCGTCGCCGACAAGGGGGCCTATGTCTCCTATCTGGAGGGCTGCACCGCGCCGATGCGCGACGAAAACCAGCTCCACGCCGCAGTGGTTGAGCTGGTCGCGCTCGACGATGCCGAGATCAAATATTCGACCGTCCAGAACTGGTACCCTGGAGACGCCGAAGGCAAGGGCGGCATCTATAATTTTGTCACCAAGCGCGCGATCTGCGCGGGCGCGCGCTCGAAAGTGTCGTGGACCCAGGTCGAGACGGGCTCCGCGATCACCTGGAAATACCCCTCTTGCATCCTCAAGGGTGAGGGCAGCGTCGGCGAATTCTATTCGGTCGCGCTCACCAACAACCGCCAGCAGGCCGACACCGGCACCAAGATGATCCACATCGGCGCAAACAGCCGCTCGACCATCGTCTCGAAGGGCATTTCCGCCGGCCGATCGAACAACACCTATCGCGGGCTCGTCAAGGTGTTGGCGAAGGCCGAGAATGTCCGCAACTTCACCCAGTGCGACAGTCTCCTCCTTGGCGACCAATGCGGCGCCCACACCGTCCCCTATATCGAGGTCAAAAACCCCTCGGCCCAGATCGAGCACGAGGCCACCACGTCCAAGATCAGCGACGACCAGCTCTTTTACGCCATGAGCCGCGGGCTCAACGCCGAGGATTCGGTGGCGCTGATCGTCAACGGCTTCGCCAAGGAGGTGCTCCAGCAGCTTCCGATGGAATTCGCGGTGGAAGCGCAGAAGCTGCTAGGAATTAGCTTGGAGGGGAGTGTCGGGTGAATATCTTGGACCTGCTCCTCAGTGCCAAGTTGCGCCGCGCGAACCGTGAGGGTGGACCCATCGTCAATGCGCACCGTCATTGCGCCAACCATCGTGCCGAGATCGCGGCAAGCGTCGTCTGCGGCTGCTTCTATCGCTGCGAGGCTTTTCCGCCGGAGGAAATTGAAGACTGGATTGAAGAAACTAGTGGCTCATCTGGTCAGGCTGCCGACGAGGGAACTGCCATGTGCCCTCGTTGTGGCATCGACTCTGTGATTGGTGACAAGTCCGGTCACCCAGTAGCCGATCCTCATTTTCTGAAGGCAATGCACAAGCATTGGTTCGAGTAGACTATGCTCCAGCTTAACAACCTCCACGCCGCAGTCGACGGCAAAGCCATTCTCAACGGCCTGACCTTGTCCGTGAACGCGGGCGAGGTGCACGCCATCATGGGCCCCAACGGCGCGGGCAAGTCGACGCTCGCCTATGTGCTCGGCGGCCGCCCCGGCTACGAAGTCCTCGCGGGCTCCGCGACCCTCGACGGGCACGACCTGCTCGCGCTCGAACCGCACGAGCGCGCCGCCGCGGGGCTGTTCCTCGGCTTCCAGTATCCGGTGGAAATCCCCGGGGTGTCCAACGTCCAGTTCCTGCGCACCGCGGTAAACGCCCAGCGCCGCGGCCGGGGCGAGGCTGAGATGTCGGCGGGTGACTTCCTCAAGGCTGCGAAGGCGCAGGGCGAGGCGCTCGGCTTCTCGATGGATATGCTCAAGCGCCCGGTAAACGTCGGCTTTTCGGGCGGCGAGAAGAAGCGCAACGAAATGGTGCAGATGGCGCTGATCGGCCCGCGCCTCGCCATCCTCGACGAGACCGATAGCGGCCTAGACATCGACGCGCTGCGCGTCGTCGGCGACGGCATCACCCGCATCATGCGCCGCCCCGACAAGTCGGTCGTCATCATCACCCACTATCAGCGCCTGCTCGACATCGTCCGGCCCGATTTCGTCCATGTGCTTAGCGCGGGCCGCATCGTCCGCTCTGGCAGCGCCGAGCTCGCGCACGAGCTTGAGCGCGAAGGCTATGTCGGGGTGGCCCAAGAGGAGCGGGCGGCGTGACGCAGCAGCCTTCAACTTCCTCAACTTATCCAAAGTCCGGCTCATCCGATGCTGCTTGAGCTTCCCTCCGTGCGCCAGGAGGCGTGGCGCTGGAGCGACACCTCGGCGCTTCCCGGCCACGCGCAGGCGACGCCCACCGGCGAAATTCCCGCTGCCCTCCCGTGGCTTATCGGCGACGGTCCGCGGCTGCTTTTCGTCGACGGCGTGTTCGATGCGGTGCGCAGCGCACCCGGCGACATCGCGGTCGGCGCCGTCTCGGCCGACGCCGGCGATCACGCGCTTGGGCGGCTCGCGGGCAAAACGGGCTGGCGGCTGAGGCTTGGCCGCGCGCACGCCGCGCCCGGCCTTGTCCAGATCGTCCACATCACGACCGGGGGCGCAGACCATCTCGCCGCCGAGATCGAGCTCGGCGAAGATGCGCAGGCGAGCGTGGTCGAAACCTTCATCGGCGACGGCTGGACCAACCGCCTGACCGCGATCCGTCTCGCCAAATCGGCGCGCCTGATGCTTGCCCGCCGCCTCTTAGGCGCGTCGGGCTATGTCAGCGTCACCGACCGTGCTGAAATCGGCGAAGGCGCCAGCCTGACCATCGCCAGCCTCGCGGCGGGCGATTGCGACAGCCGCCTCGACGGACATATAACCCTCGCCGGCGAAGGCGCGTTTGCCGAGGCCGACGGCGCGCTCCTTGCCCGCGGCGCCGCGCGCCACGACGCCAATCTCGTTCTTCGCCACGCCGCGCCAAACGGCACTAGCCGCCAGACCTGGCGCTCGGTCGCCGACGATCGCGCCACTTGCGCGGTCGCTGCCCGGGTCGAGGTCGCGCGGGCTGCGCAAAAGACCGATGGCGAGCAGTCCCTGAAGGGCTTGCTGCTCGCGCGCACCGCGACGATCAACGCCAAGCCCGAGCTCGAAATCTTCGCCGACGACGTCAAATGCGCGCACGGGGCGACCGTCGGCGAGCTCGACCGAGGCGCGCTCTACTATTTCGCCACCCGCGGCGTCCCGCCGGGCGAAGCGCGTGCGCTGCTTACCCAGGCGTTCGTCGCCGACGCCATCGACCGTATCGGCGACGAAGCCGCGCGCGACGCCTTCCGGGCGAACGTAGCGGAATGGTTTTCTAAAGCCCCTCCCAAGACGGAGAAGGGCTAGATGGCGACCCTGGCCCACACCCTCGCCCGCCCGCTCGATGTGCTCGCCGATTTTCCGGCGATCCCGGAAGGCTGGTCGTACCTCGACACCGCCGCCACCGCGCAAAAGCCGCGCGCCGTGATCGAGGCGATCGCCGAGGCTTATGGCAAGACCTACGCCAGCGTGCACCGCGGCGTGTACCAGCGCTCGTCGGACATGACCCTGGCTTACGAGGCCGCCCGCGCCCGCGTCGCCAGCTTCATTCGTGCGCCGAGCCCGCAGGAGATCGTCTTCGTCCGCGGTGCGACCGAGGGCATCAATCTCGTCGCGCAAAGCTGGGGCGGGGCCAATCTCAAGGCCGGCGACCGGATCATGCTCAGCCGGCTCGAGCATCATTCGAACATCGTCCCGTGGCAGATGCTCGCCGCGCGCACCGGCGCCGTGATCGACGTCGCGCCGCTCACCGACGAAGGCCTGATCGATCTCGACGCGGTCGAATCGATGCTCACCGAACGGCACAAGCTGCTCGCCTTCGCGCATGTTTCCAACGTGCTCGGTTCGGTGCTCGACGCCCGCCGCGCCGCATGGCTGGCACACGGCGTCGGCGCGCAGCTTCTCCTCGACGGCTGCCAGGCGGCGGGGCGAATGGCGCTCGACGTCGCCAGCCTCGACTGCGACTTTTACCTGCTGTCCGGCCACAAGCTTTACGGCCCGACCGGCATCGGGGTCCTGTGGGCGCGCTCCGAAATCCTCGATGCCATGCCCCCCTGGCAGGGTGGTGGCGCGATGATCGACCGCGTTTCGTTCGAAGGCACGACTTACGCCTCCCCTCCGGGACGGTTCGAGGCGGGAACCCCGCACATTGTCGGCGCGCTCGGTCTCCACGCCGCGATCGATTATGTCGAAGCGATCGGCCCCGCCGCGATCAGCGACCATGAATCGGCGCTCGTGTCGCTGACCCGCGACCGGCTGGCCAGCATAGACGGGGTGCGCTTGTTCGGTCCCTATCTGGCCTCAGGAATCGTCAGTTTCGCGGTCGCAGGGGTGCATCCCCACGACATCGCCACCATATTGGACGAGGGCGGGGTCGCGATCCGCGCCGGGCATCATTGCGCGCAGCCGTTGATGGCTTGGCTCGGCGTCGAAGCCACCGCGCGGGCGAGCTTCGGGGTCTATAGCGGCGAGGCCGATGTCGAAGCGCTGGTGCGCGGCATCGAGCGCGTGAAGAGGATTTTCGGGTGAACGAGGAGCGCAGGATCGAGGTCGAAGAGGTCGATGCCGTCGACACGCCGGCGCGCGCGCGCGTCGAGCTGCAGCCGCAACTCCAGCGCAAGGTCGATTATCTTGAAGGGTTCCTCGCTAAGAAGCCTGAACCCGCCCCCGCGGCCGAGTCGGGCGGCGTTCTCTACGAGGCCGTGGTCGCGGCCTTGAAGGACATTTACGACCCCGAAATCCCGGTTAACATCTACGATCTGGGTCTCATCTACGGCGTCGAGATAAGCCCGGACAATCACGCCAAGGTGACGATGACGCTTACCACCCCGCATTGCCCGGTCGCCGAATCGATGCCCGCCGAAGTCGAGCTTCGCGTCGGCGCGGTACCCGGCGTTGGCGACGCCGAGGTCGAGCTGGTGTGGGATCCGCCGTGGGACCCGGCCAAGATGACCGATGAAGCCCGCCTCGAACTGGGAATGTTGTGAGCACCGTCGTTCGCCAACGCCCCGCCGCGCTGACGCTGACTCCGGCGGCGGAGCAGCGCATCGCCGATCTGATGGCGCGCGCGCCTGCGGGAACCGTCGGCGTCAAGCTTTCCACCCCGCGGCGCGGCTGTTCGGGGCTTGCCTATTCGGTGGACTATGTTGCCGCCGCCAGCCCGATTGACGAAGCGATCCCGACCCCGGCCGGAACGCTCTATGTCGATGCGGGCTCGGTCCTATACCTGATCGGCAGCCGCATGGACTGGGTCGAAGACGATTTCGCCGCGGGCTTCGTGTTCGACAATCCCAACGCCAAGGGCGCCTGCGGCTGCGGCGAAAGCTTTACAGTCTAGGATACCCCATCAAAGTGGTACTTTGATGGAGCGCCCTAAAATCCAAGGGTGAACTGGATCGCAGCGCCGATATCGTCCTTCGCCGCTGCGATATGTCCGGGCTGGCGGCGCAGGAACGCATTGGCGCCCATTTGGCCTCCCCATAAAGGCAGGCTGTAGGCGGCCTCGAAATCGAGCTCGCGGCCTTCGGGCGCGAGGTTGAATTCGGTGACCGCATATTCGGTTTGCAGCGTCTGGTAGCTGTAGCTCACCGGAAGAAGGACGCCGAGCCCGCCCGAGCGAACGCGGAGCGGCTGCGACACGCGCAACCCCATCCGGTCGCCGGCTTTGAGCAGCCCAAGCTTGGCGAGATCGAACGAGAAAGCATCGGTGGCGAGCGTCCCGCTTCCCTCGGAACCGAAACCCGTCCAGCCGCGGCGATAGCGCGCGCCCGCAATCCAGCCTCCGCCGATCCCCATCTGCGCGGCGCTGTCGACGAACCAGCTCGTCGCGCCCGGAGCGCCGAGCGCGGCGTCGAAGCGCCCGCCGAGCACGGTCGACCCCTCGCGCATCCGGCTCGCTCCCAACGAAAGCCGCACCGGCCCGACCTTCCCGTCAGCGGTAAGCGTGCCGCTGCTGAAGACCGAGCTTTGCGGGAAGAGCCTGCGCTCCTCCTCGATCCGCCCACGCTCTCCGGAGAGCGTCAGCCCGACCGCGCCGAGCTGGTGACGTACGGCGAGGGCATCGCCGCGGCGAGCTTCGAAACCGGGAGTCGAATGCGGGTCGCGCGCAATCATGAAAGGCGCGTCGCCGATCCCGCCCAGCCGCTTTTCTAGCGCTTTGGCACCTTCGGAAAAGCCCATTGCGATCGCCGTCTTGTTCGAAATACGGCCGATCGCCGATCCCGCCACGAGCCGCGCCTGGCGGCTGTCCTCGTAACTCAGTCCGAGCTGCGCCAACCCGACCCCGGTGGGCGCGAAGCGGCGGCGCGACACCGTCAGATCGACCGCGATCGGCCCGGCGGATGCATAGGCCGACTGCAGGTTGGAGCCGAGCGCTTGCTGCAAGGGCCGCGAGGCTTGCGGGGTTCGCAGCGTCGATGCCAGGTCGACCGAGAAGGCGCGCTGATATTCATCGAGAATGACGGCTTCGATTTTTCCGGTCTTGGCGTCTCCCGCTGCGCCGGGAAGACCGCCATTGGCGTAAAGCGAAATTGGTGCGCCGGTGCCCGCGAGCGCGGTCTGCCCTTGCGGCGAGAAGGCGCGGGCGAGGTTGAGTGCGCCTTGCCCGAAAACCGCATCGTCGCCCGCATCGCCAAGATCGGTTGCGGTGCGGAACAACAGGTCGACGATCTGGCGGCCGGTGAGGTTCGGAAATGCCTGCGCAATCAGCGCCACCGCACCCGATATGACGGGCGCCGAAAAGGACGTCCCGGAAAACAGATAGAGCTTGTTTTCATCGGCGACGTTGGGGGCAACGACGCGAAGCCCCAGCGCTGCGAGATAATATGCCGCGCCAGCACCCGCTTGGTTGGAAAAGGCCGAAAGCTTGGTCAGGTCGATGTCGGTGCGCGTTTCCGAACTGCCGTCGATGTCGAAACCGATCGATCCGGCGATCAGGACGAGCCCGTCGCCATTGCGTTGGGCAAGGACGAGCGCGAAAGGGTCGGCGTTGGCCGCCTTGGTGGGGTCTCGCCCGTCATTGCCTCCCGACACGACGACGATGATCCCCGCCGCGGTCGCGCGGTTTACCGCGTTGATGACCGCTGTCGATGGTGCAGACCCGCCAAGGGACATGTTGATCACTTTGGCACCGGCGACCCGCGCCAGGTCGATGGCTTCGGAAATGTCGGTGTCGTTGTGCTTGCAGCCCTCGTCCTTGCCGGTCATCGCGCACGTCCCGGGTTCATCGGTCCTGTAGGCGAGAATGGTCGAATTGAAGGCGATGCCGACCGTGGCGTTGTCGTTGCGCGCAGCGGCGGCGACCGAGGCGACCGCAGTGCCGTGCCCGTCCTCGTCGGTCACGCCGCGGTTTCCCGCCGTGTCTGCGCTCGCCGGATCGATTCGCCCGGCGAAATCCGGAAGCGCGGCGTTGATTCCGCTGTCGATGATCGCAATCTTGATGCCTGCACCGGTGGCGCCCTTCTCCCAGGCCGCGATCGCACCGGACACCACGGCGTGGGTCGAGCGCTGATATTCAGGCGTATTGAAGTTGGTCCCGGTCGGTGGCGGGGGTGGCGGTACCGGCGCTGGAATAGGGGCCGGAGGCGGCACTGGCGCTGGCGGGGGAGGCGGGGGGACTGGCGCTGGCGAAGGCACCACGGGGGGGAGGGGGGTTGGCGCGGGCGCCGATGTCGGTCCGGCTCCACCGCCGCCGCCGCAGCCGGCGAGCATAAGCGCGGTAACCGCGGCCGAAGCCTGCAATGCTTTCCTGATTGACGTCGCGAACACAAGCTCTCTCCAGCCAAATCGTTCTTATCATTATTTTTTCTGGAGTCGCAGTGCCAGATAAATACTTTCTGATTGCTGAAAGAAACGTGTTTTCGCTAGCGGATGCTGATGGACCCGCGTTTCGCCCCGATCGAAAATTGGATCTTCGACCTCGACAACAGCCTTTATCCGTCATCGACCGACCTCTTCGCGCTGATCGATTCGCGGATGGGCGAATATATCCAGGAGCTGCTCGGGTGCGACGCCCACGAGGCAACGCGCGTCCAAAAGGGCCACTTCCGCGATCATGGAACGACGCTCGCGGGATTGATGGCCGATCACGGCATCGATCCGCAAGACTTTCTCGATTTCGTCCACGATATCGACCTTGGGCGACTGTCGCCCGACCCGGAATTGGTCCGGCTGATTACGGGACTGCCCGGACGGCGCTTCGTCTTCACCAACGGTGATTCGCGCTATGCCGCTCGCGTGCTCGGCGCTTTGGGACTGGGAGCGAGCTTCGAGGGCATCCATGACATTCACGCCTGCGCGCTCATCCCCAAGCCAAGGCCCGAAAGCTACCGGAGCTTGTGCGATCGATTCGCGATCGATCCCACCCGTGCGCTGTTCGTGGAGGATATGGCCAAGAACCTCGCGCCCGCTAAAGCGATCGGGATGACGACCGTGTGGATCAACAATGGCTCCGAGCAGGGCGGGCACGGCGCGGATCGCAGCTTCATCGATGTCGAGATCACCGACCTCGGCAAATGGCTGCGTGAGATCGCAAGGGAGACGGTATGAGCCTCGAGCAAACGATCGATGCGGCCTGGGAGGAGCGCGAGGCGCCGAACGCCGCATCGTCTGGCATGGTTCGCGACGCGGTCGCGGCCGCCATTGCCGCTCTCGACGCGGGCGAAGCGCGCGTTGCCGAAAAAGTCGGACCCACCTGGCGCGTCAACCAATGGCTCAAAAAAGCCGTTCTGCTCAGCTTTCGGCTCAATCCGATGGAGGCGATATCCGGGGCACCGGGGGGCGCGAGCTGGTGGGACAAGGTGCCTTCCAAATTCGACGGCTGGCGCGCGGCGCACTTCGAAGCCGCGGCCTTTCGCGCCGTACCCGGAGCGATCGTCAGACGCGGCGCATATGTCGCGCCGGGCGCGGTTCTGATGCCGAGCTTCGTCAATATCGGCGCGCGGGTCGGCGAGGGGACCATGATCGACACATGGGCAACCGTCGGCTCGTGCGCCCAGATCGGCAGGAACGTCCATATTTCCGGCGGCACCGGGATCGGCGGGGTGCTCGAGCCGCTCCAGGCGGATCCGGTCATCATCGAGGACGATTGTTTCATCGGCGCTCGCTCGGAAGTCGCCGAGGGCGTGATCGTCGAGCAGGGCGCAGTTCTGTCGATGGGTGTTTTCCTAGGCGCTTCGACGAAGATCGTCGACCGCGCGACCGGCCAAATCTTCATCGGCCGCGTTCCCGCTTACGCAGTCGTCGTCCCCGGCACGCTTCCCCCCAAGGCCGACGCGAATGGCAATCCGGGCCCCGCGCTCGCCTGCGCGGTCATCGTCAAGCGCGTCGACGCGCAAACCCGCGCGAAAACGGGCATCAACGAACTGTTGCGCGACTAATTCAACTCCCGCGGCGGCAGTCGCCTGACGGCTATTTTGCCTCTGCGATCAGCCGCCTCGCCCGCCTTCCCGTCCAGTCGAGCTCGCCCGTCATTCGCCACACTTCCTTGCCCGCCGTATCGTAGAGAATCGTCGTCGGCAAAATGTTGATTCCGAGCTGGGTCATAATCGCGGAGTCTTCATCGAGAAAGGCGCCGAGTTGCTTGAATTTCATCCGTTCGAAAAACGCGTCGACCTTAGCTGCCGCAGGGTCTTCGTCGCTGCCGCTGTCCTGACTGACGGTGATGACGCTGATCCTGCCCGCCTCGCGCTCGGCCAGCGCATCGAGGGTGGGCATCTCGGCGACGCAAGGCGCGCACCATGTCGCCCACAGGTTGAGAAGCACGGGGCGGCCGCTGAAGTCCGCGAGCTTGACCGGCTCGCCTTCGGGGTCGCGAAACGCTGCATCGGGGGCGGGAAGACCCGCTTGGCCGCGGTCTATCTGGCCGTTGTCCACGATGCGGGGGGCGGGTTGCGCAGCACTCCGCGACGGCTCGCGGGACGCTTTCGGTTGATCGCATCCGCCAAGCAGGCACAGAAGCGACAGGACGGCCAGATTGCGCAACATGCTTTCACTTTTCATCGGCCATTAGCGAATAGCGCGGCCCGAAGCGAGACAAGCCGCTTTGACCGGCAAGGCGCATCGCTTATGGCCCTCACCGAAGGAGCGCACTGCGATGCGGCGACGGGTTTCGATTTCGATTGTGGCGGCGACGCTTGCGCTCGTCGGCTGCGGCAAGGCCGAAGAATTGACTCCGGCCGCGGGCCAGGCCCTCCCCATGCGGCCGGCAGCGGCGCGCGAGCAGCCGACCGCTAATGATTTGCTCACGCCGCCGACGCAGGCCCGGCCCCACCGTATCGACGAGCCTTTGCGGCGCTCGGAAGAGCGTAAGGACGATCCGTTCGATCTGCCGCCGCCGGGCGATCCCGAGTGAAGGCACTTCGCAAGGCCGTCTTCCCGGTCGGCGGTTTGGGCACGCGCTTTCTTCCGGCCACCAAAGCGGTGCCCAAGGAAATGCTTCCCGTCGTCGATCGCCCGCTCATCCAATATGCGGTTGACGAGGCGCGCGAAGCCGGAATCGAACAGATGATTTTCGTCACTGGGCGCGGCAAATCGGCGATCGAGGATCATTTCGACATCGCCTACGAGCTCGAAGCGACGCTCGGCGCGCGCGGCAAGGCTATCGACCTTCTTCAAGGCACCAGGCTCGAGGCGGGCAACGTCGTCTATGTCCGCCAGCAAGAGCCGCTCGGGCTTGGCCATGCCGTATGGTGCGCGCGCGATATCGTTGGCGACGAACCTTTCGCCGTGCTGCTCGCCGACGATCTCATGTGGGGAAGGCCGGGTTGCCTCAAGCAGATGGTCGACGCCTACGAGCGCGTGGGGGGCAATATGGTCGCTGCCGAACAAGTGCCCGACGACCAGACCCATCGCTACGGGATCATTACCCCCGGCCAGCGCGACGCCGCGTTGACCGAGGTTCAAGGGCTGGTCGAGAAACCCGCGCCCGGGACCGCGCCGTCCAACTTAAGTGTGATCGGGCGGTATGTTCTTCAACCTGAAGTTTTCGCCCAGCTCGGCCGGCGCGAGACGGGCGCGGGCGGCGAAATCCAGCTTACCGACGCGATGGCGACACTGATTGGGCGCCAGCCATTCCACGGCCTGACCTTCGACGGGACGCGCTACGATTGCGGCGACAAGGCGGGCTTCATCACGGCCAACATCGCGCTCGCGCTCGAACGCGAGGATGTCGGCGATGCCGTCAGGGCCTATTTGAAAACGGTCGCGGCCTAGCCATGGCGGATGCGCCCTCGGCCGCTCCCGTCACGAACCGCGTCCCGGGCCCGATGAGCTTCGCTTATATTGTCGAGGACGGTGTCGCGCGCGAGGTCGATCACGATCGTGCGCATGAGCAAAAACGGGGTCGTAATTCGCTTCTCTGGGTTCATCTCCACGGCTCCGACGAGTTTTGCGACGCGTGGCTGGCGTCGGTTCCCGACATTCCGCATTCGGTCCGCAGCGCCTTGACCGCGACCGAAACGCGCCCGCGTTGCGACGCCATCGACGACGGTGCGCTGGTCAATCTGCGCGGCCTTGGCGACGCGCGCATGGACAGTGCCGATCCGCTGGTGTCGATCCGCATGTGGCTGCAGCGCGGCCGCGTGGTTTCGGTCACCCGCCGCGCGCTGTCGGCGATCGAGCCTTTGCGCGGCGATCTCAGCGGAGGCCGGGTTCACGATCCCGGCGATCTGGTCGCGGTGCTCGCCACCGAAATCAGCACCCAGCTCGACTCCGTCATCGCCGAAATCGGCGACAAGCTCGACGATACCGAATCGGCCTTGTCGGCTGAGCGGGCGTTCGAAATGCGCCGTACGACCGCGAAAATACGCGCTCAGGCGATCGGATTTCGCCGCTTCGTCGCGCCTGAACGCATCGCCTTGCGCGCGCTCGCCGAATTGCCGGCCAGCTGGATCGACGATCGCGACCGCGTCGATTTGAAGGACGCGGCCGACCGCTTCGCGCGCATGACCGAGGAACTCGAGGCGATCCGCGAGCGGGCCGCGCTGATGCACGAACAGCTCACCGACCTTCGTGCCGAACAAATCGAAGGGCGCACGCTCCTGTTGTCGATGGTCGCGCTTATTTTCCTGCCTCTGACCTTCATCACCGGGCTCATCGGAATGAATGTCGAGGGAATTCCCTACGCGACCGAACCCTGGGCGTTCTGGGCGATCGTCGGCTTCTGCGTCGTCACCGGCGGCGGGGTGATCGCGTGGTTCGTGCGCGCCCACTGGCTGCGACGCTGATTACGGCTCCAGAATGACGTCCCAGTAGAGATAATCGCGCCAGCTTTCGTGCAGATGGTTGGGGGGAAAGCTTCGGCCATGATCCTGAAGCTGCCAGCTTGTCGGCCGGATCGGTATGCGCACGATTCGCATCCCGGCTTGCGGCGGAGTGCGGCCGCCCTTGCGCAAATTGCACGGCGCGCAGGCGGCGGCGACATTCTCCCACGTCGTGCGTCCGCCTTGCGCGCGCGGCACGACATGGTCGAAGGTCAGCTCGTGCCCGCTGCCGCAATAGACGCAGCGGAAGCGATCGCGCAGGAACAGATTGAAGCGCGTGAATGCCGGATATTCGTTGGGACGGACGAACTGGCGAAGCGCGATCACGGAGGGGATTTGCATCGTCCGCGTCGGGCTGCGCACTTCGCGCTGGTAATTGGCGACGATGTCGACGCGTTCGAGGAAAACCGATTTGACCGCGGTCTGCCACGGCCACAGGCTCAAAGGATAATAGGATAGCGGCGTATAATCGGCGTTGAGCACGAGCGCCGGGCAACTGTCGGGATGCCGGATGAGGTCGGGATGATACATGGCGGCGTACGGCCTCGCGAACGAACAGAACAAAGGTCCCGAACGCCCGCCCCCCGGCCCTGTCGCACCCAGACCCAAGGAGAAGGCGTGACGGCCCCTCTTGAAGTCACACCCGCGAGTGCCAGTCGCAAATGACGGGGGCATGACAGCGGATTGCCGAGTCGCCGTCAAGCCCGGCGATCGAAGTAGCCGCCGATTGTTTTCGGTTGGTCCCCAAGCGCCAAGTCTCCGCCCGGCGCGCCGCGGAAACAGCCGATATTCGACGGGCGATCAGCCGGCCTTCGCCCAAGGGTGATAGGGGGCCTGCCGGATCCAGCGTGTGGCGAGCCATTTGCCGCCGCTGGTCACGGGCCGGCCGGCGTGGCGGGTGGCGGGATCGCTTCGTCCGTCTGCATCAACATTGCGGAAGACGAGAGCGTCGCCGGTGCGGCCCTTGTACACGATCCCCGGGCGATCGAAGCAGGTCTCGCCTCCCGAATAGTCTTCGTTGAGGTAGACCAGCACCGTCCAGTGGCGCTGATTGGCCACTCCGGGAAGAGCGTCCACGTGCGGGCGATATTCCTGCCCTGGTGCGTAGCTGAGAATGTGGAGCGGCTCGCCCCAGCCGACTTCGGTGTTGGTTATGCGCGCGATGCGGCGGTTGAGCCGGTGGACGACCAAATCTTCTTCGGCCGGGCCGAAGCTGGTGCCGTGGGAGGTTCGGACAGGATGCGGAATCCTGCGCCCCGAAGCGACATCGATGACATAGGACGGTTCCAATCGCGGCGCTGCCGCAGCCATGACGTAGCGGCATTCTTCGTGACCGAAGAGGCCGTGGACGCTGAAGACAAGCGGAGCGGCCGACAGCGTTTCCACCGCAAGCTTGGCCGCCTTCCAGTCCGGCGCCATCTTCTCGGTCAAGGCCAGCTGGACGGCGGCCGACGGCTCGGCATTGCGGATGCGCTTGAGCAACCTGATGCCCTGGTCGACGTCGCTTCGGCAGCCGGTGCCGTTGACGATGAGCGTGGCGCGGAGGCGGATAGCGCCCGTGTGTCCGCGTTCGCCGGCGTTTTTGAGAAGCGCGTGCGCCGCGGCAAGATCGCGCGGGCCGTGAAGCCCGTACAGCCGCCATTCCGCGAGCTCGACCATCGCCTCCGGATCGCCCGCGCCCACGGCGCGCGCGAGCAAGTCCAGAGCGGCTTGCGCGCCGCCGGAGTCAGCGAGCCGGTTTGCCTCGTCCACGATCGACATGGCTTGCGGCTAGTCCTCCCGGGACGCACAATCAATGTAGAGGCTCTACGGCGCGAACCGGTTGGATTCGCTCTTGTGCGGCCCTAGATAGGATCATGACCAGTTTCCTTTTCGTGCTTATCGTCCTTGCCGCGCTCGCCACCGGTTTCATTCTCGTGCGCGGGGTCATGGCGATGGCGTCGGGCAAGGACATCGGCGGCGTGCGTCAGCAAAAGCTGATGCGCCAGCGCGTGCTGCTGCAGGCCGTGGCGATTGTTTTCGCGATCCTGTTCCTGATGGTCGCGCGTTCGGGAAGCTGACGCCTGGTCAAGCTCAACAAAATCTACACGCGCACCGGCGACGACGGTTCGACCGGGCTGGTCGACGGCTCGCGCGTGGCGAAATGCGATCCGCGAATGGCCGCGATCGGCGATGTCGATGAGGCCAATTGCGCGCTCGGGGCGGCGACCGTGCTTGCGCCGGACGCGTTCCGGGTGATGCTCGAGCGCATCCAGAACGAGATGTTCGATCTTGGCGCCGATCTCGCCACGCCGGGAGACGACTTCACTCCGGGCGATACGGCGCTCCGCATCACCGCGGGCCAGGTGGCGCGGCTGGAAGACGAGATCGACGCGATGATCGCCGAGCTGGCGCCTTTGACGAGCTTCATCCTCCCCGGCGGGTCGCCCGCGGCGGCGGCGCTGCACCTCTCTCGCGCGACGATCCGACGCGCCGAACGCACGGCGGTCGAAGCCGCGGGATCGGTCGCTCTCAATCCGCTTGCGCTCGCCTATCTCAATCGCTTGTCGGATCATTTGTTCGTGCTCGCGCGCCGCGTCGCCAAAGAGGGCGGGGGCGATGTCTTGTGGAGACCGGGCGCTACGCGCTAGACCGAGCGTGAAAGGGCGCGACGATGGCCAGCAACGCACGCCCTGAGGCCGACCCGCTCGTTATATTCTATCTCGTCGTTCGGCGACTCAGCGAAGCGCTCGCCGCACCGCTGTCGGATGCCGACGCGACGCTCCAGCCCAATCCCGAGGCCTCGCCCGCCAAATGGCATCTGGCGCACATTAGCTGGTTCTTCGAAACCTTCGTCCTGCGGGATCATGTCCCCGATTATCGCCTGTTCGACGCCGCCTGGCCGTTTCTGTTCAACAGCTATTATGACGGCGAAGGCGAACGCCATGCCCGGCCCAGACGCGGGATGCTCAGCCGCCCGACGCTCGATGGCATCCTGGCTTATCGCCGCCATGTCGACAGCGCGATGGCAGCGGCGATTCCGGGGTTACCCGCCGCGGTGCGCGAGCTCGTCACGCTGGGGCTGAACCACGAACAGCAGCATCAGGAACTTCTGCTGACCGACATATTGGCGGCGTTCGCCGAAAACCCACTGGCACCCGCTTACTCCACGCCGAAGCCGCAAGGCAGAGGGGATGCGCCGCCGCTCGAATGGATCGAAGGGCGCACAGGAATCGTCGAAATCGGCGCTTCGAACGAAGGCTTTGCGTTCGACGCCGAACGGCCGCGCCACCGCACGCTGCTTCATCCGCACGCGCTCGCTTCACGCTGCGTGACCAATGGCGAATGGATCGAATTCATCGCCGACGGCGGTTACCGGACATGCACGCTGTGGCTGTCGGACGGATGGGCGTGGGCGACGGGCGAAGCCGCTTCTGCCCCGCTTTACTGGCGGCGCAACGAAGCCAACTGGCAGCGCTTCGGCCTCGACGGCGTCCAGCCGATCGAGCCGGCCGCTCCCGTCACGCACATCAGCTATTACGAAGCCGATGCATATGCGCGGTGGGCCGGCGCGCGGCTCCCGACCGAGTTCGAATGGGAAGCCGCGGCGGTGCATCATGACCCGTCTTCGGGCAACCAGCTCGACGATGCGGGTGCGTTCGCTCCGCGCCCGGCTGGGGCCGGAGGGGCCTTGCGGCAAATGTTCGGCGATGTTTGGGAATGGACCGCCTCGGCGTTCCTGCCCTATCCGGGCTTCGTTCCCGCCGAAGGCACGGTCGGCGAATATAATGGCAAGTTCATGAGCGGGCAGATGGTGCTGCGCGGCGGCAGCTGCGCGACGCCGCGCGGGCATTTGCGCGCTTCCTACCGCAATTTCTTCGCGCCCCATCACCGCTGGCAGTTCACCGGTTTGAGGCTGGCCCGCGATGGCTGATGCCGAAGTCGATCCCGGTTTCCGAAGGGACGCGCTCGCCGGCCTTGCCGCGCCGATCAAGGCGATCCCCGCGCGCTGGCTCTACGACCGGCGGGGTTCGGAACTGTTCGAAGCGATCACCGCGCTTCCCGAATATTATCCGACGCGGGTCGAAAGCGCGCTGCTCGCCGAGATCGCGGCCGATGTCGCCTCGCTGGTCGGCCCCGGCCGGGCGGTCGTCGAACTCGGCTCGGGCTCGTCCGCCAAAACCCCGCTGTTGTTGCGCGCGATCCGCCCCGCGGCCTATGTCCCGGTCGACATATCGGGCGCGTTCTTGCGCGAGGCCGCCGAAGCGCTGAGCGAGGACTTCCCCGACCTTGCGGTCTTTCCCGTCGAAGCCGATTTCATGGCGGCCATCCCTTTGCCGCCGCAAATCGCTGCGTTGCCTCGGCTCGGTTTCTTTCCCGGATCGACGATCGGCAATCTGGTCGCGGCCACCGCGGTCGACCTGCTGCGCAGGTTGAAGGCCGCGCTCGACGTCGGCGCGCAGCTCCTGATCGGTATCGACCGGGTCAAATCGGAAGAAGTTCTGCTCGCCGCTTACAACGACGCCGCTGGAGTGACCGCTTTATTCAACATGAACCTCCTCCACCGCATCAATTCCGAACTCGGCGGCACGATTCCCGTCGACGCCTTCCACCACCGCGCTATCTGGAATGACCGCATGAGCCGCATAGAAATGCATCTCGAAGCAGAGCGCGAGCTTGCCTTCGATGTCGAAGGCAAACGCTTCACGATGGCGGCGGGCGAGACGATCCACACCGAGAACAGCCACAAATACGGGCTGCGCGACGCCCGCCTGCTGCTTCGTGCGGGGGGCTGGGGCCTGATCGGCGAATGGATCGATGCGGACGATCAGTTCGCGGTGCTGCTGGCCGAGGCCGAAGCGCCGAGGTCGGCTCCCTAGCGGCGATCGACAACCCGCGCGCGCCAGGTCGTGATATAATCGGTCGAGCCGCGGCATTCGCCCATGACTTCCTGCTTGACCAGGCGAAAGCGCGCTCCGTCCCACGCCCAGCTATGACCCGATCCGCAATCGCCAAGACCGCGTCCCTTGAAGAAGGTCGCGAGGCGTCGCGTGACCGGGTCCCAATCGGCGTTGAAGAGGAAAGTGTTGTTGCCGTCGCCGGTCGTGGAATCGCTGTCGAACCGTGCCGGGGTGGCGCGCCCGCGATTGTCGAGCGTGTACGCCTTCGATGCGAAATTATAGGCGCCGCTGGCACACGCGAGCGGGATCATCAACAGACTCGCCGATGCGTCGAGCCGGTGGGTTTCGCTTGCCTGTTCACGATCCGCCTCGCCGCAACCGTCTTCGCCGCGTAGCCTGGCAATCGCGGTCGAGGACAGCTGCGGCGGCTTCGCGGCAGAGGGAAGGGCTACGGTGACGACGGGAAGTGCTGGGGGCGGCGGAACGCGCTTCGCTGCTCCTCGGCGAACAAGCGCGCTCGTCGTGCCGACGCGCCGCTGCTTGTCGTCGATATACAGTAAAGCCGCGCCCGCACCAACGGCCGAGACGGGAGCGATTCGTTTGCTGCCCTTGTCGAGCAAATGAATCGCGCGTGCATCGGCGATGAGCGCGGCGAACCCCGCGGTCGCGCGCGGCGCGTATCCCCCGTCTTTGAGCGCGACCAGTGGCACCCGCCGCGCATCGATTTCGACCGCAGCGGGCGCGCCTTCGCGAACGTTGAACCAGGCTTCGAGCGGCGCGTTGGCTTCGGGGCCACGCTTGATGACCAAGGTCGCGGTCTCGAAATTATTCTCGGGCATCAGCGCGACCGCCTGGCAGGCGAGGCCATTGTCGCAGCCCACCGTCCAGTCCTTGAAGGTCTTGAGCTCGCCCGGCGCGGGCGCTGCTGCCGCCACCGCTGCGATCACCAAAAGTTCGAGCATCGATCCATCCTCTTTGGGGTCAAGGCGCGAGCAGCAGGCCGGCGAGCGCCGCGCTCATCAGATTGGCGAGGCTTCCCGCAACCAGCGCCTTGATTCCCAATCTCGCGATCATCGAACGCTGATTGGGGGCGAGGCTCCCGGTCACCGCCATCTGGATCGCGATCGAGCTGAAATTGGCGAAACCGCACAGCGCGAAGGTGACGATGGCGATGGTTTGCGGGCTGAGCGTTCTCTGCGCCGCGCCGAGACTGATGAAAGCGACGAATTCGTTGAGGACGACCTTTTCCCCGAACAGCCCGCCCGCGATCAGCGCCTCGTTCCACGGCACGTTGAGCAAATACATGACCGGAGCGAAAACGAAGCCGAGCAGGCGCTGGAAGCTGAGGTTTGAAACTCCGATCCAGTTGCCGACCCCGCCGAGCAGCCCGTTGGCGAGCGCCACCAGGGCGACGAATGCCAGCACCATCGCGCCGACCGCGACGGCGAGCTTAACCCCCGTTTGCGCTCCCTGCGCGGCGGCCATGATGATATTTGCGGGCCGCTCCTCGTCGTGGATCGCGGTGGTCATGACGGGCGCGCGCTCCTGCGGCGTGTCGCCGAGCGGGAGCGCGCCCTTCGGCGGCACGGGGTCGTCGGGCATCATGATCTTGGCCATCAGAATGCCGCCCGGCGCCGACATGAAGCTCGCCGCGAGCAGATAATCGATACGGATCCCCATCGACGCGTAGGCGGCGAGGATGGTGCCCGCGACCCCGGCCATTCCCGAGACCATGACGGTGAACAATTGCGCGGGGGTGAGCGCGGCCAGATAGGGCCGGATGACGAGCGGAGATTCGCTTTGCCCGACGAAGATGTTGGCGGCCGCGCACAGCGATTCGACCTTTGAGATGCCGATCACGCGTTCGAGCCCGCCGCCGACCCAGCGCACGATGCGCTGCATTATGCCGAGATAGTAGAGGATCGACACCAGCGCCGCGAAGAAGATGATCACCGGAAGCGCCTGGATGGCGAAGCTCTGGCCGAGCGGATCGCCCGCGAACCGCCCGAACAGGAACGAGGTTCCGGCATTGGCGTAGCCCAGAAGATTCGATACGCCGCGCGACATCCACTCGATCGTGGCGCGGCCCACCGGAACATACAGAACCAGCACCGCTATCCCCGCCTGCAGGGCGAACGCAGCGCCAACGACGCGCAGTCTGATCGCGCGCCGGTTGGACGACAGCGCGAACGCGATGGCGAGGATCAGCGCCATTCCCGCCAGCCCGATAAGATATTTGTTCATTTCGCGGTGCCCCACCCCTCGGCCCGCACGATACACGCCCCGAGCGGTTCGGCCAGCCCTTCCTCGGCCCGAGCAAAGCGGATAGCAGCGGCGATATGCCCGACCAGCCCGCACCTGCCATTTCCCGCTCACTGTTCGTCTTTGCGATCCTTTACGGGGGAATGACCTGCCTTGCCGGCGTGCTCGGCAACAAGCAGATCGCGCTCGGCCCGCTCGCGGTCGAGGCGGGGATCGTCGCATTCCTCCTCCTCGTCATCCTGTCGAGCGCGGTCGCAGAGACCCATGGGCGCGAGACCGCCAACAAGCTGGTGCTCTACGGCTTTCTGCCGCTGATTGTCTCGATGGCGCTGATCCGCCTCGTCCTCGCGCTACCCGCGGCCGCCGACATGGAACCGGCGCGGCTGGCGGCGTTCGATATCATCCTCGGTCAAAGCGCGCGCCTGATGCTCGCCGGGCTCATCGCCTATGGGATTTCGCAGACCCTCAACGTCACTATTTTCAGCGCTCTCCGCAGGAACGAACGGCGAATGCTTTGGCTGCGCGCCGGCGTCGCGAGCATGCTCTCGCAAATCGTCGACACGCTGCTGTTCATCACCATCGCCTTTTACGGCGTCTTCCCGATCGGCAATCTTCTCCTCGGCCAGATGATAGCCAAGGTCGTGCTCTCAGCGGTGATGGTGCCGCCGCTCACCTACTTGTTCGTCGGCTTGGCCAGGCGTCTAGATGCGCAGCCCGCAATTGCCCCGGCAGCGCGCGAAGGCTAGGCGCAGCCCAACGTTCTTTTCGAAAGCCAATCCATGCTCGTAGCGCTGGTCGACGTGTTCCTGTTCCTGTTGCGCGTGCTGACGTGGATCATCATCGCACAGTTCGTGCTGAGCCTTTTGGTCGCGTTCAACGTTGTCAACACCCACAGCGGCTTCGTCCGCAGCTTCATGTCGGCGCTCGATACCATCACCGAGCCGCTCTACCGACCGATCCGCCGCATCATGCCCGATTTCGGCGGCATCGATTTCTCGCCGATGGTGGTGATCATCCTCATCATGATCCTGCGCATGCTCCTCCAAGGGCTGCAGATGGACCTCCAGCTCGCCTACGGATGACTGCGCACGCGATCGACGGACGCGCGTTCGCAGCCGCGCTTCGCGGCAGGATTAGGGACGCGGCGGCAACGTTCTCCGCCAAATCGGGACGCCTGCCCGGCCTTGCCGTCGTGCTGGTGGGGGACGACGCCGCGAGCGCGGTTTACGTCCGCGCCAAGGAGAAGGCGACGCTCGAGGCCGGGATGCAAAGCATCGCCCACCATCTGCCCGCCAATACCAGCCAGGAGGCGCTGCTCGCGCTCGTCGCTGATCTCAATGCCGACGAAATGGTCGACGGAATCCTCGTCCAGCTCCCGCTTCCGGCGCACATCGACGAGGCGAAAGTCGTCGCGGCCGTCGAGCCTGCCAAGGACGTCGACGGGTTCCATCCGATCAACGTCGGCCGCCTCGCGTCCGGCCGGCCCGGACTGGTCCCTTGCACCCCGCTCGGCTGCATCATGCTTCTGAAAGACCGGCTCGGCGATTTGTCCGGGCTCGAAGCCGTCGTGATCGGCCGCTCGAATATCGTCGGCAAGCCGATGGCGCTGCTGCTGCTCGCCGAAAATTGCACCGTCACGATCGCCCATTCGCGCACTCGCGATTTGGCGGACGTGGTGCGCCGCGCCGACATCGTCGTCGCTGCGGTGGGTAAGCCCGAAATGGTGCGCGGATCGTGGCTGAAGCCCGAAGCGACGGTGATCGACGTCGGCATCAATCGCGTCGACGGCAAGCTGGTCGGCGATGTTGCCTACGCCGAGGCCGCGGAAACGGCCGGCGCGATCACTCCCGTCCCCGGCGGGGTCGGTCCGATGACCATAGCGGTGCTTCTTCGCAATACCTTGGCCGCAGCCCATGCTCGCGCCGGCCTTGCTCTACCCGAGGAGCTTAGATGACCGAACTCCTGTCGCTCTTCACTTCGTCCTTGGTCACTTTTCTGCTGGTGATCGATCCACCCGGCTGCGCGCCCATCTTCGCCAGCCTGACGCGCGAAGCCGCTCCAGCGCACCGCCGGTCGATGGCAGCGCGCGCGGTCGTCATCGCCGCCGCGATCCTGCTTTTCTTCGCCGCATTTGGAGAAGAACTACTCGAAGCGCTCGGAATCGACCTTGCAAGCTTCCGCATCGCCGGCGGCATCATGTTGTTCCTAATCGCGCTCGAAATGGTGTTCGAAAAACGCACCCAACGCCGCGAAACGCGCGCGCAGGAGATCAACGAAACCCCCGAGATCGAGGACATCAGCGTCTTCCCCATGGCGATCCCGATGATCGCGGGCCCAGGTTCGATCGCCACCGCCATGCTTCTCACCGGACGCAGCGAAGGCATCGAACAATCGCTCGCGGTGCTCGCCGCGCTGCTCGTGACGCTGCTGCTGACGCTTGCCGCCCTGCTCGCGGCGGGGCCGCTGATGCGCGCGCTCGGCACGCGGGTCGAAGCGATGATCACCCGCATCCTGGGCGTCATCCTGGCGGCGCTTGCCGCGCAGTTCGTCATCGATGGCCTGCGGGCCAGCTTCCCCTAGCGAAGAACGCGCCACATCAGGAACGGCGAGTTTTTCGGAAGCGGAACCGGCGTCAGCCAGCCCGGGATCTTTCCGTCGCGCAGCTGAACGTAGAATCCGCGCGGAGCATTGCTGCCGTAGAGCGTCGATTCCGACATGTTCGGGCAAATCAGCAGATAGTCGGCACGGCGCTTCAGGACCAGGCGATGCGCCTCCGCCTCCGTTCCGCGGAA
>Ga0136640_10000110_pt1 | contig 27784 bp, 12 predicted proteins | sample AntDrymUQ8642106_2_FD_105498 | JGI IMG/M metagenome (GOLD analysis project Ga0136640, IMG submission 105498) | Polar desert sand microbial communities from Dry Valleys, Antarctica - metaG UQ864 (21.06) | ecosystem: Environmental > Terrestrial > Soil > Desert | place: Antarctica: Dry Valley...
CCAAGGTGATCCGACGTCCCATCACTTCGAACCTACGGCGCTGGGCCGGGCGGCGACGGTCGGTGAAGTGTGGCGCGGATGCTGGCGTCGAAGACCACCTGAGCGCGGTCGAAGCCGCCGGCCCGGGTCAACAGAGCGGGAGCCCCGCCGAGGTCGACCTCCAGGTGGCGCCGGCCCTGGCGGCCCCACTCGTCGTCTACCCAGCGGAGGAGGAAGTGGGGCTCGCGGTCACTGTGAGACCTTCGCGGGGCCGACCGGATGTCGTCGCCCAGCGCAGCGGCCAGCTCGTCGATGCCTTCGCCGTTGCGGGCGCTGGTGCGGTGGATGGCGGGCGTCACCTCGTCGAAGGGTCGGGCCAGGCCGAGACTGGCGCGCAGGTGGTGTTCGCTGCTCGCGGCTGCGGGCTCGTCGATCTTGTTGAGGACGAAGGCGTCGGGAACCTCGACGATGCCGGCCTTCAGGAACTGGACCTCGTCGCCGCCGAGGGGCTGGAGCACGAGGTAGACCCGATCGGCGAGGTGGCGGACGTCGGCCTCGCTCTGGCCGACGCCGACGGTCTCGACCATGACGCAGCGGAACAGGCGAGTCAGCAGGCGGCACACCTGGAACGTCGACGGCGAGAGCCCGCCCAGCGCCGTCGCCGAAGCCTGGCTGCGGAAGAACAGCCGTCGCTCGTCGAGCGGGCTGCGCATCCGGGTTCGATCGCCGAGCAGGGCTCCGCCGGAGACGGTGCTGGACGGGTCGATCGCCACGACGGCGATGGTCAGCGCCGGATCGTCGTCGAGCAGAGCGAGGGTCAGGTGGGCCAGGAGCGACGACTTGCCCGATCCCGGCGCACCGGTGATGCCGATGACCGTGCACCCGGGGTCATCGTCGGGCGCAGCGCCGTCGAGCAGGTCGAGCGCCCGGGCCCGGTCGGACGCAGCCGCAGGCCGAGAGTCCTCGAACACCCCGATCAGCCGGGCCACGGCCGTCTTCTCGAGCGACCTCGCCCTCTCGATGAGGTCGTTCACCATCTGTCGGACGTTGTGCGAGTTGTGGCCACCACGGTGGAAACTCGCACGAAGTTGGGGGAGGTCGTTCGGTCAGGCGACGTCGGCGGACGGAGGGCCGGACTCGACGAGGTCGGTGACGGACTCCATGATGTCGATGAGCTCGTAGTCGGCCGGGGTGAAGACCCGAGCCACGCCGATGGCCCGCAGCTTGTCGACGTCGGCGGCGGGGACGATGCCACCCACGATGACGTGGGTGTCGCCGGCTCCCTGCTCGCGCAGGCCGTCGACGATCTGCTGGGCCAGCTCGACGTGGCTGCCCGACAGCACCGAGGCCCCGACCACATCGACACCCTCCTCGACCGCGGAGGTCACGATGGCGCCCGGGCTGAGGCGTATGCCCGAGTAGACGACGTCGTAGCCGACGTGGCGGGCGGCCACGGCGATGACCTCGGCCCCGTTGGAGTGGCCGTCTAGGCCTGGCTTGGCGACGAGGAGGCGGGGCCGGTGGCCGAGCGTCGCGGCCAGGGCCTGCACCCGCTGACGCAGCGCGTCGACGCGGTCGCCGGCCAACCCGAGGGTCTGGCCCTCGACGCCGGTGGCCGGTCGGTACTCGCCGAAGACCTCCCGCAGGGCACCGGCCCACTCTCCGGTGGTCACCCGGGCCAGGGCGCACTCGATCGACGGCTCCATCATCGATGAACCGTCGCAAGCGGCGGCCCGCAGTGAAGCCAGGGCCGCGGCGACCCGGGCGTCGTCGCGGGCAGCGCGCACTGCGTCGAGGTTGGCCTGGGCCTCACCGATGGCCGCCTCGTCGTGGGTGAACAGGCCACCGTCGTCGCCCCCGACCAGAGGCGAGGGCAGGCCGTCGGTCCAGCGGTTGACGCCCACGACGACCTGCTCGCCCGTGCCGATGGCGCTCACCCGATCTGACATCGAGCGCACCAGGGCCGACTTCAGGTAGCCGGACTCGATGGCTGGCACGACGCCCCCCATCCCGAGGATCGTCTCGATCTCGGCCGTGGCGTCGCGGACGAGCTCGGCCACCTTCGACTCCACGACGACCGAGCCCTCGAACAGGTCTGGGTACTCGAGCAGGTCGGTCTCGTAGGCGAGGATCTGCTGCAGACGCAGCGACCACTGCTGGTCCCATGGGCGGGGCAGCGACAGGGCCTCGTTCCAGGCCGGGAGCTGCATCGCTCGAGCCCGAGCGTCACGGCTGAGGGTGACGCCCAAGGTCTCGATGAGGATTCGCCAGGCGTTGTTCTCGGGCTGGCTCTCGGTGAGGCCGAGGGAGTTGACCTGCACCCCGTAGCGGAAGCGTCGGTGCTTAGGGTCGCTTACGCCGTAGCGGTCGCGGGTGTAGGTGTCCCACAGCTCTCCGAAGGCGCGCACCTTGCACATCTCCTCCACGAACCGGATGCCGGAGTTGACGAAGAAGCTGATGCGACCCACCGTCCGGGAGAGCTGGGCATCGGTGACGTGGCCCCGCTGCTTGATCAGGTCGAGCAGGCTGAGGGCGGTGGCCAGGGCGAAGGCCAGCTCCTGGGTGGGGGTGGCCCCCGCTTCTTGCAGGTGGTACGAGCAGATGTTGGACGGGTTCCACGACGGGATCTCGTCGAGGCAGTACTCGTACATCTCGGCGATGATCCGCAGGCTGGCGTCGGGCGGGAAGATGTAGGTGCCCCGGGCGAGGTACTCCTTCACGAGATCGTTCTGGGTGGTTCCGGTGAGCTGGGCCACGTCGATGCCCCGTTCGCGAGCCAGGGCCACGTAGAGGGCCAGCAGCCACATGGCCGTGCCGTTGATCGTCATCGACGTGTTCATCTGCTCGAGCGGGATCTCGTCGAACAGGACGTGGAAGTCGTCGAGGCTGTTTACCGGCACGCCAACCTTGCCGACCTCTGGTCGGGCGATGGGGTCGTCGGAGTCGTAGCCGCACTGGGTGGGCAGGTCGAAGGCGATCGACAGGCCGGTCTGGCCGGCGGCCAGGTTCGACCGGTACAGCGCGTTCGAGGCCCGGGGGCTGGAGTGCCCGGCGTAGGTGCGGATAATCCAGGGCCGGTCCCGGGTCGCCTCGCCGTCGGTCTCGTAGAGCCGATGGGCGGCTCGCTCCGAGGCCGGTCCGTCCTCGCTCATGGCCGCGAGGCTACGCCCGGCTACGAGCGCGGCCCCAGCCCTGGCCCGCGTCGGCCGTCTCGTCATGGGCCGGTCTGAGACACTGAGGCTGATGCCCGGGCCTCTTGACTCCGACCAGGTCGTCCTCGGCCGGCTGCGAGAGACGTGCTCGGCCCTGCCCGAGGTCGTCGAGCGGCTGAGCCACGGCTCGCCGGCGTGGTTCGTGCGAGGCAAGAAGACCTTCGTGATGTTCGTCGACGACCACCACGGCGACGGCAACCTCGGCATGTGGTGCGCAGCGCCGGTCGGCGTGCAGGCCGACCTCGTCGACACCGAACCCGAGCGGTTCTTCGTCCCGCCCTACGTCGGGGGGCGGGGCTGGCTCGGCGTGCGGCTCGACGTCGACGTCGACTGGGTGGAGGTGGCCGGCATCGTCGCCGACGCCTATTGCGAGGTCGCCCCCAAGACCCTCGGGCGCCAGGTCAGGTCCGATCCCGGCTGAGGGCGCGGTTGCGCTAGGTGTGAGCGGGAGACAGTCTCAGACTCCGTCTGCCCAGGAGAGCGCCCCCCCATGGCCATCGACTTCACCCTCGAGCCCGAGATCGAGCAACTGCGCCTGAAGGTGCGGGCGTTCATCGACGATGTCGTCAAGCCGGGTGAGGCCCGCATCGGTGACCTCGACCAGGTCGAGAGCCGCGATGACTACATCAAGATCCTCATCGAGATGCGGGGCGCGGCCCAAGACGCCGGGCTGTGGCTGCCGCACATGCCGAAGGAGTGGGGCGGCATGGCGCTCGGCCACGTCGGTCTGGCCATGGTGCAGGCCGAGGCGGCCAAGTCGCACTACGGGCCGTGGGTGCTGAACTGCCAGGCACCCGACGAGGGCAACATGCACACGCTGCTCCACTGGGCCACTGACGACCAGAAGGAGCGGTACCTGCGCCCCCTGTGCGAGGGGCGGGTCATGAGCTGCTTCGCCATGACCGAGCCCGAGGTCGCCGGATCGGATCCCACGCTCATCCAGACCCACGCCTACCCCGATGGCGACGAGTGGGTCATCAGCGGTCACAAGTGGTTCATCTCCAACGCCCACCGGGCCGGCTTCGCGATCCTGGTGGCCCGCACCGAGGACGACCCGGACCTGCCCCAGGCGGCCAACACCGCCTTCATCGTCGACATCCCCTCCGAGGGTTGGACCGAGGTGCGCCAGATCGAGACCATGCACGGCTCGACGGGTCACTCCGAGATCCGCATCGAGGACCTGAGGGTCCACTCCGACCAGATGCTCGGCGGTCGGGGCCAGGGCCACCTGCTCGGCCAGTACCGGTTGGGCCCGGCCCGGCTGGCCCACTGCATGCGGTGGATCGCCCAAGCCGAGACCGCTCTCGACATGATGGTCGCCCGCTCCCTCGACCGGTTCTCCCACGGCTCGCTGCTGGCCGAGAAGCAGGGGATCCAGTGGATGATCGCGGATTCGACCATGGAGCTGTACCAGTCGAAGCTGATGGTGCTGCACGCGGCGTCGAAGATCGACGCCGGGGTCGACTTCAAGTCCGAGGTGTCGATGGCCAAGCACTTCGTGGCCAACGCTCTGGGCCGCATCATCGACCGGTCGATCCAGGTCCACGGCGCCCTCGGCTACTCCACCGACACCCCGTTGGCCGGCATGTACCAGCACGCCCGCTGGGCCCGTTTCGCCGACGGCGCGGATGAGGTCCACCAGATGCGCATCGCCCAGCGCACCATCGCAGCCTGGAAGGACCACGGCAGCACCCGTACCGCAACCGGCGACCTCCCCATCTGACGGTTTCGTCGTCGTTCGTTCGCTGCCGCTCACTCCACTCCGACGAGCTGAAGGGGTACCGAACGAACTGGGCGCAGTTCTGCACCCCTGGGGGTGCAGAACTGCGCCCAGTTGGGTCAGGGGGTGGTGGTGGGCTCTAGCGGGGGGACGGGGAGGGAGATCACTGGCGACTCGGCGCCGCCGTCGACCTCGACGACCTTGCCGGTCACCCACCCGCCAGCCGGCGAGGCCAACCAGAGCACAGCCGCGGCGATGTCGTCGGGGGTGCCGGCCCGACCCATGGGCGTTCCCGCCTCGAGGGCCCGGCGCATGTCGTCGTCCGCGAGGACCACGTCGAGGGCACGGGTGGCCACCGCGCCGACCGACAGGGCGTTGACCCGGACCCTCGGTGCCCACTCCGCGGCCAGGCTCACCGTGATCTTGTTGAGGGCGGCCTTGGCCGTGCCGTAGGCGGTGAAGCCGGGCACGACCTGCTGGCTGGATCTGGACGACACGTTGACGATGGCACCCTCTCCGGCGCTGTCGACCATGGCCCGGGCGGCTCGCTGGGCCAACAGGAAGGGGCTGACCGCGTTGAACCGGAATGCCCGCTCCATGAACTCGGCGCTGGTGTCGATGGCGGCGCGGGGCGGGCTGCCGCCGGCGTTGTTCACCAGCACATCGAGACGGCCCAGTTCGGCCACGGTCCGCTCGACCAGCACGTCGAGGGCGTCGGAATCCATCACGTCGGTGGGCACCGCCAGGGCCCGCCGACCGATCGAGGCGATCCCGGCCGCCACCTCGTCGATGTCGGACTCGGTGCGGGCTGCGACCACCACATCCGCGCCGGCCTCGGCCAGGGCGACCGCCGTGGCCCGTCCGATGCCCTGGCCGCCGCCGGTCACAATGGCCACCTTCCCGTCGAGGCGGAACCGGTCGAGGATCACGGGGGGACGTCCTTGCCTGTGGCGAGGGGCGGAGCGTACTGACCGGGCCCGGACCTTGGGATCGTCAGGTCGGGCGTGGGCGGCGGCCGAGGGCGTAGCAGGCGATCCCGGCTGCGACGCCGACGTTGAGCGAGTCGACGCGGCCGGCCAGCGCGATGCGGACACGCACATCGACTGCGGCCTCGGTGGCGGGGGTCAGACCGGGTCCTTCGGAGCCGAGGACCAGGGCCAGACGGTCCTCGTCACCGATCCCGGTGGCGAAGGCCCCGAGCTCCACGGCGTCGGTGGCTGGAGTGAGGGCCACCACGGTGAACCCGGCCCGTAGCAAGGGTTCGAGGCCACCGGGCAGGGAGTCGGTGCGGGCGTGGGGCACCGCGAAGCCCTCTCCCATGGAGGCCCGGTTGGCCCGCCGGTAGAGAGGGTCGCAGGAGCGGGGATCGAGCAGCAGGGCTTCGAAGCCGAAGGCGGCGGCGCTTCGCACGATCACACCCAGGTTGGTGGGGTTCACCACCGCCTCGGTCACGATGACGCGACTCGCATCGGCCAGCACTTCGCCAGGGCCGGGCAGCGGCAGCCGGGCGAAGGCGACGAGCGCGCCTCGGTGGGATTGGTAGCCGGTGACGGCTGCGATCACCCTCGGCCCGGCTCGGTACACCGGCACGCCCACGTCCAGTCCGGCCGGCAGCGGATCAGCACGGGATCGATCCACCAGCACCGCTCGGGCCCGGTAGCCGGCGGCCAGGGCGCGTCCTGACACCACGGCCCCCTCGGCCACGAACAGGCCGTCCATGTCCCCACCCGCGGCTTCCCGGAGTCGACGCAGATCGTGGTCTCGCAAGCCCATGAAGGCAGCGATGCGGGCGTCGGTCGGGTCGTCGACCTCTACAGCAGGCATCTGTGATCCGGGCCGACGGAAGCCGGGCCTCAAGCAGAGTGCTCGGCCAGGGTGATCCCCACCTCGGTGGCGTCGGCCGCAGTGGCGGGCTCGTCGAGGGACGGATCGTCGTCGAGGCTGGGGTCGGCCTCGAGCCGGGCCCGGCTGGCGGCCGAGGCCACGACGGCGACCCCGGCTGCGATCATGTTGCCGATGAACCACGAGACGCTGGCCCCGTCGATGCCGTCGGGGCCGAGGCCCCCCTCGGGCACGAGCAGCACAGCCGGGATGACGATGGCGGCGGTGAGGGTCACGGTGATGGCCACTGTCGACTGGTGTCGGTGCAAGATCCGCACCTCCGACAGCAGCAGCGACGTGATGGCCCAGGGGATCCCGGCCGCGACCATCACCGGCAGCACCCGAGCCGCGTCGGCGTAGCCCTCGCCGTAGACGGAGGTCACGATGTCGGAGCCGAGCATGGCGATGAGCGCCCCGGCGGCCATCAGCCCGAGGGCCAAGACCATGGCCAGGCGGACCTGTGAGCGCAGGTGGGCACCGTCTCGCCCGCCCTCGGCGAGGAGGGCCTGCCCCAGGGCGGTGGGGACGTAGAACGCCACGGCCACGATCCCCCACGCCACGTTGAAGCTGGCGTAGCTCGCCGAGCTAACCGAGGCCAGCACGATCACCGGCAAGGCGAAGTAAGGCGCCTGGTAGGCGAGGGTCGAGAGGTAGTTGACCGCGGTGTACCGCAATGCGGCATGGGCGGCCGCCGGACGGGGGCCCAACCGCAGGCGCCCGCCGGCGAACCGGGGGGCCAGGGTGGCGCCGAGGAAACCCGAGAGGGCCACCGGCCCCGACGAGAAGAGGAACAGCCACATGGCCCGGTGACCGTGGTCGCGGAACACGAACAGCAGCGGGAAGCGGGCCAGGCCCACCAGGGCGATGCGGACCATCACCAGGTTCCAGCGCCGGGCGGTCATGCAGCGGACGTCGGCGATCATCGACAGGGCGGCACCGACGACGATGACGGCGAACAGCAGCGGACCCCCGACGGGGTGCCAGTCGGTGAGGATGGCGGTGGCCGACGACGAGCCGAGGACGGCGACGTAGCCGAGGCCCATGGCCGCGGCTGTGCCGGTGGTGGCCAGCACGGCCCAGGTGAAGGTGACGTCGGAGTCTTCGTCGCGTGAGGCGGCGTAGCGGGCCAGGGCGACCGGGAGGCCGAGGCCGGCCAGGTAGGTCACGAACAGAACCGACTGCGAGAGCTTGGCCGCTGCCCCGACGTTCGCCTCGAAGTCGAGCTTGGCGGCGATGAGCCAGAAGATGGCGCCAGACCCGGCCTGGATGGCCGCCCCGACGACCAGCATCGCCGATCCCGTCAGCAGATGACGGTGTCCCCGACCCCGGCGGAGCCCGACGAAGGACGTCGCGGTGGTCACAGGCGCCAGACGCTACCGGTCCTCGCCGATCCGACTCCATCCCTCGCTCGGTGCGCCGCCGACGCCGACGACACGAAGCGGCTGTCGGGTCGACGGATCAGTGGTAGGTGTCCCGTCGATCTCGCTGGTGACCAGATCGATGAGGTCGGCTTCGTCCATGGGCTTGGCGATCAGCCAGCCCTGGGCTCCGTCACAGCCGAGGGCTCGCAGCCGCTCCAGGTGCGACTTCTTCTCCACCCCTTCGGCCAGCGCATTCAGGCCCAGGGCGTGGGCCAGGTCGATGACGGCGGCAACGATCGCCTCGTCCTCGGGGTCGACGCCCACACCGGCCACGAAGGATCGGTCGATCTTGAGCGCGTCGACCGGGAACCGGCGCAGGTAGCCCAGCGAGGACCAGCCTGTCCCGAAGTCGTCGACGGCGACCCCGACTCCGAGCTCGTGCATCCGGGTCAGGGCTTCGCCGGAGGCCTCCACGTCCATGAGGTTGGTCTCGGTGACCTCGAGGGTCAGGGCCGAGGGCGGCAGCCCCGAGTCGGCGAGGACGGCGGCCACGTCGTCGAGCAGGTGCGGTGAGGCGAGCTGACGGGCGGACAGGTTGACGCTCATCACCAACGGGTCAGCGCGATCGGGGTGCAAGCCGCGCAGACGGGCCAGGGTGCGGCACGCGGCCGACATGATCCAGTTGCCGATGGGGACGATCAGCCCCGTCTCCTCGGCGATGGGGAGGAACTCGCCGGGCAGCAGGATCCCGCGCTCTGGGTGCTCCCACCGGGCCAGGGCCTCGACGCCCACGAGAGCCCCGGTGGCCACGTCGATCTGGGGCTGGAAGACCACGCGGATCTCGCGGCGGTCGAGGGCCCGGCGCAACCTGGTCTCCAGGTCGAGTCGGTCGACGGCTTGGACGTGCATGGCCGAGTCGAACACCTCGGTGCGAGAGCGGCCGCGCGCCTTGGCCTGGTACATGGCCGCATCGGCGTCGCGCATCAACGCCGCGGCGTCGGCGCCGCCGTCGGAGCTGGCAATGCCGATCGACACGGTGACGATGACGTCGGTGCCGTCGATGGCCAGGTCGCTGGCCACCGCCCGCTCGATCCGGCCGGCGATGGCCAGCGCCTCGTCCCGATCGGGCAGGTCCTCGCACAGCACTGCGAACTCGTCGCCGCCGAAGCGAGCGACGGTGTCACCGGGTCGCACCGCGCCCTCGATGCGTTGAGCCACCTGGAGGAGCAGCAGGTCGCCGGCCGAGTGCCCCAGGCTGTCGTTCACCAGCTTGAAGTTGTCGAGGTCGAGGAACAGCACCGCGGTGCTCGTCGCCTGGCGACCGGCCCGGCCGATCGCCACGCCCAACCGGTCGAGGAGCAGCGTGCGGTTGGGCAGCCCGGTGAGCGGGTCGTGGGTGGCCTGGTGCTCGAGTTGCTCCTCGAACGCCTTGCGCTCGCTGATGTCGCGGGCGACGGTGGCGATCGAGTCGATCTCGCCCTCCGAATCGAGGAGGGCGACCATTACGACCGACAGCGGCATCGTGTCGCCCTCGGCGTCGTGGACGCTCAGCTCTCCCTCCCACGAACCGGTCGCCTCCAGGGCCGGGACCACCTCGTGCAGGAGGCGGTGACGCACCCACGGCGGCACGCGCCCCGCGAGGGTGGAGAGGTCGGTGTGGTCGGCGCCTAGGCCGAGCAGCGAGGCGCCAGCGTGGTTGAAGCGGATTCGATCGTCGCCCCGGGCCACGGTGCAGACCAGGTCTGGCGACGCCTCCAGGGCCAGGGACAGCCGGGCTCGGGCGGCCTCGGCCTCAACGATCGGCGTGACGTCGCGCCCGGTGAACAGCAGCCCCCCGACGTCGGGATCGCCGGTGAGGTGCGGCCCGGCCGACGATGGCGAGGTGACCTCGGGTGCCGTCACCGTCGCCTCCTCCAGTCGCCGTGGGCCCAGCGGTTCACGTGAGCGTACGGCAGATCCCTGGCCGATCAGGCACGCACAGGGGCGGGTCGGCCACGCATCGCGGGCCTGCCGCGCAAGGGGGCATCTCGCGCTCGCCAACTGCGCTGTCGTTGGGGGCCGGGGAGGGGCCACCTCAGCGGTGTGGCCGGCGGCGGCGACGGCAAGACTGCGACCGCAACCCGGACCCGGGTGTCGGCAACAGACGACAGGAGCGGATCAATGAGCGATGTGCCCGGGTCGCCCCCGCCCGGCCCGACCAGTCCGGTCGGTCCGCTCCCACCGCCGGGTCCGCCGACGCAGGCCGTCCGCCCCGTCTGGGGTCATCCCGGCGGGCCCGTGGGACCGCCACCTCCCGGCCCGCCCACCCAACCGGCGGGACCTGCGGGTCCATCGACGAGCAGCGGTCCCCGCTCGGCAGGGGCGGTTCCGTCAGGGCCCGGCGCCATCCCGATCGCAGCGCCGGGGCCAGGCCCGAACCCGCCGGTCGCAGGCGGACCCAGCGAACCGCAGATGACCGACGACCGTTCGCGCCGACGCAGCCCGTTGCGCATAATCGGGCGCGCCCTGCTCGTCCTGGTCGTAATCGGCGCCCTCGCCGGCACCACGGCATGGGGCTTCACCAACCGCTCGAGCGCCGAGCGGTGGCGCGACCGCAGCGAAGCGGCCGACGCCGACCTGCGACGCAGCCTGCGCCGGGTGGACGCGACCGGTGAGGAGCTCGAGGACGCCCGCGATCGGCTGCGCGACCTGGCCGCCGAGAACGCCGGGGAGACCGACCGCAACCGGATACTGAGCGACGTCGTGGCCCAGGCGCCCGAGGTCACCTCGGCCATGCGGTCATGCCAGGAGCAGTCCTTCGACGTTACCAACGAGGTCATCGACGCCTTCGGAAACCCGAACGCCAACGTGCCCGAGCTGAACCGTCGCATCAGATCCGTCGAGCGGACCTGCCAGGACGCGCTCGATGCCGCTCTGGCCCTGGAGCAGACCATCGATGAGCTCGACCCCTGAGATGGCCCCCCCATTGGTTGGTTGTAGCCGCACCGCGGGACGGGTCGGCCCGCGTCCGTCGAGCCGGCTCGGCGGTCTCGCCCTGGCGCTGGCGATCACCGCCGGCGCGGGGTGCGTGGCCCCACCCGACCGGCCCGCCGTCAACACCTCGGTGCTCGACGACGAGCAGCCCGTCGATCCCCGGCGCTACACGGTGCGCATCCGCAGCGAGACGTGCGAGGGCCTCGGCGTCGGATCCGGCTTCCTGATCGACGAGCGCACCATCGTCACCAACCGCCATGTCGTCGAAGGGGCGACCACCCTCGAGGTGGAGACGTCGGAGGGCGACGACCTCACTGTCGACGTGGCCTCGCAGGGTTTGCTCGCCGACCTGGCGGTCGTCCGCTTGGCCGACCCCATGGACACCGTCGGTGCGCGGGTTACGGCCACCGCCGTTCTGGCCGGCTCGAACCCGGAGCCGGGTGACGAGCTGCGCGCCTTCGGTTACCCCGGTGGAGGGCCCCTCACGGTGACCGACGGTGAGGTGCAGGACTACGAGGTCGATCCCCGCCTCGGCAACCTCTCGAAGGTGATCCGCTCCGACGTACCGATCGAGCCCGGCAGCTCCGGGGGTCCGGCGATCGACAACGACGACCGCGTGATCGGCGTCGTGTACGCCATCGAGATCGAGACCGAGAAGTCTCTGATACTGCCCGTCGAGACCCTCCAGCGCCTCCTCGACAACGAGGACGGCCAGGAGGAGGTCGAGGGCTGCTAGTGCGGGCGGGGCCCGCCCCGGCGGGGGATCCGAGGCCGTTCAGTGGACGGCGAGGCGCTGGGCTGGATCGAATCGGGGGATCGTGGCTGCCACTGCATCGTGCAGCTCGGCCGGAAGTGAGGACTCGTGGAGGCCGACCCAGAGTGTCCAGCACTTCTCGGGCAGGCCGGCGAGGGCCCGCACTCGCGCTGGCAGATCGTCGACCGGTGGGAAGGTGGCGCAAACCTGGTCGACCTCGGCTGCGACGAGCATCACCATGGTGCGGATGCACTTCTCGCAAGCCCCGCAGTTGGCGGCCTCGCTGCGATGCTCCCAGCAGACCCGCAGGTATCGGCGGGCCAGGGGCTCAGCGACGATGGCCGTCAGCCGATCGAGGCGGGACTCGTCGGCCGGGCCATGCTCGACGTCGAGGACCCCGGGCAGCGACCACAGGCGGTCGAGGGCCGGGTGCGAACCCCAGGGGAACGCCATCCACTCGGGGTAGCTCGGTGGGATCACGAGCCGGCCGATCACATCGCAGAGCAGGATCCCGACGGCCGCCAGGGCCGCACCGTGCAGTTGCTCCCAGCCCGCCGCCAGGGCGTGAGGGTGGTCCCGCAGATCTGTTCGGACGAACAGTGTCTCGAGGCCGTGGGCGTCGGCCACCGCTCGAACAGTGACCAGCTGATCATCGATCCGCGGGGTGTCGTCGGGCCGGGCGTCGTAGCCCACGATGTGCACAAGGTGGGTGGGCGAGTGGTGGCCGTGCAGCAGAGACCAGAACGAGTCGACCCCGCCGGTGAAGCACAGGCCGACGCCATCGCCCGCGGCACCACCGGTGGCGGCTGCTTCATCGGGGAGCGCAGCGGCGAGCGGGGCCTGGACAGGAGCGTCGGCGCCGTGACCCCACCAGGTGCCCATCAGGGCGGCGGCCCTCCCGACCCCCTCCAACCAGCCGGGATCGACCGGCTCGGCCGTCCGCAGCGTCGCCCCGGCCGAGAGGGCGGCGGGGGCGAACGCGGTGAGCAGGGCCTCGACCCGTCTCGACGGCGCATGGTCGAGGACTTCGAAGCTGACCGGAACGCCGTCGACGTCGACCGCGATGCCCGTCCACGGGCCGTCGTAGGTCCGACGCACCGGGCCGACCACCCACTCATCGGTCGCTGCCGAGTTCGACCTCGCCGTTCGGGCGGGCGCGGGCGAGGCGGCCGCTTGCGTCTCGACCACGCCCATCGGAGCAACCTACCAACCGGCTTCGGGGCGCTCCACGGCCCACACGCGCGGAGCGGCGAACCAGGTCGTCGCCAACTATGGGGAGGTGGCTTGGCCTGCGACTTGGGTAGAGGGCCGAAGTCAGGCGCCGGACCGTCCGCGCCCGGAAGAGGAGACCCCGTGACCGTTACCAAGGCCCTGATGGTGAAGATGGTCGCCAAGGACGACACCCGTGACGAGGTCGCGTCGTTCCTGGCCGGCGCCGTCGACCTGGCCAACGATGAAGCCGGCACCCCGATCTGGTTGGCCCTGCAGACCGACGAGACGACGTTCTGGATCGTCGATGCCTTCCCCGGTGACGCCGAGCGCCAGGCTCACCTCGATGGCCCCATCGCCGCCGCGCTCATGGAGAACGCCGACCGCCTGCTGGCCCAGCCCCCAGAGATCACCCCGACCGAGGTCCTGGCGGCCAAGTAGGGCCGACGGTGGTGGGCCTTTGGGACGGCTTTCAAACCCTCGCAAGGCGGTCAGATCCCTTGCAGGACAGGGGTCAACCCAGTCCCAGCCGCTCGATGACGCGCCCGAGACGGGCGCTTTCGGGCCTCGCTCGGGCTTCCAGCCACGAACGTTTGTGAGTTCGACCACGAGTGGGCCGCCAGGGACTCGAACCCTGAACCAGCGGGTTAAAAGCCCGATGCTCTACCAGTTGAGCTAACGGCCCGGGGCCGGCGCGATTCGCGGACGAAAACCCCGGTTGGTCGAGGGTGGCCGGCGTCCGATGCTGATCGTAGAGGTCGACCGTCGGTCTGTCGGCGAGATCGAGGCGCGACCATCACCTCGAGGTGATGGTCGCGCCTCGATCTCGCCGACAGACCGACGGTCGACCTCTACGATCAGCATCGGACGCCGGCCACCCTCGACCAACCGGGGTTTTCGTCCGCGAATCGCGCCGGCCCCGGGCCGTTAGCTCAACTGGTAGAGCATCGGGCTTTTAACCCGCTGGTTCAGGGTTCGAGTCCCTGGCGGCCCACTCGTGGTCGAACTCACAAACGTTCGTGGCTGGAAGCCCGAGCGAGGCCCGAAAGCGCCCGTCTCGGGCGCGTCATCGAGCGGCTGGGACTGGGTTGACCCCTGTCCTGCAAGGGATCTGACCGCCTTGCGAGGGTTTGAAAGCCGTCCCAAAGGCCCACCACCGTCGGCCCTACTTGGCCGCCAGGACCTCGGTCGGGGTGATCTCTGGGGGCTGGGCCAGCAGGCGGTCGGCGTTCTCCATGAGCGCGGCGGCGATGGGGCCATCGAGGTGAGCCTGGCGCTCGGCGTCACCGGGGAAGGCATCGACGATCCAGAACGTCGTCTCGTCGGTCTGCAGGGCCAACCAGATCGGGGTGCCGGCTTCATCGTTGGCCAGGTCGACGGCGCCGGCCAGGAACGACGCGACCTCGTCACGGGTGTCGTCCTTGGCGACCATCTTCACCATCAGGGCCTTGGTAACGGTCACGGGGTCTCCTCTTCCGGGCGCGGACGGTCCGGCGCCTGACTTCGGCCCTCTACCCAAGTCGCAGGCCAAGCCACCTCCCCATAGTTGGCGACGACCTGGTTCGCCGCTCCGCGCGTGTGGGCCGTGGAGCGCCCCGAAGCCGGTTGGTAGGTTGCTCCGATGGGCGTGGTCGAGACGCAAGCGGCCGCCTCGCCCGCGCCCGCCCGAACGGCGAGGTCGAACTCGGCAGCGACCGATGAGTGGGTGGTCGGCCCGGTGCGTCGGACCTACGACGGCCCGTGGACGGGCATCGCGGTCGACGTCGACGGCGTTCCGGTCAGCTTCGAAGTCCTCGACCATGCGCCGTCGAGACGGGTCGAGGCCCTGCTCACCGCGTTCGCCCCCGCCGCCCTCTCGGCCGGGGCGACGCTGCGGACGGCCGAGCCGGTCGATCCCGGCTGGTTGGAGGGGGTCGGGAGGGCCGCCGCCCTGATGGGCACCTGGTGGGGTCACGGCGCCGACGCTCCTGTCCAGGCCCCGCTCGCCGCTGCGCTCCCCGATGAAGCAGCCGCCACCGGTGGTGCCGCGGGCGATGGCGTCGGCCTGTGCTTCACCGGCGGGGTCGACTCGTTCTGGTCTCTGCTGCACGGCCACCACTCGCCCACCCACCTTGTGCACATCGTGGGCTACGACGCCCGGCCCGACGACACCCCGCGGATCGATGATCAGCTGGTCACTGTTCGAGCGGTGGCCGACGCCCACGGCCTCGAGACACTGTTCGTCCGAACAGATCTGCGGGACCACCCTCACGCCCTGGCGGCGGGCTGGGAGCAACTGCACGGTGCGGCCCTGGCGGCCGTCGGGATCCTGCTCTGCGATGTGATCGGCCGGCTCGTGATCCCACCGAGCTACCCCGAGTGGATGGCGTTCCCCTGGGGTTCGCACCCGGCCCTCGACCGCCTGTGGTCGCTGCCCGGGGTCCTCGACGTCGAGCATGGCCCGGCCGACGAGTCCCGCCTCGATCGGCTGACGGCCATCGTCGCTGAGCCCCTGGCCCGCCGATACCTGCGGGTCTGCTGGGAGCATCGCAGCGAGGCCGCCAACTGCGGGGCTTGCGAGAAGTGCATCCGCACCATGGTGATGCTCGTCGCAGCCGAGGTCGACCAGGTTTGCGCCACCTTCCCACCGGTCGACGATCTGCCAGCGCGAGTGCGGGCCCTCGCCGGCCTGCCCGAGAAGTGCTGGACACTCTGGGTCGGCCTCCACGAGTCCTCACTTCCGGCCGAGCTGCACGATGCAGTGGCAGCCACGATCCCCCGATTCGATCCAGCCCAGCGCCTCGCCGTCCACTGAACGGCCTCGGATCCCCCGCCGGGGCGGGCCCCGCCCGCACTAGCAGCCCTCGACCTCCTCCTGGCCGTCCTCGTTGTCGAGGAGGCGCTGGAGGGTCTCGACGGGCAGTATCAGAGACTTCTCGGTCTCGATCTCGATGGCGTACACGACGCCGATCACGCGGTCGTCGTTGTCGATCGCCGGACCCCCGGAGCTGCCGGGCTCGATCGGTACGTCGGAGCGGATCACCTTCGAGAGGTTGCCGAGGCGGGGATCGACCTCGTAGTCCTGCACCTCACCGTCGGTCACCGTGAGGGGCCCTCCACCGGGGTAACCGAAGGCGCGCAGCTCGTCACCCGGCTCCGGGTTCGAGCCGGCCAGAACGGCGGTGGCCGTAACCCGCGCACCGACGGTGTCCATGGGGTCGGCCAAGCGGACGACCGCCAGGTCGGCGAGCAAACCCTGCGAGGCCACGTCGACAGTGAGGTCGTCGCCCTCCGACGTCTCCACCTCGAGGGTGGTCGCCCCTTCGACGACATGGCGGTTGGTGACGATGGTGCGCTCGTCGATCAGGAAGCCGGATCCGACGCCGAGGCCCTCGCACGTCTCGCTGCGGATGCGCACCGTGTAGCGCCGGGGATCGACGGGCTGCTCGTCGTCGAGCACCGAGGTGTTGACGGCGGGCCGGTCGGGTGGGGCCACGCACCCCGCGCCGGCGGTGATCGCCAGCGCCAGGGCGAGACCGCCGAGCCGGCTCGACGGACGCGGGCCGACCCGTCCCGCGGTGCGGCTACAACCAACCAATGGGGGGGCCATCTCAGGGGTCGAGCTCATCGATGGTCTGCTCCAGGGCCAGAGCGGCATCGAGCGCGTCCTGGCAGGTCCGCTCGACGGATCTGATGCGACGGTTCAGCTCGGGCACGTTGGCGTTCGGGTTTCCGAAGGCGTCGATGACCTCGTTGGTAACGTCGAAGGACTGCTCCTGGCATGACCGCATGGCCGAGGTGACCTCGGGCGCCTGGGCCACGACGTCGCTCAGTATCCGGTTGCGGTCGGTCTCCCCGGCGTTCTCGGCGGCCAGGTCGCGCAGCCGATCGCGGGCGTCCTCGAGCTCCTCACCGGTCGCGTCCACCCGGCGCAGGCTGCGTCGCAGGTCGGCGTCGGCCGCTTCGCTGCGGTCGCGCCACCGCTCGGCGCTCGAGCGGTTGGTGAAGCCCCATGCCGTGGTGCCGGCGAGGGCGCCGATTACGACCAGGACGAGCAGGGCGCGCCCGATTATGCGCAACGGGCTGCGTCGGCGCGAACGGTCGTCGGTCATCTGCGGTTCGCTGGGTCCGCCTGCGACCGGCGGGTTCGGGCCTGGCCCCGGCGCTGCGATCGGGATGGCGCCGGGCCCTGACGGAACCGCCCCTGCCGAGCGGGGACCGCTGCTCGTCGATGGACCCGCAGGTCCCGCCGGTTGGGTGGGCGGGCCGGGAGGTGGCGGTCCCACGGGCCCGCCGGGATGACCCCAGACGGGGCGGACGGCCTGCGTCGGCGGACCCGGCGGTGGGAGCGGACCGACCGGACTGGTCGGGCCGGGCGGGGGCGACCCGGGCACATCGCTCATTGATCCGCTCCTGTCGTCTGTTGCCGACACCCGGGTCCGGGTTGCGGTCGCAGTCTTGCCGTCGCCGCCGCCGGCCACACCGCTGAGGTGGCCCCTCCCCGGCCCCCAACGACAGCGCAGTTGGCGAGCGCGAGATGCCCCCTTGCGCGGCAGGCCCGCGATGCGTGGCCGACCCGCCCCTGTGCGTGCCTGATCGGCCAGGGATCTGCCGTACGCTCACGTGAACCGCTGGGCCCACGGCGACTGGAGGAGGCGACGGTGACGGCACCCGAGGTCACCTCGCCATCGTCGGCCGGGCCGCACCTCACCGGCGATCCCGACGTCGGGGGGCTGCTGTTCACCGGGCGCGACGTCACGCCGATCGTTGAGGCCGAGGCCGCCCGAGCCCGGCTGTCCCTGGCCCTGGAGGCGTCGCCAGACCTGGTCTGCACCGTGGCCCGGGGCGACGATCGAATCCGCTTCAACCACGCTGGCGCCTCGCTGCTCGGCCTAGGCGCCGACCACACCGACCTCTCCACCCTCGCGGGGCGCGTGCCGCCGTGGGTGCGTCACCGCCTCCTGCACGAGGTGGTCCCGGCCCTGGAGGCGACCGGTTCGTGGGAGGGAGAGCTGAGCGTCCACGACGCCGAGGGCGACACGATGCCGCTGTCGGTCGTAATGGTCGCCCTCCTCGATTCGGAGGGCGAGATCGACTCGATCGCCACCGTCGCCCGCGACATCAGCGAGCGCAAGGCGTTCGAGGAGCAACTCGAGCACCAGGCCACCCACGACCCGCTCACCGGGCTGCCCAACCGCACGCTGCTCCTCGACCGGTTGGGCGTGGCGATCGGCCGGGCCGGTCGCCAGGCGACGAGCACCGCGGTGCTGTTCCTCGACCTCGACAACTTCAAGCTGGTGAACGACAGCCTGGGGCACTCGGCCGGCGACCTGCTGCTCCTCCAGGTGGCTCAACGCATCGAGGGCGCGGTGCGACCCGGTGACACCGTCGCTCGCTTCGGCGGCGACGAGTTCGCAGTGCTGTGCGAGGACCTGCCCGATCGGGACGAGGCGCTGGCCATCGCCGGCCGGATCGAGCGGGCGGTGGCCAGCGACCTGGCCATCGACGGCACCGACGTCATCGTCACCGTGTCGATCGGCATTGCCAGCTCCGACGGCGGCGCCGACGCCGCGGCGTTGATGCGCGACGCCGATGCGGCCATGTACCAGGCCAAGGCGCGCGGCCGCTCTCGCACCGAGGTGTTCGACTCGGCCATGCACGTCCAAGCCGTCGACCGACTCGACCTGGAGACCAGGTTGCGCCGGGCCCTCGACCGCCGCGAGATCCGCGTGGTCTTCCAGCCCCAGATCGACGTGGCCACCGGGGCTCTCGTGGGCGTCGAGGCCCTGGCCCGGTGGGAGCACCCAGAGCGCGGGATCCTGCTGCCCGGCGAGTTCCTCCCCATCGCCGAGGAGACGGGGCTGATCGTCCCCATCGGCAACTGGATCATGTCGGCCGCGTGCCGCACCCTGGCCCGTCTGCGCGGCTTGCACCCCGATCGCGCTGACCCGTTGGTGATGAGCGTCAACCTGTCCGCCCGTCAGCTCGCCTCACCGCACCTGCTCGACGACGTGGCCGCCGTCCTCGCCGACTCGGGGCTGCCGCCCTCGGCCCTGACCCTCGAGGTCACCGAGACCAACCTCATGGACGTGGAGGCCTCCGGCGAAGCCCTGACCCGGATGCACGAGCTCGGAGTCGGGGTCGCCGTCGACGACTTCGGGACAGGCTGGTCCTCGCTGGGCTACCTGCGCCGGTTCCCGGTCGACGCGCTCAAGATCGACCGATCCTTCGTGGCCGGTGTGGGCGTCGACCCCGAGGACGAGGCGATCGTTGCCGCCGTCATCGACCTGGCCCACGCCCTGGGCCTGAATGCGCTGGCCGAAGGGGTGGAGAAGAAGTCGCACCTGGAGCGGCTGCGAGCCCTCGGCTGTGACGGAGCCCAGGGCTGGCTGATCGCCAAGCCCATGGACGAAGCCGACCTCATCGATCTGGTCACCAGCGAGATCGACGGGACACCTACCACTGATCCGTCGACCCGACAGCCGCTTCGTGTCGTCGGCGTCGGCGGCGCACCGAGCGAGGGATGGAGTCGGATCGGCGAGGACCGGTAGCGTCTGGCGCCTGTGACCACCGCGACGTCCTTCGTCGGGCTCCGCCGGGGTCGGGGACACCGTCATCTGCTGACGGGATCGGCGATGCTGGTCGTCGGGGCGGCCATCCAGGCCGGGTCTGGCGCCATCTTCTGGCTCATCGCCGCCAAGCTCGACTTCGAGGCGAACGTCGGGGCAGCGGCCAAGCTCTCGCAGTCGGTTCTGTTCGTGACCTACCTGGCCGGCCTCGGCCTCCCGGTCGCCCTGGCCCGCTACGCCGCCTCACGCGACGAAGACTCCGACGTCACCTTCACCTGGGCCGTGCTGGCCACCACCGGCACAGCCGCGGCCATGGGCCTCGGCTACGTCGCCGTCCTCGGCTCGTCGTCGGCCACCGCCATCCTCACCGACTGGCACCCCGTCGGGGGTCCGCTGCTGTTCGCCGTCATCGTCGTCGGTGCCGCCCTGTCGATGATCGCCGACGTCCGCTGCATGACCGCCCGGCGCTGGAACCTGGTGATGGTCCGCATCGCCCTGGTGGGCCTGGCCCGCTTCCCGCTGCTGTTCGTGTTCCGCGACCACGGTCACCGGGCCATGTGGCTGTTCCTCTTCTCGTCGGGGCCGGTGGCCCTCTCGGGTTTCCTCGGCGCCACCCTGGCCCCCCGGTTCGCCGGCGGGCGCCTGCGGTTGGGCCCCCGTCCGGCGGCCGCCCATGCCGCATTGCGGTACACCGCGGTCAACTACCTCTCGACCCTCGCCTACCAGGCGCCTTACTTCGCCTTGCCGGTGATCGTGCTGGCCTCGGTTAGCTCGGCGAGCTACGCCAGCTTCAACGTGGCGTGGGGGATCGTGGCCGTGGCGTTCTACGTCCCCACCGCCCTGGGGCAGGCCCTCCTCGCCGAGGGCGGGCGAGACGGTGCCCACCTGCGCTCACAGGTCCGCCTGGCCATGGTCTTGGCCCTCGGGCTGATGGCCGCCGGGGCGCTCATCGCCATGCTCGGCTCCGACATCGTGACCTCCGTCTACGGCGAGGGCTACGCCGACGCGGCTCGGGTGCTGCCGGTGATGGTCGCGGCCGGGATCCCCTGGGCCATCACGTCGCTGCTGCTGTCGGAGGTGCGGATCTTGCACCGACACCAGTCGACAGTGGCCATCACCGTGACCCTCACCGCCGCCATCGTCATCCCGGCTGTGCTGCTCGTGCCCGAGGGGGGCCTCGGCCCCGACGGCATCGACGGGGCCAGCGTCTCGTGGTTCATCGGCAACATGATCGCAGCCGGGGTCGCCGTCGTGGCCTCGGCCGCCAGCCGGGCCCGGCTCGAGGCCGACCCCAGCCTCGACGACGATCCGTCCCTCGACGAGCCCGCCACTGCGGCCGACGCCACCGAGGTGGGGATCACCCTGGCCGAGCACTCTGCTTGAGGCCCGGCTTCCGTCGGCCCGGATCACAGATGCCTGCTGTAGAGGTCGACGACCCGACCGACGCCCGCATCGCTGCCTTCATGGGCTTGCGAGACCACGATCTGCGTCGACTCCGGGAAGCCGCGGGTGGGGACATGGACGGCCTGTTCGTGGCCGAGGGGGCCGTGGTGTCAGGACGCGCCCTGGCCGCCGGCTACCGGGCCCGAGCGGTGCTGGTGGATCGATCCCGTGCTGATCCGCTGCCGGCCGGACTGGACGTGGGCGTGCCGGTGTACCGAGCCGGGCCGAGGGTGATCGCAGCCGTCACCGGCTACCAATCCCACCGAGGCGCGCTCGTCGCCTTCGCCCGGCTGCCGCTGCCCGGCCCTGGCGAAGTGCTGGCCGATGCGAGTCGCGTCATCGTGACCGAGGCGGTGGTGAACCCCACCAACCTGGGTGTGATCGTGCGAAGCGCCGCCGCCTTCGGCTTCGAAGCCCTGCTGCTCGATCCCCGCTCCTGCGACCCTCTCTACCGGCGGGCCAACCGGGCCTCCATGGGAGAGGGCTTCGCGGTGCCCCACGCCCGCACCGACTCCCTGCCCGGTGGCCTCGAACCCTTGCTACGGGCCGGGTTCACCGTGGTGGCCCTCACTCCAGCCACCGACGCCGTGGAGCTCGGGGCCTTCGCCACCGGGATCGGTGACGAGGACCGTCTGGCCCTGGTCCTCGGCTCCGAAGGACCCGGTCTGACCCCCGCCACCGAGGCCGCAGTCGATGTGCGTGTCCGCATCGCGCTGGCCGGCCGCGTCGACTCGCTCAACGTCGGCGTCGCAGCCGGGATCGCCTGCTACGCCCTCGGCCGCCGCCCACGCCCGACCTGACGATCCCAAGGTCCGGGCCCGGTCAGTACGCTCCGCCCCTCGCCACAGGCAAGGACGTCCCCCCGTGATCCTCGACCGGTTCCGCCTCGACGGGAAGGTGGCCATTGTGACCGGCGGCGGCCAGGGCATCGGACGGGCCACGGCGGTCGCCCTGGCCGAGGCCGGCGCGGATGTGGTGGTCGCAGCCCGCACCGAGTCCGACATCGACGAGGTGGCGGCCGGGATCGCCTCGATCGGTCGGCGGGCCCTGGCGGTGCCCACCGACGTGATGGATTCCGACGCCCTCGACGTGCTGGTCGAGCGGACCGTGGCCGAACTGGGCCGTCTCGATGTGCTGGTGAACAACGCCGGCGGCAGCCCGCCCCGCGCCGCCATCGACACCAGCGCCGAGTTCATGGAGCGGGCATTCCGGTTCAACGCGGTCAGCCCCTTCCTGTTGGCCCAGCGAGCCGCCCGGGCCATGGTCGACAGCGCCGGAGAGGGTGCCATCGTCAACGTGTCGTCCAGATCCAGCCAGCAGGTCGTGCCCGGCTTCACCGCCTACGGCACGGCCAAGGCCGCCCTCAACAAGATCACGGTGAGCCTGGCCGCGGAGTGGGCACCGAGGGTCCGGGTCAACGCCCTGTCGGTCGGCGCGGTGGCCACCCGTGCCCTCGACGTGGTCCTCGCGGACGACGACATGCGCCGGGCCCTCGAGGCGGGAACGCCCATGGGTCGGGCCGGCACCCCCGACGACATCGCCGCGGCTGTGCTCTGGTTGGCCTCGCCGGCTGGCGGGTGGGTGACCGGCAAGGTCGTCGAGGTCGACGGCGGCGCCGAGTCGCCAGTGATCTCCCTCCCCGTCCCCCCGCTAGAGCCCACCACCACCCCCTGACCCAACTGGGCGCAGTTCTGCACCCCCAGGGGTGCAGAACTGCGCCCAGTTCGTTCGGTACCCCTTCAGCTCGTCGGAGTGGAGTGAGCGGCAGCGAACGAACGACGACGAAACCGTCAGATGGGGAGGTCGCCGGTTGCGGTACGGGTGCTGCCGTGGTCCTTCCAGGCTGCGATGGTGCGCTGGGCGATGCGCATCTGGTGGACCTCATCCGCGCCGTCGGCGAAACGGGCCCAGCGGGCGTGCTGGTACATGCCGGCCAACGGGGTGTCGGTGGAGTAGCCGAGGGCGCCGTGGACCTGGATCGACCGGTCGATGATGCGGCCCAGAGCGTTGGCCACGAAGTGCTTGGCCATCGACACCTCGGACTTGAAGTCGACCCCGGCGTCGATCTTCGACGCCGCGTGCAGCACCATCAGCTTCGACTGGTACAGCTCCATGGTCGAATCCGCGATCATCCACTGGATCCCCTGCTTCTCGGCCAGCAGCGAGCCGTGGGAGAACCGGTCGAGGGAGCGGGCGACCATCATGTCGAGAGCGGTCTCGGCTTGGGCGATCCACCGCATGCAGTGGGCCAGCCGGGCCGGGCCCAACCGGTACTGGCCGAGCAGGTGGCCCTGGCCCCGACCGCCGAGCATCTGGTCGGAGTGGACCCTCAGGTCCTCGATGCGGATCTCGGAGTGACCCGTCGAGCCGTGCATGGTCTCGATCTGGCGCACCTCGGTCCAACCCTCGGAGGGGATGTCGACGATGAAGGCGGTGTTGGCCGCCTGGGGCAGGTCCGGGTCGTCCTCGGTGCGGGCCACCAGGATCGCGAAGCCGGCCCGGTGGGCGTTGGAGATGAACCACTTGTGACCGCTGATGACCCACTCGTCGCCATCGGGGTAGGCGTGGGTCTGGATGAGCGTGGGATCCGATCCGGCGACCTCGGGCTCGGTCATGGCGAAGCAGCTCATGACCCGCCCCTCGCACAGGGGGCGCAGGTACCGCTCCTTCTGGTCGTCAGTGGCCCAGTGGAGCAGCGTGTGCATGTTGCCCTCGTCGGGTGCCTGGCAGTTCAGCACCCACGGCCCGTAGTGCGACTTGGCCGCCTCGGCCTGCACCATGGCCAGACCGACGTGGCCGAGCGCCATGCCGCCCCACTCCTTCGGCATGTGCGGCAGCCACAGCCCGGCGTCTTGGGCCGCGCCCCGCATCTCGATGAGGATCTTGATGTAGTCATCGCGGCTCTCGACCTGGTCGAGGTCACCGATGCGGGCCTCACCCGGCTTGACGACATCGTCGATGAACGCCCGCACCTTCAGGCGCAGTTGCTCGATCTCGGGCTCGAGGGTGAAGTCGATGGCCATGGGGGGGCGCTCTCCTGGGCAGACGGAGTCTGAGACTGTCTCCCGCTCACACCTAGCGCAACCGCGCCCTCAGCCGGGATCGGACCTGACCTGGCGCCCGAGGGTCTTGGGGGCGACCTCGCAATAGGCGTCGGCGACGATGCCGGCCACCTCCACCCAGTCGACGTCGACGTCGAGCCGCACGCCGAGCCAGCCCCGCCCCCCGACGTAGGGCGGGACGAAGAACCGCTCGGGTTCGGTGTCGACGAGGTCGGCCTGCACGCCGACCGGCGCTGCGCACCACATGCCGAGGTTGCCGTCGCCGTGGTGGTCGTCGACGAACATCACGAAGGTCTTCTTGCCTCGCACGAACCACGCCGGCGAGCCGTGGCTCAGCCGCTCGACGACCTCGGGCAGGGCCGAGCACGTCTCTCGCAGCCGGCCGAGGACGACCTGGTCGGAGTCAAGAGGCCCGGGCATCAGCCTCAGTGTCTCAGACCGGCCCATGACGAGACGGCCGACGCGGGCCAGGGCTGGGGCCGCGCTCGTAGCCGGGCGTAGCCTCGCGGCCATGAGCGAGGACGGACCGGCCTCGGAGCGAGCCGCCCATCGGCTCTACGAGACCGACGGCGAGGCGACCCGGGACCGGCCCTGGATTATCCGCACCTACGCCGGGCACTCCAGCCCCCGGGCCTCGAACGCGCTGTACCGGTCGAACCTGGCCGCCGGCCAGACCGGCCTGTCGATCGCCTTCGACCTGCCCACCCAGTGCGGCTACGACTCCGACGACCCCATCGCCCGACCAGAGGTCGGCAAGGTTGGCGTGCCGGTAAACAGCCTCGACGACTTCCACGTCCTGTTCGACGAGATCCCGCTCGAGCAGATGAACACGTCGATGACGATCAACGGCACGGCCATGTGGCTGCTGGCCCTCTACGTGGCCCTGGCTCGCGAACGGGGCATCGACGTGGCCCAGCTCACCGGAACCACCCAGAACGATCTCGTGAAGGAGTACCTCGCCCGGGGCACCTACATCTTCCCGCCCGACGCCAGCCTGCGGATCATCGCCGAGATGTACGAGTACTGCCTCGACGAGATCCCGTCGTGGAACCCGTCCAACATCTGCTCGTACCACCTGCAAGAAGCGGGGGCCACCCCCACCCAGGAGCTGGCCTTCGCCCTGGCCACCGCCCTCAGCCTGCTCGACCTGATCAAGCAGCGGGGCCACGTCACCGATGCCCAGCTCTCCCGGACGGTGGGTCGCATCAGCTTCTTCGTCAACTCCGGCATCCGGTTCGTGGAGGAGATGTGCAAGGTGCGCGCCTTCGGAGAGCTGTGGGACACCTACACCCGCGACCGCTACGGCGTAAGCGACCCTAAGCACCGACGCTTCCGCTACGGGGTGCAGGTCAACTCCCTCGGCCTCACCGAGAGCCAGCCCGAGAACAACGCCTGGCGAATCCTCATCGAGACCTTGGGCGTCACCCTCAGCCGTGACGCTCGGGCTCGAGCGATGCAGCTCCCGGCCTGGAACGAGGCCCTGTCGCTGCCCCGCCCATGGGACCAGCAGTGGTCGCTGCGTCTGCAGCAGATCCTCGCCTACGAGACCGACCTGCTCGAGTACCCAGACCTGTTCGAGGGCTCGGTCGTCGTGGAGTCGAAGGTGGCCGAGCTCGTCCGCGACGCCACGGCCGAGATCGAGACGATCCTCGGGATGGGGGGCGTCGTGCCAGCCATCGAGTCCGGCTACCTGAAGTCGGCCCTGGTGCGCTCGATGTCAGATCGGGTGAGCGCCATCGGCACGGGCGAGCAGGTCGTCGTGGGCGTCAACCGCTGGACCGACGGCCTGCCCTCGCCTCTGGTCGGGGGCGACGACGGTGGCCTGTTCACCCACGACGAGGCGGCCATCGGTGAGGCCCAGGCCAACCTCGACGCAGTGCGCGCTGCCCGCGACGACGCCCGGGTCGCCGCGGCCCTGGCTTCACTGCGGGCCGCCGCTTGCGACGGTTCATCGATGATGGAGCCGTCGATCGAGTGCGCCCTGGCCCGGGTGACCACCGGAGAGTGGGCCGGTGCCCTGCGGGAGGTCTTCGGCGAGTACCGACCGGCCACCGGCGTCGAGGGCCAGACCCTCGGGTTGGCCGGCGACCGCGTCGACGCGCTGCGTCAGCGGGTGCAGGCCCTGGCCGCGACGCTCGGCCACCGGCCCCGCCTCCTCGTCGCCAAGCCAGGCCTAGACGGCCACTCCAACGGGGCCGAGGTCATCGCCGTGGCCGCCCGCCACGTCGGCTACGACGTCGTCTACTCGGGCATACGCCTCAGCCCGGGCGCCATCGTGACCTCCGCGGTCGAGGAGGGTGTCGATGTGGTCGGGGCCTCGGTGCTGTCGGGCAGCCACGTCGAGCTGGCCCAGCAGATCGTCGACGGCCTGCGCGAGCAGGGAGCCGGCGACACCCACGTCATCGTGGGTGGCATCGTCCCCGCCGCCGACGTCGACAAGCTGCGGGCCATCGGCGTGGCTCGGGTCTTCACCCCGGCCGACTACGAGCTCATCGACATCATGGAGTCCGTCACCGACCTCGTCGAGTCCGGCCCTCCGTCCGCCGACGTCGCCTGACCGAACGACCTCCCCCAACTTCGTGCGAGTTTCCACCGTGGTGGCCACAACTCGCACAACGTCCGACAGATGGTGAACGACCTCATCGAGAGGGCGAGGTCGCTCGAGAAGACGGCCGTGGCCCGGCTGATCGGGGTGTTCGAGGACTCTCGGCCTGCGGCTGCGTCCGACCGGGCCCGGGCGCTCGACCTGCTCGACGGCGCTGCGCCCGACGATGACCCCGGGTGCACGGTCATCGGCATCACCGGTGCGCCGGGATCGGGCAAGTCGTCGCTCCTGGCCCACCTGACCCTCGCTCTGCTCGACGACGATCCGGCGCTGACCATCGCCGTCGTGGCGATCGACCCGTCCAGCACCGTCTCCGGCGGAGCCCTGCTCGGCGATCGAACCCGGATGCGCAGCCCGCTCGACGAGCGACGGCTGTTCTTCCGCAGCCAGGCTTCGGCGACGGCGCTGGGCGGGCTCTCGCCGTCGACGTTCCAGGTGTGCCGCCTGCTGACTCGCCTGTTCCGCTGCGTCATGGTCGAGACCGTCGGCGTCGGCCAGAGCGAGGCCGACGTCCGCCACCTCGCCGATCGGGTCTACCTCGTGCTCCAGCCCCTCGGCGGCGACGAGGTCCAGTTCCTGAAGGCCGGCATCGTCGAGGTTCCCGACGCCTTCGTCCTCAACAAGATCGACGAGCCCGCAGCCGCGAGCAGCGAACACCACCTGCGCGCCAGTCTCGGCCTGGCCCGACCCTTCGACGAGGTGACGCCCGCCATCCACCGCACCAGCGCCCGCAACGGCGAAGGCATCGACGAGCTGGCCGCTGCGCTGGGCGACGACATCCGGTCGGCCCCGCGAAGGTCTCACAGTGACCGCGAGCCCCACTTCCTCCTCCGCTGGGTAGACGACGAGTGGGGCCGCCAGGGCCGGCGCCACCTGGAGGTCGACCTCGGCGGGGCTCCCGCTCTGTTGACCCGGGCCGGCGGCTTCGACCGCGCTCAGGTGGTCTTCGACGCCAGCATCCGCGCCACACTTCACCGACCGTCGCCGCCCGGCCCAGCGCCGTAGGTTCGAAGTGATGGGACGTCGGATCACCTTGG